>Ga0334882_1000899_pt1 | contig 40365 bp, 36 predicted proteins | sample GraSluR1_MG_5_FD_207226 | JGI IMG/M metagenome (GOLD analysis project Ga0334882, IMG submission 207226) | Sludge microbial communities from methane-producing bioreactor in Wageningen University, Netherlands - Granular Sludge_15_04-R1 | ecosystem: Engineered > Bioreactor > Anaerobic >... | reverse complement strand
TTAATATACTAGGAAATTCTTACAGAACAGCTTCCGCACTTTCTAAGATTTCTAAAAGCAACTCTTAGCAAAATTGTACATAGAAATCTTGGCATAATCGTACAAAATAATCTTGACATTAATAAATATGCCTATACATAAAAATTTAATATCTTTATGTATAGAATAATATGAAAGTTCTTCCTTTTATATTTTTATATCTTAATATTAATTATTTACGATTATACATCAGTATTGTATAAAATGAAAATTATAGCTTATATTTATTTATAATTATTTTTATTGGTTTTTAATTGTTTTAATCATAATTTTACAGTTAAAATTATTCATTTAAAAGATATTTTTAGTTAAAACATAATTAAATAAACTACATATCTGTGTTTTATTTAGCTATACAAAAATATGTTAATATTTTTTTAACATTAAAAAAGGGGATAATTCACAATACATATACGTATATTGTGAATTATCCCCTTTTAAAGTTATTAATAATTTAGAGAATCTTCCTAAGCAATCTTCTTAGCTCTATTTATGCTTTCAAAATATTCTTGTCCCTTTATGGAATTATATTTTCCTTCCCATTTTGATATAGCTACTGCTGCCAGAGAATTGCCTAATACATTCACTACAGTTCTAGCCATATCAAGAATACGATCGATTCCAGCTATAAATGCAACTCCTTCTATTGGAATACCTGCAGAACCCAATGTTGCAAGCAAAACTACAAAAGAAGCCCCTGGAACTCCTGCCATTCCCTTTGAAGCTATAAGCAGTACAATAATTAAATTGATTTGCTGAGGAAGTGACATATGAATTCCGTATATTTGTGCAATAAATAGTGCTGTTATGGATTGGTATAAAGTGGATCCATCTAGATTAAAAGAATATCCTGTAGGAATAACAAAAGCACTAATTGCCTTTGAACATCTGAACTTTTCCATCTTATCCATTATCTTTGGCAAAACTGCTTCTGAACTTGCTGTAGTATAGGCAAGAATTATTTCATCTTTTAGTATTCTAATCATCTTAAAGATGATTGTCCCTGCTATTTTTGCCACAATTCCAAGTACAACTAGTATAAAGAATATCATTGTACCATAAGTAGTTATAACCAATTTCACCAATGGTATCAAAGATGCAAGTCCAAATTTAGATATTGTAACTCCAATGAGAGCAAATACACCAAAAGGTGCTGTTTTCATTACTTGATTAGTTACCCAAAACATAGCATCTGAAATACCTTGACAGAGGTTTAATACAGGTTTTCCCTTTTCTCCGATAGCAGCTACACCTAATCCAAACATAACTGAAAAGAATATAATTGGCAACAGATTTCCCGTAGAAAGTGCTTCGAAGAAATTACTTGGAACAATATTTACAAAAGTATCCGCAATACTATGGTGAGTTGTTTGAGCCGTATTAACATAGCTCTTTATGCTTACCTTTGAAAGTTCATGAATATTTACACCACTTCCTGGATGAAATATATTTGCAACCATAACTCCTAAAATAATAGCAATAGTAGTTATTAGTTCAAAATATATAATAGTCTTTCCACCAAGTCTGCCTAGTTTTTTAATATCTCCTACACCGGCAACTCCAACTACCAATGATGAAAAAACAATAGGTATAACTATCATCTTTATAAGGTTAAGAAATATAGTTCCTATAGGCTGCAGATAAGTTTCTACTCTCGGATTTCCATAAAAAATAGCTCCTACTGCAATACCCAGTACTAATCCAATAAGAATTTGTACTGCCAAACTAAATTTAAGCTTTTTCATTTTATTCACCTTTCTCGTATGTATTATATTCATTATTTAAAATATTTTTTTCTATTATTTATTAGACCGCTTTTTATTGTATAATGTGCACTACAAAATCCTACAAAAAATAGCATTTTAATATAATAAATTAATAAAAAACATCTAATAAATTTTAATAATTATAAGTATTATATAAATTTATTTCACATATAAGAATTTATTTACATTAAATTAATTCTTATAATATGCCTGCTTTAGTCATAAATATTGACAATCCTTTTTCAATATAATTTTACTTACCATTTACTCTCTTCAGTGATTTTTTTCAACTTTGTAATAAACTTTACAATATTAATTATATAGATCCACAAAGACTAGAAATTGTTTTTATGAGAATTACAACAAAACCTGCATTTATCAAAAATATATTCAAGTTTTATTGCAATTTTATATTGTTTTATTTATTATAAATATATTAAATCCTATGATCAAGGAGTGACCTGTAGTTGAAAAAAAATTTTTACATATTTGTTATATTTGTATTATTGATCCCTTTAGCAGGTGAATTTAAATTTTTTCCCTTTCACGATAGCTTTCGTGTAAGTATTGGTACACCTATTTTCTTCTTCTTTTTGTTATGGACTCGAAAGATGCCTGTAATTCTGCCTACTGTAGTAGTTGGTGCTATGGTAGTTATTTTCAGACTATTTTTAGACTTTAATTCAGGCATCAATTTTGAATTTATATCTTCGTTTAGAATAATCTTTCCCTCATTCTTCTATTATTTTACTTACTCTATTTTATTTTATCTGCTAAAAGTAAAAAATTATCAGCATCGATTATCTATACTAATATTCTTAGCTACCTTCATAGAAATATGTTCAAACATTATAGAACTTATGTTAAGATATTTTATTCTAGGCAATAATATAAATACAGTAATCATAAGTCAAATAATACTATTAGCCCTCATCAGAAGTGTTTTTGTACTTGGAATTTTCAGTATGCTTAAACTTCATGAAGCAGAACTAGAAGTAGAACATAAGCAAAGACAAAACAGTCATATTATATCACTGATATCTAATTTATATGAGGAATCTGTTGCACTGAAAAAATCTCTTCAAGATGCAGAAAATATAACGAGAAACTGTTATAATTTATACAGGGATATGCAAAGTGAAGATTTCAAATTGAGTAAAAAAGAACTATCAAAAAAAATATTAGTTATTGCCGGTGAAGTCCATGATATAAAAAAAGATAATCAAAGAATATACTCTGGTATATCGAAAATGATTTCCACTGAAAACCCTGCGGATTATATGACTATATCTGAAATAGGAGATATTATTATAAATGGGAACAGAAAATATGCCTATTCACTAGATAAGAGCATAAATTTTAATATTGATATAAAAGATGATATACCCATGCTTCATGTTTATACCACTCTTTCTCTTATTAACAATTTAGTATCAAATTCTGTAGAAGCAATTAAAGCTCATGGAATTATAAACATCACTGTTTCTAAAAATAAAGATTATATAGAATTTAAGGTACAGGATAATGCTGGTGGCATTCCAAAGAAAAAATTAGATTTAATTTTTAAACCAGGTTACACTACAAAATACGATGAATATGGCAATTCATCTACCGGTATGGGACTTCCCTATGTAAAAAATCTGGTAAAAAATCTGGGAGGATCTATAGAAATAGAAAGTAGTACAGAAATGAGAAGTACATCTTTTATGTTAAAACTGCCCCTTGAGAGTTTAGTGGAGAAAGGATGATATAATGAATTTTTTTATTGTTGATGACGATGAGGCTATTCGTTCCATGATATCAGAAATTATCGAGGATTACGATCTTGGAAATGTAGTAGGGCAAGCTGAAGATGGAGCCCTCATAGATATTGGAATGCTTAATTTTAAAAAAGTAGATATCCTCATTATAGATCTGCTTATGCCCATTAAAGACGGCATACATACTGTAAAAGACTTTGGAAAGCCTCTAGCTTTTAAAATTATAATGCTTTCACAGGTAGAAGATAAAAAAATAATTGGCGAAGCTTATAATCTAGGTATAGAATACTATATAACAAAACCAATCAACCGATTGGAAGTAATAAAAGTTATAGAAAAAGTTATATCAAATATAAAACTTGAAAAATCTATAAGTGACATACAGAAAACTCTTAGTCTTCTAGGACTCAATAAATCTAGATCTTCTGAAGAAAAACCTGTATTTAAAAATACTATTTTGGAATCTGCAGAATTTATATTAACTGATCTTGGCATGATCACAGAAAGCGGCAGCAAAGATATCCTTGACATGCTTCAATACATAATTGAATTAGACAAAAATAATTCTAACGAATATGAGTTTCCTTCATTAAAAAATCTATTTATAAACATATCAAAAAAAAGACTGGGAAAGTCTCATAAAGAAATAGATTTGAAGAAGGAAATCAAAGCTTCTGAACAGAGGGTACGCCGAGCCATACTGCAGGGACTAACCCACATTGCCTCTTTAGGTCTTACGGATTATTCCAATCCCAAATTTGAAGATTATGCTTCCAAATTTTTTGACTTTACAGAGGTTAGAAAGAAGATGATGGAACTGGAAAACGAAATACTCAACTCTCACATTCGAATAAATACGAAAAAATTTATAAAAGTACTTTATATGGAATCGAAAAAAAACCTATAGATCATTTATAGCTATACTTTGAAAAACCAAATATGGCACATAAGCTTAAGCTTATGTGCCAATAGGATTTTTATACTATGAATGTTAATTGCTCTCTACTTAATACATTAGAGAACTTTACACAGTAAGGTTAAAGGTTAAATACTATAAAACTATTTTATACGGTTTTCATAGTCTTCAACCATTTTCTTAACCATTTGACCACCAACAGAACCATTCTGTCTTGAAGTAAGGTCCCCATTATAGCCATTAGTTAATGGAGTTCCAACTTCCTTAGCAGCTTCCAATTTAAACTGGTTTAAAGCTTCTTTTGCTTCTGGAACTACAAGTCTATTACTACTTCTGCTTGTCATATATATCTCTCCTTTCCTTAGTAGTTGTTAGTATATTGTGTAATTTAGATAATACTATACAGGTACTTATAGTCTAATATGGAATTTAAAACAAAAGCATCTTAATATTAGTAAAATTTCTTCAAAGCATAGATTTTATTATATTTATAAAAATCTATGTTTTAAAGTCATAATTTACAAATATAATTAATATATTAAAAATGACGTTTCTTTTAATAAGATTAATTAATAAAAATCTGAAATTAGAAGGATTTTAAATTTTCATGTAGAATATTATATATGTAAAGGTTTTTACAATGTATCTGCGTTCTATAAAATATTTGTTGTAAGGAGTGTGTTGTGATGAAAAAATTGTTTATAAAACCTGTGCAAGGAAAAGAGTATCAATCCATTGAGGAAACGAGGAAACTTTTAGGAGTAATAGATAAATCTGATGAACACTATATTATTAATGGAATTATGAACATACTTCATAAGATGAATGAAACTTTTTATATAATAACAAAGAAAAAAGAACACTATGTATATGGTTATGCCAGTGATAATATTGGGGTAAAAATAATTTTCAATAATTATGATAATTCTGATACTGAGAAAAAACTTTTCAATTCCAATGTAGAAATGTCTTTATATCCTGCTTCAGATGATGGAAACGATTTAATAATTTCTTTAGAATCCAATAATCCTGAAGGTATAAGCAAATTAGAGGAATTTAGAAACTTTTGCCTTCAAAAATTCTTCATTTATGAAGATTAATATATCTTCAAATAATTTTTAAAATATATTAAATTTAAATTTCTAACAAGTAAAAGTCAATTCATAGTCTATGAAAATTAAACGGAGCTGTCTTACAATGTATATCTTATACACTGAAAGGCAGCTTTTAACTTTTATAAATTACAATTATAGTATAATTTTTGTGAAATATACCTGTTAATGTTATACTATATATAATCATATTAATTAATTTACAATGTTATTTTTTATATTTTATTCTGAATACAGGAATAAAATATAAAACTAAACAAAAACTAATTTAATCTATTGAAAATTATACATAAATATATTATGATATAATCAATATTAATTATTATTTAATATACAATATTCCCATATGGTTAAGGAGTGATATAATGAAGGCACTAGAAGTAAAAAAAAATATATATTGGGTAGGAGCATTGGACCCAGGTCTTAGAATATTTGATATTATAATGTATACACCCTTTGGAACAACTTACAATTCTTATGTAGTAAAAGGTAAAAATAAAACAGTAGTATTTGAAACCGTTAAAGAAAAATTTTTTGATCAATACCTAGAAAGATTACAATCTTTAAATATTGATATAACAAGCATAGATTATATTGTAGTGGACCATACAGAACCAGATCATGCAGGCTCTGTAGCAAAACTTCTTGATATATCTAAGGATGCAAAAGTAGTAGGTTCTTCTACTGCTATAAAATTTTTAAAGGGTATTGTAAATCATGATTTTGATTATATAGAAGTTAAAGATGGATCTACTCTCGATCTTGGAGATAAAACCCTTCAATTCATTTCAGCGCCTCTTCTCCATTGGCCTGATTCCATATATACTTATATTCCGGAAGACAATATGCTTATAACCTGTGATTCTTTTGGATGTCACTACTGCTCTGAAGAAATGTTTGATGATAAAATAGAGAATTACAATGATTATCTTGAAGCATTAAAATACTATTTTGATGGCATTATGGGACCTTTTAAACCTTACGTACTTAGAGCCTTAGAAAAAATCAAAGATCTTCCTATAGATACAATAGGTACAGGTCATGGACCAATTCTAAGAAAACATCATAAAGAAGTAATTGATATGTATAAAAAGTGGGCTTCTGAAAATATTTTAGATCCCAAAAGTATTGTTATTGCCTATGTTTCTGCTTATGGATATACAAAATCCTTAGCTGAAAAAATACGTGAAGGCATACAATCCATCGGTGATTACAATGTGGAATTACTGGATGTAATATATCATAAACAGGATGAAGTAATCAACAAATTAAATACTGCAGCTGGCATTCTGTTTGGTTCCCCTACTATTAACAGCGATGCTCTGAAACCAATTTTAGATCTTCTCAATATATTAAATCCTATAATCCATGGCGGAAAACCTGCTGCTGCTTTTGGTTCTTATGGTTGGAGCGGTGAAGCAGTCCCAAATATAGAAAGAAGACTTAAAGAATTAAGATTGGATGTAATAACTCCAGGACTAAAGGTAAATTTCAAGCCCTCTGAAGAAGATTTTATTTCTGCCTATAAGTTTGGTGAAAGTTTTGGTGAGAAAATTAAAGAACATCTTAATAAAGGTGCAAAAACTAAAAAGAAAAGCAGTACAAAGAAGTGGAAATGTCTTGTGTGCGGTGTAATATTCGACGGAAGTAAACCACCAGAAATCTGCCCAGTATGCGGTGCAGGTCAAGATCAATTTATTGAGGTAAAATCAGAAAATGTAACCTTTGCTTCAGATAACAGGGAAAAATTTCTTATTATAGGCAATGGTGCTGCTGGTTTCTATGCTGCTGAAGCTATAAGAAACAGAAATAAAGTCTCTGAAATTGAAATAATATCCTCTGAAAAATACAGAACCTACTATAGACCAGAACTTTCAGATTATTTAAGTGAAGATCTTCCAGACAATAAACTCTATGTAGCTCCAGAAAGCTGGTACACTGAAAACAATGTGACTCTTACTTTAGATAAAACTGTAAAAGAAATAAAGCCAGAAGATAAAAAGATTATTTTACAGGATGGCAGCGAAAAATCCTATGATAAACTAATACTTGCAAATGGAAGCAGAAACTTTGTACCTCCTTCTGTAGAAGGTACTGATAAAAAGGGTGTTTATACTCTAAAATCTCTGGATGATGCTTCAGAAATCAAAGAAAAACTCTCCAAAGTAAAAAATGCCGTAGTTGTGGGCGGAGGACTTCTTGGACTTGAAGCGGCCTGGGAAATGAAAAAACATGGCATAAAAGTATCTGTAATAGAATGTATCTCCAGACTCTTGCCTAAGCAACTGGACGAATCTGGTGGTAAAGTATTTAAAGACATTGCGGATAAATCAGGTATAGATATAATACTTGAGGAATGTGCCGTTAAAATACAGGGGGATAAAGAGGTTACTGGGGTTGAATTAAAAAGCGGAAAGATTATAGCCGCAGATTTAGTTCTCTTCTCTGTAGGAATAGTTCCAAATAAAGAGATTGCTGAAAATGCCGGTATTGATGTTAAAAGAGGGATCATCGTAAATGAAAGAATGGAGACAAATAAAAAAGATATTTATGCCTGCGGTGATGCAGCAGAATTTAATGGAATAGTTTATGGCAACTGGAATGCTGCTGTAGAAATGGGAAAAACAGCTGGAGGCAATGCTGCTGGCGATGAAGTTAAATTTGAAGACTTTGTTTCTTCTGTAATATTTAATGCATTAAATACTTCTGTACTTTCTCTTGGAGAAATTTCACCAAAAGACGGTAAGAAAATAGAGGTTTCAGATGATAACAGCGGCAAAATTAAGACTTTATTCTTTAAAAAAGATGTCTTCGTAGGCGGCTACCTTATAGGTGATACTACAGAAGGGGCTAAACTTATACTTGCTATGGAAGATGGTAAAACTCTTAATGAAGCTTTTTCTGAGGGACTTATAGTTTAACCTGACGCACCTATTTTGCCATTGCCCTAGAATAACTTTCAACGAAATATCTATCTCAAAAGAATAAATATTCATTAGATTCTATATCTATTTATTAAAACTGAATATTTAATAGTAAAATAACTAAAAAGCTGTGCCACAATGCATGTATACATTGTAGTACAGCCTTTTATATATAATATTATTATAATCATAATCTTATAGGTAAAATTAAATAATTTGCTCATAATCTACTGATATCAATCTCTTCTTCAATGAAAATAAAAACTTATTTTTTCTTATTAAGCATTATATCAAGAATCATGTTATTAGTTTCCTGCATAGCTATAGAACCAATATTGCAGGCATTTCTTATAGTATTATCTGCCTCAGATTCCACAATTCCCTCTTTATCTGTAATACTTATATCTTCCATAGCCAGCATTGCTCCTGTAATAGCTGCAAAAACACAGGTGGATATTTTTAGTGCACAACTATTTTTTGCACCATCACATACCATTCCTGTTATGTTTCCATAAACATTTTGAATAGCCTGTTTTATATGTTTTTCATTACCGCCTAGTAAAAATGTTATAGCAGCTGAAACAGATGCTCCTGCTAAAACAGCTCCACATAGTGCAGACAATCTTCCAAGATAACTGTGCATATATATGGACATTAAATTGCTCATAGTAAGAGCTCTTGTTATAGTTTCCTCATCTTTTTCAAGCTCATATCCCATTGAAATTATTGGTATAGAAAGTAATATCCCCTGATTTCCGCTTCCACAACTGCTTAGTACAGATAATGAGCATCCATCCATTCTAGCATCTGATGCAGCAGCTGTTCTAAGTATGGTATCTATCATTATATCCTTTTTAAGCAAATTATAATTTATATATTTCTTAAGTACTTTTCCTACCTTATGTCCATAATCATTTTCAAGACCTTCTTTGCTTATATTTTCATTAAGCCTAGCATTTTCTCTTATAAATTTTATTTTCTCATAGGGTACATTTAATATAAAATCATATATTTCTTCAATAGATAATATTTCTTTATCCTTTAAATAATCTTCAGAGTCATTTTTACCATCAGCTTTTTTAAATAAAACCTCTCCATTTAGCTCTATAAAAGTAATATTTAAGTGACTTTTTTCTATAATAACTCTTGAATAATTTTCTTTATTTCTAAGTAGAACTTCTATGTATATGTAAATTATGTTTTCTTTTAATTTAACCTGTACCTTATTATTATTTACCATATTTTTTGCTTTGAGAACTTGATCTTCAGTTAAATCCTTTAATACCTCAAGCTTATAGGATGATTTTCCACCTATACATCCTACAGCAGCGGCTATAGGAATACCAACCATGCCTGTACCAGGGACTCCCACTCCCATAGCATTTTTTAAAATACTATTACTTGCATATACTTCTATACTTTCAGGTTCTTCTCCTAAAATTTCACTGGCTTTTGAGGAAGCATAGGCTATTGCTATTGGCTCAGTGCATCCCATAGCTGGCACTGCTTCTCTTTTGATTATATCTATATATTCATCCCATTTTGTATTATACATGGACTTTTCCTTTCTATTTATTCAAATTTTCACCTGACTAACTTGGCGTAAGTCTCCCCCGCACTCTGTACAGCTCTCACACAAAATCAAAAACAAGATTTTAGTTCTCTGATTGCACTCTGTGAAAGCGATTCGCACCAAATTAAAATTTGGGCTCTCTGCTTTTCTTCAAGTGGGAGTTCAACGCCAAGTAAGCCATGCATTCGCAGTTCTAAAATTCAGATGGGGTAAAAGAATCCCCATCTGAATTAAGGACTTGCTTCAATCTAATCTTCAGCTAAAACAAATGCCTTCTATATATTTTTTATTAATTCTTTAAATATATTAAGCATCACATGAGAATTACTGCTCATCATTTCAGGATGCCATTGAATTCCAACTACGAATTCTTCACCTTCTTTTTCTATGGCTTCAACAGTTCCATCTTCTGCCCTTGCAGTAACTCTAAATCCTCCTGCTATTTTATTTAAAGTCTGATGATGAAAACTATTTGTAATTATCTTTGGCCCCAATATACGGCTTAATCTGCTACCTTCTAAAATTTCTACCGTATGTCCTGCAGTAGATGGACTGGTCTCTTGAAAATGTTTTATGTAACAATTTTTATCATAAGATAAATCCTGGTTTAGGGTACCTCCAAAAACTGCATTAATAAGCTGTATCCCCCTGCATATTCCAAGTACAGGCTTATTTCTTTTACAAGCTTCTTTTAATAACCATAAATCAAATTTATCTCTCTCTGGCAATATGGCCCCTAGCTTCTGTTTGGGCTCTTCTCCATAAATTAACGGATTTATATCCTGACCCCCAGATAGAATTAAAGCATCTACATTTGAAATTTGTTCTTTTGCCAAATCTTCATCACTTACAATTGGAATTATATAAGGTAATCCTCCTGCCATAGCTACAGATTTTACATAATCATTATTGACATAGGATCTCTTATACCCTGGAAACATTCCGCCCTTGTCAATTATAAAATTCCCTGATATACCTATAATAGGTTTCCTGCTCATCTTATTTCCTCCTATTATTTTAAGTTATTATTTTAATCGTATATTTGTTTTACAACAACCTTTTTCTAAATTTTATGCATATATATTAGTAATAAAGCAATCTTTATGCCAATATATTTGCAAACTATTACTAAGTAAAATTAATAACTTAAATTTAGGTATATACAATATTTCACTAAAATCTATTAGAATTTAGGAATAAATAAATTTCTGATTTGCACATAATTATAAGTTAGCGAGATATATAGGCTATCCATGCATCCCATTAATTATCCTATTTAATATTTTTTCACCCTTTTTACTAATCTTACTTCCACCTCTTCCAAGTTTTGAATCAATAATATTCATATCATTCATAAGCTTTAATGAATACCTGACTTGAGCCTCAGTAAAATTCAAATTTTCCTTTTTAAGTTCTTCAATTATATTACTTCTTCCCGCAGAAATATTTTCAGCATTAAGTTTTTTTATAGATTTCAATATATAAAAATATTTATCATATCCTAATTTTTTATCTAGAATATCTATCTCTTTTGAAAAATCATCACTATTATTAATTATGTAAAAAGGTAGTGACTTTTCTGTTACCTCTTTACCTGAACTCATTAGGTTGATATAAGAGGATATATTCATAAGTTCTCTTATATTTCCAGGCCAATTATACTCTTCAATTATTTTTTTAGCCTCAATAGAAAATTCATATTTATTCTTGAGAAAATGTTTTAGCAGCAGCATCACATCTTCTTTTCTCTCTCTCAAAGGTGGAATCAAAATTGGTAATACATTTATTCTATAATAGAGGTCTTCTCTAAAATCTCCCCCTTCAATTAAATTGTGCAAATTTTTATTTGTAGCAGCAACAACTCTTATATCTATATCAATTACCTTGTCTGAACCAATTCTCATAACCTGTTTTTCCTGAAGAATTCTGAGAAGTCTTGTTTGCAAATGCAGAGGCATATCTCCTATTTCATCTAAAAATATAGTTCCATTATTAGCAGCTTCAAATAAACCTTTTTTCCCTTCCTTGAGTGCTCCTGTAAAAGCCCCTCTGTCATAGCCAAAGAGTTCGCTTTCAAGTAAATTTTCCGGCATAGCCGCACAATTTACAGCAATAAAAGGTTGATTCTTTCTTTTCGATTCATTGTGAATAGATTGAGCCAGCAGTTCTTTTCCAGTACCACTTTCTCCAGTTATGAGCACTGTTAAATCCGAGTCAGCTATTTTCTTTGCTATTCTTATGCATTCTTTCATATTGGAAGACTGCGTAAGAATATCCTTAAAGCTATATCTTGCTATCTGACCACGTTCTCTTAGCTTACTGCTTAAATTCTGCTCCAGTTTTTTTATCTCAGTTATTTCTCTGATATTTATAAGTATACCGTTTTCCATTCCAAGATAATTGATTATTCTCTTGTTTATATTTAAATATCTATTTCCAAATCTAAATACTTCATCCTTTAATGTCTTCTTCTGAAGCACTATCTTAAAATCATCTCTAAATACATCATAGATATTTTTATTTAATATTCCTTCCATCATGTCAAACATTTTTAAAGCACTGTTATTACAAACAGTTATCTTTCCATCTTTATTAGCTAAAACAATTCCCTCACTCAACTGATTTAAAACAGTTTTCATCTCAAGATTTTTGCTGTATAATTCTCTGTACTGCTCTTTTATTCCGCTCGCTATGTTTATTATGGTATCAGAATATTTTATTAGTCTGTTCTGAATTATATCATTGTCTATTTCAAGTCTATTTATTATCTTCATAAAAGTTAAAAAATCTATACATCTATCACCAATATCTACTATTTTTTCTATATATTCAGGAACTTTATTTATTTCTCCTGGTGTAATCGCAACCTTTATATTAGGATATTCTCTCTTATCATAATAGGGTATAAAATTTAAATGGTTTATACCTATTTCATATAACAGAGATATAGTTTGTAAAGTAGTCTCTTTATTATCATTTACAACTAGAACATCCATGCCTTCAGGTATGGAAAATATTTTATATACATCTTTTTCTCTTATAGTTCTTTGAACCACCATTATTCTACTTATCTCTTTTACATAATTTCTTATATTTATAATCCTTTCTTCTATCATAACAAGTACTAAATCGTCTTCTATAACAAATCCTTCCTTCATTTCTGACAGATAATAATTATTTATATTCACAAAACCTTTAAAGATTTCTTCTAAATTATCTTTTAAAAAAAGTGCTAATTTTGAATTACTATCAGTAATAACTGCAATATTTTTCACTTACTTCACCTGCTTTAATAGTTTTCAAACGTAAAATGAACTTAACTTCTCTAATTATGCATTATATATTATATTTAGGCATATTCAAATAAATAACTAGTCAATATGCTAGCCTATTTTGAATCCTACTGCGTCAACAGAACCCTCAGATAGCTCACTATCATCAGAACCTGTTTCCTTGTATGATTGAAGCAAGTTCTTAATTCAGGTGGGAATTCTCTTACCCCATCTGAATTTTAGAACTGCAAATGCATGGCTTACTTGGCGTCGAACTCCCACTTGAAGAACTGGGAGACTTACGCCAAGTTAGTCAGGTGAAAAATATTCGTCGCATCTTTGACTTACTATTTATTTTCACATGCCTTATTCTAAAACACAAATTTAATATCCCCATTAAAAATAGGATTTAGTATGGAAATTCATTTTATTTCCAATACTAAATCCTTTATTATATATCTTTTATAACATATTTAATTACTCCACATGAGCACTTCTAAAGAACATCCATCCAAGTGGTGAGATATTTACACCTTTAACATTTGACTTCTGCATATATGGTATTGACATATAGTATACAGGTATTACAGGCATATCACTTAGCACTATATTTTCAGCATCATGAAGATACTCTGATCTCTTTTGTTTGTCATTCTCTTTTTGCGCCTTCTTTACAAGTTCATCGTATTTAGGGTTAGAATATTTAGCCCAGTTATTTGGTGAATCTGAAGCAAATATATCAAGCATTGAACCTGGATCAAAGAAATCTGAGAGCCATCCAAGATTAGCCATTTCATAATTACCTTGTTTTAATTGTGCTACAAATACCTTTGATTCTATTGGTTTAAGAGTTATATTTATACCTAGGTTCTGCTTCCACATATTCTGTAGAGCTTCTACATAGGATTGATCCACTGGACTTCCTGCTGAATAGCTATATTCAACTGTTGGGAATCCCTTTCCATCTGGGTATCCTGCTTCTGCTAAAGCCTTTTTAGCTTTCTCTACATCAGGCTTACTCTGTATGAATTTCCCTCCATTTGTTCTAAAATCTTTAGTTCCAACAGTATCAGGTGTTGTTGGCGGAATATACGCATCTGCAGCTTTTTGACCACCCTTTAATACTGTGTTAACTAGAGCATTTCTATCTAATGCTAAAGACAAAGCTTCTCTAACCTTTGGATTGTCAAATGGCTTTTTAGTCTCATTAAGAATTATAAATTTTGTTCCTATTTCCATTTTAGCTGCAGCTTGTTTTGATGATAAAAGTGTTGGCAGTTGTGAAGCTGGAACCAATGTGTGTACTAAATCTAATTTTCCAGACTTATATGCTGCTAAAGCAGTATTTTCATTACTTATCATAGTAAGTTTTAGTTTCTGGAGTTTAACATTTTTTGCATCCCAGTAATTTGGATTTTTTTCAAGCTGTATATAGTCATTATGTTTCCATTCTGTTACTTTAAATGGACCATCTACTACAAGATTCTTTACGTCAGTTGACCATCCACTAGGATTGCTTTCAACAATACTTTTCTTTACTGGAAGCATCAAGTGCCATGAAAGTATATCTAAGAAATATGGCACAGAATAGTCTAAGTCAATTTCAAGAGTATTTTTATCAATTGCTTTTATTCCTACATCTTCTGCCTTAGCTTTTCCCTTATTAAAAGCTTCACCATTTTTTATGCTGTATCCATAATATGCATAAGAAGAACCTGTCTTAGGATCTAGAACTCTTAATATACCATATCTAAAGTCCTCTGCTGTAAGCTCGGAACCATCTGACCATTTTAATCCATCCCTTAAATGGAATATGTATTTAAGTCCATTGTTCTCAATATCCCAACTCTTTGCAAGACCTGGTTCAGTTTTATTGTTGTCACCTATTCTTGTTAGTCCTTCAAAAATATTATATATTATTGAAGAACCTCTTGCCTCATAGTTTACTGCTGGATCAATTGATTTTGGTTCTGCCCCTAAATTTGCAGTTATTGTTTGGGCTTTTGTATCACCACTTGATTTCTGTTTACTTGATCCACATCCTGCAAGTAGCGATGCAGCCATTGCTGCAGCTAAAATTGATACTACTGTCTTTTTTATTAAACTCCCTTTCATGTTAATCATCCCTTCACATTTAATTTATTAATATTTATATCTTATTGATTGAAGCAAGTTCTTAATTCAGGTGGGGATTCTTTTACCCCATCTTAATTTTAGAACTGCAAATGCATGGCTTACTTGGCGTTGAACTCCCACTTTCACAGAGTGCGTGGGAGTCTTACGCCAAGTTAGTCAGGTGAAATGACATGCAACTTTATGGTTATTGCCACAATCTTTAAGCTCTGGAGCTATTTCACTACAGACTTTTTCAGCATACTTACATCTTGTATGAAATTTACATCCTGTAGGAGGATTAATTGGACTTGGTACTTCACCCTCAAGCATTATTCTCTTTCTCTCTTTTGCCTTTCTAGGATCTGGCAGCGGAATAGCTGACAAAAGTGTTTGAGTATATGGATGAACTGGATTTTTATATAATTCATCACTTTCTGCTGTCTCTACAATATTTCCAAGATACATAACTCCAATATTGTCACTTATATGTTTAACCATAGAAAGATCATGTGCTATAAACAAATAAGTAAGATTAAGTGTATTTTTTAAGTCCTCCAAGGTATTTATAATCTGAGCCTGTATTGAAACATCCAATGCAGAAATCGGCTCATCACATATAATAAATTCTGGTTCTACTGCAAGTGCTCTTGCTATTCCTACTCTTTGTCTTTGACCTCCGGACAATTCATGGGGATATCTGTTCCCATGCTCTGAGTTGAATCCAACTATATTTAAAAGTTCTTTAACTTTTTCTTTTCTTTCCTCTTTTGTATAGAGATTGTGTACATCCAGCGGAGTCCTTATAATCTCTGAAATTGTCATACGTGGATTTAAAGAAGCATAAGGATCCTGAAATATCATTTGCATACATTTTCTAATTGGCTTTATTTCTTTTTGAGATAGTTTTGCAATATCCTGGCCTCTAAATATTATGTTTCCAGCTGTTGGATCATATATTCTTGCAATAGTCCTGCCTGTAGTGGTTTTTCCACATCCACTTTCACCTACAAGTCCAAGGGTTTCTCCTTTTTTAATTTTCAAATTTACATTATCTACAGCCTTTACAACTTGCTCTTTTCCTCCAAAAAACCCCACTTTTTTGGTGAAGTACTTATTAAGATTTTTTACCTCTAGCATCGTTTCCATCATATCACCCCTTCCTCATATCTTTATTTATCAACCAGCAGCTGGTTTGGTGATTCTCATTTACACAAACAGTTTCTGGTTTTTTAACAAGACATATCTTCATTGCATGTGGACATCTAGGACTAAATGGGCATCCTTTTGGTGGATTTAACAAATTAGGCGGCTGTCCGTCAATTGGAATAAGTCTCTTTTTAACAAGTTCCTCTGGATTTGGCACTGAATTCAGCAGTCCCTTTGTATATGGGTGCCTTGGATTATAAAAAATATCTTCTACTGAACCACGCTCCATTATACTTCCTGAATACATAACAATTATATTATCTGCTAAATCCGCAACTACTCCTAAGTCATGCGTAATTAGTATTATTGATGTATTAAAATCTTTTTGAAATTTCTTCATAAGATCCATTATTTGAGCTTGAATTGTTACATCAAGTGCTGTAGTAGGTTCATCTGCAATTATAAGTTCTGGATTACAGGCAAGTGCCATAGCTATAATAACTCTTTGTCTCATACCACCCGAAAATTCATGGGGAAAACAGTTCATCCTCTTCTCTGCATCAGGTATTCCTACAAGAGTGAGCATTTCTATTGCCTTTTTATCAGCTTCATTTTTAGAAAGCTTTAAATGTTTCATTATTGGTTCTCTTAACTGATAACCAATTTTAAAAACAGGGTTTAGTGAAGTCATTGGATCTTGGAATATCATTCCAATTTTAGATCCTCTAATAGTACTCATATATTTATTATCTTTATCTACAATATTTTTTCCGTCTAAAATGATCTCTCCATTAATTATCTTGCCTGTACCTCCAAGCAATTTAAGTATTGATAAGACTGTAATACTTTTACCACTGCCGGATTCTCCCACAATTCCAAGTACCTCTCCCTTTTTAAGCTTGAAAGATACACCATTTACTGCCTTTACTTCTCCTGCTGGTGTGAAAAAAGATGTTTTTAAATTATTTACTTCAATAATATTTTTCATATGAACTACCTACCTTTTAAGTCTTGGATCCAATGCATCTCTTAATCCATCTCCAAGAAAATTAAATGCTAAAATAGTTATTGTTATAGCAGCCGCTGGGAAAAACAACTGATAAGGATAAACTTCAAGTGAGCTTATTGCCTGATTTGTAAGGACTCCCCAGCTAGCCATAGGTGCTGAAACTCCAAGTCCCACAAAACTCAAAAAAGCTTCATTAAAAATAGCCCCGGGTATAGATAATGTTAAAGTTACGATTATTGGTCCCATAGCATTTGGTATTAGTTCTCTAAGCAAAATTCTCTTTTTTGAAGCTCCAATAACTTGTGCTGCTAAAACAAACTCCTCATGCTTTAGCTTAAGTATTTCTCCTCTTACTATACGAGCCATTCCAACCCAATAGGATATTCCTAGAGTTAAAAATATACTTTTAAGTCCCGGCCCAATTATTACCATAAGAAGTATTACATATATCATGCTTGGTATACTATAGAGAATATCTACTATTCTCATCATTATAATATCAGCCTTGCCTCCTAAAAGTCCGCTAATCCCACCATAAAGCACACCAATGGTAAGACTTATGAAACTTGCAACAAATCCTATACTTAGAGATATTCTAGCTCCGTACATAGTTCTTACAAAAAGATCTCTGCCAAGATTATCAGTTCCAAAAATATGCTGTGCACTAGGCCACTGATTTGCCTGACTTAAATCTTGAAAATCATAAGTATACTTGCAGAAAATCGGAGAAAATATAGCAAAAAGTAAAATAACTATAATTATTATAAGACCAGTTAGGGCCATCTTATCTTTTCTGATTCTATTCCAAGCATCATGCCAGTAGCTGACACTAGGTTTAAAAAATTCATTATTTCTTTTTTCTTCTTCCGTTGCTGGAGAGTACATTTCCTCTTCATTATAGAAACTATCCATATATTCTCCTCCTCTATTCCAAATTTATTCTTGAATCCAATGCAGCATATAGTATGTCTACTATTAGATTAAAGGTTATAAGTAAAAAACTATAAAATATTGTTACTCCAACAATAGTGGTGTAATCACGATCTTGAATGCTTGTTACAAAATATGTACCAATGCCGGGTATTGAAAATACTTGTTCCACTACAAAGCTCCCTGTAAGTATACCTGCTACAAGAGGTCCCATATAAGTAAGAACTGGCATCAACGCATTTCTAAGGGCGTGTACAAATATAACTTTATTTTCCAGCATTCCCTTTGCTCTAGCTGTTCTTATATAATCTTGCTGTATTACCTCAAGCATACTTGATCTTACTATCCTTGAAATATAAGCCATTGGGAATCCTGCTAATGTTACTGCTGCAGGTATCATATCTGTAAAGGATGAAGTTACACCTACAGAAATAACTTTAAGTTTTAGAACTAAAATATAAATAAGTATTGTAGCTATTACGAAATTAGGTATTGTTACACCAACAATAGAGAATATAGATGTAATTTTGTCCCATATGGTTCCTCTTTTAATTGCTGCTAATACCCCCAGTGGAATTCCTGCTGCAAGAGCAATAAGTATTGCCAATGCTCCTATCTTTGCTGAAACAGGAAAACTTTCGGCTATTATGTCATTTACCGTTCTACCCTCATACTTTAGTGATGGACCCAAATTAAGCCTTGCTGCATCTGATACATAATCAATGTATTGTTTATACAATGGATCATTTAGCTTATATTTTTCCATAACCATCTGCATTACTTCCGGCGGTATATTTTTTTCCTCTGTAAATGGACCACCAGGTATAGCTCTAATTAAGAAAAACGTAATACTCATTACTATAAATAAAGTTAAAGCACTTGCAGCAATTCTTTTAATAATATATTTACCCACATTTAAACCTCCTTAATATCTTCTTTTATTTCACCTGAATTAAGAACTTGCTTCAATTCAAATATTTTAATCAATAAATTTTATAATGCAACAATTAGTGGCTTTTTATGAATTGTATAAAAAATAAAACTAATGTTTTATTCAGCAACTTTTATGCCAAGTTTTTAACAAAATTAATTATTTTTTATTTTATTTTAAATTATACGTAACAGGTTATAAATTTCAACAACTATAAAAGCCCATAAAATAAGCTTCCATTTACTATTCTTATATTTATACTATGTTTTAAAATGACTTAATTAATTATTAATTTAAAGTTTATTAAGTATAAATATTAATAAAAATATTATAATAAAGCTATTTTTTTTTATTTTTAATAGGATTAATAGGTGAAATAGTCCGCCTAATTTTTATCCAATTTTAAAAAACTAAATATAAAAATAACCTATATAAAATTTCATTTAAGAAACTTCATATAGGTTATTTAAAAATACTTGTTTTTAATACATTTAACTATTTTAATGCACATAGTTCCTTTAATATCACAGCTATCTCATAATTTAACTTTGTTTTTGTAATCTAACTTTCATCTTAGCAGTATATGATAATCTATAAAAACACAGTTCTCTGTGATTCCTTTCTCCTAGAAAACATTCAATTTAACTTTTCCTTATTTTCCCCTACCCGCTAAATAAAATCTTCTCTTTATTGCTGATATTATTAAAAATATTATTGACATTTTTTACACCTCCTTTTAAATCACTGTAAAACTTTATACAATCCTGTTGTAAATTAATCATTGGTTTCAACTCCCTTATAATACAACTATAATAGCAGTTAATCTTTATATTTATTTACATTGTAATATAAAACTACAATCTATAATGAATTAATTGTGTCATTGTTAACTTAAATCACTCAAAGAATCAAACAAATATATTTTTATTTTTTCTGTTTTGTAAATTATATAAAATTGACTTGAAACATTCAAATTCACACTTTTCTACAGCTATATAATTGTTATAAAAAAGTCTAGAAACGATAAGATTTTAAATGTTACTCTAATGGAGAAAATCCTAGTGATATTTTTGTTATATAAATATTATTATTCAATTATTCGCATATTGTGAATTTTCAGTTTATTTTCTTTATCTTTATATTATCAAATAATGTGTGCTTTGTCAATACGTTTACTTGTAATCACTTTGGATTTTAAGTAAATTTTTAACTGTATTATAATTTTTAAAAGAATAGACTTGTACAATAGACAATGAAATATATATTGATATATGCTAAAATAATTATTAACCTATAGTAAATTAGAAGAATGGAGTAATTTATGCCAATATTTAAATTTATTAACCCTAAAAATTTCTTGTTATTTTTATCCTCCATTATAATTTTTATTATGATATATTCATCTTTCTCCGTAAAGGTAACCAATATAAATATATCAATTATTATTTTTGTAATAGCATTAAACATATTCACTACATTTTTGTCTATTAAGATAAACAGATACAGTAATAAAGCCTTTTTCCTTATATTAATATTGATATCAGCATCCATTTACTTTTTGTGGAATATCTATGCACTTACAAATCCTGTTAGTGACTACAGAATTCTTCTAGAGGGAGCAGATAAAATATCAAAAGGAATATTTTTCAAGGAAAGCTTTGATAAATCCAGTTATTTTTATTTCTATAATTATCAGATTGGATATACAGTATATCTGGCTGCTTTTATAAAGCTCCTTGGCTACAAACTTCTATATATAAAAATAGCAGAAGCCCTTTGTATGATAGCAACATCTATAACTATTTATAAACTTGTAGAAATTATATCTAATAAAGATGCAGCAGCTATTGCTTCAATTCTATACGCTATGTATATTCCAAATATTATGGGATCATCAGTTATAAACAATCAACATATAAGCACTCTACTATTATGTCTGTCTTTATATTTTATGATGAAATCAACAACAAGAGCTTTACTATTTGCTGGTATTCTATTAGGATTTACTCAAATATTAAGACCTATTGCAGCTATAATAATCATGGGGTTCTCCATAGTTTACATTCATAGGATGTTAAAAGAAAAAAGCTATTATAAATACTTTAAGAAATATATAATTTTTCTCATTGCTTTTATAATTATAGTAAAGGGCTTTGACATAGCTGTAATAAAAAGTGATATTTCTCCCTCTCCTATTAGTAAAAGTAATGCAAAATATTTTAAGTTTGTATTAGGATTAAAAGGCAGTGGCGTATACAATATTCCAACGGAAAACGCCAGAAAAACCCAAGTTTATTTTGATTTAAAAACTCTAAATTTTGACTATAATAGATATAATGAAGAGTGTATTGAAACGATAAAGAACTCTCTAGTAAATTATAAAACTACCGTACCTTTTTTGATAAATAAAATGTATCATTTTATGGGATATACAGATAATCAATATAATTTTGCCATTACCAAAGATAAAATAAATAATTATATTTTTACTCTGATTAAAGCAGGAAATGTACAATATATATTTTTGCTTATATGTGCCTTAATTTCACTTATACTAAAATTCAGAAATGAAAATAAAGACATAGATCTATTCTCTCTTTTGGTCCTAGGATTTATATTAATTCATATTTTAATTGAGACTCAGCCCAGATATAGATATGAAATATATGTCTTTATACATATGCTTACAGGTGAATTTATAGCCGCTGTAACTTCAAAATATTCATTGTCTTACTCCAATTTTTATAAGTCAAACTCTTTTTAAATAAAAAAACATAATAGACATTAAGACCAAGGTTATTATACCACAAGACAAAAAGCTCATATTAGCTCCTAAATATTGGCCTACTGTACCTGCAAATAGATTTCCAATGGGCGTAGTCCTGCAAAGAGAGAAAATAAAAGCATGGGGGTAAACTGAAAAACTCCTAAAATTCCAAGCAGAAATGCTGATTTAGTAATACTATAAAAAACCCACTGCTGAGCTGTTCTCTGTATCCAAGTTCCCATAAGTGACACACATTGTCCTGATAAAAAATATCTAAAATACTTATACTTTAAAGCTGGAGTCTGGAGAGTGGATCTATACTTTTGATAAAGTTGATATTTGCGAAAAAACTAGAACATTAATCGCTGAATGGATTTCACCCTTTGAACAGGCTCAGATTAATTATCATGTTGATATTCCAGCCCATTCAATTATTGTTAATCTGGATATTGCCGCATATGAAAGAATTATAGATAATCTTATTGCTAATGTTATAAATCACAGTCAGGCAACTGACATCAATATATCTATTTTACAAATTGATGATATAGTTGAAATTAACCTTATGGATAATGGTATAGGCATTTCTGATAAAGATAGGCCTTATATCTTTACCAGACTATATAAATGTGATTCTTCTAGAGGTATTAGAGGAAATGGCTTAGGCTTAGCTATTGTTCAAGAGTTAATCAATGCACATAAAGGAACAATTATTTTAAATAGTAAAATAAATAAAGAAACAATATTTACAATCCACCTCCCCCGTATTTAGCGTGGGGAGTTTTTTCAAGAAAAAGATAAGAATCCCGCAAGGTTTTGGCAAGATTTATAGGTTATTATCAATATATAAACAGGATTCCAAGTTTCAGGTAAACTCTTCTCCATCTGAAACTTAGAACTCTTTATCCATGAACGTAGCAGGCGCTATCTCCTACTTTGATAGAAGTTGGGAGTAATACGGATGGTAGGGTAAACAAAAAAGGAGTGGTATAGTGATTCTCACAACTAATAATTTAACAAAAAAATATAATGATCAAACTGCTGTGAATAAGGTGAACCTGAACGTAAAAAAAGGCAGAATATATGGTCTGATTGGAAGAAATGGTGCAGGAAAGACAAGCATAATGAAAATGATTTTAGGATTAACTTCAATTACCTCTGGTGAAATAAAAATTTTTGGTGATACCTTACAAGGAAATCAAAAAACCATATATCCTCGAATAGGTTCAATTATCGAAACACCTGGTTTTTATTCCAACTTAACAGGAGCTGAAAATCTACAAGTCTTTGCAAGGTTAAGAGGAGAAATTAATTCTCATTCAATTGAACAAGCATTAGGTGTGGTTGGATTACCTTATAATGACAAGAAAACTTTTTCTTCATATTCTCTAGGTATGAAACAGCGTTTAGGAATCGCCAATGCTATATTAAATGACCCGGAATTATTAATACTTGATGAACCAACAAATGGATTAGATCCCATCGGAATATCAGAAATACGAATATTCTTAAAAAAACTATGTGAAGAACAGGGGAAAACAATTATAATCTCTAGTCATATTTTATCTGAAATTGCATTAATAGCTGATGATATAGGTATTATTCATAAGGGAGTATTAATAGAAGAATGTACAATAGAAGAATTTCATAAAAATACGGAACAGTATTTATCTATTCAAGTAATAAATATCCCTAAAGCTGTTCATGTTTTAGAGTCTAAATTATGTATTCATAATTTTTCCGTAGAAGATAATAACTACCTTCGTATTTATGACTTAAATCATAAAATATCCACAATTAATGAAGTACTTGTAAAAGAAAAAATAGATATTACCCATTTAGAAGTTTGTACAGATAATTTAGAAGATTATTTTAAAAAGATAACTGGGGGTGAAGGCATTGCTTAATATTTTAGCTAATGAAAAAATGAAATTAAAAAGAAATAAACTAGTTATTACATGTACATTAATAGGAATCCTTCTCCCCTTAGTAATGATTTGGTCAGATATACGGAACAGTAATTCATTGCTAGAAGAATTTACTATTATGCAATGGCTCAGTCGCTTAATACTTCCCATTCAATTAATAGTTTATCCAGTTCTAAGTGGTTTTGTTATTACTTTTTTAATTCAAAAAGAGTATATGGAGCGAACAATTATTAATACATTAACGGCTCCTGCAAACAGAAATAAGTTTTTGTTAGGAAAATTTATTGTTTGGGTCATATGGTTTGTATTCATAACAGTGTTGTTTTTATTGATAACTTATGGTGGAATTTCATTGCTGTATGGCAATTCTCAATTATAAGTATTTCTCCCTGAAATTACTAAAACTTGTTTGAAAGCAGGTGTATTAAATCTATTGTCAATGACTCCAATTCTAGCTATTTGTATCTTCCAAAGAAATGCGTTTTATCCCAGTTTATTATTTAGCTGTATAGTAGCAGGCATTGATTTGGCAGGGTTATATTGGTCAGAAAATATTCGACGATTAATACCTTGGTCCGCAGTCAGCTCAATAAGTATACTTAATGATTCTAGTTCAATAGCATATTTATCTATATTCTGCTGCTCTTTATTGGGACTGGTAATAAGTCTATACTCATTTAATCATCAAGATTTGTGAGGAATTATCCAATATCAATTAAAATACAAACCTCCAAGCTCTAAAAAGAACTATTGGAGGTTTGCATTTCTATCATAGCTTTTTGACCTCTTAATATAAAAGCACTATTAATTTGATCAAACTTTTTGTTTTCACTTAGCATTTTTTGAATATCACTATCTTTTTCAAGAAATTGTTTTTCTTCTAGAATGGAAGCATTAAGCCACTCCATATCTTTATCTGAAACAGTTCCATAATCATTTATTATATACCAGGAACCATTTTTATTTACTAAAGATGCAATTTCTATATCTGGCCTAGGATTTTTTATTCCCTTAAAATATGTGTTAAAGGAACATATTATCACTGCATAATTTCCCTGTTTCTTTACATTAAATAATTTTATTACTTCCATTTTGTCCACTTTAAATGCATTTAGTTTCTTTTTAACAGACCCAGTTTCAGATATCACTGGGTTTACAAAGTATTCACTTAGAAATTCTGCATCTTTACTAATTTCACTTCTATAATAACTTTTTACAGTTTCTTCTGGAGTACTTCTATTTGTATTATTTGTTACTTTTGTATTTTGCGCTTTTGTATCCTTTGTTTTAACTTGTAAATTGCTATTACATCCAGTAAATAACAATGATGCTAAAATTACAATGAATATCTTCTTTAAAATAGTTCCTTTCAATTTGTTTACCTTCTATCTTTAAACTTAAAAAATCCAGCAATATATTTACTGTTTTCTAAATCTTTTTAGTCTAATTATTTAACCAACAAATTGAATTCTACATCAAAAAATCACCTATGTAAATAACTTAAAATAAATATTTTCAGGAAATAATTTCAATAAAAATCATTTACAATTTTTTAATAATACTGAATTTATTTCACCACCTAAAATAATGACAGCTGCAGTAATAAGCAGCCACAGCATCAGCACTATTACAGCTCCAATACTTCCATAAAGCTTTGAATAATTTCCAAAATTGTTTATGTAAAAGGAAAAACATAGGGAAGATATTATCCATCCAAAAGCAGCAAATAATGCACCAGGGATTACATCCCTTAAACTGTGATTTTTACAGGGAGCAAATTTATATATAATAGCAAATATACTTACCATAATTATAATACCAAGTATATACTTCATAAAGCTCCATATAATCTTAAATTTATCTGGAAGACCAAACCAATTAATTAAAAAATTACTGTTGGTCTCTCCAAAAATTAATAGAAATACAGAAAACATAACCACTATGGCCATAGCAAAAGTAAAAGCTATAGATATAAGCTGTACTTTTACTATACTTCTTGACTCTCTTTCATTATAAGCTTTATTTAATCCCTTTATTACAGCATTAAAACCTGAGGAAGCAGACCAAATAGTCAATATAAGACTTATAGATAAAAGTCCTCCTTTTTTACTGTTTATCACCTCTGAAATAGTCCTGTCTATTAAAAGATAGGCATCTCCAGGGATTATAACCTTTAAATTATTCATTATATCACTAGTCTTTATGTCACTATAACCTACTATTGTCATCAAAAATATTAAAAATGGAAAAAAAGCAAATAGGAGACTATAGGCAAGTTGAGAAGATAAAGCCAGTATATCGTCTTCCCATGCCTTTTTAATCATATTTATAATTCCACATTTAAGTTTGTTAATGCTAATGAACATTTACAGCAAGTTCTCCTCTCTATGAAATAACTAATTTAATTTTTTAATAGTTTTTTCAATAGAACAAATTACTATTCACTGTAAAACTATTAAACAAAAATTCAGCTTCACCTTAAGGTAAAGCTGAACAGCATTATACATGTTTATTTGAAATTAAGAGCCAACTACTGAGGAATATAATTTACTTTTTCATCCTCATATCTTTTTTTATTTATGAATTTATAGTAAACAAAATAATATAGTGTAATACCTATTACAGCACCTGTAAAATCTATCAATACATCTCTTACACTGGAAGTCCTGCCTGGTACATATATCTGATGAAACTCATCCAGCACAGCGTAAAATAGACAAATGAACATTATATATATTATAGTTCCTCTGCCTCTTAAATTGAATTGAAATAGCACAAATGAAATTATTATAGCTAGTACACAATATTCAAAAGCATGGGCATTTTTTCTTATAATAAGATTTAATTTCTCTTCTCTGGCGTTTTTAGGCAAACTATTATAATGGCGTTTTTCTTCACCCTCTAATTGATTGTATTGTGCTCTTATTTTATTTAAGATATTATAGCTTTTGACATTTGAAACATCTCCAGACTTTGTGGAATTATAAAATATAAATCCAAACCATAATAAACATATTATTAAAATTATTGCTTTTTTCATCGTCATTACCTCCTTATAAAAGTCTGTCTTAAAAATATAATAAATCTATTATACCTCAAAAGGAAATTTTTTGTATAATACACATGATATTTAATTAATTGTTCATAAGCTTAATTTGACATAAAACATCTAATTCATTTATAATTGAGCATACATAATTCTTAGGAGATGATGTACATGCTATTGCTGTATATAATAGTTTTCTTCTTAGCTCTAGGCCTATTATGGGCATTACTGGAAGCTCAAGCAATTAATATTACCAAGATAAAATTAAAAAGTACAAAATCCAATAATAAAATCAAGATAGTATTTATATCAGATCTGCACTATGGTGATTACTATTTTAAAGGTAGATTGAAAAATATAGTAAATAAGACAAATATGCTTCACCCAGACCTGGTAATACTAGGTGGTGATTACTTATTTGTAGAAGAGAATACAAAATTCAACAAAGATATTTTACACAAATTTTTAGATGAAATAAATAGAATAAAAGCTAAGCACGGCGTTATTGCAGTACTTGGCAATCATGAATACTACCTTAAAGAACACATGAAACCACTGCTAGAGGGTATGCAGAAAAACAATGTAAATATATTGATAAATAAAACTTATTCTATGGAATTTGAAAATACAAAAGTACTTTTCCATGGCTTAGATGATTTAAAAAGTGGACAACTTACCATTGACAATTTACAAATAAATGAAAAATATTTAAATATTACAATTTCTCATAATCCTGACTTTTTTGAAGAATATAATGTAAATTTTGATATAGGACTCAGCGGCCATACTCACGGAGGTCAGATAAATTTATTCGGTTTATATGCCCCTGTAACTGAATCTTCCTATGGACAAAAATTTATACAAACTATAAATAATAAAAATAATTCAGTAATAGTAACTTCAAAGGGACTTGGCTGTAGCAGAATTCCCATAAGATTTTTCGCAGCTCCAGAGATAGTTGAACTGAATATTGAACCTGAATAAATAAAGCTGTTTCACAATTCATGCATACATTGTGAAACAGCAGCTTTAAATTTTTTTCTATATTAACCGATCTAAGTTTAGAGCGACCACTAAAACATCTATTATTATTTTATTATTTCTATACTATCATCAGGTTTTATAACTCCACCTTTTAATACTCTTGTAAATATCCCCTCTGTTGGCATTATGCACTTTCCTACCTGCTGCTTTATGGCACAACCCTTATGGCATTCTTTGCCTATTTGAGTTACTTCCTGAATAGTATCACCTATTTTAAGTCTTGTACCTACAGGAAGCTTATAGAGATTTATACCTTCCGTAGTAATATTCTCAGCAAATTTTCCCGGTACCAACCCTGTAATCCCCATTGCTGTCATTTTATCTATACTTTCCTTAGCCAGAAGGCTTACCTGTCTGTGCCATTTTCCAGCATGAGCATCTCCCTTAAGACCATAGTCCTCTACAAAAACTCCTTCATCTATAGAAGTTTTTATAACACCTTTTTTATCACTAATGTTAATTGCTAAAACTTTAGCCATTCTCCAAAGCAACTCCTCTTAATATATGCTATATTGCTAATTATATTTATTATTACCTCTTAATCTTACATAAATTATACTATTAAAATAGTCTAGAATCGGCATATGGATTTACATATCATTAACCACCAATGTCCATCATATCTCTGCTTATATAATTTCCATCTTCAAGATTGTGTTCCTTAGGCTTATTTAAAATTACAGTTTCTATTATTTTTTTTATATTTTTTCCCTGCCTAAGGGGTGTTTTTAAATCTATCTCCTCATTAGAATGAAGACAAGGTTTTATTTTCCCATCTATGGTAAGTCTCATTCTATTGCAATTTTCACAAAATTTACAGGATATAGGATTAATAAGACCAACCTTTCCCTTTCCCTCTGGAAGTCTGTAATACTTAGCGGGAGAAGAAATATCTGAGGCTGAAACTTCTTGTAATTCTTCTACTTTTTTAAGAACTATATCATTAGAAATATAATTGTTAAGTGACCAATACCTGAGACTTCCTATAGGCATAAGTTCTATAAATCTTACATCTATATCTTCATATCTTGTTAAATTCACAAAACTTTCTATTTCATCCTCATTAAATCCCTTTATAAGCACCACATTAATTTTTATAGGGGTAAGTCCTGCCTTTTTAGCAGCTTCTATTCCCTTTAATACATCCTGAAGATCTCCCCTTCTGGTGATATCCCCATACTTTTTTCTATCTAAAGTGTCCATACTTATATTTACCCTTTTAAGTCCCGCTTTTTTTAAATCCTCAGCATACTTATAGAGCAGCGTAGCATTAGTAGTCATGGCAAAATCCTTAACTTTATCAAGCTTACCTATTCCCTCTATTAAATTAAGTATTCCCCTCTTTACCAAGGGCTCTCCACCAGTTATTCTTATTTTATCTGTACCTAGCTCTACAAAACTTTCAGCTATGCTCTGTATTTCTTCCAAAGTTAAAATCTCTTCATAGGGTATTTTTTTTATCCCCTTCTCAGGCATACAGTATTTACACCTTAAATTACATAAATCCGTAACTGATATTCTCAAATAATTTATCCTTCGTCCATATGAATCAAACATTTTACCCCACCAATCATAAAACACTTATTCTAAATTTAACCTGACTAACTTAGCGTAAGTCTCCCTCTTCCTAAAGTGGGAGTTCAACGCCAAGTAAGTCATGCATTCGCAGTTCTAAAATTCATTAAATATAATATATATTTGTAATACTAATTATAAGATTATATCATTTTTCGATATTTTTATCCATATTTTTGGGGTTGTATAATTTTACTTGAAAATCTTTTAAATCTTCAGGGGTATTAAGATTAAAGAACATATTAAAATCTTTATTATATTTTTTAGCTGTATCTTCATCTATAAAATGAGTATTTATAATATTTATAAATGAGAACATAGATCTCTTGCCTTCTCTAAGGAGATCTTCTATCTTATAAAATACCTCTTTTGAATAAAAGGCATTAAAGGGCTGCATTCTACATCCAGCTTCAGTAACACAGGCATCTGCATCAGTTTTAATAAGTTCTTCTTTCATATATCTTATATATGGAATATTCACTTTTGGCATATCGCAGGCAATAAAATAGGCATATTTACTTTTACTTTCTTTAAGACCTATGTGTATTCCCGATAGAGGTCCCTGACTTTCTATTTCATCTGAAACAATTCTGCAGCTTTTATATAGGCTTTTATATTCTTTTGGCTTATTAGTCACAATTATTATGTCCTGAAATTCTTCTTTAATTTCATTTATAAGTATATCCATCAGTCTCTTTTCACCTATCTTTAAAAACTGCTTATCAAAGCCCATTCTAGAACTCTTTCCTCCAGCTAGAATCACTGCTGTTTTAAACCTGTCCATAATTTAACCTATCCTAGAAAGCCCTAAAGCAGCTGCTTCTCTTTTCTCTTTAATAGATTCTTCTATGTCTTCTCCACTAACCAATCTCAATGCCTCTGTTGGACATACTTCTACGCAGGCTGGCCCTTTATCTCTTTCTATACAGAGATCACATTTATTTGCAACTATTTTTTCCTTATGAATTATTTCTTTTCCATCTGTTTTCTTAAGCCCTGACTGAGTTATTGCCTTTCCTTCCCCGTCCTGCTGCACAATTAAATTTATAGCACCAAAAGGACAGGCAACCATACAGGATTTACAACCTATACAGGTATCTTGATTAATCAGAACAACTCCTTCCTTATTGGTTATGGAACCATTAGGACAGACACTGGCACAAGGTGAATTTTCACAGTGTCTGCACATTACAGGAGCTGTAACATCCCAAGTCTTTATAACTTTCAAACGAGGATTAAATTTTAATTCATCACTTTTTCTATTCAATATATTTTTTTCTGAATGAGCCATTGCACATCCAGCTTCACAGGTTTTACATCCTATACATTTCTTTGGATTTGCTATAACAAAACTATTCATAATAATTCTCTCCTCCCTTTGCCGATGAAAGTGACATAAGTTAGTCATCTATCAGATTGTTCACCGTATCTATATTACGTTGTTTCCTTTCTTTTACAGGATCAAATAATTTCAATGCCTTTTTAGAACATATTTCCACACAGGCCTTGGTATCTCTATTCCTGCACAAGTCACACTTATAGGCAACCTTTCGTACCTCTTCACTTTTTCCCTTAACTTCTATAGCCCCAAAAGGACAAGCCATTACACAGGCTTTACATCCGATGCATAATTCTTCCTCCACTACTAATACATGTTCCTTCTCTTTAATAGCTCCTACAGGACATGCATTGGCACAAGGTGCATCTTCACATTGTCTGCACTGCACTGGTACTGAAAACTTTTCATTTTTAACTACATGAATTCTGGTTATTATATCTCTTCTTTTCCCTTTTACAAAAATTGGTTTACTGGACTCTTCTCTATTGCTGTGTGCTTTAAAGCACGCTACTTCACAGGCCCTGCAGCCCACACATTTGCTGGCATCTCCTATAACAAAAGAATTAACTTCTCTACTCATAGCTTTGCCTACCTTTCCTGACAATCTATATAAAAATAACTTTATAAAATTTCTCATCTAATAAGAGTTTATTTTTTTATCACATTTTTTTCAATGAACTCTACAATTTCCCCTATATTATTGAGGTGAAGCTGTGGAAGTTTCAAATCCTTAAGAAGTTCATCCGTTATTACTGCTATAAAATTTGAAGTATCAAAACTGCTATCTCTATAGAGAAGCTTTGAGCTCCTCTCTTTTCTATGAATCTCTATTTGAGGATAATGATTACTTTTAAAACCTTCTACAATTATCAGATCCATATTTTCAAAATAATTTATAACATCTTCTATAGAATGATCTTCTTCTATATTTTTAACCATAGCCATTTTATTTTCAGAAGCAATTATCATAGTATCTGCTCCTGCTTTTGTAAACCTGTAGCTATCCTTACCTTCTCTATCCATTTCAAATTTTTTTACATCATATTTTAATACACCAACTTTATAGCCATTCTTTTTAAATATTGGAATAAGTCCTTCAATTAAAGTGGTTTTCCCCATATTTGATTTTGAAGCTACTATGGAGATTACTTTTTTACTTCCAGATAAAGTATCCATTGAGAATCTCCCCTGACTTTACATATTCCTTTCCTTCAGGTATTATTACAATTCCATTAGCCCTGCTTATGGGAACCAAACCGCTAGACCCTTGCCATTTTATCTTATGACCATAATATACTCCATTTACTTTTTGTATATTTACGTATATATATTTCTTTCTTCCTTTTTTACAAATATAATCATCAGATAAAATTACTGGAAAAATATCTACACTGGATTTTTTACCCATAAACTTCTTACCTGCTGGTACTATAAACTCCTGAAAAGTAGTTATTGCCGCCAGTGGATTCCCAGGAAGACTAAAAATCAATTTATCTTTGATAGTTGCAAAACTTATAGGTTTCCCAGGCTTTATTGCCACAGAATCAAATTTTATATCTGCCCCAAGTTCCACTAATATATCCTCTACAAAGTCATAGTCCCCCTTAGAAGCCCCTCCTGAAGTTACAACTATATCCGCTATTTCCATTGCCACCAAAATCTTTTGTTTTATAACTTCCTTGTTATCTTGTACTATTCCAAAGGATATAAATTCAAATCCCTCATTTTTCATAATTGCCTTTAGGAAGTATTCATTACTATTTCTTATTTTCCCAGTTTCAATTTTAGCTTCTATATTAACTAATTCATCTCCAGTTACTATAAGAGCAATTACTGGAGCTTTATAAACACTAATTTTATTATACCCAAGGGAAGCTAAAATCCCCACTTCCACAGGTCTTATAAGGGAACCACTAAAAATAGCAATATCCCCAGCTTTAACCTCTTCTCCCTTTTCGATTATATTTCTATAGGGTTTTACAGCTTCCTTTACAAAAACATGTTCTCCATCACTTTCTACATTTTCTATTTCTATAATGGTATCAGCACTTTCAGGTACAGGTGCTCCTGTCATTATTTTAACTGCTTCACCTGAGTGCAATACTTTTTCAAGTGACCCTCCAGCCTTAGCTGTACCTATAATATTAAACTCTATGGGCTTATCTACAGATGCTTCCAAGGTATCTTCACTTCTTAAAGCATAACCATCCATAGCAGCTTTATTAAAAGGAGGCAGACTATCCTTTGAATAAATATGTTCAGAAACTACTCTGTCTAAACTATCTAGTATATTTTTATCTTCGATGCCGCCTAAACATGTTTCATTTAAAATTATATCTAAAGCTTTTTCTGTACTAACCATATCACTTTTCTCCTTAATTAACTATCTTATTCCCATAGCTGCTTATAATCTTAAATTATTACATTAAATGACTCCCAATATTCTTTTAAATTTGTTTTACCTATTCTGCTTTCATCTGCTTCTTTAAACTACTATACCTTTCTTCTATCTCTTGCTCTGCCTTCTGTTGATCTTTGATTCTCTCCACTTTTACTGCACAATATTTAAACTCAGGTGTTTTTGAAATAGGATCAAGACTGTCAATAGTCAATTCATTACAAGCACCAACCCACCATTGATAAGTCATGTAAGTAGCACCTTTTTTTACTCTTTCAGCAACTGCTGCTCTGGTAATTATTTTGCCTCTTCTAGAACTTACAGTTACCAGTTCCTGATCCTTTATATTGAGTTCCTTTGCATCTTCCACACTTATTTCTATATATCCAGGTTCATCTGCCAACTTCTGAAGTGTACGACAATTTCCTGTCATAGTTCTTACTGAATAATGTCCTATTTCTCTTACAGTAGATAAAACCAAAGGATATTTTTCATCTGTTAATTCAAAAGGATGCCTCCACTCACAGGCAAACAGTTTCCCCCTGCCGTTTTCTGTCATGAATTTACCGTCATCGTATAGATAATCTGTCCCTGGATCTTCCTCCGAAGTACAAGGCCATGGCACTGCCCCTTGTTTTTCCATCTTTTCATAACTTGCTCCAGCAAATTTAGGACAAAGGCTCCTCATTTCATTCCAAATTTCCTCTGTATTATTGTAATGCATAGGATAGCCCATAGCAGTAGATATTTCACATATTATCTCCCAGTCATCCTTAGCCTCTCCCATAGGCTCTACAGCTTTTCTTATTCTCTGAAAAGATCTGTCTGCTGCACTATACACCCCATCATGTTCTCCCCAGGAAGTAGCTGGAAGAACTACATCTGCATGAAGAGCTGTTTTGTTCATGAATATATCCTGAACTATTACAAAGTCTATTTTATCCAGTGCTTCTCTAACTTCTGCTGCATTTGGATCACTTTGAGCAGGATCTTCACCAAAGATATAATAAGCCTTTATTTTATCCTCTTTAAGTACATGTTTTGGTACCTCTGTAAGAAAATATCCAACTCTATCTGATAACTTTACTCCCCAGGCCTTTTCAAATTTTTCACGGGCCTTTTCATCTGTAACAGACTGATAACCTGGAAATCTGTTAGGAAGTACTCCCATATCGCAAGTACCCTGTACATTATTTTGTCCACGCACAGGACCAATTCCCACATTAGGACGTCCAAGATTTCCCGTTAAAAGTGCCAGAGAAGCTAGTCCTTTTACTACATCTACTGCTTGAGAGAATTGACAGACTCCCATGCCATACAGAATTGTAGCCTTTTTAGCTTTAGCATAAATTCTCATAGCTTTTCTTATATATTCTGCACTTACCCCGGTTATCTTCTCTGCATATTCAGGAGTATATTTCTTTACTGCTTCTTTATATTCTTCAAAACCCTCTGTACAATTTTCCACAAATTTTTCATCATATAATTTTTCATTTATAAGTACATTACCAAGAGCATTAACCAGTGCCATATTAGTACCGCCTTTTAATTGAAGCCATAGATCTGATATTTTTACCGTTTCTATTTTTCTTGGATCCGCTACAATTATTTTTGCACCTTTTTCTCTTGCCTTAACTATTCTCCTTGCAACAATAGGATGAGTTTCAGATGGATTATATCCAAATACAAATACTACATCTGTATCTTCAATTTCAGGAATTGAATTGGACATAGCCGCTCCTCCTAGTGAATAATCAAGCCCTGCTACTGAAGGTCCATGACATACCCTTGCACAATGATCTATATTATTAGTTCCTATAGCAGCTCTCATAAACTTCTGCATAATATAGTTTGGTTCATTTCCTGGCCCTCTTGCAGAACCAGTTCCCATAATTGCATCTGGACCATATTGAGCTTTTATTTTCATAAGATTTTCTGCTGTAAATTTTATAGCCTCATCCCAAGAAACTTCCTCTAAAACTCCATTTTTTCTTATCATAGGTTTTTTTAACCTGGAAGTTAAAAGCTTAGGATCATTCAAAAAATCCCATCCATAATATCCCTTTAGACAAAGCTTTCCTTCATTGTTTCTTCCCTTTGCAGGTTCTGCCCTTACAACTTTTCCACCTTCCACCACCAAATATAAATTGCATCCGCTTCCACAATAAGGACATACTGTAAGAACTTTTTTTTCCATATTAACACTCCTTTGTATAAGACAAAACAAAAGACCAGTACAATGCATTTTAATCTTATACATCTGCACTGGTCTATTTAAAAGCTAAAATATTAACGATAAATATCTATCCTTTCAATGAAACCATTGAGTCTATTAACTTTATTGTTGTAACGCTCTATTACCCTTGCCAATAAAATCCATACATTCACTAAATCTCACTAATTATCCAATCACACCTATCATCAATATTACAATAAAATACCAATAAAAATACGATAAATCTATGTATATATTTTACTATCTTTAAATTTTATAGTCAAACTATAATAATCCTTATTTTTCACTTTTATGACATATAAAATAAAATATTTCAACTTAATATAATCATATACTACGTCATACTAAAAACTTAACTTTCTCCATTTCATATTTGTTCTTTGAACTTTATACTTTGCTTTCCCTTCATCTTTTCCCACAATTAAGTTTCACCTAAAAATAATCCTTTGACAAGAAGCTGTTAGTGAAGTATCATTTAAGAAATAATTGTGAAAAAGATTTGTATATAGAAAGGGAGGTGAAAACTCAGAATTATGGCAATAAGTACAGCAATCCTAACTATAAGCGATAAAGGTTCAAAGAATGAACGTAAAGATACTACTGGGCCTTCCATAGATAATACTCTGCCAAGGGATAAATATTCTATAGACTACTATAAAATAGTACCAGATGAACTGGATTTAATAAAAAAGGAGTTAATATATCTCTGTGACACTTTAAAAGTAAATCTCATATTGACAAATGGCGGTACAGGTTTTTCTAAAAGGGACGTTACTCCAGAAGCTACTTTAGCTGTCATAGAAAGGCAAGTACCTGGTATTCCTGAAGCCATGAGATCTCAATCTCTTAAAATAACTCCTAAAGCAATGCTTTCAAGAGCAGTAAGCGGTATACGAAAAAATACTCTTATAATAAATTTACCTGGAAGTCCTAAAGGAGCAGTAGAAAATCTAGAGGTAGTTTTACCAGCACTTCCCCACGGAATTGACATTTTAACAGGCAATGCCTCAGAATGCGGCAGAAAATAGAACTTTAAAATTTGAAATTTTAACCTGACTAACTTGGCGTAAGTCTCCCCCTTATTCAAGTGGGAGTTCAACGCCAAGTAAGCCATGCATTCGCAGTTCTAAAATTCAGATGGGGTAAAAGAATCCCCATCTGAATTAAGAACTTACTTCAATTATTTTATTTAATAGCTGTACTCATAGTGTATCGATATGCTATGTACTATGAGCACAGCTCTGTAAGTATTATATATATGTTAATTTTTTTATAAGATAAGCACTTTTCTTTTGTTTTTTTACTTCTTTTTTTATTACTGCAACAGCTTTAGAGATTTCCGATGAACTTGAAAAATCATTAAAAATTCCATAGATACCTGCAATAGCTATGGAAGTCAACCCAAAGACATCAAAATCACCCTTTCTATCCAAAGCCATTAAATATCCATTACTCCTATCTTTTTCATTAAAAAAACTCAAAATTTCTTTGTCAAATATTTCAATAAATTTCTTACATATATCTACACAATTTTCATAAGAACTTTCAATAATACAGACAAAATCGTCTCCTCCTACATGTCCAACAAAACCGTTATAGGATATAGATGAGTCAATATGACTATGTAACAAACTTTAAGATGTGAGCTATCTCTTGAGGGTTTTTCAGGATAGCCAATGAGTTATCAGTAACTTTATATATTGTATTAAATAATGTAAAAAAGCAATCTAAAAAGGACATTTCAAAAGATAGATGGTAGTAAATCCTTTAAAATATCCTTTTCTATATATTATATAATCTCCCGACCCATGTCGAGTATGTTAGCAAAATGAGAATATGTGATAGAATCTCCTAGCCAAAACTAGGTATGTAAGCCGTACAAGAATTATAATATCACTAAATTTAAATATATGCAATAGTTTTTCTATAAATTTTTCTATAAATCCCATAGTTATTTTTATCACTTATACATCTATAGATAATTTTAGTTTCGGTTTTAAAATATTATTGAGGAAATCGTCTTCAAGGGTAGCCACATGCCTACCCAATCTAACCTTTGATATAACCTTAATCTGTTCACATAAAATGGTACCTGTAATTATATTTTTTTCACCAGGCACGAGAATATAATCATTTTTTCTAATTTCAATATGTGTTGCTATCTTTTTAGGTCTATTGGATATAGGAACAATTATTGTAGTGGGTCCTCTGTCATTTCCCGTATTATTTTGAACTATTATTGTAGGTCTTATTTTATTCTCTTCAGATCCAATATTTTTTCCTAGTTTACAGGTCCAAATCTCTCCACGCCTTGGCTTAATATTAAGGCTTGATTTCACATTGGCTAAAATACCCATTTTATCATTTGTCCACTGTGCATATTCATATAATTCTCTTATATTATATGCTCTTTTTCTCAAATCATGTATATCCTGGCTAATTAATATTTTTTCTTCATTTGCATCATTATATTCCTTTAACAGCTGCCTAATATGATCTTCTGTTTTTTTTATATATTTTTTTAGCTCACTGGTGCTCATATCATTAATTGCTGTATTGCCCACTTTATCGCCTCCCTATTGTTATTATTATATCATAAAATTAATATATTTACTTTTCTATGATAAAAAATATGGACAATAAATGATTATTCACTGAAAAATGCTTCAAACCAGCATATATATTATTATAACGGCAAGGGAGGTAGATACTATGCTTGATGAATTTGTAAAGCTCATAAATACCCTTGGATTCCCTATAGCAGTTAGTCTATATCTTCTCTTTAAGATAAACGTACAAATTGTTTCCCTCACACAATCAATACAGGACTTAAAGAAAGAAATAGCTGCCGTTATAAAAAACCAAAACTGTGAATAAGGCCCTAGTAGGTCTTATTCCTTTTGTCTATATACAACATATCCTGCCAAAAGTATAAATATTTATTACTTTTATTTCAATTATCCTTACATATAAGTTTTTATTGCTAAATGTAATATAAAAAATGAGCTCACTTACAGAGTATCAATTTTTCTGCAAGACAGCTCATTCTTTTATATTAATTTTGTATATTTAAATTAATATTTATAAATATTTTAAGATACGTAAAGCAATTAAACACTTTAGCTTAAAAATCAAAATTATCAGGATCTGGTCCTACTCTAAGGTCTTGATTTAAACTATCTATTTTTTCTAATTCCTCTTTACTCAATTCAAAATCAAATATCTCAGAATTTTCTTTTATTCTTCCCTTGTTTGTAGATTTAGGAATAGTTACTACTTCATTCTGTAGATCCCATCTTAAAATAATTTGAGCAATAGATTTATTATGTGCATCTGCAATTTCCTTCAATACTTCATTGTCGAACAACTTACCTACCATCAGCGGAGACCATGCTTCCAATTGAATTCCTTTCTCCTTGCAAAATTTCTGAAGAGGTTTTTGTGTAAGCCTTGGATGATATTCCACTTGATTTACTGTTGGTGCAATTTCTGAATCTTTAAGTAAATCTTCTAAATGATGAATTTGAAAATTACTTACCCCTATAGCCTTTACTCGACCTTCTTTATATATAGTTTCAAGGGCTTTCCAAGCTTCTTTGTATTTTCCCTTCACAGGCCAGTGTATAAGATATAGATCTAAATAATCAAGCCCAAGCTTTTTAAGGCTCTCCTCATAAGCTTTAAGACCTGATTCATATCCCTGATCTGCATTCCAAAGCTTTGAAGTTATAAATAGGTCTTCTCTAGAGATTCCAGCTGCTTTTATTCCCTCTGCAATTCCCTTGCCCATAGTCTCTTCATTTCCATATATAGCAGCACCATCAATACTTCTATAGCCTTGAACTATAGCCTCTTTTACTGCATTAACTACCTCTGGGCCATTTTCCACCCTGAAAACTCCAAGACCGAGCCAAGGCATTTTCACTCCATTATTTAGAGTGGTTATATCATTTATACTCTTTACCATAAATATTTCCTCCCAATTGTCAAATATAATTTGTTACATTCAGCACGTTAATATTGATTTTTATACTATGATTAATCTCTATAATACTCCAATATAGTATGCCCATAAGAAAAGTATAAATAAATACAATTTCTATAACAAGTAGGCACTTTTTTGTAAGTAGACTTACCGTTAGGTTAGTTTTGTATACTATTAAAGTTACTGGCTATCTATTAGAAATAAAACTCTTTAAATAAATATTTTACCTAAGAAATTAAATTCTAGAAATAATTTAATTTTCATATTATAATTATCTATGAATAATGTTACATATATTAAAATAATTTATTAACACATGTTATTAATCCTATTTTAATTATCTAAAGTTAATAACTTGTTTTTAATTATAAAAATTAGTGAGGGGTGAAAGTAAAACTGCATAATACATTATTTTTATAATTACTTGAGACCAGTTAGTAAAAGTCAATAAAAATTAAAAAAATAATTTATGAGTAAAAATTTGCATAGCAAATAATCCATTGAAAAAGCACGAACAATGGAATTAATTGTAAGATGATTAGTCTTTAAGTTTT
>Ga0334882_1000898_pt1 | contig 40367 bp, 18 predicted proteins | sample GraSluR1_MG_5_FD_207226 | JGI IMG/M metagenome (GOLD analysis project Ga0334882, IMG submission 207226) | Sludge microbial communities from methane-producing bioreactor in Wageningen University, Netherlands - Granular Sludge_15_04-R1 | ecosystem: Engineered > Bioreactor > Anaerobic >... | reverse complement strand
TGGATGTGATTGACCAATCCATCTTCCCTTCCGCCCTGCGTCCTGTATCCTCTGACTCCCGGCCTCCGACCTCGGACCTCGGACCTCGGACCTCCGGCCCCGGCTTCTTCCTCCACGCCTCTTCCGTCGTGATCGAAGACCGGGCGCTGCTGTTCCTGGGGCATTCCACGGCGGGCAAGAGCACGATTGCGCGATTGCTGGGCGAGGTGGCACCGGTGCTGGCGGACGACTCGGTCCATGCGTTTTGCGGGGAGAACGGGGAATGGCGGGTGGTAGATGGGGGATTCCGGTTTGCGGACGGCGGACTGTCCGAATGGCGGGCCTCCGTGCGCGGGAGAATCAGGCAAGGGGGCGTCCGTTTGGGCACCTGTCTGCGCCTCCACAAGGCCTCTGAAACCCGTCTGGAACCCATTACTCCGTGGCAATTGGCCCGATATCTGATGGATGCGGCCATGGAGATCGATCTCCAGCGGAAGTGGGGAAGGGCCGCCGGAAAAAAGGGGGCAACGACCTCGGATTGGGCCGACTCCATCGCCCTGCGCATGCGATGGTTCGGACAAGCGGCCGAAATCGCCCGGAGCCTTCCCGGCTGGCACCTCTGGTTTTCCAAGGAAATCGCCGCGGTGGAGTTGGGTGGCATTCTGTCGGGGTTGATCCGGCGTTGAGCTTTACAACATCCTGTATTTCCTCACCAACTCCGGGGAGTGTGCCCACACCCCGGTTCCCTTGATCCGCCCGGATCGCCTTGGGCGGTTTTTTTTGCTGAACTTGACGTGGTGGAGAGGGCAAGGATATGAGGCTCCAATATGTCCATTTCGAGCTGAATACGGCCCAAATAGAATATTAATATTTTTTTTACTAAATCTTAATTGTATAAAGCTTGCCAAAAACTTCCCAACTGAGATAGGATCTCAATATATAGTTAGCCGGCACTATAGTCACATATTGGCCAAGCAGAGATTCTACCATGTGGGAGAAATGTCTTTGTTCCGGGATCAGTAAGCCGTTGAGACGTGGTATTTCAGTGTAGCACCGCATCATGAAACAGGCGAAAGCAAGTTTAGTAAGGGCGTGGCCCACGGTGCTCCTGTCCATGGCGTGGGCAGGGGGGGCGTCGTTGGCCCAGGCGCAGGTCCAGCCGATTTCGAGTGCAACGGTTCGCTACGAAACCTACGCGAACACGAACGACAACTATTCCACCACGGGCGGCGGCAGCGCGGGGTTCCCGACAGGGACCGTGTACAACATCCGGTTCAACGAGGGGGAGTCGAACCACATGTACCTGGACAAGGTCGCCGTGGGCGGGCGCACCTTCGATGGCGTCGCCCTGGCCGGCGAGATCAATATTGCCCGGACGACCAACGCGGCCATCACCGGGGCGCACCACATCGTGCTCTACGAACAGTCGTCGGTATCGGGAACGAACATTTTCCTGAAATCGAGCTACGCGGCCACGATGGAGGAGTCCCTGCGCAGCCGCCTGATCAATCACGGCGCGGACAACGTGTTCTCCGACCAGGGCGACGGCAACGGGAACAACAACAACATCCAGCGCATTGATTACCTGTTCCCCGACGGGCTGCCGGTGCACAGCCATATCGAGCAGCGCGGATTCCTGGTCATGGATCGCGGGGGCAACGACCGGTTCAAGATGGCGGCCATCACGGCGCTGGACGCCAACGGCAAGCCCAGCGCCTTCGGGCCGGTGGTCAGCGTGCTGGAAACGCAGTGGGGCGCGTCCGGCATCACCCTGGACACGATCGTGATGCGCGGCTACACGGAGGACGGCGACCCGCAGCATCCGTCGGCCGACGTCGGTCCGCAGGCGCTCGCCGGCGTGTTCCTGAACTGGCAGACCCTGGGGTTGCAGACCAACGATCTGTTCTACGGCTATGCGCTGGCGGCGAACGACGTCACCACCAACGGCGCGTACTGGACCGAGGTCGACAATCCCGTGTATTTCCCGACCGACACCTCGCCGGGATCGACCTTTGGCGGTCTCGATCTGATCAGCGGCGGTCTGATGTTCTACGATGAGGAACTGAACGTGACGCTGGGCGACTTCGTCTGGGACGACTGGAACGGCAACGGCATCCAGGAGCCCGGCGAGCCGGGTATTTCGAACGTGCTCGTCTATGTCTATGACCACAGCACCAATCTGGCGGCGGTGGTTCGTACGGACACCAATGGGTTCTGGACATCCCCGGGCCACGGGCCGGGGACGTACTTTGTGCAGTATTTCCTGCCCACGGGCTATCAGTACACGGTGCCGTATGCCGGGACCGACACCGCCATCGACAGCAATGCCGATCCGGTCACCGGCCGGTCGGAACTGATCGCCATCGGCAGCGGGCAGACCAACCTGACGATCGACGCCGGCATGCACTTGGCGCCGGGCGATCTGAGGCTGTCGAAATCCGTGGCGCCGGCCGAGGCCAATCGCGGCGACGAGGTGGTCTATACGCTGACCGTCACCAACGTTGGCACCGAGATCGTGAACCTCATCGAAGTGACCGATCCGCTGCCGGCCGCGTTTCTATACGCGGGCCACGGAACCACCCAGGGCGCCTATGACGACGTCGCGGGGCTGTGGACCCTCGGCACGCTGGGGCTGGGCGGCTCGGCCACGCTCTGGGTCACCGGCACGGTCGCGGCCGGCTACGGCGGCTGGACGATCACCAACGTGGCGGAAATCACGCGGATGGACCGCCCGGACACCAACACGGCCGACAACGTGGATTCGGCGGAGGTGCTGGTGATCGGCGCGGATCTGGCGGTGACCAAGACGGTGGACAAGGCGGCGGCGGGCGAGGGCAGCACCGTCACGTTCACGATCACGGTCGATAATCTCGGCCCGTCGGATACGACCGGCGTGACGGTGTCCGATCTCCTGCCCGCCGGTCTGACCTATGTGGCCGCCACGCCCTCGCAGGGCTCGTACACCAGCGGCACCGGCGCCTGGGCCGTTGGCGCGCTGGATGACGGCGCCACGGCGACGCTGCTCCTGTCCGCCACGGTGGACCCGGGCACGATGGGGATGGTGCTGACCAATGCGGCGCAGGTGACGGCCAGCGATCAATCCGACCCGAATCCGGCCAACGACGCAGACGAGGCGACCGTGGCCATCAGTTCCCTGCGGATCGAAAAAGTCTCGGACGTGGCGGTGTCGGTCGATCCGGGCGGCATCATCACCTACACGATTACGATCACCAACAGCGGGGCCACGGCCCATGCCGGCCTTGAGGTCACGGACGGGATCCCGACGGGCACGACCTACGTGGCCGACAGCCTCCGCATCTCGGTGGATCCTCCGGTCGGATCGGGCGGATCGACCACGGTCATCTACAACGCCAGTTCCAGCTTTGTGGTCCCGGACGGGGTGACCAACGTGACGGTCGAGGCGTGGGGCGCGGGCGGTGGCGCAGGCAAAGCCGGCACCGGCGGCAACGATGCCGGCGGCGGGGGCGGGGGCGGCGGATATGCGCGCGGTTCCGTGGCCGTCGCGCCGGGGACCACCAACACCATTACCGTGGGCACGGGTGGCGGCACGGCCACGGCCGGCGGCAATACCTGGTTTGGTTCGACCAGCACGGTGGTTGCCCAAGGCGGCGGCGCCGGCGGGACGGGGGCCAGCGTCGGCGCGGGCGGCAGCGCCAATATCGGGAACCAGGCGACCTACACCGGCGGGACCGGCGGCGTCGGCGCCACCGGCGGTTCACCGACCAGCCGGCGCGGCGGCGGCGGCGGCGGCTCGGCCACGGCCACGGCGCCGGGCGGCGCGGGCACGGCTGGCGGCAGCAACACGGGCGGTGCCGGCGGCGTGGGCGAGGGCAATGGCGGCGCGGGCACGCAGAGCGCGGTCAATGGCAACCCCGGCACTGCGCCGGGCGGCGGCGGTGGCGGCGGCGGCAACAACTCCGTCGGCGGCGCCGGCGCGGCCGGCCGCATGGTCATCCGCTACGACCTGCCGGCCGGTGCGGGCGTCACCAACGATCCCCCCAACGTCGCCTCCGGCTGGACGCTGGCGCCCGGCTCGGTGATGACCATCACGTTCGAAGTGGCGGTGGACAACCCCTGCGCGGTGACGCAGATTGTCAACACGGTCTCCGTCACCAGCGACACCCAACCCACGCCGCTGATCGCGACGGTGGTGGACCCGCTGATCCCGGTGGACGTGGGCGTCGGCAAGCAGGCCGACGAACCATGGCTTGCGGAAGGCGATCCGGTCGTGTTCACCATCACCATCACCAACTTCAGCGATCAGCTTGCGGCGACGGGCGTCGAGGTGACGGACCTGCTGCCGGCGGGATTCGACTACGACGCTTCGACCCCGAGCCAGGGAACCTACAGCGACGCCACGGGCATCTGGACGGTCGGCACGCTGGCGGCGCTGGGTACGGCGACGCTGGCCATCGAGGCCACGGCGGCCGCCGGTTCGGGCGGGTTGATCTGGACGAATACCGCCGCCGTGTCCGCCCTGGACCAGGCCGACACCAACGCCGCGAACAACGTCGCCACCGCGGTGGTCGCCGTGCGCGGCGCGGATCTGGCCCTCGTCAAGACCGTGGACAATCCCGCGCCGATCGAAGAGGCCGAAGTGGTCTTCACGATCACGCTCGAAAACCTCGGCCCCTCGGACACGACGGGTGTCGCGGTGTCCGAACCGCTGACCGGCGGCCTGAGCTACGTGAGCCATTCGGCCAGCCAGGGAACCTACGCCAGCGGTTCGGGCGTCTGGACGGTGGGCGCGCTGACGAACGGCCAGGTGGAGACGCTCACGATCGCCGCGGCGGTGGACGCCGGCACCATCGGCAGCATCCTGACCAACCGCAGCCGGATCACGGCCAGCGACCTGCCCGACCCCAATCCCGCCAACGACGAGGACGAGGCTATGGTGGCCGTCAGCGCCCTTCAGGTGACGAAGACTTCGTACGTCTCGGGGTGCGCGGCGCCGGGCAGCAACATCCTGTATGCCATCGTGGTGACCAATCTCGGGGCGACGGCCCAGACCGGCATCGATGTCATGGACGAGATTCCGACGGGCACGACCTACGTGGCCGGCAGCGCCTGGTACGACGGGCCGCTGCGCGTGGCGGACACGTTCCGCGACGAATTCAATGCGGTGGCCTACACCAACAGCGACGGAACCGCGGACTGGAACGGCCCATGGGAGGAAAACGATCCCTATGAGCCCGGCAGCGGCGCGGCCAGCGGGTATGTGCGCGTGGAAAGCGGCCGCCTTGTGCTGGATTGGGCCTGGGTGGATGCCGAATACGTCTGGCGCGGCGCCGACCTGTCCGGTTACGACAGCGCCACGTACCGCTTTGACTGGGAAACCGTCGGGCTGACCGGCGGCCAAACCGTCTCGATCCTGATCTCCACCAACGGAGCCGATCCGTTTGTGGAATTGGACAGCTTGGCGGGGACCACCAGCGGCAGCGCGGAATACGACATCACCGCGTTTCTGTCCGCCAACACGACCATTCGCTTCGAAAACACCAGCATCAACTGGGATAGCGGCGACTACGCCTATTTCGACAACGTCGAGATCGAAGCGGTCCGGACCGTGCTGACCAACGGCCCGGCCGGTGCTCCACCTGGAGTGGCGACCAACCTGACCCTCCAGCCCGGCGAGGCGTTCACGATCACGTTCGAAGTGGCGGTGGACAACCCCTGCGCGGTGACGCAGGTGGTCAACACGGTCTCCGTCGCCAGCGACCAGCAGACGGTGCCGGTGACCTCCACCGTGACCGATTGCGTCATCCATGCGGATGTGGGCGTGTTCAAGCAGGTCTCCGATCCCACCCCCTACGTGCTGGAAACGATCGGCTATGTCCTGGTGGCGTCGAACAACGGCCCGGCCGTGGCGACCGGCATGGTCATCACCGATGTCCTGCCGCCGGGGGTGCAGTACCTCAGCCATTCCAACGGCAGCTATGAGGCGGGGTCGGGAGCGTGGGCCATCGGCACGCTGGCGCTGGGGGCCACGACCACCCTCTATGTGAACGCGACGGTGCAAGAAGGCACGGAGGGGGTGGCGATCACCAACACCGCCACGGTGACCGGCCGGGACCTGCTCGATCCAAACCCGGACAACGATACCCATCATGCCGTCATCGTACCCAGGGCCGGGGCCAGCATCGGCAAGCGGATCTGGTTCGATGAAAACCGCGACGGCATTCAGAATGCCAACGAAACCAATGGAATCCCGAACATTCCGGTTCGGCTGCTGGACACCAACGGAACCATCGTGGCGGAGACCGCGAGCGATCTGCACGGCTACTATCTCTTCGCCCACGTGCCGGCGGGCACCTACGTGATCCAGTTCGACCTGACCTCGATCAGCACGAATGAGGTCGTCACCACGGCCAAGGTTGGGGAGGACGATTCGATCGACAGCGACGCCATCGCGGGGTGGACCGGCGACATGGCGTGGACCGCGGAATTCACGGTGGCTCCCGGCGAGATCAACCTGAATCAGGATTTGGGCATCGCTACGCGCGGGGCCACGCGGGCCGAACTGCGGGACATCTGGGGCGAATGGGTCAGTGGCCGGGGATCCGTGGTCTGGCGCACCGAATCGGAATTCGGAACCGCCGGATTCTTTGTGTATCGCGTGGATCCGGAGACGGGGACGCAGACCCGGGTCAACGACCACCTGGTGATTTCAGCGTTCCAGGAGGGCGGGTCGGTTTATCGGTATATCGATCCCACCGCCGTGGAAAATGGCGAGGGCGTGTATCGTCTGGAAGAACTGGAACTCTCCGGCGAACGGCGGGATTTGGGAACGCATCTGATTCGTTTTGGGCCACCGCCCCCGCCCGCGAAGGCGGAGCAGATTGCTCCGTCCACCAAGCCGGGCGTGAAGCCTGAGTCGTCCGCCGGGGAGCCGGAGCCTTCGCCGGTCCTGAAAGTCCAGGTGTCGGACGAGGGTGCCTACGCCGTGGACCTGCCTTCGATTGCCGGTGGGATGGGCCTGCCCATCGGCGAGGTCCGGGCGTTCGCCGACGCGGGCCTCCTGCGCATCACCCGGCAAGGGACTCCCGTGCCTGTGTTGCATGACCCGGCCCGCGACCGCCTGGTCTTCCATGCCCGGGAGCCGGTTCGCAACTGGTATGCCCATGCGGATGCCTACCTGATTTCCGTGGGCGAGGGGCTTTCCATGCCCCGGCGCGATCCCGGGGCCGCCGGCGGGGCCGACGTCCTGCCGGCGACCGTTCGCTTCGAGGAAAACCGATTCTTGTTTGCCATGACCCGGATGCCGGAGGATTTCTATTTCTGGGAAGGCGTGATTAGCTGGTTCAACCATGACATGGCGCCCCGGCTGCCGCTGGACCTGACGGGGCATGCCGGCGGCGATGTGCAGCTTCGGGTGCGCTTGATGGGCTGGTCCAGTACCACCAACAAACCGGACCATCGCGCCGAGTTCCATTTCAACGGCACCCTCATGGGGTCGATCGAGTTTGACGGACAGGATGCGGCCGAGGCCGAGCTGGCCATTCCGGGCGCGCTCGTCACCAACGGGCTGAATACCCTGATGGTGCACGGCGTGATGCCGCCCAGCATGAATCATAGTTTTTTCGTGGTGGATTGGGTCGAGGCCTCCTTCGACTGCGAACTGGTCCCGCAGGCCGTAGCCAAGCACTTTCATGTGCAAGGGGTGCCGACCGTGTCCGCCGGAGCGTTCCAGGACCCCCTGGCGCTGGCGCTGGACGGCTCGGGCCATCCCGTCTGGCTGGCCGACGAAAATGGCGAACTGCCCGCCAAGGCGTGGACGACGGCTTCGCAGGACCGGCGAGTCGCCATCGTCGAGGCGGATGCGGTTCCGATGCTGGTCCCGGAGCCCGCCGCGGACGATGCCTGGTTCCTGGCCGCGGACAATCAAATCGATTACCTGGTGGTGGTGCCTCGCGTCCTGGCCCAGACGGCTCAGGAACTCGTCGAGTACCGGGAGAGCCAGGGGTTGCGGGTCGGCCTGGCGGTGTTTGAAGACGTCTGCGACCTGATGGCCGGCGGCGTCCGGACCCCGGAGGCCATACCCGCGCTGGTCCGGCATGCCGCCATGACCTGGGAACAGTCGCCCCGGATGCTGGTGCTGGCGGGCAACGGACACTACGACTACCTGGGCGCCAACTTTGCCGAAGCCAATCATCTCCCGCCCCTGTTGATCCAAACCCCGGCCGCCGTCTGCGCGTCCGATGGCCTGTTCGCCGATGTCAGCGGGGACGGCCTGCCCGACCTGGCGGTCGGCCGCCTGCCCGCGCTGACGAATGCGGACCTCGCGGCGATGATTCAGAAGATCAAGACATTCGAAGCCGGATTCGGCGAGGAGTGGCAGAACCAAGTCGTACTGGTGGCCGACCAGTCCGACTCCACGGGTATTTTTCCGGCTGCCAACGAGGCGATCGCCGCATGGGCGAAGCCGCCGTATTCCATTGCCGATCGCATGGAGCTCGATTCGATGCCGGCGGGCCTGGTCCGCGCAACCCTGCTGCAGTGGCTCCGGTCCGGCGTGGGATTCATCAACTACACCGGCCACGGAGGGATCAAAAACCACTCGGCGCAGCGCTTGTTGACGGATGCGGACATTCCCGGCCTGCACAAAACCCAACGCCCGTCGATTACCGTCGCCCTGACCTGCCTGGCCGCGCGTTTTGAAGTGCCGGCCGTCCACAGCCTGGGCGAACTGCTGATGCAGCGGGCGAATGGCGGGGCGGTCGCGGTGCTGGGGCCCTCGGGCCTGTCGCAGAATGCACCCGCCATGGATCTGGGGAATGCATTCTATCGCGTTGTTTTCCAGGAAGGGGCGGGCCGGCTGGGCCCCGCGTTCCTGCGCGCCCGCCGGTCTCTGCCGAACTCCCTGTTCACCAAGGATACCTACGCGGTGTACAATCTGCTGGGCGATCCGGCCCTGCGCATCGCGGGGAACGAGGTGGATGATGACATGGCCGTGCCGGCCCAGGTGGTGTTGTCGGACTTGATGCAGACCTATGACGGCACCCCGCGGACGGTGACCGCCGCGACGGATCCGCCCGGATTGGCGGTGCGGTTGACGTACGACGGCTCGCCGGTCCCGCCGGCGGCGGCGGGCACCTACGCGGTGGCGGCCGCCGTGACGACGATGGATTACGAGGGCGTTGCCACCGGCATCCTGGTGGTGGAGAAGAGGGCGGCCACCGTAGGGTTGGACGACCTGGCGCAGGTCTATGACGGGACCCCCAAGGCCGCCACCGTGAGTACCGAGCCCGATGGATTGGCCGTTTCATTCACCTACGATGGCCTGTCGGAGCCGCCGGTTGCACCGGGCACCTACGAGGTGGTGGCCACGGTTCTCGATGCCAACCATGACGGGTTCGCCACGGGTGAATTGTATATCGCCCCGGCCCCGGCGACGATCCGGCTGGAGGGGTTGGAGCAGGATTTCGACGGGTCGCCCAAGAGCGTGACGGCGACAACGGAGCCCGACGGGTTGTCCGTTGCCATCACCTATGACGGTCTGTCGGCGCCGCCGGCCTTTGCCGGGTCCTATACGGTCGTGGCCTCGGTGGCGGATGCCCATCACGCCGGATCTGCCACGGGTACGCTGGTCATCGCCAAGGAAGAGGCCGAGGTGGTTCTCGGCAACCTGCTGCAATCCTTCGATGGAGCCCCCAAGCCGGTCACGGCGACCACGTCTCCCGACGAACTGGCCGTGGATTTCACCTATGATGGCTCGCCCCAGGCCCCCTCGGCGGCCGGGACCTATGCGGTGGTCGGGACGATCCGCGATGCCAACCGGGAGGGGATGGCCCAGGGACTGCTGACGATTGAAAAGGGCGAACAGACCATCGAGTTTTCCGAGATTGACGACCGGTTGGCAGCGGAACCCGTGTTTCTGTCGGCGACGGCATCGAGCGGGCTGCCGGTTGCGTTCGCCGTGGTGGAAGGTTCGGCCGTGATCGAAGGCAACGTCCTGTCGTTCACCGGCGCAGGGGCCGTATCCGTCGCGGCGTCGCAGGCCGGCGACGGCAACTGGCAACCGGCGCCGGATGTGGTCCAAACGTTCATGGTTTCGCTCCTGGAGATCAGCCAGACCCTGGTCAACGTGCGCGAAGGCGGCGAGGGGCGCTTCCATATCCGCCTGCACTCCGCACCGGATCAGGACCTCGAAGTCCAGGTGACCCGCCAGGACGGCGATCCCGGTATCCGGATCCGGGAGGGAGAGTCCCTCTTCTTCACGCCGGACAACTGGACCGAATGGCAGGCGGTGATTTTGACGGCCGACCCGGACGACAACCGCGAGGATGAACGGGCGACATTTCGGATCTCGTCCGCGGGAGAGCCGGACGCCTTCGTCGAGGCCATCGCGTTGGACGTCGACCACGGGATCAATCTGGCGCTGGCGGATGGAGCCTCCATCCAGGGCCTTGGAGCGACGAATCCCGAACAGGTCATCGACGGCATCCATGAGGACCCCGACAATCATGGCGGCATCACCTGGGACCAGGATCCTCCCGGGGCCATGACCCTCGACCTCGGGGCGACGGCTCTCGTTTCGCGCGTACGGCTGCTGAACTGGGATGTTGAACCCGCCGACCAGCGATACCGCATGGAAACGTCCCGGGATGGCCAGAAGTGGACCCTGCAGGTGGACACGAGCGAGCAGGCTCGGTCGGGCTGGGACGACTGGCCCTTGGACGGGTTGCCGGTGCGCTATCTGCGATTCACGGGCCTGTACAGTTCCATTGGGCCGGAGGTCCGCATCGCCGAGTGGGAAGTCTATGGCGAATGGCGGGAGAAAGCGCCGGCGTCGGTCCGGCTGGATGCCCTGTCCCGTGTGTACGACGGCCACCCCAAGCGCGCGAGGGTGTCGACCATCCCGGCCGGGCTTGCCGTTGAGATCACCTATGACGGCGATTCGGCTCCGCCGGCTGAGATCGGCGACTATGAGGTCATCGCCACCATTCAGGACGCGACCCATGAGGGATCGGCCAGCGGCATCCTGTCCATCACGCCGGCCCAAGCCCTCTTTGAACAGTGGCTGGCGAACGAAGCCGGGCCTCAACCCCAGGGGGCCAAGACCAATCCGGAACTGGATCCGGATCAGGACGGCATGAGCAATTGGGAGGAATTCCTGGCCGATACCGATCCCTATGATGCGGGCAGTGTTCTGGTGCTGGACGGCGGGTATGCGATCGGCGAGCCTGGCGTCCGGGCCGGCCGGATGGAACTCACGTTCCCGGCCAGTACCAACCGGTTCTATCAACTGGTCTACTCGACCAATCTGTCTTCTCCTTCCATTGTGACCAACCTGGGGCGGGGAATCGCCCCGGAGATGACCATCATCCGCGACGCTCCCGGGGCCTGGTACGGAACCATCCGGGTCCTGCTGGAAGATCCAGACTGGCCATAACTCCTTGCAAAAATTCAAATTGTGTCATGAATCCGATTGCTGTCGGCACCCGAGCCTGCACCTCGGCTTGGCGAGGGAAGGACAGCCTGCGCAAGGTGTGGATCTCCCCTCCGGTTAATGGCCCGGAAGTAGCGACTGCCCGGCCCGCCCGGGCGGGTACCCGTTCGTTATCGGATCGTTATCTGAACTTCCGAAAATCATCAATTAACACTCGCAACGACAGTGCTTCTGCCGTATTATTGTACAGTAGTTGGTGTGTTGTCGTTGATTCCTGCCTATTGTACCCATGGTTGCCAGGGCAGATGATGTAGAAAATCCTCAAGGATCCATAATGAGAATTCGGGTGCCATTTGGCGCTGGCGCGATGCTATGGGCGAGCCTTGTGTGGCTTGCCTGCGGTCCAGCGGTTGCCCTCGGGGGCAATCCGGATGGCTCGTTGCGCATTGAGATCATCACGGCCTACAACCTGGTCGTGGATTCCAACGCGGGCACGCCGGCGAGTTACGCGCCGGAGTCGGCCTACCTGGGGGCGAAGTTCTGCAACGACGGGGATGCCCCGCTGACCAACGTTTGGGCGTACATCGGCAACTACGACGCCGGAACGCCGGGCATTTACCCCAGCCGGGCGCATCCGGGGCTGAGAGGGCCGCTGCCGGGCGGGGAGTTTGCGCTGACGCATGAAGGCGGGGCCATGGGCACGGATGACGCCACGCGCTACATCGGGACGATCCAGCCCGGCGAATGCATCACGGTCTACTGGCTGGTCAGCTATCCGCAACTGGACGAGGACGGGGTGCCCACATGGGGCAAGAGCGTGAAGCCCGACGACGACCTGTGGATGGAGTACGACGTGTGGGCCACGGCGATGGACGGGCCGGCGTACCTAGAGGCCGACACCACGCGCACGCTGACCTGCCGCAACGAGATTTCGGCTGCGGCCAACAAGATCTGGCCCAATGGCGCCAACAAGGTGCCTCAGGAATACAAGGACCTGCTCAACCAGTACGCGCCGTTGTGGACGAACACAGCGGCGACCGCCGAGCCCGGCGCGATTCTGCGCACGGAGGGCATCTGGTACGACTTGGGCAACGTGGGGCACGGATTCGACAACGACGGCGATCTGGTGCCGGACCGCAACGCCTGGCTCCAGCCGGTTGGCGATCCGGCCCTGTTCGACCCGTCCTGCTTCCGCCTGATCCGCACCTACGCGATGGTAATCATCAAGCTGAACGACGGCACCGAGCAGGTCATTGTCGTCGAGGATCAGCTCTATTTCACGAACATCCCTGAAAACAACCGAGGCGCGGTGGGGTACGTGATGTACGAATTCATCGCCATCGGTTCGGGCTGCGTCAGCACGCTGACGCCGTATCAGGAGGTGGCTTCGGGATACGACAACGAGAAGTTCAACGGCGACTACGGCGCCACGCCGGGCGAAACATTGACCAGCACCACGTCGCAGGTAGCCATCGTCAAAGCGGCGGACCCCCGGATGACGCGGGCGGGCAGCAACATCGCCTATACGGTGACCTACACCAACACGGGCACCACGGCTGTTGGCCGGCCCGATTTGGGCCTGCCGCTGGTGGTGCAGGATGAAATCCCGCCGGGCACCACCTACGTCGCGGGCAGCGCCACGGCCAACAACGAGCTGCCGGACGGCGTGTCGAGCTACACAATCTATTATTCGACCAACAGCGGGGCGACGTGGAGCATGACCGAGCCCGCGGTGGCCGCGACCGTGACCGACGTCCAGTGGTGGCTGAGCGATCCGCTGGAGCCCGGTGCGGCCGGCACGGTCCGCTTTACCGTGCGGGTGGACGATCCCTATCTGGAGCCCTCGCCGATCGTTCCCAACGCCGCGGGGTTGAGCATGGGCAACACCGCCCCGTTCCAGTGGGCGTTTGCGGACACCCTGATCATGGGCGTCAACGCCATCGGCGATCTGGTCTGGCGGGACGACGGCGAAGGCGGGGGCATGCTGGGAAACCTCCTGCAAGACGGGACCGAGGCGGGGATCACCGGCGTGACGGTACGGCTGTACTACGACACCACCGGCAACGGCGTGCCCGACACCCTGCTGGCGACCACGAACACGGGACCCAATGGACTCTACCTGTTCGACGGCCTGCCGGACGGGTATTTCGTTGTGCAAGTGGACATCTTCAACGAAAACATTCCTTTCGGCTATACGCCGACCACGCCCACGTCCTATTCCATCGCGCTGGATCCCGCGCGCACCAATGCCAACGCCGTCACCAATCTGACGGCCGACTTCGGATTTGCGCCGGCCTTGACCTTGACCAAGACCCTGACCAGCACCAACGCCTTTCGCGAAGGACAACTGGCGACGTATGAGATCGATGTCGCCAACCGCCTGCCGGGCGATGGCGCGGGCGGGGGTCTGCCGGTCGAGTATACGATGTGGGCGACCAACGGGACGCAAACCTGGATCCGGTGGTTTAATCATACCAATGCGTTCATTCCCTCCTATCCGGACGGGATATACGCTTCGAACAATTTCACTGGGCAATCCACGGAAACGCTCTTCTTGACCGGCTACAACACGGTGACCTCGTCGGCGGCCATCACGGACGTGACGGCGACCTTCCTGCTGGGCCGCTTCGGCGCCGTGCGCGCCGGCGACACGGTGGCCATCCGCGTGGTGGTGGGCGGGGCGACGATCTGGGGCTATACCAACCTGGCGTCGGCGTTCGTCACCGGCACGTATTCAACCAACGTCACCCATCTGCGCAACTGGACCTGGGCGGACCTGGCCGGCGCGAGTCTGGAAATCGACGCCACCAAGGGCGGCGGCAATGCGCAGGGCGGCAACATCTCCGTGGACCAGGCCGGCTTCCACGTCATGACCGACGGGGTCATCGGCACGGGGGCCGGGGGCAACACCACGCTCAACCCGGTCCCGTTGACGGATCAGTTCGATGCGGACCTCTTCCAATTTGTCAGTGCGGAACCGCCGCCGACGAGTCTGACCATTGATGGTTCCCCGCCCGACTCGGTCGGCAATCTGTACTGGAGCAACATCGGGCCGATCTACCCCGGCGGCACGTCCACCGTCGCGGTGACCTTCAAGCTGCTGGAGCCGCCGGACAACGCGGACACAGCCGTCACGAATTTCGCATGGACGACGAATGCCATGTTTATGAGTGGGCTGCCGGCCAACAACCAGACGGGCATGGTGGTGAACACCCTGCTGCCGGCAGGAACCATCGGCGACTTCGTCTGGCGCGACCTGAACGGCGATGGAAGTCAGGATCCGGGCGAGCCCGGCATTCCCAACGTGGCGCTGACGCTGACGCCGCCGGCCGGGGTGGACTTGGGAGCGGGGCCGGGCGTGGCGATCACCAACTGGACCGATGCCGAAGGCTACTACCTGTTCGAGTTCATTCCCGTCACCGGAACCTATACCGTGCGGGTGGTGACGGCGACGCTGCCGGGCGGGTCCGGCGTCAACACCTTCGACGAAGACGGCATTCTCGACAGCACCACGGCGGTGTATATCGACATTTATGCTCCGTCGGGGCACACGAACAACACCCACCTGACCACCGATTACGGCTACATGGTGGGCAGCACGATCGAAGGCACGATCTGGCATGACTGGAACCGGGGCGGGGAGCCCTATCGCGAGCCGGGTGAGAACTGGCTGACCAACGTGACGGTGTACCTGTGCGCCGGGGATTCGCCGTGCGGGGAGGGTGGTGCCATTGCGACGAACGTCACCGACGCCAACGGTTACTTCCAGTTTGTGGGGGACTTTGACGGGACTTACACGGTGACGGTGGCGACCAACACCGGTATGATGAGCACCGGCACCTGGCGGTTGTCGTTCGATACCGACGGCACCAACACGGCCAACCAGGTCACCGTCGAGGTGCCCAGCGGGGGGCTCGGCCGCGCCGACTTCAGCTACTTCCGCACGGGCCCTTACCGGATCGGCGACACGCTGTTCTACGACTGGGACGGGAACGGCGTGCAGGATCCGGCGACCGAGGAAGGCATCCCGAACGTAACGGTGCGGCTGTACAGCCATGCCGCCGGCGACGGCGTGCTGGTCCCGTCGCGCGACGCCTTCATCGCCGAAACCGTCACGGATCAGAACGGCCTCTATGTCTTCACGAATCTGTTCGCCACGACCACCTATCTGGTGGTCGTGGATCGCAACGATCCGGATCTGCCCCCCAGCTATTTCATCACGGCCGATCCCTGGGGGGCCATGGACGGAATCAGCGTGGTTACGATCACCAACGCCGACGACATGGACCAGGATTTCGGCTTCCAGCCCTACGGCAGCGGCGCGATCGGCGACACCGTCTGGCTCGACCAAAACGCCAACGGGATCCAGTTTGGCACCTTGGAGCCGGGGATCCCGAACATTACCGTCACGCTGTACGCGGACATGAGCGGCAGCGGCACCTACGTCCCCCTGCGCAGCACCACCACGGATTCGAAAGGATGGTACCTGTTTGACGGGCTGCCCGACGGCCACTACCGCGTCGTGGTGGATGACGCGGATCCCGATTTGCCAACGGACATGTACGGGAACGTTCACTATCCCAGTACGCCCACCTTCTACGACATTACGATCAGCGGCGGCAGCATCCATCTCGATGCCGACTTCGGGTTCGCTCCCCATGGCGCGCTGGGCGATACGGTCTTTTGGGATTCCGTCCCCGACGGAACCCAGGATCACAATGAGATCGGCATTCCGGACGTGACGGTCCATCTGTTTGCGGACCTGAACGGCAACCGGGTCTACGATCCAGGCGAGCCCCTGGTGGACAGCACCGTGACGGACGCCACGGGGTGGTATCTCTTTGACGGGTTGCGGCCAGGGGACTATGTCGTCGTGGTGGACACCGACAGCCCGGCGCTGGCCGGCGCCGTGCAGTCGGCGGACCCCGACTCGGACGGACTTCCCTGTCACGATCCCGATTTGCTGGTGCCCTGCGACGATCAATACGGGCACCACCTGCATTCCGGCCAGATTTTCTATGGCGCCGACTTCGGCTACGTGTCGCCGCTGGGGGTGATCGGCGATTTGCTGTGGGTGGACACGAACAACAACGGGGAACAGGACGAAGGCGAGCCGGGCATTCCGTATGTGTCGGTGGTGCTGTATTCCAACGGGGTGGCCATCGCCACCAACGAGACCGATGCCAACGGCATCTATCTTTTCAGCGAACTGGCCGATGCCACCTATCGCGTGGTGGTGCAAACCGATGACGAAGATTTCCCGGCCGGCCTGGTGCAATCCTACGACCCGGATGGCACCCTCGACAACCAGGCCACGGATATCGTGATCAGCGGTGGTTCCGTGGTTTCGATCGGCGGCGTCGCCTGTACGGATTGCGATCTGGCCGTGGATTTTGGCTATCGCTATGCCGGCACCAACAGTTTGAGCGGAACCATCGGGCTGGATGTCGAGCCCTACGATGGGTTGATGAACGGGCTGAACCCCTCCGGCCCGGGGCCGGGCGAGACGCCCTATGCCGGCGTTTCGGTCTATGCCTACCTGTGGGATGACGACGGCGATGGCATTGTGGAGGCCGGGGAATATGTCCTGCTGGGCTCCACCCAGACCGACGCCAACGGCGACTATGCGTTCACCAACCTGCCCAGCGGCAGTGTCGGGTCGAAGTATATCGTCTCGAGTTCGGCACCCGAGGATCAACTCAAACTGACGACCACCAATGGGTCCATCGCCGGCGTGACGGTCGTGGAAACCCGGAACGCCCAGGGCTTCACCGTCTCCGCCTATCTGACCATCGCCGTGGCGGCGGACATCACCAACATGGATTTCGCCTATCAGACCACCCGGCTGTACGATTACGGCGACCTGCCGGAAAGCTATGGCACCCTGCTGCCGGACGGGGCCCGCCACGTGGTGCCCGCCGTGCCCAACCTGTACTTGGGGGCCGCGGTAGACACCGAACCCAACGGGCTTCCGTCCGTGGGCGCCGATGGCGACGACTTGGATGGCGTGGACGACGAGGATGGCGTGGAGCCGGTGGTGGAAACCATCTGGCGGGTTGGGGCCGATGGCGGAGCGGTGGAAGTCACCGTGGGCGCCGGCAGTGGCTGGCTGGTGGGCTATATCGATTTCAACCGCGACGGAAATTTCGTGGATGCCGGCGAACTGATCTTCAGCCTGCCGGTCTCCAGCACGGGTGGAGATGGCAACGGAGTCTATGAGTTGCCGTTCCCCATCCCTGCCGAGACCTTCTCCACGACGAGTTCGACGCCGCTGTATGCGCGGTTCCGGCTGTTCCCCGCAGAGCCCCTGTTCCCCGAGCTGGCGTTTTCCGGGACGGCCTCCAACGGGGAGGTCGAAGACTATCTCTGGCATTTCGCGGGCGTGGGCGACCGGGTCTGGTTCGACATGAACGCCGATGGCGTCCAGGACGAGGGCGAGCCGCCGATCCCCGGCGTGCGCGTGTTTCTCGATCTGAACGACGACGGGATTTGGCAGGCCGGCGAGCCCTATTCCATCACCGACGAAAACGGGTTGTACGGCATGGGCGGATTGGTCCCGGGCGAGTGGTCGATCGTCGTGGACACGTCCACGCTGCCGGCCGGCGTCACGCCGACCTACGACCTGGACGGCACAAATACGCCGAACCAAACCATGGTCGCCATCACCGAATTTGATCAGTTCGTCGACACCGCCGATTTTGGCTACGCCCCGCCGGCGACGATCGGCAAGCGGGTGTGGTTCGACGAAAACCGCGACGGCATTCAGAACGCCAACGAAACCAACGGCCTGGCCAACATCCCCGTCCGGCTGATCGATCTCGAGGGTCGCGTGGTGGCCACGACCCAGACCGATGAAGACGGCTACTATCTCCTGACCCTTGTACCGCCGGGCACCTATGTGATCCAGTTCGATCTGGCGTCCGTCAGCACCAACGAGATCGTCACCACCGCCAAGGTGGGCGAGGACGATTCGATCGACAGCGATGCGATCATGGGCTGGACCGGCGACGTGGCGTGGACCGCGGAATTCTCCGTGGCCCCCGGCGAAACCAACCTGAACCAGGATTTGGGCGTGTCCACGCGGACGCCCACCCGCGCGGCGTTGGCAGCGGTTTGGGGAGAATGGGTGGAGAAGGAAGGCCGCGTCACCTGGCGCACGGATTCTGAATTCACCACGGCGGGCTTCTGGGTGTTCCGCATCGATCCGGAAACGGGAGAGGAAACGCGATTGAACGATCGCCTGGTGGTTTCCGCGTTCCATGAAGGCGGCGCCACGTATGCGCTGTCCGACCCTGCCGCCGCGGAAGGCCAGCCGGGGACCTACCGGCTGGCCGAAGTCGAGCTCTCCGGTGCGATGCTCGAGTTGGGCACGCACGAAGTCCGGTTCGATGTGCCGGCCGCGCCCGCGGTCGTTTCGCGCTCGGCGTTGGCGGCAAAACCCGCGGTGAAATCCGTCCGGACCAAAAGCGTTGCGGGTCCTTCGCCGGTGCTGAAGGTGCAGGTGGAGCGGGAAGGAATCTTCGGCGTGGCTTGGCAGGCCATTGCGGATGGGATGGGACTGCCGCTCGTGGATGTGCAGGCGCTGGCGGAAGCGGGCACACTCCAGATGACGAGGCAGGGTCAACCCGTTCCGGTGCTGGCGGACGCGGCGCGCAAGCGGCTGGTCTTCCATGCGCGGCAGCCCGTGCGCACCTGGTATGCGCACGACGACGTCTATCTGATTTTGACCGGCGCGGGCATTTCAATGGAGCGCCGGGACCCCGGCGCCGCCTCCGGAACCTCGGTCTTTCCGGCGACGATCCGCTTCGAGGAAAATCGCTTTCTGGTGAACCTCAATCGAATGCCGGACGACTTCTATTTCTGGATCCCGGTGATGAGCGGTTATGGCGAGTTATCCGTGAATCCCGTGCCGTTGGATTTGAGCGGCTACGCGGGCGGCGACGTCGCGCTGAAGGTCCGCCTGGTCGGATCATCCAGCTCGGCGAAGTATCCCGACCATTTGGCCCGTTTCGAATTCAATGGGATCGAGGTGGGGGAGATTGCCTTCGACGGCCAAGACCTGGTCGAAGCCGAGCTGTCCATTCCCGCTTCCGCCGTCTTGGCCGATGCCAACGTCCTCACGATCGAAGGAGTCCAGCCGGAAGGCTACGATCAAAGCTTTTTCTTCGTGGATTGGGTGGAGGCGACGTTCAACCGAACCCTCGAACCGCTTCCGATTTCCGCGATGTTCGGACCGTCCGGGGTATCTGCCGTATCCGCGCAGGCGTTTTCCGAACCGCTGGCCGTGGCGGTGGATGAATCCGGAACTCCGATGTGGCTGGCCGATGAAAACGGCGAGCTGCCGGCCAAGGCCTGGGCGGTCGCCGGACCCAACGAACGCTATGCGGTGGTCGAGGCGGAGGCCGTGCCGCTGTTGGCGCCCGAGCCGGCCGCGGCCGATGCGTGGTTCCTTTCGGCCGACAACCAAGTGGATTACCTGGTGATCGCCTCTCGCGAATTGGCCGCGCCCGCGCAGGAACTTGTGGACTACCGCGCGGGGCAGGGGCTGCGAACCGGTTTGGCGGTCTTTGGGGATGTCTGTGATCTCATGACCGGCGGCGTGCGCACACCGGAGGCGATTCCCGCCCTGCTGCGGCACGCGGCGGCAACATGGGCGGTTTCGCCCCGCATGGTGGTGCTGGCGGGCAGCGGGCACTACGACTATTTGGGAATCACCTACACGGAACCCAATCACCTGCCGCCTATGCTGGTTCAAATGCCGGCGGGGGTATGCGCCTCGGATGGCCTGCTGGCGGATACCGGTGGCGATGCGCTGCCGGATGTGGCCATTGGGCGGCTCCCGGCCCTGACGGCGGCGGATCTAACGGCCATGGTGGACAAAATCAAGGCCTATGAATTGGGGATTGGCTCCGAGTGGCAGAGCCAGCTCGTGTTGGCGGCGGACAATGCCGATGCCGCTGGACAGTACCTTGAAGCGAATGCAAGGCTGGCCAGCCTGGTCGAGGCGCCTTATTCGGTGGTGGAGCGGATCGAACTGGATGTGATGGAATTCGGCCAGGCCCGCACCAATCTGCTGGATTGGTTCAATGCCGGGGCGGGATTCATCAACTACATCGGACATGGCGACATTCGGAACCTGGCGGCCGAAAAGCTGCTGCAAGACGCCGATGTGGCGGGCATGGTGAATGCCGAGCGTCCACCGGTCACTGTCATGCTGACCTGCCTGGCTGCTCGCTATGAAGTGCCGGCTCTCCACAGCCTGGGCGAGCGCCTGATGCGCCGGGCGGGCGGGGGGGCCGTCGCGGTGCTGGGGCCGTCCGGTCTTTCGCAGAATGCGCCGGCGCTGGAACTGGGCGAGGCGTTTTATCGGGTTATTCTGCAGGAAGGCGCCGGCGAACTCGGCCCCGCGTTCCTGACGGCGCGCCGCTCCCTGCCGGACAGCCTGTTCACCAAGGATACGATTGCCGTGTACAATCTGCTGGGCGACCCTGCCCTGCGCATCGCCGACCCGGAGACCGCCCAGATGCCCAACGTTTCCGCGCAGGTACTCCTGTCGGGCCTGGAGCAAGTCTTCGATGGCGCGCCGCGCACCGTGACCGCGGCAACGGACCCGGCGGGGCTCTCCGTCCGGATCACCTATGACGGCCGCCCGGATGCACCAACGGAGGCCGGATCCTATGAGGTGGCGGCCAGTGTGAATACGGTCGGCTTTGAAGGATTTGCCACCGGGACCTTGACCGTGGCCAAGGCGACGGCCCAGGTGTTCCTGGGCGATCTGGCGCACACGTATGATGGCATGCCGAAGCGTGTCTCCGCCACGACCGAGCCAGGCGGACTGACGGTCGCCATCACCTATGACGGCGATTTGAATTCGCCAACAGACGCGGGCACCTACGACGTGGTGGCCACGGTTCTCGATGCCAACCATGAGGGAATCGCCACGGGTGAATTGGCGATCGTACCCGCACCAGCGACAATCTGGCTGGAGGGATTGGAGCAGGAATTTGACGGCGCGCCCAGGACCGTTACGGCGACAACGGAGATCGAAGGGGTGTCCGTTGCGGTTACCTACAACGGCCTGCCAACGCCGCCGGCCTCGGCCGGATCCTACACGGTCGTGGCCTCGCTGGCGGATGCCAACCATACGGGATCCATGACCGGTACGCTGATCATCGCGAAAAGCGAGGCCGAGGTGGTGCTGGGCAATCTGCTTCAATCCTTCGATGGAGCTCCTAAGCCGGCCACGGCCGTCACGTCTCCCGAAGAACTGGCGGTGGATTTCACCTATGATGGCGTGCGCCAAGCCCCCGTTGCCGCCGGTACCTATGAGGTGATCGGGACCATCAGCGACGCCAATTGGGAAGGGACGGCGCAGGGGTTGCTCACCATCGAAAAGGGTGAGCAGGCCATCGAGTTTGCCGAGATCCATGACCGGCGGGCAACGGAACCGGTGATCCTGTCGGCGACAGCATCGAGCGGGCTGCCGGTTTCCTTTGCGGTGAGGGAAGGTCCGGCGGTGATCGAAGGCAACGTCCTGTCGTTCACGGGAGCGGGGACCGTATCGGTCGAGGCGTCGCAGACCGGCGACGACAACTGGCAGCCGGCGCCGGACGTGGTCCGAACGTTCATGGTTTCGCTCCTGGAGATCAGCCAAACCCAGGTCAACGTGCGCGAAGGCGGCGAGGGGCGCTTCTTTGTCCGGCTCCTTTCAGAACCCATCGCCGCCATGGATGTTCACGTCAACCGCCAGGACGGCGATCCCGGCATCCGGATCCGGGAGGGAGAGATCCTCACGTTTACGCCCGAAAACTGGGCCGATGGACAGGCGGTGATTCTGGCGGCCGACCTGGACGACAACCGCGAGGATGAACTGGCGACATTCCGGATCTCATCCCCGGGAGAGCCCGACGCCTTTGTCGAGGCCATTGCGTTGGACATCGACCACGGGATCAACCTGGCGCGGGCGGACGGCGCAACCATTCACGGCGACGGGGCGACCAACCCCGAACAGGTGATCGACGGCATCCATCAGGACGTTGGCAATTATGGCTCGGTTGTTTGGAATCAGGATCCGCCCGGCGGCATGATCCTGGATCTCGGGGTGACGGCCCGGGTTTCGCGGGTACGACTGTTGAACTGGGATTTTGAGCCATCCGGCCAGCGATATCGCATGGAAACGTCCCGGGATGCCCAGAAGTGGACGCTGCTGGTGGATGCGAGCGACCAGGATCGGTCGGGCTGGGACGACTGGCACCTGGATGGCATGCCGGTGCGCTACCTGCGATTCACGGGCCTGGCCAGTTCCCTCGGGCCGGAGGTGCGCATCGCCGAGTGGGAAATCTATGGCGAATGGCAGGAGAAAGTGCCGGCGACGGTCTTGTTAGATGCCCTGTCGCGCGTCTACAGTGGGCATCCCAAGCGCGCGAGGGTCGAGACCATTCCGGACGGACTTGCCCTAGAGGTCACGTATGATGGCGACGTGGCTCCGCCCGTGGAGATCGGCGAATATGAGGTCATGGCCATCATTCAGGATGCGACCTATGCCGGCTCCGCCAGCGGAATCTTGTCCATCGTCCCGGCCCAAGCCCTCTTTGAACTCTGGCTGGCGAACGGCGCCAGCCAGCGGCCGCAGGGGGCCGGGACCGATCCGGAACTGGATCCGGATCAGGATGGCATGAGCACCTGGGAAGAGTTCCTGGCCGACACCGATCCTTACGATCCGGACAGTGTCCTGGCGCTGGACGGCTGGTATGAAATCGGCGAGCCCGGCGTCCAGGCCAGCCAGATGCGACTCACGTTTCCGGCCAGCACCAGCCGGTTCTATCAACTGATCTATTCGACCAATCTGTCTTCTCCCGCCATCGTGACCAATTTGGGTCGCGGGATTGCCCCGGAGATGACGATCCTTCGCGACGCGCCCGGCGCGTGGTATGGAACCATTCGGGTATGGCTGGAGGATCCCGACTGGCCATGAGAGACCGGCGGAACATTTGGAATGCGGTAATTGTGGAATTGTGCCCGGCCCTCAACTTGAAGTAATTTGAGACAGGAGTAACCCATGTCGACTCAAAAACGAATCCCCTACGAAAAACCCGTCAGCATTGATCTGGGCCGTGTGGCGCCGATCCTGGGCGACACGTGCAGCGTGGGCAATGGCGCAGCGGATTGCCCGGCGGGAATGAACAACGCGATTGTGGCCGTCTGTTCTCCGTCGGGCTCAGGAGCGGACAACGATTGCCGGACTGGGTCGAGCGCGGGCACCTTCTGCTGGCCGACCGGTTCGGGTGCCGGGGTCTACTGCCTGGCCGGCAGCGGATTCGGCAGTGTGGAGTCGTCGGGTTATGAGAGCACTTCGCCGTCCACCTTGGGCAGCGGACTCGAGCCCGCTGGCGGGATGGAAACAACCAGCCCCCTTCAATCGGAGACGGGCATCGGCGGGATCAGCAGTCCGGGCGCGTTTTAGGGGTGTGGACGCTGACGGATCCGGACGATGCGTTCGGTTGCATCCTGCCGTTGACGGTCTCCCGGCGGTGAACATGGGGTGTGGACGGATGGCTGGATGAAGACTCCCTCTGCGCACGCACAAGAATGGCGCCGTCGAATGGTCGAGATGTCCGCTCCGGCCCGCGGCGGAAGCATGCGCGGTACGCTTGCCGATGGGGATCGACTGATTGTGCGAGCGGTGGCCTTGGGGGAGGTGGGCCTTGGGGATGTCGTGGCCTTTCGCCGGGGAGGCCGCATCTGGGCTCACCGGTTGGTGAAGATCCGGGATGGCCAATGGTGGACGCAGGGCGATGGCAATTGGCGGCGAGACACGGAGCCTCTGGTTGGGAGCGAATACATCGGACGCGTGGAGGAGGCGGACGGTTCCGGAGGGCGTCGAAAAGTGGCTGGCGGCTCGAAGGGAATGCGGCGCGCGACCGGATGGCATGTGCTTGCATTTGTCCGCTGGGGCGTCCGGTCGCTGTTGGTGCCGTTGTACCGCTTGGTGCGGGCAAGCCGGGTGGCACCGCTTCTGTGGCGCCCCGATGTTCTGGTGGCGCGATTTTCCACGGCGGATGGGCCGCGGATCAAGTACATTCACCGGGGGCATGCGGTGGCTTGCTGGCGGGCGGATCGCCAATCCTGGACCTGCCGGCGCCCCTACGACCTGGTGTTGTTCCCCCCCGCGCCATGAAGTGTTCCGGCGGCATTTCGCCTGGTACGCCCGAAATGGAGCTTTTGCTCCATTGCGCCCGACCGGCCCCGGGCGCCCCGGGTGCCACGGCGCCGTGGCCTGTAATGGACTGGCCCCGGTTCCAGATCTTGGCCACCCATCACCATCTGCTCCCGCTGGCTTTCCGATATCTGAAATCCGCCGCGAACGAGGGCGCGCGGGTGCCCGCGGAATGGCTGGAGTATTTCAAGCGGCAGTCCATGCAGATTGCGACGTTCAACCTGCGGGCCACGGGGATTCTGCGCCGGTTGCAGCGCCTCGCCCGCGATCAGGGCACTCGCCTGGTTCCCATCAAGGGCCCGGCGCTGGCCCTGTGGGCCTATGGTGACATCGCCCTCCGGCAATTCGAGGATCTGGATCTCGTGGTCCGGCGGGGGGAACTTCTTCAGACCGTTGAATTGTTTCAGCAAGAGGGATACCGTTTGCGCGAACTGCCGTCCGGGGCCGATCGCCTCCGGTATCTGGCAACCGGTCATGATTGGTCCCTGGAGCAGCCCCAAAAGCCACCCCATCTGGATCTCAAGCCCGTGTTGATTGCCCATACGCTCTGCGGGCCGGAGTCCGCGGACTGGCTCGTTGAGGCTCTCCGGCCGCTAGCCATGGATGATGGCGGGGAACTCGAGGCTCCGGGACCGGAAGCCATGCTGCTGGCGGTGTGCGTGGACGGGGCCAATGAAGGCTGGCCCAAACTCTCCGCCGTGGCGGATGTCGCGGCGCTGCTGGCGTCGCATGGTTCTGCGGATTGGGCCGGGCTGCTGCGAGATGCCGCCCGGCTCGGGCAGCGGCGCAGCGTGGTGGTGGGCGTTTGGCTCGCCGCCTCCTTGTTGGAATGCCCGCTGCCGGCCGCATTGGAGGAAGCGGCCCGCCGCGATCCGGCGGCCCGGCGTCTGGCCGGCGATGCCGCCCGCGCCCTCGCGGCGGGGCGCCTGCCAAGCGATGTCGGTTCCGGCGCCGTTTGGTTTGCGTCGCAAACCCGGGATGGCTGGTGTGGCCGCCTGCGGTTCTGGTTTCGCCTGCTGTTTGTTCCGGGCGCCGCGGACCTGGATGTATTCGCCTTGCCGAAGCCTCTCTATCCGCTGTATGCCTTCTTGCGGCCGTTCCGCCTGGGTTGGGATGCGGTGTGGGGACGTCCCCGGCGCATCCGGTCCCGTCCGGAGGTGGTCTCGCCATGAGTGCTCCTCAAACCCGTCTGAAGCATATCCGCCAAGCCGTCCGGCTGGTTTGGAAAAGCGCGCCCGGCTGGACGGTTCTGCAGGGGGCGCTGGTGATGCTTCAAGGCGTGCTGCCGGTCGCCACCCTATTCCTGACCCGGCGACTGGTGGATGCGGCGAATGTGTTTCTGAGCCAGACGGCGGGTGTGCGCGATCCCTGGCCGCTGGTGGCTCTGGCCCCGTGGGTGGGGGCGGTTGCCGTCGTTGGCTGGTTCTCCAGGGCCTCTTCCTCGCTGGTCGCCACGGCGCAGGTCGAAGTGGTGTCGGATGCCGTGCAGGATGCCTTGCAGTCCAAGGCGGCCGATGTGGATTTGGCCTACTACGAGACGTCATCCTATCATGACCAGATGCGGCTGGCCCAGGCCGAGGCGACGGGCCGGTCCACCAGTATCGTTCGCAATCTGGTGCAACTGGGTAGCGGCAGCTTGATATTGATTTCCGTGGCCGGCGTGCTGGCGGCGACGCAGGGATTGCTGCTGCCGTTGCTCCTGCTGGCGGCCGTACCCGGGGCGGTGGCCCGCCTGATCAATGCCAAGCGCTGGAATCGCTGGCGGATGGAACAGAATGCGCCCGCACGCTACGCCGGCTATCTGCATCTGCTGCTGACGGGCCTGCCCTTTGCCAAGGAAATCCGCCTGTTCGGGCTGGGAACGGAATTGCGCGGTCAGTCCCGTCGCCTGCGCGACCGCTTGCGCCAGAGCCGTCTGGCGCTGATGCGCCGCCGCGCGGTGGCCGAAATTGCGGCGGATGCCGTCTCGGCTGCCGTGCTGGTGGCGGGACTGGGCCTGGTCTATGCGCGCATGCAGGCCGGGGGGGCGACGCTGGGCGACCTGGCCCTGTTGGTCGGCGGCTACCAGAAGGGGCGCGGAGCCTTTACCGGCGTGCTGGGGAGCCTGGCCGCGCTGTATGAAGATTCGCTGTTCATCGCCCATTTCCACCGGTTCATGGAACTGCCGCGCCGGATCCTGGCCCCGGCAAATCCACGGCCGGTCCCCGCGCGTGTGGAGCAGGGCATTCGGATCGAGGGCGTCTCCTTCCGCTATCCCGGAACCGACCGCGATGTGCTGCGCGGTCTGGATGTGGAGGTCCGGCCCGGAGAGCACATCGCCCTGGTGGGCGAAAACGGATCGGGCAAGACCACGCTCATGAAATTACTCTGCCGCTTCTACGATCCGACGGAAGGCCGAATTTTGCTGGATGGCATCGACCTGCGCGAGTTTGATCCGGAAGAGCTGCGGGCGTCATGTACGGTTCTGTTTCAGGATTTTGCCCGCTATCAGATGACGGCGGCGGAAAACATCCGGTTGGGCGATGTCGCGGTGCCGCCTGGCGATGCCCGGCTGGCGGATGCCGCCCGCCGCGCGGGGGCGGCTGAGATGATTGCCCGGCTTCCGGCGGGCTACGACACCCGCCTGGGGCGGCTGTTCGGCGGGGGCGTCGAGCCCAGCGAGGGCCAGTGGCAGCGGATCGCCCTGGCGCGCGCCTTGCTTCGGCCTGCGGCGTTGATGCTGCTGGACGAACCTACCAGCGCGCTGGATGCCCGCGCGGAACGGCAGTTGCTGGATACGGTCATGCGACAAACCCGCGACCGGGTCCTTCTGATCGTCAGCCACCGCTTTTCCACCGTCCAGGCGGCGGATCGCATCCTGGTCCTGGCCGAGGGGGCGATTGTCGAAGCCGGGAGCCATGCGGAATTGCTGCAAGCCGACGGAGTCTACGCGGGACTTTTTGCGCTTCATGCGCCGTCCTGAAAGGTTCGCCCAGGGGGGGGGGCGACCCGGGGGTCCATCTTATCGTATATTATTAATCAGAAGCTAACAGAATAAATAGTTGATTGATGACTGACATAGGTGGAAAATAATGACGTGCAGGGTTGTACACAACGCGTAATTTGGCGGGTGCTTTTTGGCCTCGTCCTTTTGCCCCTTCGTCTTCTGGCGGGGCCGGGCGACGGTATCAGCGTCGGCTCGTGGGTGCTCAGCCCCTACGTGGATTTGACCCTGACCGACGTGTCGAACGTCTACAAGGACCGTACGAATGCGGTGCAGGATTATTTCATGGAACCGGAAATCGGCATCCGGTTCAGTTCCTCCTCCGAAACGAATCGAATCATGGTCCTGGGCAACGTGTTCTATTCCGAGCGGATGTATGATCAGGAAACCATCCGGGATTTCCGAACCTACGGGAATACGCTGACGCTGAACGCCGGCTATGGCCAGCGCACCAAACTCGAGCTCATTCAAAGCCACCGGCGACTGGATGACAACGATCGGCACGCCTCGGACTTCGAGTCATCGCCGATGTCCCTGGAGATGGTCGAGGACAGCAATACGCTGGACTTGCAGCGCAAACTCGATCAGTTGGGCGGCGCCATTTCCCGGCGGTTCACGGACAAACTGGAGTTGGGCGCGACCTATCGCTATTCCGGGGTTCGCTATGACAACAAGACCGAGGACCGGCTCGATCCAAAGGATCTAACCGTGCCCTACGGGCTGGATCTCGATGGCCACATCCTGCAGTTGGATGGCGGACTTGGGCTTACGGATAAAACCGACGTCACCCTGTCCTATCGCCACGGCCGCCAGTCCCAGGAAAGCACCGATGGCCGGGCCCGTTTGGACACCCTGCGCCTGGGGCTGCGGTCGCAGGGTGCCGACAAGCTGGTCTACCATGCCGCGGGCGGGTTTGAGCGCTATCAGCGCCCGGGCGAGTTCAAGGAAGATGCCGAGATCTATCTCAGCTTCAATTTCTCGGCGGATTGGTTCCTCACCGAAAAAATCACGATTCGCGCCGGCGGGTTCAATGGCACCCAATTCTCCTCGTTCTACCAGGGCAATGGCCTGGAGTACTATCAGGTGTGGGCCGGCCTGGGCTATCGCTGGAAGCCCAGCACCATTTTCTACATCCGGGGCATCTATCGCTATGACGACTATCTCGATCCCGTCACCCACTTGGGTGAGACCAAGGACCGCCACGACACGCGCCTGATGGCCAACGCCCGCGTCGATTATACCGCCCCCGGCAATTTCCTGCGCCTGTTCCTGGAAGCCTCCTACCACGAGGTGAAGTCCAATTTCGATTTTGTGGAATACGTGGACCAACGATTGAGCATCGGCGCGAACCTGCGCTACTAGCCCGAGAAAGGATGGCAACATGAACCTGCGAATCCATCGGATTGTCCTCCTGGCGCTTCTCTGCGCGGGCACCGCGTTGGGCGCCTTCCAAAAACCATCCCAGGAGGAGCTGGAGGCGGCGGCCGAGCAGCCCTCGCTGGTCGTGGAGCTGGTCAAGGACGCCAATCCCGACCAGGCGGCCGAAGTGGGCAAGGATGTCATCATCGAGATCATCCGGCTGGATCTGGAGCCCGAGGAGCGCGACCAGCGGATTACCGAGCTGATCGCTTACCTGTTTGCGGCGATGCCGGACGATACCGAGGCCTTGGCGATTTCCCTGGGGCGGTTCGTGGCCGCGAGCCCCACGGCCAGCATGAGTCCCGAAATCGTCTCGGCGATCCAGCGCGCCATCATTCTGGCGATGGATGTGGAGCATGGCCGGGCGTTCGGCAATGCCTACAATCTGGCGAAGCTGTCGATTGCGGGCGCCCCGGGCGGCGGCAAGACCGTTCCGCCCCAGCCCCCCCCGCCACCGGTGGCGCTGCCCTATGAGGTCCAGCGCTTGCCCTGATCCGGTCTGGATCCCCGATACCCCGTGGAGCCAACGGTCGGATTCGAACCGACGACCGTCGCATTACGAATGCGATGCTCTGCCAGCTGAGCTACGTTGGCGCAATCAGGGTGCGGACTATGCCAGAGGCGAAAGCCGTTCGTCAAGAACAGCCGTTCCGATGATCCGAGGCCGAGGGCGCGTAGAAGTTCTGTGGTAGTAAGGCACTCGCGGGACGGGGGCGTCCCGGCTCCAAGCCGCCAATCGATTCCTGTTTTGGAGCCCAGACGCCCCCGGCGGGGATGGTAGTGGCCACATGATCGCGGTGATTGCTCTCGTGGATCAAGGGGCGTGCTCTCATCAGAACCGCCAGGCACCCCGAGGCCGGGGCTAGGCTTGGTGGAGTGTCAGTTGGGGGAACGGAATGTTCCACTGGTTGGCGGTGCAGGCGTCGACCAGAATGCGCTGGATGGTTCCGGGCAGGACCGAATACAGCGGCGCGGCGGAACCGAGGACATCCAGCCGGATGGTGTAGTCCAGCGAAGAGCTGCCGGCAGAAGAAAAGAGCACCTGGACATCCAGGAGGTTGTCCGCGCCGATGACGGCCGGAAGCTCGGACTGGAGGGCGGCGAGCATGGTGGCGGGGATCTCGCGGGTCGCCGCGGCCTGGTGGCGATAGTCGATGCCGAACGTCGTGGTGATCCGGAAGCGTTCGGAAAGGTTGCGGGGGTGCAACTCGAGATAGTCGGGGGTCGGATAGACCCTGTGATCACCGCCGGGGGCGATGAGTTCAACCGCGCACGGGGTCTGGCTATGGACCTGCCCGACCTGGCCATCGGACAAGACGACCCAGTCGCCTGTTTCCGATGGGAACCAGTTCTCGTGCTCGCCGACGGGACGCGATGTCATGCCGACCAGGTACTTCACCGGCAATTGGCGTTGGCCGCCTTCGAGCCGGGGGTTTCTGAGCCTGGCGGAGAAGCCGAGGGACTCGACGCGGTAGGGGGTGCCGTCGTAGCGCAGCCATTCGCCTTCGCGCACGGCGCCGATATTGAGCATCAGCTTGATGGTTTCGATCTGCTGGGGAAGGGTGTTGATGCTGGCCCAGCCGACACCGAACAGGAAGATGATGACGATGCCCAGCAGGAACCAATCGCCGGCGATATTGAACGCCAGCATCATGGCGACCAGTCCGCCCAACACGCTGAAGATGTGGAACAGAAGCGAGGTGAGGCGCGTGCTGAAGTTTTTGCGGGCGCCCTTTCGGCGGAGCCTGCGAATCAGGTATTCGCCCAGGCGGAAGCCAAAGAAGACCACCAGGAAGGAAAGGACGCCGAGCAACAGGTTCAGTCCCCGGGTCTTGAAGAAGTTGCGGGCATAGGTCGTGGCGGAGTCGAGGACGGATTCGCGGGCCGCCAGGCGGCTTTGCAATTGGAGGTCGAGGGCGGAGTATTCGTTTTCCACCTGATCGAAGGTGCGCCGCCAGGCCTGGAGGCGGGTTTCGAGGCGGCGGCGCAACTCCTCCGAGGCCGGTTGGACCAGCAGGGCCTCTAAATTGGCGACGGCCTGGCTGGCGATGTCGCGGCGCTTGCGCACGTCCTCCAGCTGTCCGCGAAGCTGGCCGATCACGCGCGATTCGGCGGTGGCGCTTTCGAATTCGGCCAGGATGGGCTCAAGCAGCTTGCCCACTTGTTCCTGCCAGTCGAACTTGGAATCCCGCTGGGGCGAGAAGGGCGACAGGTCGACGTTCAGGGCGAACCCGTCGAACTGCTGGCGCTGTTCCTCGATGGCGGCGCGAACCTCCTGCAGGCGCTGCCGGAGTTCGTCGCGCATCAGCTCATGGGTAGCGGCCGCCATTTCCTCCTGGAGCATGGCGGCCTCGGCTTCCTTGAGTTGCAACGACCGCTGGAGGGCCTCCAGCGACTGCAGCGAACCCGAATCTCCGGCCAGCGCGACGGACAGGGGAGTTGTGGGCGACTCGCCAAAGGCCGTGATTTGCGGAGCGGTCGCGACCAGGCCCGCCGCCAGAAGGATGATGAACCCGGTGGTTGAAAAGGAGGAGGTTGTGCAGTTCATGGAACGGACTATGGAATAGGAAGGCGGAGGGTTCAAGACGATCTTGGGTTTCACCGGGTCGGCCGGGGGGGGGCGAACCCCTCGACAACACGCCATGCGGGCCGCGTTGCCAGGCGGGGGATGGTCTGGTAGGGTTGGGCGTCATGGATACCAAGACCTCCTACACGGTCAAGCTGACGCCGGCGCAAATGGACGAGGCGGTGCGCATTCTGCGCGAGGGGAACTACCGCCGCCGGACGGTGGAGCATGCCGTGGCGGCGGCGGCGGGCGAGGACTGCCAGATCGTCCTGTACAAAAGCGGCAAATGCCTGGTGCAGGGGAAGGGGGCGGCCGACTGGATCTCGTTCGTGCTGGAACCGCAGGTGCTGCTGGAGGCGCGGCTGGGTTACGAGGATGTCCTGAACCCCGAGGCCAACGCGCCCCACATGGGCGTGGATGAAAGCGGCAAGGGGGACTTCTTCGGTCCGCTGGTGATTGCGGCGGCCTACGTGGACGAGGTCATCGCCAAGGATCTCAAGGCGATGAACGTCCGCGACAGCAAGACGATCACGACCGACAAGGCCATGCAGGATATGGCAAAAAAAATCCGCGCGCGCCTCGGCGACCGGTTTGTGGTGGTGTCGATTGGACCTGCCGCCTACAACCGGCTCTACGACAAGATGGGCAGCGTGAACCGCATCCTGGCCTGGGGCCACGCCAAGGCCATCGAGAACCTGCTCGAAAAAGTGCCGAATTGCCCCCGGGCCCTGAGCGATCAGTTCGGGCCCGAGCAGCAGATCCAGCGCGCTCTGCAGCAGAAGGGGCGTAAAATCAAACTCGAACAGCGCCACAAGGCGGAAAGCGACGTGGCCGTGGCCGCCGCCTCCATCCTCGCCCGCTCCGCCTTCCTCTCCGCCATGGCCAAGCTCGGCGAAGCCCACGGCGTGGCCCTGCCCAAGGGTGCCTCGGACAAGGTCAAGGCCGCCGCCGCGGAGCTGGTGAAGAAGAACGGCGGCACCGTCTTCCTCGAAACCGCCAAGTGCCATTTCAAGACCACCGATGACGTGCTGGGGCCGCTCGGCAAGACGCGGGCCGGCGAGGGGCTGCCCCCCGCGCCCGAAAAGAAGGTGTTCGTGCGCAAACCAGCATCAAGATCGTAGAAGGTCATGATTGGAATTGCGACCAAACAAAAAGTGAAACGCCCAAGGCGTTTGGGCGCGGTTTCGCGGTCGGAACGCAAAGCCGAGTTGGGGCAGGTGATGACACCCCCGGGCATCGCCAAGTTCATGGCCTCTTTGTTTGCGTTCGAATCGCAATCCACCGTTGAAGTGCTGGATGCCGGAGCCGGGAAGGGCGCTCTTTCCAGTGCATTTATCGAGGAATGGGAGAAACAAACAGGCGGGCAAGCACCATTGCATGTAATTGCTTACGAGGTCGATTCCGAAATGCGGGAGCATCTTCAACCCTTTTTAGATGGCTGTCTGCATAGGGTCCAGCGGCATGGCGTAGAAATCAAGGCGGACGTGCTTCCGCACGATTTTATTCAAGCCGTTGCCAATCCATTTGAATTTGGGAATCCAGGTTCCTTCTCCCATGCCATCTTGAATCCGCCCTATAAAAAGATCACCGGCGACTCCTTGCATCGTGCATGGCTGCGGGATTTGGGCATCGAAACGGTGAACCTATACTCCGGATTTGTGGCGGTGGCGTTGCAACTCCTCAAGCCGGGTGGTCAACTGGTGGCCATCATTCCGCGCAGTTTTTGCAACGGACCTTACTATCGGATGTTCCGCAACATGATGCTGAGAAACTCTGTCATTGCTCAGATCCACCTGTTTGAATCCAGGTCCGAGGCGTTCAGGGGTGACGGGGTGTTGCAGGAAAACGTCATCCTCAAGTTGGTTCGCGGCGGAAGGCAGGGGCCCGTTGTGATCAGTACAAGCCGAGACGATTCGTTTGGTGACTACGAGAGCCGACCAGTGCTCTTTGATGAGGTCGTCCATGCAGATGACGACGAACACTTCATCCGGATCCCGCCAACGGCACGCGTTTCGGAGGCAGCGATGCCCTTTGGCCATCCGTTAAGCGAACTGGGCATTCAAGTGTCAACCGGCCCGGTCGTGGATTTCCGCCTGAAGGACTATCTGCTGGATCGGGCAACCCTGAACTCTGTGCCTTTGATCTATCCCTGCCATTTCGCTGCGGGTAATTTAAGGTGGCCGGAAGGGTCGGCAAAGAAAAAATGCGCGATTCTCAATGTTCCGGAAACTCGTCGGTGGCTCTATCCTGCGGGATGCTATGTGGTCACTCGCCGCCTCTCCTCCAAGGAGGAAGCCCGGCGAATTGTGGCTAGCGTCATTTCTTCCGACTCCATGCCGGGATATGACTGGATCGGCTTTGAAAACCATTTGAATGTGTTCCACACGGCGAAAAACGGTCTCGAAGAATACATGGCGCGAGGGCTTTGCGCGTATCTGAACTCTACCCAGGTCGACCGGTTTTTCCGGGAGTTCAACGGCCATACCCAGGTCAACGCGACGGACTTGAGAAAGCTACCGTATCCTTCCGTACCGCAACTTGTGAAACTTGGCAAAAGGGTGGCCAGAAGGCGTCGGCTTTCACAGGAGCATGTCGATTCACTGGTGGAGAAATTGCATGAAGGCTGAGAAGAGAATACAGGAAGCTGTTCAGGTGCTCCGGGCGTTGGGAATGCCGCGAGAACAGCAGAACGACCGGACCGCTCTTTGTCTGCTGGCCCTGTTGAATCTTGGCCCCTCAACAGAATGGAGCAAGGCGACCAATCTGCCGATTGGAATTACGCCGATGATGGATTTTGCCCGGGACAGCTATGGGGTGAGGTACGCTCCAAATACGCGAGAAACGTTTCGGCGATTTTCTGTTCATCAATTGGTTCAAGCCGGGATTGCATTGTCCAACCCGGATCTTCCCGACCGGCCTGTTAACAGCCCCAAGACCGTATATGCAATCGCACCGGAAGCCTTGCGCCTGCTGCTGAATGTGAAGTCGAAGAATTGGGGTGGATTACTGGCCGCGTACCAGAACACGCAAAGCACATTGGTTGCGCGTTATGCCGATGCCCGTAAGATGAAGCAGGTTCCAGTCCGGTTGGGGGGCGGGGAGGTCCTCCATCTGACCCCCGGAAAGCACAGCCTTTTGATCCGCGATGTCATTGAACTATTTGCTCCGCGTTTTTGTCCCGGCGCGCTTGTCCTCAGCCTAGGCGACACGGGCAAAAAGTGGGCGGTTCGGGATGAGATGGGGTTTAAGAAGCTTGGGGTCAAGCTGGATGATCACGGGAAGATGCCGGATATCGTGTTTCATGACACGAAGCGAAAATGGCTGCTACTGGTCGAAGTGGTTACGAGTCATGGGCCGGTCAACCCAAAGCGCCACGCGGAGTTGAAAGTGCAGTTTGCGAAATCCAAGGCCGGGCTTGTTTTTGTGACAGCATTCCCTTCGCGCAGCATCATGAACAAGTACTGGAATGAACTGGCGTGGGAAACCGAGGTGTGGGTTGCGGAACATCAGGACCACTTGATTCATTTGAATGGCAGTCGGTTCCTGGGACCCTACAACAAGCCATCCCGCAAGAGGGGCAGCAAATGAAACTGGTCCGCTATGGCGCGCCCGGGGTCGAACGGCCGGGAATCTGGCTGGAGGCCACGGCGCAGGAGCCCGCGCGCATCGCGGATGTGCGCGGGACGTCTTTCGATATCGAGGATTACGATGCGCGTTTCTGGCGGACGTTTGGCGTGGAGCGCCTGCGCGGGCTGCTGACGGAGACGAACCTGAAAACGATTCCGGCGGAGGGCATCCGCCTGGGTCCGCCGGTGGCCCCCCCGCGGCAGATCATCTGCCTGGGCAAGAACTACCGCGATCATGCCGAGGAGTTTGACGCGCAGGTGCCGGCGGCCCCGGTGTATTTTTCCAAGAGCCCCGGTTCGCTCTCCGGGGCGCAGGACGCCATTCGTCTGCAACCCGGGATGGAGCGGGTGGATGCCGAGGTCGAACTGGCGCTGGTGATTGGAACGCGGGCTTGTGGTGTTTCAGAAGCGGACGCACTGGCGCATGTGGCGGGCTACACGGTCTTCAACGACGTGACCGATCGCGACCTGCAGCAGGCACGCCTGCAATGGTTTCTCGGGAAGAGCGCCAATGGTTTCGGGCCGATGGGTCCGTGGCTGGTCACCCCGGACGACCTTCCCGATCCCCATGAGCTGGGGATTCGCCAGCGGTTGAACGGGGATGTGCTGCAGGAATCGAATACCGCCCGGATGATCTTCCGCATCGATCAGGTCATTGCGGACTTGAGCCGGGTGCTGACGCTGGAGCCCGGAGACGTGATTTCGACGGGGACCCCCGGGGGTATCGGGTCCGCGCGTCGGCCGCCCCGGCTGCTGCGGGGCGGCGATGTGGTGGAATGCGAAATTGACGGCATCGGGATCTTGCGCAATATCGTGGAGGCGATTGCGCCATACGTGGACGGCGCCGGCGCCCGAGTGCGTACGGTTTTGAAAACACAAGCAAAGCAGGAGAATCGGTGATGAAAAAAGCAGGAATCATGGTGATCGCGTTGAGCATGGGTGTTGCGGCATGGGCCCAGCAAGCCGCCGAAATGGAGGCGATGATGCAGTTGTTCGGCGGGATGGCCCAGACCCAGCAGGACGCCACGCCGGCCGCGACCATTGCCCCGCGGGCGCTTCGGGATGCACTGCCCGGAGATTTTGCGGGCTTTGAGCGCGTCGAGGCGGGCTCAGAACGGCAAGGGGCTTTTGGCATCACGACCGTCGTGGCCACGGGAGTCTATGAGCAGGGCGACCAGACCATCCGGATTGAGATCACCGATATGAGCGGAATGGGCGGCCTGGGCGCGCTGGCGATGATGGGCATGGCGCAGGCCGAGGTCGACAAGGAGACCCGCCATGGCTTCGAGCGCACGACCACCTATCAGGGATTCAAGGGCAAGGAGACCTATAACCGGACGGACCGGCAGGGCGACATCGAGATCGTGGCCGGCAGCCGGGTCAGCGTGAAGGTAAATGGCTCGGGCCTGGAAAGCTTTGATGTCCTGACCCAGGCCGTAGCGGCCATGGACCTGAAGGCGTTGTCGGAGTTGCAGCCCGAAGCGGCGGAATAATCCGTTGACCATGTGCGGGCTGGAGCGTGGAGATCATTCCGCCTCCGGCCTGTTCATTGAATGTGGTGGCGACATGGTATCGCACAGCCTGCGCGTGACTCCGTCCACACCGGCGGAATGGCTGGGGCCGTTGCCCGTGCGCGATTGGTTTGCGCATCCCAGCCGGCCGCTGGAGGTTGACCTGGGCTGCGGCAAAGGGCGGTTTCTGCTGGCTCACGCGGCCAACCATCCGGAGGTCAATCTGGTGGGCATCGACCGCATGCTCCGGCGCATTCGCAAGGTGGACAACCGCGCCCGACGGGCGGGGTTGGACAATATCCGGCTCTTGCGCATGGAAGGCTATTATGCGGTGGCCCACCTCTTGCCGGCGTCCGCGGTCCGGACCTGCTATATTTTTTTCCCGGATCCCTGGCCCAAGGCCCGCCACGAGGGGCACCGTCTGTTCAATCCGGTGTTTCTGGATGCCTTGTGGCGGGTGCTCGAGCCCGGGGGGGGCGTTCACGTCGCCACGGATCACGGGCCATACTTTGAGCAGGTCTCGGCGGTATTGACGGGCGATCCCCGTTTTGAGCCAGTTGAGCCGTTTGTTCCGCCGGAGGATGAACAGACGGATTTCGAACGCTACTACGCCGGCCAGAAACCCATCGGCCGGGTGTCGGTTCGGCGCGCGGAGAGCTTTACAAGTCAGGCCGGGATGCAGTAGATTGACGACCAATCCCAACCAAATATGAGGTGGACCATGAGGAAGATATGGATGTGTGTGGCGATGGCGTTGCTGCTGGGCAGCGGTGCGGCGTTTGGCGGCCTGTTCAGTGAAGATCCCGGGGAGCTGGCGGTCTCGGGCGTGTTATGGCTTCCGGGCGAGGGCGACTCCGATTTGTTCGACCTGGGCTATGGTGCGAACATTTCCTACCGAGAATGGTTCCGCTTCCCGTGGGGCGTGGGGCTGAACCTGGGCATCGCCCAGTGGCAAGTGGACAGCGGATCCAGCGCCTATAAATGGGATCAGCTCTCCAACTACAATGGCGATGCCAACCTGTTGCTGATGGGCCCGGCGCTGTATTTTTGCGTGATCGACTGGGACACCTGGAACCTGACGCTTGAGACGGGCGTGCAATTCGCCTATATCGATTCCAACGTCAAGGTTTCGCTGGATAACGAGCGGCTCAACATCGATATCGACAATGCGCTGTTCTGGCATATCGGCATGGAATACGAATACATGCTGGCGGAGAACTTCTTCATCGCGGGAGCGTTGGGCTATCAGATGGACTTGATCGAGGCGGAGACCGAGTACAGTTATGGAAAGCTGCGCGACACCCATCTGCACGGCGCCTATTTCCGGCTGGGAGCCAAGCTCCTGTTTTAGAAGCGGTTCGACACGTCTGCATGGATGGCAAACGAACGTTTGCCGGGCGCGCTCCGGGCCTGGGCCTGTGAGCGCGCCCGTTTGCTTTTGGAGGAGAAGGGGCCATGATTCGCTGCTATCTGAACGGGGATCGGAGTGGTGGGGAATCCGTCGAATTGGACGGGGCGGAGTCAAACCATCTGGCCGGGGCGTTGCGCGTGCGGCCCGGGGAACGCATCGGGTGGCTGGATGGAAAGGGGCATTTTGGCGAGGCCGAAGTGATCGTGGCCCATAAGCGGCGCACGTCGATTCGCATCCTGACGCGCCAGGAGGCCACGCCGTTCGCGCCCCGTCGCATTCTGGCCCAGGCCCTGGTGCGCGAGCAACGGATGGACTGGCTGATCCAGAAGGCGGTGGAGCTGGGGGTGCATGAAATCTGGCCCCTGCAGACGGAACATGCGCTGGTCAAGATTCGCCTGGAGGCGGCAGAGAAAAAAGCGGCGCGCTGGCAGGCGATTGCATTGGCGGCCTGCAAGCAGAGCGGCAACCCGTGGCTGCCGCGGATGGCGCCGGTTCGGTCCCTGGCGGATGCCTTGGCGGCGCTGCGCGACCTGGAGGGCGCGGCCTGCTTCGGGGCCTTGCAGGAGGGCGCGGTCCCCCTGCCGCAATATTTCGGCCGCCTGCGGGAAGCGGGATGCCCGCAAATCTCCGCCTTTATTGGACCGGAAGGGGATTTCAGCCCGAAGGAGGTGGACATGCTGAGGGCCGCCGGTCTTCAACCGGTGACGTTTGGACCGATGGTGTTCCGCGTCGAAACCGCCGCCCTTTTCATTCTGTCCGCGATGCAGTATGCTTGGCTCTGAGTTTCGGGTGACCGAAAACAGAAGTCAGGAGACAGCATGGAAGAATTGAATCCGCAACCCTTTACCATTCGCGGCGAGGCCGCGCACACCTTCAACCGGCTGCCGGCCATAGGCGCCCCGGCTCCGGCCTTCCGCCTGGCGGACCAGGAGTTCCAGGATCGAACCCTGGACGACTATGCGGGGAAGAACAAGATCCTCAATATCGTTCCCTCGCTGGACACATCGGTTTGCCAGCATTCCGCCAAGAAGTTCAACGAGGAAGCCGCCAAGATGGACAACGTGGTGGTGTTGACGATCTCCGCCGATCTGCCCTTTGCCCAAGCCCGGTTTTGTGCCTCGCTGAAAGCGGCCAACGGGCATTTTCTATCGACCTTCCGCTCGCCGGAGTTCGGGATGGATTACGGTACGCTGATCGTGGAGCACGCCTTGATGGGCCTGCAGGCCCGCGCCGTGATCGTGCTGGACGAGGACAACATCGTCCGGCATGTCCAACTCGTGTCCGAAATGACCCGCGAGCCGGACTATGCCGCCGCCCTGGCGGCGCTGGGATAAGCATTCAGCCTTGGGGTCCATCCGGGGTTTTTTCTGTCGTTCAGCCTGTTGCCGCATTGCCCAGGTCACACCCTGACCTGGTTGGCGGTGTTGGGGGTCTGCCCGCGGGGATAAACGGGGACAAACCCACCGACAAACCCACAAGTTCTAAACAATTTCTAAACAAATTGTGCCACCTTCAGCCACGTGGTATACTTAAAATATTGCGGTGTTGAATGAATGCGGATCGAATCAAACATAATCCATGGCGGGGAAGGAGAATTCGCGACTGGATTTTGGCACCCGCCGCTTTGTTGATGCTGGTGTGGCCGCACCCCGTCAGCCAAGCTACCGATTTCTGGCTTTTCTTCGAGATCGAGAACAATCAAGCGCTACAACTCGAATTTCCCTCGCTTACCAGCAACTATCATATGGTGAGCTATACGGATTCGCTAACCAACTCCTGGGGTCTCACCAGCTTGTTGCTGGGGGCAAGCGGAAACGTGATTTGGCGCGATCCCGAGGTTGTGGAGCGTGAATCGACATTGTTCTATCGCATTATATCCCGAGCGGTTGAGGATCCTGCCGACTCGGACGGCGACGGAATCGATGACGTCTATGAACTGCTGCACTCCGACATCTTGGATCCTCTTGATTCGACTGACGCGGCCAGGGATGCGGATGATGACGGACTGTCAAACTTGGAGGAATATCTGCGGGGCACGGATCCGCGCAACCCGGATACGGATGGCGACGGCCTGAGCGACGGGGATGAGGTCTTCATCCATTTCACCGACCCGCTGAACCCGGACACGGACGGCGACGGGATGCCGGATGGATGGGAGATCGAGCATGGATTCGACCCGCTGGACCCGTCCGACGCGCATCTGGATGCCGATGGCGACGGGTTGTCCAACCTGCAGGAATATCTGT
>Ga0334882_1000897_pt1 | contig 40419 bp, 33 predicted proteins | sample GraSluR1_MG_5_FD_207226 | JGI IMG/M metagenome (GOLD analysis project Ga0334882, IMG submission 207226) | Sludge microbial communities from methane-producing bioreactor in Wageningen University, Netherlands - Granular Sludge_15_04-R1 | ecosystem: Engineered > Bioreactor > Anaerobic >... | reverse complement strand
ACTTGGTGATACCGATGTTGTCGCTAGCGTGATCCCAAGAAATGGTGGAAGTACTCTCGGCAGTGGGATTGGGATCGGCCTTGATATTAAGTGGACCTTCGGTGAGCTCTGTTTGATCCCATTGGAGAGTTCTAATGCCTTCCTCAGATTCATTACCTGCCTTATCAAAAGCCTTGTAATAAAGGGTATTAGTGCCTTCTGCTGGCGATTGTAGTGGTGCAGAGTAAGTGCTCCATGAGCCAGTTGTACCCCAGCGATATTGAATGTAATCAACTTCAAAGTTATCATTGGCAGTCAAAGTCACTTCTGGACGAGTGATATACCAGTTACCAGAACCATCTGGATCTGCTGGGTTGACAGTTAGATCGACTTCGGGGATGGTTTTATCGTAAATGACATTTTTCACTACCGAAGTTTGCTCTAAATTACCAGCAAGATCCGTTCCCTGAGCCTTAATACAATATTGGCCCTCTGTACTTGGATCCCAGTCATGAGTCCAGTCATAACTAGTTAAAGCTGGATCTAAATTAAGGGTGGTAATTTCTGTGTACTCTCCACAAGATTCATTTTCATATGGAGCTGAAGACAATTTTACAGAAACTACTCCATTTGAATCTGAAGTATTACCCTCAATCAAAATTGGACCACTGTGATAAGTGTCGCCATCTGGATTAGTGATAGTTGAGATAGGGGCAGTCGCGTCTATATTAAACTTAAGACCCAAAACATCTCTAAACTGATTAATTGATGGAATATCTTTTCTAGTAGCTGAATCATAGATTTGATGGGTTAAATAATAAACACCATCTTCTAAATCAGTCTCACAGTTAGCAAAACTGATTTGATCAGTTAGAGAAAAATTACTTCCGGATAAATTGACCAAATTGGGCTGTTTTCTCCAAGGGCAATAAGATTTTTTGCCATTGGCAGAGAACCTAAAAGAACCATCATCTTGAGCTTCAAAAATGACAAAAGAATCCCAATAAAGACCTGAAGACGGATTGGCATCCGTGTATTCACCGGTGAAAGTTAATTGACCAGTGCTTTGTGCATATACCTCAGATCCTCCCAATATAACTTCACCATTTTTATAGTAGGTGTGAACAGCATTAGGAGTAGTAGTATCTATTCTTAATTCCTGAGTTTTATTAGTTACATTACCAGCTAAATCTGTCAAAGTTAATGTAACTAAATAGTCTCCGTCTGTCAGCGCCGATGATAATGGTGCTGAACGCCAAGTATTGTCAGTCTCACAATTAATCGTCTGAACTTGACGACTAACTTCTAAAGTAACTTCTTGTAAACCATTATTATCTGAACAAGTTCCTTCAAAAACTGGTTTGTTATCATTGGTGATAAAATAGTCTTTAGATTTGTTGGGACCAGAATAATATATAGAATCGATTGAGCCTTGTGGGGCGGTGTTGTCGATTTTAATATCTTTTAAATCATGCTTCCAATTTCCAGCTTTATCTCTAACATCCAATCTTACTCTATACACTCCATCATCAAACCGACTTGTAGTAGAGTCCCATAAATAAAGACTTTCATCCGTAAAACTATTGTCTATTGAAACCCATCCAGAATTGAAAACGGTTGGCTTAGAACCATCATCACTCATATATCTTAAAAGAAGTCTGTATGATTCTGGATTTGCATCAATACCTGTTCCTCTAAAATCTACAGAACCATTATAAAACTCTCCAGTATTTACGGAAGTTATTTCTACGATTGGAGCTGTATTATCAAGAACCACTTTTTTGGTTATGGTAGAACCATTAATATATCCTCCACCATCCCAATGTCTCTCAACCCAAAGAAGATATTCTCCATCATTAATTTGAGTTCCTGGAGCATTATTACCAATCCAGTTTGTAGAAACCATTTCCCATGAAATATTTTCATTTACTATTACCCCATCAGCGTCATAGTCTATCCATCCTATATATCTTGGGTTTGTTCTACTTCCTGTACCTGGATCATAATTCCAAAGGCCAGCTTTAATAATTTGTCCATATATGGGCGAGTCACTCGTGATAGAAAAATCTAAATACCTGTCTATTTCTGATTGTATATAATAATTCCCATTTACTTCAGTTTCATTAACCTCTACATTTATTTCAAAAGTTTCACTACCAACCCAGTTTCTGTAATCGACGAGACCTTGTACGCTATCTCCAGAAGCATTTTCATTTAAATTAGGTTTACTTCCATCGTCCCATTCATCGTGCGGTCCAGAATTATCACCCCACCAATTTGAAGTAGCATCAATAATATAAGTGCTGCTATTGATAACCCTATGGGTAGCGTTTCCATGTATGGAATTATTATTAACCTGAATTAAACCACTGAGAGTAGCTGAATAAGAAAATCTAATACCTTGACCAATATTGTTAAGAACATCATTATTTGAAATCTCCATATCTTCTAAAGTCACAATCTGAACATTTACTCCTCTACCATTATTGTCTAAATAGTTATCTATTATCTCTACATTTTTAATTCTTTTATCTTGTGTTGAGGAATGCACTCTTATTCCGTTGCCCGCACCAATTATGGCGTTATCTATAACTTCAATATTTTCAACCAAACCAGCACTATAATTTAATATACTGATTCCAATATCAGCACCCCCTGTATTAACAGTGTTTCCTTCAACTAAAACGTTTTTAGCATTAACCACTCCTATACCAGAACTAGACCATGCACTCGTAAGTGGAGCACCAACAACATAGTTGCCTATAACCTCAGAGCCTTCGCCAGTGACTTGGATTCCATTTCTTAAATAAGGGTTAGTATCATTGTTCTCGGGAATTATTTTGTTGTTTTTAACAATAAAGGCTGTACCCTCAGCAGCTGCCATTCCTTGAGCTATACCATTTCTAAAATTTTGAACAGTAAATCCATCAACTGTAACAACACCCATATTGGCTAATACACCAATTCCCTGGGTTTCTGAGCCAACATTTGGATTGTCTATAAAGGTTTTATCACACCCTTCTATTGATTTGAGGGTAAGGTTGGGAACGTTAATGCTCACAGCTTCTGTATAGGTGCCCTCGCCTACCATGATTATGTCTCCATCACTAGCATTATCTATAGCTGCTTGAATACTCAAATAACATTCGTCTCCGCTTGTTTCACCAACTATACAGGCTTCACCCTCAGCTATTCCACCAGGCAATGGACTCACCACCACAAACACCGTCATATGATCTAAGTTTGCCACCTTCACCTGTTCATCACTGATCGAAACCTCAGCTTCTACCACTTGAGCTTCTTGCTCTAATTCTGCTAAATCTTGAGCGTATTTAATCTCTAATTCCTGATCCTCACTATTTTTTGGTAAATACAAATCATAACTAAACTCACCATTTTCCATTTCGGTTTGTACGTCATAGGCAATTTCTGACACTGCTCCCAATGCTAACTGCAAATCTTCTGATAAAAGTACCTCTTCAATAGTTAAGGTACTAGTTTCACTAGGCAAATCATTGAAGCGCAACTGCACTTGTTCATTGAGTGGAAATTTATAAGTTACACCTTCACGAACAGTCCAAGTGGTAGTTGCTTCTTTACCATCAACTTGCCAGTTATTATATAAAAAATCTTGATCATCATCGCTTAATTCTAAGTTTTCATCTTGATAACTTTGATCGACCTCACCAGCCAATAAATAGAAATTTTGATCAATAGTTTTTAAAACCAAACGTTCTGGCTGATGCTTTATCACGTCCTCATTGGATATACTAGCCAACAACAGTTCGAGATTATCTTCACTACTGCCCTGATGAGCCACAATCTCTCCATCCACTACATAATAAACAGCAAAATCACCACTATAATTATCTAGCTTAAGCTGACTATCTATTTGAATGGGTTGAGGATCTGCTTCTTGTGCCCGAGCAGTGGGAATGAGAGTAGTAAGCGGAGCGAAAGAGAAAAAAATTTGTAAAATTAATAAAAATACAGGCAGTATTTTTTTTAAGCGACGTGTAATGCGCATAAATCCCTTTGCTGGCAGAATTACAATTATTTTTTAAAATTGATCTATTTAATTCACAAATTGCACAATTAAAATAGATTAACTTGAGGCCGATTATAGCACAAAAATCTTTTTTTATTAAGCTGAATGTAAAATATCTTTGTTATAATGATCTAGTCTTCTTTTTATTTAAATTATTTGAAATACTAAAAAATACTTTTGAAAGACTCATATGACTTGGTTAATTTTTGCAATTTTGTCAGCAATTTTTGCTGCTTTAGTTTCGATTCTAGCCAAGATTGGCCTCAAAGATCTTAATTCAAACTTAGCCACCGCCATTCGCACTACAGTTGTTTTAATATTTACCTGGGGAATCGCTTTTGCTCAGGGGTTAAATAAAGAAATTGGCAACGTTACAAAGTCTGCTTGGATTTTTTTAATATTGTCGGGTATTGCCACCGGTTTATCTTGGCTTTTTTATTTTCGAGCTCTGCAAATGGGAGAAGCTAGTAAGGTAATGCCTATCGACAAAATGAGTATTGTAATTGGGATTATTTTTGCTGCTTTGTTTTTGGGAGAAAAATTAAGTTGGCTAGGAATTGTCGGGACTGTTTTAATTAGCATTGGCGCAATTTTAATTGCTTTTGCTAAATAATTTCTAGAGAGAATTGCTATTAAATTAAAAACAACTTTGTTATAATGCAAGGGTTTCTGATGAGTTGGTGAGTTTGCTATTTAATAAGGAAGCGTCGCATAGTGGCCAATTGCACAGGTTTGCTAAACCTGAACCCTTTTGGGTTTCGTGGGTTCGAATCCCACCGCTTCCGCAACAACCGAAAAGTTCTGGGAGACCCGTCTAATATAGTCAAATGGGTTGATGGGGCTTGCTAAATTTTCCAATTTTAAACATTTTTCAGTTTAACAGCCGTGTAAGTGCTGTTTTTTTGCAGTTATATCACTCTAGTTAATGACTGTTTTTTCCCATATACTGACAATATGAATCAAAGCTATACAACATTATTCCTTTGGGTTGGAATTCTTTTATTAGCTAGTTTAGCTATTTATCTTTATAAACTTTTTACTAAAAAATCAGGTTTTCGATACAAATCAAAAGGGCCTTATTTATTGAGCAAAGGAGAAAAAGTGTTCTTTGATATGTTGATTCAATCGATTTCTCCAGATTTATACATTTGCCCTAAAGTAAGAGTGGCCGATTTAATTGAAGTTGATTTACCTAAAAGTGATAAGAAATTTTGGGCATCTTTTAATAAAATTTCGAAAAAGCATGTCGATTTCGTGTTATGTAATCGTACTGATTTTGCTCCAGTATTAGTAATTGAGTTAGACGGTGGAAGCCACAAAGTTAGTTCACGATCTCAAAGAGATATCTTCATTAATGATGCTTTTGCTCAGGCAATGATTCCTATTTTGCATATACCTACAGCAGGTTTTTATGATCAAAATCAAATAACTTTACAAATTAAAAGTGCATTGTCAGACAAGCTTTAATTCTTTTGCAGTTAGTTCAAACTTCGTCTTAATCATTCCCAACGCTTCCCGTCGGTCATCTGAACTTCCAGTTTTCAGTACATGCTTAATGTAATTGATTGCCATTTCTTCATCGTTCGACTTAACAGCTGAGGTTTCGATTTCTCCAAGATTCCCTGATAAAAATTCTTGATGCAATACTTCAGATCTCAATCTATGGAATCGTTCTATATCTGATTTTAACTTTTTGGCAATTTTAGCTTTATGAATTCTGACTTTGCCTGCATTGATGTGAGCAAGCAGTTGTTTAATAAGATCTTCTTCAGTAATGTATGGCTCATCACAATCATAGTCAACAGATCTTCCACAGTGATAATAGACATGTTTATTATAGCCACCATATTTGAGCTTTTTATATTTTTCCTCAGCTGTCACTCCTCCTCCGCATGATCCACAGACACAGAGAGTCTTGAATGGAAATTTCTTTTTGTGCCATTTCTTTGGAGGGGTGAGTAGTTGCTTCTGCACTTTATCCCAAAGTTGCTTTGTTACGAGTGGCTCATGAATACCTTTATACCAATCGTCTCCATACTGAAACTCTCCATAATAAAAAGGGTTTTTAAGTGTGGAATAGATTTTGCTGAGAGCTAATAGCTTGTCATTCTTGGTTTTGAAATCAATCTCTTTTAACCATTTTCTGATGGTTCTACCACTATGTCCTTTTTCAGCTACTCTCTTGTACATTTCTTGAACGACCCAGGCTTTCTCTGGGTCAGGAATTACTTCACTAATTCTGTTATTGTTCAGAACGTTTTGATATCCAAGTGGGGCAACTCCTGGGCGAATCCCCATTTCACATTTTGCCTTAAGTCCTCGTTTAACATTAATGCCTCTGTTATCATTTTCCAGCTTTGCTTGTGAGCAGAGAATCATGAGTAGGAATTTTTCGTTCGGATTGTTCTTGAAGCTTTGAGAGTATGTTTTAATCTCATGCAGTTTGCCTTGATCCATTAAATCTACAAGTGATCCTAGATCTCCAGCATTACGGCTCAATCTATCAGGTGCCCATGTGAGAATTCCATTAAATAATCCTTTATCAATGTCATCCAGCAGTTTTACAAATACTGGTCTGTTCCCAGATTTCTTTGCAGAATGGCTCTCCTGCCTCATCTCAACTATGTTTAGCTCTTCACGCTCAGCTAGCGTTCTCATCTCCTTGATTTGAGAATCAATCGACATGGTTTGTCGCTCGTCAGATTCTGAAGATTTGCGGGCGTAGAGGCAGTATTTTATTGGCATCTTGTTTCCTTTCTTAGGACACAAGGTACCGCGATCTGGTGGGAAGTCTAGCCGCAGTTAAGCGAGTGATTCAAAGAGTTGAAGAAGCTTTTCTTGGGAGAAGTCTTTCAGAGGCCATTGTCCAATTCGACCATAGTTTGACTCTGGCACGAGCTTAGTTGTAGGTATTCTGAGCACGTTTTGTATAGCTTCGATCAGTTGATCCTGTTGTTCTGGAGAGTAACACCATAGATCAAGTGTATCGAGCGGTTTCCCACGCATTACTCCTATGCTAATAGCTAAGTCTTTAAACGAGTCAGTAGCGGGGAGGTTGAAGTACAGATTAATACTTTTAGCTGATTTATTAGCGGTAACATTTTTTACTGGATAACTACCATGATTTACTTGATCATAGGTTTGTAGTATTTCTCTAATTTTGTCTTCAAAACCTATGCTGGCATAGGCAGAGATTAAGTCATCTTGTGTGTAAACTACAGTATCACTGGTAGTAGCCCCAATACTTTTCTTAACTTCAGCTCCGAATAGTTTTGGAATGGTGATTTCAAATGATTCGTGTCTGTAATAATCAAGTTCTACTCCGTAGATATCAAATTTGCTGTTCTGATTGATGTAGAGAATTAAATCTTTGAGTCTGTCATCTAAGCTATCCATGAGGATGACAAATTTGAACTTACCCTCATCGAGATTATTTCTCATTCTTTCAAGAACTTTTTCTGTAGTTTCATCAGTAAGATTAAAATAGGTTTGAATTTTTTCAGTGGCAGAACACTGAAAATTGCTCTGAGAATGCTTGTTAAGCATCATCATGAAGTCTTCAAAGTTGGTTAGATGTTTCCAAAGTGCAGCTCCGTAATCCATGACCTGAGCAACGACTGTTCTTTTATCAGGATTTTTGTAGAGCTTTGTTTCTATTAAGTAGAGATTTCCTTCAGCATCCACTCCAATTGCGTCGATTGGTCCACTATTTGTCTGGAATTCACGAGATAGGAGTACTAACTCGATATCATCTCGTATTTCGTACAGAGGAATAGAGTTGGGGTTATCGAGAATGTATTCTTGCAATCTGTCTTCCAGTCCAAAGGGAGTTGAATCTACTTTTTGAGCATTTTTACCATTTTGTGAAACGATGATTGGCATATTTTTGTTCTTTCTTCCTGATCAAATGATAAGCTAGAGTTAGCATAAAATCAAGGCTAATACCAGGCTAAATTGCTAACTCTCACTTAGTGGTGAAATTACCCTCATGCCAGAACAATGTAAGCATGAGAAAAAACGCCAAACTTCCCAAAGTATTGGGTAAGAAGGTGCAACGCTATCGCAAGAAGACTGGAATGTCTCAAGAGGAAGTAGCCCACAAAGTCGGTATTAGCCGAGCATATATGGGCTACATTGAGCAAGGTCGTAATGTTCCATCTCTTGAAATCTTGGAGAAGATTGCAAAAGCTATAAAAGTTAAGCTGAGCGACTTGGTTTAGCTACCACCCATACGGATCATTTTCTAGATTTCTTACATTAAACCTTGATGATCCGAACTTTCTTGCCGAAGCTCGCTCCAGAGACCTCCAGCTATACATATTGTTCACAAACTTGACTCTGATAGGACCAGTGCTAATTGAGCTAGGAGTACTTCCTGTTTTGGCATACTCCATCACCTGTAAACAGAGTAAAGTGAAGGCATCTACCAGATCATCATGCTTTTCGGCTCCAAAATTAACCATCTGGTTTACCAAGTCAGTTGAACCATCTTTGGGGAAATGCACTTGTCCACGACGTACCCAATATCCAACAGCCGCTAAACGCTCTAGCTTGCTTAAATTACCGATTTGCACATCATGAGCATCTATACCTTCATGCAAAAGCTGTTGAGCTAGAGATTGCTGGTAACTGGTACTTTCGATAAACAGATGTGTGTCTGGATAGACTTTTTTGAAGTCCATGAGAAAGTCAATTGTTTCTCTGAAATTAAACTTCTCATTAGTTGGGTTACGATCTATGAAGATATGGTACTCATTGTTATGTCTGAAAACTGCTCCTGAAACAATTGCCGTGTAGTCAGCTTTATCATTCTTACTAATCGCCAAGTCCACTCCAGCCGCTCTAAACTGGAAATACGGCTCCCAGCCAGCTGGATAGTTGTCATACCAACGAATATCTTCATACTTAATGAGTTGATCTTCTTCTGGCACGATCTTGAGCATATATTCCTGAGTCCAGATTCTCATATCTGCTACACGCTCTTCCAGTTGCTTCACTCTGGCTAAATTAGGAAACTTTTGAGGCCAAGCAATTTGTCTCTCGTCATTAATTAGTGGAATAAAAAGTTCCTTGCCCATTAACTTTTTTGCTCTGATTGACTCTCTGAGAGTTGCCAACAGTGAGTTTGGATGCAAGTAGTTACCAACCATCACAATTTTGGTATTCAAGTCACCCAGAGGAGCGATTTCACTACTATATAGCTCTTTGATACGCTTACGACCTTCTTTGGTTTTCACTGAAGATGAATCTTCAATGTCATCACAAATAATTAGATCGGGTCGGTGCTGTTTATACCGAGAACCTCGAATGCTTTGGTCAATTGAAACTGCTGTAATTTTTGCTTCATATTTTGAAAACTCAAGTGACATTGCATTCCAAGTATCATTGGTTTCTTTAAATGGTCCTAAGTCTCCCCGAAGCAATTCATTAGACTCTAACTCAGCCTTGATGCTTGCCATGTGAGATCGAGCTTGTTCTTGAGTTTGACAGACAATCACAACATGTTTTTTTGCTTGGTTGCCCATGATGGTCCAGAGAGGAGCAATGGTGGTAAACAGGGTTGATTTTCCTGAACCGCGAAAGGTGATTACAACCCCAAATGGGCAGTCACTATCTTCTACCAGTTGAAGCATCTCAAACTGAAACTGGGCAAAGTCGTAGCTAAAGTAGTGAGGGAAATAAACTGTAGAGAAATACAGCAGACTTTCTCTTGTTAAGTTGACTCGCATTTTTCGGTCATCTGTGACCTGTTTAATTATTTTTTCATTAAGTAATTTATTCATCTTTTCCTTTCATGATGAGTGAGGCATGTTTAAGAGCCTTCTTTATTAATTCTTCTTGTTCTGGTGAGAGTGTTTCGTCTTTCACTTTTGCAGTTATTTCTAGCTTGTTGCTGTAGGCTGAATGGCGATGATTCAACCAATAGAAAATTGCAGAGATATTGCGGTCTCGAATGGCAGAAAGTAACTGACTCTCTGCCATGTCATTTACTAACGCCACACCCTCAGCTAGAGCTTGATCAGCTTCTTTAGCAAATTCTTTGCTTTCCTCCTTCCAGCGATAAAATGTGGATCTAGCAATTCCGGTTTTTTCACAAGCAATTTGCACCACTGGCGTTTTCTTGAGTTGTTCGAGCATCAACTGCCTGTTTTGCTGGGTTCGGTCTTGTAAATCATTGTTCATGTGTCTCCTTTCTTACGGTAGCTTCAAGGTTCGTCAGCTTCTCCCAACGCTCTACAATGGTGTGGCAATAGCCTTCATCCAGCTCAATCCCGATGCACTTGCGAAGAGTTTGGTGAGCGGCTAAAAGTGTTGTCCCGCTCCCCAAAAATGGATCGTAGACTGTGTCTTCAACTTCAGTTGAGTTTAGAATCAACCTACGAATCAGGGTGAGAGGCTTCATAGTTGCATGAAATTTACTTCTTTGTGGCTTGGGAGCAAAGAGCACTGACTTATCTTGAGCTTTCTGAAACACATGTGTCCCAAACCAACCATACGCACAAAGTTCATGCTGGGGTAAGTAGTCAAGCCTTGCCATGGTTGACTGATTTTTCACCCACACCAGTAGCTGTGAAAACTTAAAACCAGACTGAATCATGGCTTCACGCAGAGCAAAAATCATCTTGTCTGAGTTCCAGCAATAAATTGAGTTCTTCTTGGCTAGAAATGGTTTGACCGGCTCTAGCCAGTCTTTCGTAAACTGGATATACTCTTTGTCAGACTGGAGATGGTCATTTGCCAGTGATTTGTGAGCTGTTGGGTTCATGGAGGACTCAGCTATTGCTACACCATACGGGGGATCAGTCTGAATTGAGTGGATGGTTTCATTGCCAATCACTTTTTTAACAAAATCTGTATCTGTGCTACTTCCACAACCCAGAACATGCTCTCCGAGTTGTAGAATCATGCCTCGTGTTATTTGCATAGAACGACCTCCTTGTTGGTTAATTTTTGATACCGATCAACGATGACCTGACAAAACACTGGGTCAATTTCCATGAGGAAGGCTTGCCTATTCATCTGTTCGCAGGCCACCAAGGTAGAACCAGAGCCACCAAATAAATCCAAGACTTTGTCATTTGGTTTAGAACACCGTCTTAGTGGTTTTTCATGAAGAGTGACCGGCTTCTCGGTAGGTGTTAAGTAATCATGACCAGCTTTTCGCTTTGCCAGCCAGATATCAAAGATGTCCATGATGTCTGAGTGAGATCGGTTGCCAGTTGAAATCTCTTTGTTTAAAATTTCACTCAGTTTGGTGGCATTACTATTGAGATATGGACTACCAATGGTCCCATATACACACGGTTCAAAAGATTTGTTGAATCCAACTTGAGGGGTCGGGTTGAAGGAATTCTTCAGCCATAAGCATACGCGTTGATTTTTAACTCCAAGCTTTTGGTATGTGCTTTGTAACAACCAGATATACGATTGATCACAGTAGTAAAAGAAGTGAGCATCTTTATTGACTACGGCTAGAGCATTGGCAAGTGTCTTCTCCAAAAACATCCTGTAGTCCTCATCAGACTTATTGTCGTTAACCTTAGTCCCACCGTACTTACCCTTAGTAGTAACTCCATTGTCATAACTTAGGCTAATGTTGTATATGGGATCCGAATAGACAACATCAATCTTGTTATTACCCACCAACTTTTTAACGTCTTCTAGGTTTGAGGAGTCGCCGCAGAGAAGATAATGCTGGCCCAAAAGAAATAAATCTCCAGGCTTTATCTCAGTCGCCTTACTTTTTCCTACAGCTTTTTGAGAATCAAACTGATCGTCTTCTGTAGAGAACTGGTCATCCCATATATGGCTCAGGTCATTTTCATCAAAACCAACATCCAGGAGCATTGAGATATCAAATGCTTTCAAAAGTTCGTAATCCCATGAGCCTCCGTTTTCGTTAAGCCTCAGGTTTAATTCTTGTTCTTTCTTTAGAGTGAGGTTAACGTAAACAACTGGAACAGTTTTATAGCCAAGTTTTTTTGCCACCTTGTATCTGGCATGACCACCCACAATGATATTTTTTCTTTCAGGATGAAAATTAACTATCAAGGGGTCAACGAAAGAAAAACGCTTTAAGCTCTCTGTTAGATCTTTTTCTTGTTTCTCTGAAAGCTTCCTCGGATTATAAATCGAGGGATTGAGTAGATTGATATCCACTTCTGTTATTTGTATTTGTGCCATATGGCCTCCTTCTAACTTGAGGCCACGAAAAAAGGCCCAAGTTAACTAACCGCGAGAGGTTGGCTAACTTGGACCTTTGAAAAGGTTTGTTTATCTGCCAAGATAAACTGTATCTAAGCTCGCTTGCTTAATAATATAAGAACACAGTATCACTGTTGAAAAAAGTTGTCAATTATGACAAGTATTGATATAGAAGCATATCAATACGTACATTGATAACCCAAAGTTAGAGTATTTGGTCTATAATTGGATGTGAGTTCAATTGAATTTAAGTCAAGAATTAACTAAATAGAAAAGAATATAAATATGAGTACAGACTTAACATTTATTACTAATGAAAATGGTGAAAACCTAAAAAGTAGATTTAATGTTTTGGTCAAAGATACTCGTTTATTCGATATTTTAGTTGGTTATTTTTATACCAGTGGTTTTTACGCCATATACCCTCAGCTCGAAAAAACTGAAAAGATAAGAATCTTAATCGGAATCAGTACCAATAAGCAAACATACGATCTTCTTCAGGTCTCAAAATCCTACAAGGAGATTGGTGATGATATTGGTGAAAGTATTAAAAATGAGATGGATGAGAGTGAAAATAACCATGAAGTTGAGACAGGAGCACACAAGTTTCTTGAATGGCTAAAGTCTGGAAAGCTTGAAGTAAGAGCTTACCCTGAAGAAAAAATTCATTCAAAACTCTACATAATGACCTTCGATGAAGATGATCGAGATCTTGGGAGAGTGATTACAGGTTCCAGCAATTTTACACAAAGTGGTTTAGTAGATAATTTGGAATTTAACGTCGAGCTTAAAAATCCCTCAGACTATAAATTTGCATTGAATAAATTTAATGAACTTTGGGAAAATGGCATCGATGTTAGTGAAAAATATATTGAAACAATTGAAAAAGATACTTGGATTAGAGAAGACATTACCCCATACGAACTCTATTTGAAATTTCTCTATGAATACTTCAGAGAAGAAATCAATGAAGAAGAAAATTTGAGTCATAATTACAGGCCAGATAATTTTAAAGAACTGAAATATCAAGATCATGCTGTTATCAACGCAAAAAAAATAGTTGATGAATATGGTGGCGTATTTTTATCTGACGTAGTTGGTCTTGGTAAGACATATATGGGTACTATGCTTTGCCAAGAGCTAGCAGGGAGAATTTTGGTATTAGCCCCCCCTCACTTGATTGATGAAAATAATGAAGGTAGTTGGAAAAATTCTTTTAAAAACTTTGGTTTTAGATCTAAAGACTATAGGTGTGAATCAATAGGAATGCTGGATAAAATTATCGATAAGGATTTGCATAAAGAATATGACATAGTTTTAATTGATGAATCACATCGATTCCGCACCGAAGAAACTGAAACTTATGCAAAACTTGCCCAAATCTGCCGAGGAAAAAAAGTTATTCTTGTTACTGCTACACCATATAATAATTCGCCAAAAGATTTACTCTCTCAGATAAAACTCTTTCAGAGATCAAAGCAAAGTACGATCCCTAACTTACCAAACTTAGAAGGCTTTTTTAAGGTTTTGGACAAAAAACTAAAAGATCTTGATCGAAAAAAAGATAAACAACAGTACATTGATGTTACAAAAGAAAATTCCAAATTGATCAGAGAAAAGGTGCTTAAATATTTAATGGTCAGAAGAACTAGAACTGAGATCGTTAAATACTACGGAGACGATCTTCAGAATCAAAAAATGAGTTTTCCTAAAATTGCTGATCCTGCACCAATATTTTACGAATTTAGCAAAGAAGAAGATGCTGTATTTTTTGAGACTTTAAAAATAATTACCAATGATTTTAAGTATTCTCGTTACACTCCTCTTTTATACTACAAAGGAATTACTAACCAAGAAAAACATCAACAGAAAAACATGATGAAATTCATGAAAATGTTGCTGATAAAAAGACTGGAAAGTAGCTTTTATGCATTTAATAAAACAATTGATCGATTTATTTCTTCGTATGAGAGATTTATTGAAACATACGAAGATGGAAGCGTTTACGTTAGTAGAAGTCATATACAGAAAATTTTCGATTATCTGGATGAAGGAAATTTAGAAGCAATCGACAAACTAGTAGAAGATAATAAGGCTGAAAAATTTGAGACGAAGGATTTTACTGAAAAGTTTATTAACAACTTACAGGAAGATCTTGAAATCTTAAGAAATATCAAGAAACTCTGGGCTAATATCTCTAGAGATCCTAAGATTTTAGCTTTTAAAGAAAAACTATCTTTAGAAGAACCAGTAAAAAGTGGTAAGTCTATTATTTTTACTGAATCAAAAGAGACGGCAGAATACCTACTAAAAAACCTGCAGGATATTTTTCCAGACCAAATCATTTATTTTTCAGGTGGGAGTTCTCTAGCTGAAAGAGAAATTGTGATGGAAAATTTTGATGCAAATTCCAGAGTCATAAAAAACGACTATAAAGTTTTAATAACTACTGACGTTTTATCTGAAGGTGCTAATCTTCACCAAGCCAATGTTGTAATTAATTACGATATTCCTTGGAATCCCACCAAGATTATGCAGAGGGTAGGACGTATAAATAGAGTCGACACCAAGCATAAAGAAATTTATACCTATACTTTATTCCCTACTGAGCAATCCAACGAACAAATTAAACTAAAAGAACTAGCCGAAGCAAAAATTCAAGCATTTATTACTTTACTTGGGGCTGATGCCAAGCTTCTCACGGACGACGAAATTCCAGAGGGACATAGTTTATTTAGTCGAATGCTTTCAAAAGAAATGATTGAGGGAGAAGATCAAAATGAAGAAAGCGACTTGGGATACTTACAAGAAATCAGAGATATCAGAGATAATGATCCCAAACTGTTTGCAAAAATAAAAAGACTCCCTAAGAAAGCTCGCACTGCAAGAAAATCACAGAACTCTAAAACAGAGCTTTTAACATACTTTAGAAAAGGAAAGATTCAAAAATTCTTTATTGTCGAAAACTCTTCTTCTACAGATGCGCGTGAAATTGACTTTATTGAAGCGGCGAAAACACTTCATGCCAATGCTAGTGAAAAGAGAATGACGATTGATGAGTTGTTCTACCAATTACTTGAAAAGAATCTTTTGATGTTAAATCAGGTAGAAGATTATGAAGAAAATGAATTTTCAACCAAAAGAGGAAGTAGAGATAATGCCGCTAGACTTTTTAAAATCTTAAATGCTAAGCAGGTAAAAAATTATGAAAAGTTTACTGAGGATGACGAAGAATATGTCCGAAGAGTTATCGTTGAGCTCAATAGCGGAGGTATCCCTAAAAAAGTAACTCAGAAAATTTATCAGGAACTATCTCAAAATATTGAGATTATTAATAATCCAATCAAAATTTTGGGTATTTTAAAAACCACTCTTCCATCAGAATTTTTGGAAGATTCAGATAATGGTATAAATATGAATGTTTCTGCCAAAAAAGAAATAATCCTCTCAGAATACTTTAAAGGTAAATAATTTTATGAAACAAAGTGATGCTAAAAGAATAATCAACGAAGTTTTTAGTACAGAGTTTAATGATAATAAATTTCAGCTCTTTATTAGTAATTTGTTAAAAGATTTTACAAGGGTTAACAAAAATGTTGACAACACGTATGTAAAAGATTCTTTCAAGTCATTTATTGATAACTATAAAGTCCTTGGTCATTTCGAAGATGATAAATCACAGAAGATAGATATCCTAGAAGTAAATTTAACAAATGATAAATCATTAGACAGAGCTAGAACTGCCCAAAGAAATTTCGTTGCAGACTATTTGAAATCTAATAATAAACTAGCGGCATTGGTTGCGTTTATTCCTCAAAGTAAAAATGATTGGCGCTTTTCACTTATAAAACTTGAACACTCTCTAGAAGTTAAAAATAATAAGATATCTACAAAAGAAGAAATTACACCAGCTAAAAGATGGTCTTTTCTGGTTGGGAGAAACGAAGGAACACATACTGCACAGAGTAGATTTGTTAATCTTCTAGTAAGTAATCAAAAACCAAACTTAGAAGAATTCGAATCTGCATTTGATATTGAAGTAGTAACCAACGAGTTTTTTGAGAAGTACAAGGAACTTTTCTTGATTTTCAAGGAGAATTTAGAAAAAATAATTTCAGATGATGAAAGTATTAAAAATGAGTTTAATTCTAAAGAAATTGATACTGTTGATTTTGCAAAGAAAACAATGGGCCAAATTGTCTTTCTTTATTTTCTTCAAAAGAAGGGCTGGTTTGGAGTTGCTCCAGATAAATCCTGGGGAGATGGGCCTAAAAACTTTTTAAGAGAGCTCTTTGAGAGAAGATCAAAATATGGTAAAAACTTTTTCAATGATGTATTAGAGCCACTATTTTATGAGGCTCTAGCTCAAGACAGAGGTAAAAATTCATTTTATCCAAAACTCAATAACTGTAAGATGCCATTTTTAAACGGTGGTTTGTTTGAGCCAATGAACGATTATGCATGGGAAACAACTAATATCAACATACCTGATGAAGTATTCTCCAATAATATTCCCACGAAAAATGGAGATAAAGGCAATGGTATTTTAGACGTTTTTGATAGATACAACTTTACTGTTAATGAAAATGAACCCCTAGAAAAAGAAGTTGCTGTTGATCCAGAAATGCTTGGTAAGGTTTTTGAAAACTTACTTCAAGTCAGAGACAGAAAAAGCAAAGGTGCATTCTATACCCCTAGAGAAATTGTGCATTACATGTGCCAAGAGTGCCTGATCAATTATTTGGAATCTGAGACTGAAGGGATTGAAAGAAAAGACATTGAAAGTTTTATCTATACAGGAGATAGAATTATTGAAAATGACAGTGTAGCCTTAAAGAAAATTAGAGAAAAGCAAAAACGAGGGTATAAATATACTGGCAAGTATGAGCTTTTATTAGCAGAATCTATTATAAAGAAAGCAAGTGAGTTGGACGAGCTTCTAATGAACATCAAGGTTGCCGATCCAGCAGTTGGTTCTGGAGCTTTTCCATTAGGAATGATTAATGAAATCGTCAGAGCCAGAAAAATCTTAAACATTTATTTAGATAAAAGACTCACTGACTACCAACTTAAAAAACATGCTATCTCTAATTCAATTCATGGAGTTGATATTGATCCTGGTGCAGTAGAGATCGCCAAACTTCGTTTATGGCTAACTCTTATTGTAGAAGAGTCTACTCCAAGCCCGCTGCCCAACCTTGATCACAAAATAATGCAAGGAAATAGTTTGATTTCAGAATATGAAGGTATCAAATTATTCGATGAAGGAATATTTGGAAAAACAGAAGATTCCAAGCCAGAGCAATTACCATTTGGCTTTGGAAAATCAAATTCAGAACTGAAGCTTGAAGATTTGCAAAATAAAATAAGTCAGTATGTGGATGAGTCACAGAAGACAAAGAAACAAACACTAAAAGAAGATATAGATAACTTGAAATGGGAAATTATTGAGGAATCATTCAAAGAGCAGAAGAAAGTTAAAGAGCTCAATAATCTTGTTAAACTTAGACATAAGAATATTAAGCCATTTTTCATTTGGAAGCTTGAATTCAGTGATGTATTTAAAGAAAAAGGCGGTTTCGATATAGTTATTGGCAATCCGCCTTATGTTGGAGAAAAAGGAAATAAAAAAATCTTTAGAGAAATCAGCAATGGAAATCTCAAGTCATTTTACCAAAGAAAAATGGATCTTTTTTATTTTTTCTTTCATTTGGCGTTAAATATTGGTAGAGATGAATCTCAAAATGCTTTTATTACAACTAATTATTTTGTCACAGCTGATGGAGCCAAAAAACTCCGATCAGATCTAAAGAATAGATCTGTCATTAGAAATCTAATTAATTTTAATGAACTTAGAATATTTAAATCTGCTCTTGGTCAACATAATATGATCACAATTTTTGAAAAGAGAATAGATAAAAATTGCCATGCAAAAATAATTATCACAAATAAAAAAGGCACTGCTAGCGAAAACTTATTAACAGAGATAATTCACAATAAAAACGATGAAACTAAATATTTAACTTTATCTCAAGGTCAAATATATGATGGTGAGAATAACTACATCAGATTTGAAGGTATAAATAATTCTGATTCTAAAAAATCGAAATTATTAAATAAGATAAAAACTAACTGCGTAGATTTGGGTGAACTTAGTTATATAAACATGGGTGTTCAGTCTGGAGCAGACGTTGTGGGAAAAGCACTTCTTAATAGAGCTTTAGAAAATAGATATGTGACTGATGATTATCTATCAAGAAATAATATAAAAATAGGAACAAACATATATATTATTGATTTTGAAACTTATGAAAATATTCCTAAGTTTGAGAGAAATGAAATAATTAAGCCATTTATTAAGAATTCTGATATTTATAAATTTTTTGTTTCTTTGAAAAAAGAAATGTTTTATATATATGTTGACTCTGAAGTAAATATTCAAAATTATCCTTGGATAAAAAATTACCTTTCAAAATTTCGTCCAATATTAAAAGCCAGAGAACAGGTTAATGATGATGAAAACTCTTGGTATTGGCTCAGAGGATCAAAAAGAAGTTTCTTGGTTGACACCGGTAAACATATTGTTTGTCCATATCGTTCTAAAAAGAATGTATTTGCTAAAACTGATGGCACTCTTATTGGCGCTGGTGATGTTTATTACATAACTTCAATAAGAAATGATTTAGAAATTGCTTATTTGTTATCTGTATTAAACTCTAAATTAATTTATTTTTGGCTATATAACAGAGGCAAGAGAAAAGGCGATACTCTTGAGCTATATAAGAGACCATTATCAGAAATTCCTATAAAGGTAATTTCAAAATCTAATCAACAACCTTTCATTGATTTGACTAATCAAATATTGTCCATCACATCTGCTGATAATTATGATCCTCAAAACCCACCCATCGAGCAGGTGAACTTAGAAAAAAAGATCAACCAAATGGTTTATAGATTGTATGAATTAACAGATGAGGAAATTAAGTTAGTAGAAATTGCAAATAAATGAATAGAAAGATCATAACAATTATCTCTCTTATCTTTCTCTCATTTATTCTTGGACGTTTTACTGCTCCAAAAACTCAAGAAGTACTCAGTCAAACTGAAACAGCTAACACCGAGGTTGCTTCAGAAACCACAGGAGATAGTTTTCAGCCACTGCCCCTAGATGTTACCTATTTTAATTACGATGATATCCGTTGGGGTTCTGCAGATCACTATAAAGAATTTGAAGAAGGTGATATTAGACAATTTAGTCAGTTAGCGCTTAATAACACTGCTGTGTATCAGTCATATCCTACTTCTGAAATTACCCTCACTGATTATGATAGCTCTGTTAGAGATCTGGAGGCTTTACCTTTAGAGGAAGCTCTTGGACTACTTAAAAAAGATTGTGACTTGGATTGGCCGGTGCAAACAGCTAGAGAAAACTATCAAGAACATGGTCCATTTACTACCTATACTTTACCTGATCAAGAAATTTATAAAATTGATTACTTTGATGTTGATGGAGACAACAAAGACGAAGCAATTGTTCACAAAAATTACAACTGCCGTGCAGACGGCGGCTCAACTAGTGCTGATATTGTGAAAGATAATAAGATTATTTTTTCAGCAAATGGTGATGATGCAACCATCATTTCAGCTGATACAAATAACGGTTTTTATGTTGAGCAAAGACTTTTTGATGATTCCGCTAGATGTTGCTCTACTGGAGTACTGAGAACAAGATTTGTGTTAAAAGACAATCAGTTTGTGCCAATCTATGAACAGGAAGTTAAGTTTATGCAGGTGAAAGAACTTGAAAGTAACTAAAATGTCTAACAATTTTGACATCATTAAAAAAATACAAGATGAAGGTTTAACTGATGAGACTGAAGAAATTATTCAAGATAATGCGGATGATTTAATTGATAACATCGATGATTTTGATGAAGATGTGCAAATTGAGATTTTAGAAAATTTGTAAAAACATATGGTAGATTTAAATTTAGTTTTTCAAAATATTGGTGCAAATTGGGATAAGATCACCACTATTGTTTTGGCCGGTTGGGGTGCAATTTTATCTACTATTATTTATTTGCAGGACAGACCAAGAATAAAAGTGGGTGTAAAAAGAGGATTTACTGTAGGAATGCAACAACAAATTGATACTTTATCACTAGTTATAAGAAATGCTGGAAGAAGACCAATTGTAGTGGAAAGTGCTGAGTTTGAAACATCTGATAGAAAGTCTTTATTTGTTTTTCCTAATGATTACTTAGTTTACGATTTGCCAAAAAAGCTAGACGAGAACGAGCAAATAACAGTAACGCTTAATTATGATTTGGTTAAACATGCATGTATAGATGAAAGAAAATCAGTTGATAGTGTAGTTTTCATTGATTCAATAGGTAACAAATATAAGAAGAAATTAAGTTGGAGATATTGGTCAGATCTGAAATGGGATAACTGGTCTATGTTTCGTAGAAGACTTGCCTCAATGGTTTATCCTCAAAAAACTGACGAGGAGTGATTTAACACTAGGTTAAATCATGGATTGGGGCCCAACTTGCGTTGGTCTTGACCCAGTTAGCTGAATCAATAGCACCTTGTTTGGTTGTGTAACCTTCACTCCAAGCAACGATTTCGTTGTTTGCAGCGACAAGACGCCATCTATATTCGCCACTTTGGTCAATATAGATTTGGAATCTAACCATCATTCTCACCTCCTTTCCGATGTATTAAAGGGAAGCTTGCTACTTAAAACGCTCCCCCACCTAAAAACATCAAAAATGTTCTTAGGAGGGAAGGCGTGAGCTAGACTGATACCCCCTAATAAGGGCTGGAGGTTTCCTCGCCAGTTTTTTAAGGATCTTTAAAATCAAATATATCAGATTATTTGTGGCAATCAATATCTCACTACATCAATTCTCTTAGTTTTCGCCAAATCTCCACCATTGCCCATGTATCTAATTTGCAATACGTCAATAAATTATTTGCAATAGTATCTCGTTCCTCATCTGTTATATCGCCATACACCATCTCATGCCATTTGATCATGGCTGTAGCACCTTCGCCAATCTCTAGAGTTTTATAACTCAGCTCAGGAGCTAAGATAGGTAATACTTTTTTGATTGAAGCACTCCCATGAAATTGGAAATCAACATACAACCCCTTAGAAAAAACTTCCATTAAATCAAAAGTTCGTTTATTAATACTTGCTAGTTGTTCTGCATATTCTGGTACAAGTACCGCCAACTCTTCAATCCTGCCACACTCAAAGCCTTTATTCCAAACAATAATGGTGCCAGTCTCACCAATCACATTACAGAGTGCTTTTGCTAATTCTGAAGCTGGATCATTTTTCTCCCGTGCAAGAAATTCATAATGCTTAAAATCCTTACTTTCTGGAGACTCTGCGACATGAATGGAAAACTGAGTGGTGATTTGTTGATATGGTCCATAGTGGTCATGCATAGGCAAAGCTTCTGCATAGGTTTCATAGTCTAGGAAATAGAGTGGGTATTCCAAGCTATCAAGTTGTTTTTTAATAGCGTCGTGTTTAATAATTGGCTGACTACTACGAGCAGACTGAATTTGCATTTTTTGCTTTGAGGTCAATTTGCAGGTATCAGGAATGTCTTTAACTGACTGAATACCGAGGTCAATCAATTCTCGATACTGATTCTTACTCCCTCGACTCAAGTCGTAAATCGGATAGTCAGGCAAATTTGGGAAACAGATTGCAGGATATGAGCAAGTGCTTGGGTTGAGACAATGCTCATCAACTGGCATTATTTCTAATCGCAAAGTTGACCAAGCATCTGAACGAAGCTCATAAACCTCGTCCTCCCTTTTAGCAATCTCATGCTCCATGTCTTCGATGATAAATAGCTGATTGAGATCGATCTCGCCTTCACGTCGATAATCACTATTCACACGCACTAAGTACGTTTTATGTACTGGCAAACTTGCTTTCGCAATTAAATGCTGGAAAGTCACGTCATACTTGTGTTCAGTATGGATAGTAGTGCTACTTTTTATTTCGTATAAGTCATAGGTGTTATTAGTAGTGTCGTGTACCAAAGCATCAATACGTGACTGGTAATTACCATCAGTCAACGTTTCTTCAAAGGAAATGGTGGTGCCAGCTGGATACTCACGAGCCACTTTTTTCTCCAAAAATACCTTGGCAAGTTTTTCAATTTCATAACCTTGTTTCATGATGTGTTGGTCATAGACTGAGGGTGCTTTAGGAGTCACTTCACTGTGTGCTTTCAGCCACATGTGGAGTGGTGAATCTAAGTATTCGATGAAAAGTGATTTTGTAAGTTTCATTGACTATTTAGAAATGTAGCTAATTCTTCTTGTTCCCTATACAAGGCCATATCACCAGATTCAACAAATGCTCTTTGGTCTGCCGAAAACCACTTCTTCGCTCTCATAGTACCAACAATGTCCGTAATTTTGTTAATGCGTAAATCAATAATATAAGTAATTCTATCTATCTTATCTTTATGTCGGTTGTAATAGTCTCCAGAATTTTTCAAGTCATTCCAACTTGGTTGAATATTTCTTAAAGAAGACAGTGCTTCTTCCCAGGATTGTATATCAGACGCTGAATAGTTGGGTGGAACGTACCCGCCAAAGTGTTGCACGATCACATGTGATGGGCATCCATTTGTTTCACCGCTGACTTCAGCGATACCAATTTCTTGAAATCTTTTATCAAAAATAAAGTCCTTCGACTCAGGAAATTCAAGTTGGTTTTCTAGGAGCTCATCAGATTCATAGTAACCATTAGATGGAGCTTCACCCCAAAAAGTGTTGTAATAACCAACTTCATGAATAGCTTTTTCCATTGTGTAAGCACTAGCAGTTGCTTCAAATGAAAAATCATTGTATTTCAAAATTACTTCACCTCTTTTTTGAGCTGATTGTTCTAACTTCTCATTGTATGTAAGTGGCTTCAATCCTTCTTCTTCTCGTTTTTTGTTCAGTTCTTCCAAATATTTTTCTTTATCAAGTTTGATGCGTGAAGACTCTTCAAGGTCATTTGTGATGTCATGCCAATTTTGAGTTAGGGACTTCAATTGTTTATCAAATGGGTATACGGATTTAATATCATCGATGTTAAAAAAGCCAACATCTCTTGAATCGCGACTTCCGGTTCTGTTATCGCCCATTACAAAGACTGAGTTTTCAGGAACGGTTACCTGTTTGCATTCTTCTAAGAAAGATTGTCCAAACGTAGATCTTGCTTTAGCAACATATGGTTCTTTTTGAGCCTCACCATTGAGATACACGATACCATCCCTGATCTCTAAAGTGTCTCCAGCAACAGCAATTACGCGTTTCAACCAACCAGATGGATCTCCGTATACTTCTTCAGTAGCTTTCCTTGTTTTCTCATCCTCTACTGTAATAATATCTCCTCGAGCAATGGTATGACTGAAATATCTTTTTCCTCCAAGTTGAAGACCATTGGGATAATTAAACATATCTTGTCGGCCGACTACTTGTTGAGCTAATTCTTTTGGGTCACGACCTTCTCCTTTTGGGAATGTTGGATACATAGATCCAGTCCCAACAATATCCATTTGATACGGCACTAAACCCAAGCTGTCTGCTGTTATCGCTCCAACTGAGAAATAACCAATAATCCATACAGGAAATAAAAATGCGAGGATAGGAAGTGAAGCAAGTATTTTTTTTCCAAAAGAGACTGCGTTTTTCTTACTAAAATTTTTCTTTGCATCTTTGAAAAATGAAATTAGCTGTTTTGGTTTCCAGATTTTATTAAGTAAATAAATTGGAAGAACAGCTAAATATACAAAGAATAATAGGAAAGAAATAAGTTTCTTAGCCAAAGATGTTTTCTTTTTCTCATTCTTTTTATTTTTCATCGCCAGTGCTGTTAAAAACATGCTAAAAAGTAAAAATGATCCAATCCCGCCCAGAATATCAACGAGTAAGATAACAACCCAGATATCACTCTGTAGCGGTCCTTTATCCACTGTTGTTTGAAAAAAGTTTGTACCCACCACTAGGAAGGCCAAGAAGATAAGTATTGTTAAAATCCAAGTTACTCCAAAAAATGTTGTAAGTGATTTGAGAGTTATTCTTTTTCTCAAAGAGGATTTTTCTTTTTTATCGGTGTGTTTTTCCTTTGATTTCATTACTCAATATTATATAGGCAAATCGCACAAAATCTAATACACTATTGCTAAGTGGTGGTTAGCGAAAGGTCATATGTCATTTCAATATCTACAATCACAACAACATTACGAAGATCGCTATGATCTAGGCACGATTAGAGAATGTCTCAGACAGCTCGAAATGATAGATGGGATTGGCGAGAAGCTCAGGGTTGAGCCGAAGTTTGAAAAATATCCTGAATCTGAACATGAGAAAAACATGGGGATTTTTAGAGGCAGATTTATTTTTGTGATAAAAGCATCCAGATACAAAGATCGAGCTTCAACCATTGCGGAATGGATGGAAGCAGATCGGGTCAAACAGGATAAACAGGACAATACCCTAGTCCCTAAAGCTGATTGTCCAGATTGTGGCACTTCCATGGCTGAAGATGGTTTGCACCATTTAGTTGATTGGGATGATGATAAGCCACTGAGAGTTCTTTTCACTTTCAAATGTAAAAAATGCAACAAACGTCATAGTGTTTACGATGATGGAGAGTTTTATGTTTCCAAATCAGATTTTTGCCCTGATTGTAAAGAAGAACTAGAAGTGAAAAGCAATAGAAAAGGTAAGGTAATTACCACTCTCTACAAATGCAAAAGCTGTGGATATTCAAACAAAGATATATACGATCTCAAGAAAAGAGACGAAGAACATAAACAGTGGGAAAAGGAACAAGCACAGAAAGAGCTAGAAGATAGGCAACTGCTTGAAAAATATCGAGCTGAATTTTGCCTAAATGATAAAGAAGGCAAAGAATATGTTGAAAGTCTTGAAGCTTTGGAAGTTGCTCAAGAGGTCAAAGCTGAAGTTCTAGCAGAAATGGACACTCCTGCTCATGAAAAGCTACTGTCGGTAAACAAAATCTCAATCACTGATCTTGAAGCATTAGTTAATAAAGCACTGGAAGAAAGTGGTTTTACTCGTCTATCGTTTGGTAATCCAGATATGGATAAGTATGTATTAGTTCCCTTTACTGTTCAAGAAGCCAAGCCTAAAAGACGAGATCGTGAAAGCACTGCTGATCTATACAACTTGTTGAAGAAAGCCCTCAAAGATTCAAACTGGCGAGCACCAAAAGATATGATTAGTTATTGTTTGGGTTTCTTGACTGGCAAGCTCAAAGGATATGAGCTTGAAGATGACTTACTCAAGCTTTTTGGCAAAGAAGAACCGAAGAAGCCAAAATCAAAACTTGATCCTGAATTCAGGGCAAAGTATGAGCATCATCATTTAGTACAAATGGCTCGAATGGGTGCTGAATATGAAGCTACTAAGCGTATTAGAACTCGCAGATTAAAGAATGAGCCTGATGGCTTTTATCTGAATGATGGTGGTCGAGGTTAAACCTGCGGAATTTGCAGAAGATCACATGATGGTGAGGATATTTGGTGGCGACCAGATGGTCTGAGATGTCGAGATTGTTGGAGAAATATTCAGGAAGGTGTGATTCCTGTGTTAGATCTTGATAAGGAGTGGTGGGAGGAAGATCACCTTGATAAATATGATATTGAGGATCGTGGAGTTCATCCATCTTCTATCAAGAAATTAAGACGTGAAGGTGGTTTAGTTGGAAGAGATTTAAAGGATTTAAGTGGTCACATTTATTGGACGGTTTATTTGGTGAGTGAGAATGAGGAGTTTTTGAAGAAATATCCAAAGAAGTCGGGTTTATAATAAGACTGAATGCATACAACTCAGATGAAGATCTCAATACCAACTGATGAAAATGGGCTTGTTGGAAGGCAATGTCCAACATGCCTAGAGTATTTTAGCGTTAAGTTCGGAACAGGATTGTCTACAAGCGATCATATCTGCCCATATTGTGGCTATAAGGCCAGTTCAAATGATTTTTTTACTCAAGAACAGAATGATTACATCGTAAGTTTACTTTCGAAGGAATTTATAGAACCTGCAATTCATGATTTGAATAAAAGTTTTAAAAATCTTGAAAGGTCGTCTTCAAAATTTATTAAAATTAAAGTTAAAACAAATGATGTATCGTTTCCAATAAAATCTTACCAAGAGAAAATACTCGAAACACATGTAACCTGCGATAACTGTGGATTAGTTTTCTCTATATATGGTGTTTTTTCAAATTGCCCTGATTGTGGAAAGTTGAATTCACTTATAATTCTAAAAAGGTCTTTAGAATCTTGCGAAAAGAGAATAAAACTTTCTGAAACCCCAGAAGCATCTGAAATAAGTGAGGATCTTATTTCAGATGCTCTAGAACAATCGGTCTCGAGCTTTGATGCTTTTGGTAAATCATTAATGAAAAAATATCCAACAATTTTTCCAAGCAGATCTAGAAATCTTTTTCAAAACATCCTGTTATTAGAAGCAACGCTCAAGGATAAGTTTCACAAGAATATTGCTGATTTTGTTGGACTGGAGAAATCACAACATATTAAAGAAATGTTTCAAGTGAGACACATACAAACTCATAATGCGGGTGTTATTGATGATGATTTTATAAAAAAGGTTCCCGAATACTCAGGTAAATATGGAAGAAAATATAAGTTAAAAAAAGAGAAAGTAAGTGAAACTATTGAAAATATTGGATTATTAGCCCAAGAAGTCCTTGATTTACTAGAGAATTATCGGGCATGAAAGTAAGTTGTGACTAATAAATTCAATGCAAAGCAACAAAATCTTGTTAACCAATTCGGAGAAATACTTAAATTTGGCTCAACTTTATTAAGTAGTACAGAGCTTAATTTCACTAAGGTAAGATTTAAAAAACAACTGCTTTTCCTAGTTGTATGCGCTTCTCAAAGTTATAGTGAAAGTATTTTTAAATTATTAAGAAGTGAACCGTATTTTGATAAGGCCTCAGAGGTTTTGTTCAGATCACTTGTTGAAACATTTATTAATATTAACTATATATACTCTGGAAGAACTCAAAGAAATGCATTTATATTTATTATAGACTCTATACAAGAGCAAATAGATTTTGCTGAAAAACATAGAAGTTTTTGGAATAAATATCCGAAATGGAATTTAACCTTTGGACATATTAAGTCTCCTAGTGATTGGGATCAGTTTATAAATGAAAAAGAATTGGAAATACAGAAAATATCAAAAAGATATAAGTATAAGATTCCAAAGCAGATTCCTGATATTAGAGGTAGAGCAATTATTTTTGACGAATATTTAAAAAAGAAGAAAAAACTCTCTGAGAGAAAAAGTTTAGAGAAATATTATGTTCTATATTACAAGTTTTTTTCACAGATAGCTCATCTTAATAGCTCAGGTCTAAATAGATTCTTTGTCACTGACTCAAATGGGCAACAGCGATTAATGACTGATGGCTCTCCAGAAGATGTGGAAAGAATTGTTTCTATTACTTACCAAATCTATTTCGTATTACTGCGCTTTTTTGCTAAGGAATACAAGCTTTACAAAAAGGAAGATTTTGTACAATTTGAAAAGTTTTCAAAAGACATGCTAAAAAATTAGGCCATTATGAAAAGATATAAGTTCTCTAAAATCATTGAATCTGAGAAAAAAGTCAAGGAAATCTTTTCTAAACATGAGATTCCACTTAATAATCAATCTAGAATCTGCCAATACTTTTCATACTTAAAAGAATTGGATGCGGCCAGAACAAAAAGTGATCAGGCATTCCATGACTTTTTAAAAAAAAATAAGGCAAAGTATTACTACAGCCAATATTATGCCCTAGAAGTTTTTAATATAGTTAAGGCACTAGAGGAAACAACTCAAGATACCAATCTGGTGAAAAATAAACTGTTGGATCTTGCTAACGGTACTTATTTGCTCTCAGAGGAGAATCCAGAAGACACATCATCTAGGAACACAACATTTGAGCTTAGTTTGTTTGCATTTTTGCATAATTTAGGAACTAAAGTGAAATTAGGTGAACCTAATCCCGATTTACAAGTATCTACAAGTCGATTTACCTACAATGTTGAGTGTAAAAGGCCATCTTCCACAAAGTCTGTTGAAAAAAACATTCGAAAAGCCTGGAAACAACTAAGAAAATCTTCTGTTCCAGATGGAATACCAACGATTGCTCTATCACTTGATAAAGTTTTAATTAATGATGATTTGATTTATCACTCCATAAGTGAACAGGCTGCTCTAGCAGGCTTAGATCAACTTCTTTATGAATTTATGCATAAAAATCAGCCTATGGTTAACAAAATTATTGATTCAGGCTCATGTGTAATACTTTATTACATCTCTTGTTTATCTGGTTTTGAAAGTAAAAATGTTCCTATGGCTAACGCAACCTTTATGATAGGGAATGTTTACAACTTTGAAAATAAAGATATTTACCAAGATTTAAAAAGTTTTTCCGGGATGAACTTGAAGGTATGAAATTTGATAAATGTATTCTTTGCTTAAAAGCATTAGATGACTCGACACCACCTGAACATGTAATTCCAGATTTTTTAGGAGGAAGGTTGAATCACCAACTCTTGTGTGCAGAATGCAACCACGGAATTGGATCGAAGCTTTATTCCTCAATAAAATTTGATAGCTGGGTCAGACAGGCTGCTTGGAAGTTGAAAGATGATCTGCCTAAGATTTTCGACTCTATAGAAAAGCGACAGAAATATACAACACAAAGCCCTATTGGAACTGTCTTACAAGCTGAAAGAACTAACTCTGGAATACATATAAGACCAATAACTGATAGCAGTGAAGCTGTATTGCCAACAGTGCATGCCGTTAGTTTTATGGAAAAGAAGTTAGTTCAAGAACACGGATTAAATCCTGAAACTGCAAAGACATTGGCATCTAAAATAAATGAAACTCCCAATGGGAAAAAAGTGCAGATTTATAAAGGCTTGTCCATTGTAAGGTGGGATGGAGATAAATTTAAACCTGACTTTACAAAAAACACCATTGCGGAACCTAATGCTATGGTCCTAATTGCTTACGAATATCTGGCTTTACTTCTAGGGAGAACTATATACGATGATGCATTTAATGGAATTAGAAACTCAATATTGAATGGTCAGAACCTTATAAAGGTTGAGTTGCTTTTATCACCAAAACCACAAGCATTTCATCTAATTTATCCTGAATTTGAGAAAGATAGGACAGTAATATCAATACACTTATTCGAATATTCTATTGCTAAAGTTATTTTTAATAAACTCAAGATTAGTAATTCACCTGATTTTTGTTATCTTGAGGACCTCAAAAAAAGAATAAGCCTGGGAGCAATGTCTGTGGCCGAAGCCAAAGCTAATCAGTGGAGAGAGTTTGATAATTAATATATCAAAATATATCACTACTAAAACAAGACACTCCTTTTTTATAGTGTCCCATTTGTCCCGTTTTTGCTAAAATTACCCTGGAAGCTCGATTCTGGAATAAGACAGTTATAACGACACACTGGTTCCAGACCCACATGCTCCGCCAAGAAAAAAATAGGCTTTATGCCTATTTTTTTGCGCATACTATTTGAACCTATTGAACCTAATACCTTGGAATTGCAAGCACTTCACTACCTATATCCTGAGTGTTCAAGATTATAAGTTTTGCAGAAATATTTAGAGCTGACTTAATTAGCCACGGTCTAATTGAATCTACTTTCTTTGAATCCTTTACTGGATAGGTGTAACAGTTAGCACTTGGAGTAATATACCCGGATTGATTTAGCTCAGAGGATAAATAAAGAGTGTCTAGATTGCCTTGTCGAATCAATTTACATATTTCGTGTAAGTTGCTTGTAGCACTTTTATTATTTTTAATTTTTGACAATTCTTTAATCATGCCAAAAGATGGCTTAATTAAATTAGCATCTACATGCCTAAATTGATCGCTTGAAATATATTCGAGATGGATTTTTTTGCTAGCTATACTTTTCTCAATCAGTGCGTCAATTTTTTTTCTTAAAGGCTCATATGACTGTGAAAAATATAAGTAAACAACTTGAGGATTAAGTTGTTTTTCAATTCTTTCAAGTTCATTTTTCACAAATAAAAGCAAACCACTTTGAAAAGTTCGCTCTACTTTTTCACTTCCAGTACTATGAATGGCTTTATTTTGAGTAGACATATTTACTACTTCAATATATTCATCATCTTCTGGTTTTGAAAAAATATTTTTTTCTTTCCAAATGACTTTCTCTAAAGAAACTTCTTTTCCTGAATAGCAAATTAGTTGTTCGGGATCTATGGTGACAGTAATAGTATCTTCTTTCAAAACATTTTTGCCTGACTGATAGACATAAGTTAGATCTGGGATATGAGCAACAGTAAGTTGTGTTTCAATCACTTTTCCTACAGGAAAGGATCGCTGTTGCAACAATTCTGCTGTATTATCTCGAGCAGCTCCACCAAGCACATCTTCTCTAAAAGCAAAACTAAGAAAAACATCATTACCAGCTTTTTTCGCCTCTTCCTGGGCTTGACGAGTAAAGTTATGGATATATTTAATCATTTTTCTGAGTTGATGCTTAAGTTTAGTATGAAGCTCATGCTCTTCTAATTTTGCAGGAAGTTGCGAGCGAATGATTCGAAGTAAATCTCCAGATGACATATTCTGGTTAACAGCTATTGATATGAACCATAGACTAGGATCAAAACTAATGCTAGCTAAAAAATCAGCAACTGCTTTGTTATTTTTTTGAGGAACTTGGTTCATCATATGTCTCCTTTCGACTATGTCTGTAAAGATCTGTTTTGATCTTTGAAAGTGCTTGTAAAAAGGTAGTCGCTTTAGCCTCAGCAAATATTTTTCCATGATCTGGTATAAATGCATTAAAAGTAACTATTTTATACAGTGTGTGTGGATCTTGATCTACTTTAACGTCAAAAACTACCTCCTCATCTTTATATAGAGCTGGATATGTTGATTGTAAATCTTCCAATAATTTAACTGCTTCTTCTTTATCAGTTTTCCTTTTTTCGTAATTATTGAGTGCCTGAAATTTAATTATTATCATAATATCCCAATCTAGTTTTTATTTACTCACTAAGTTGTTGAAAATTTGATCTAACTTTTTCCATAGTTATTTCATATTTCATCTTAATATCATCAAAGGTGTCTTTAGTTGATTCCTTTAATGATTTAAGTTCTTCTTTTGCTTTCTGCAATGTTTGTTCAAGTTCTTCCTGCTTTTTTCTTTGTTCAGTTTCAATTTGAACATCAGCAGCTTCTGACTTTACTTTTGCTTTAAGCTTTTGATACTCTGCTGACAGCTTTTCAACTTCAGCTTCAGCTTTTTTTACGTATGGATTTAATAATTCCATAAATTCCTTTCTACTACTTATTATTCGATTAACTTCTCTACAGTTGTATCCAATGCCTTTGCAATACGGTAAACGGTATATACCGTTGGCTTACCTATTACTGAATTTTCAATTTTAACTAGGTTCGAATACTTAACTCCTGCTTTAATGGCTAATTCTTCTTGAGACAAATTAAGTTTGTTTCTCATTCTTTTAATGTTTTTGCCAATCGCTTTTTCTGAAATGGATATTTTCATTTTTATCATATCATTATTATGATAGCATAATTATGACAATTATTCAAGAAACAACAAACATTTCTATTTCACGTTCTCCACAAAATTAGTAAATATGGTCACTAAGACTACCATTTCTGCACTGTCCCATTTGTCCCATTTTGGATATAATTAACTCAAGAAAGGTGCATTTAGCTATGGGATATATGGCTTCCAGACCCACATGCTCCGCCCTTTAGATTATAATTGCAATATGTCAAATTCTTTAATTTCTATTGTCGACTCTTTCCTGCGCCAAGCTAATCAAAATACCTACGCTAATGAAGGTGTTAAGCAGGTTGCTTCACTCCGCCCTGGTTCGAAAGACTATCATTTTCAAAAAGGCAACTTAGAGTTCCATGATACTTTTTTTGGCGCAACTAAATTTATTGGTGAAGAAGTAATCTACCAAAATAAAAAAGCAGTTTGGGGTATGAATTATTATGGTTTTACTATTAGTAATAAAATTAGTGAAAAATTATTTGATTCAATTTTAAGACCAGCTTTGATGTCTGGATCTGGTGACAATATTCCTGTACGTGGTCCAAAAGAATTTATCAATGGAGAGTGGAAATATGAATTTAAAACTACTGGTGATTTAGCAAATTTTACTGGCATTGAGGAAATATCGAAAAATGGCAAAATTGTTTGTCGACTTTATTGTCATGGCGGGTTTATTATATAAATTGGGGTTTTTATTTTATAATCTGCCCCAATCATAAAATCTGAATTTTTAGAAAAAATGAGGCAGATAAATCAAGGAAGAGATTTAGAATCTTACAAAATCTTACAATGAGTAAAAATAAAATTGAATCATTCACATATGAAAATGAAACTTTAACTGTAAAGTTTATTGAGTCTTCAGAGGTTTTTCCTGGAGTGGTATGTGATGTTTATTTTCATCCAGAAACAAAAGAAAGAGATCTGGGAGTTATTTATATCGAAGCTGGTAAAAAAACTAAACCGCAACGAGTTCTTAGCGGCGATCAAACAATAGAGGGTTATATTTCTGGTACGGGTAGACTATGCATTCAAAAACCTAGTGGAAAAAAAATAATATTTGAAGTTAATCAAAACTCTGAAGGCTTTGCCCAGGTAGTTGAAGTCGGAGATATCATGCAGTGGCAAGCTGATGATAATTTAGTGGTCTTTGAAATTTGTTTTCCACCATACCAAGATGGAAGGTTTGAAAATTTAGAAGATGACTAAGCTTTATCTCATTCGCCACGGTCAAAAACAAATCCATGCTGGTGATCCTGGTTTAACTAAAATTGGCTTTAACCAAGCTAAAGAAACTGGTGAATATTTAAAACAATTTCCTATTAATAAAATCATTTCTAGTCCATTGAAGCGCACTGTTGAAACAGCTCAGCAAATAGCCAAAGTGTTAAATTTAAAATACAGTCTTGATAAGGCTTTGATTGAGCGCATGATTTGGAGCGATCCAAAAATCACTAGGCAAGAATTTATACGAGAATGGATTAAGTCAACAAATAATAGAGAGTATGTTCCAAAATATGGAGATTCCTCACGAGCTACGGGTGAAAGAATTCATCAACTGGTAAATAAAGTTTCCAAAGACCAAAATCATATTGTATTTGTCACCCACGGTGGAGCAATTTTAGATTATTTAAGAAACATGTTTGGCGACGAAAGATTATCATCCATTAAAATTGCTTATCAAGAGGGAAACGACTTTCAAATGATGAATTGTGCGATCAATAAAATTGTTTCAGATAACAAACCTGTTTTAAAAATGTTAAATTTTACTGAACATTTAACTACAAAATCTGAGTAGTGCTTTTCTAAATAATAAATTTCCTTTTTTATAAATTTAATCAAAAATAATATTAATTAAGGAATTTGATATATCAAGCCCTGCATTGCTCCTTCGATATTGCTCGTTGGAATATAGCCCGAATCAATAATTTGATTAATATAAGCACCTACATCTTGATTGAACATGTTGTTAGTAGCGTCAATTACACCTAAGCTGCCATCCATGTTTTGAATTAAAGTAACAGCATGACCTGAAGTTTGTTGACCATGAGAAAGATTAAAATTAGCAAAGTCTGCAGACAATCCAACTTCATTGGCCAAAGCAGTGGAAAATTGAGAAATATGTCGACATTGTACTCCACACTCTAATTCAACCATGTCCTCAAAAGACCGAACAGCATCACCAGCAAGACCATAGCCTTCTTGATATTTATCATCAAAAATTCCATGGGTAACTTGAGCAACAGCCTCTTCCGGAGAAAGACCTTGTTCTATTAATTGATTTGCTTGAGAAGCTGCGGAATTAATTGCTGGAGAAGAAACATTTCCTTGAATTTGAGGTCCCAAAATATTTTGATCCATAACATCCATATAATTCATATCATCCACAGAAATGCCATTCAAAGAACCAAAGCTAGGCTCAAAGTCAAACATATCATCTATTTGTTGGGTTAAAAAATTATTGACTGTTCTATAACTATTACTAATAAAACTGTCAGTAGCAGAAGCTAGTTGCATCAATCCAGCTGGATTAACCATAACTCCACTTACAAAAGCACTGCAAGCGTCAGAATTGGGATCATTAACACAAGCATAAGTTCCTCCAGCTACCGATGACCAACCGGCAGCAAGTCCTGTAGCAGTTAAACCTGTTTGTACCCAAGCAGGAGCTGTTGCTAGAGTGGCTGTGACATAAGAATAAAGACCAAGTGGAGTAAGAGCTGGAAGAGTAGTTGCAGCTGCTCCCACCGCCACTCCTCCTGCAGCAACAGTTGTTGCAGCCACAGCACCTGTGGCACCAAGTAAAAGAGCGTTTTCATTTTGTTGAACTATGCTTTGATCTTGCTCAACCATTGAAGGAACACACAAATATTCAGCAAGAAACACTGGCTGACCTATATTGTTGATGTAAGTTCTAGCACATTCACCAGTAATGCATTCGCTGCTGTTACTACAAGGCTCTCCTTTAGCTTTCAATTCTGTATCAACAACATTGGCAATACCAGCGGCGGCTTCTTTACAACAAATTGAAGTGCTTTTTAAACAAGAACCAGAGGCTTCTACTTTACCTATAGCACTGCAAGAAGAGTTGGTATAACAAGTACCTTCACAACTTGCAGTTGGAGCTGCAGTCGGAGTTGGAGTGTTACTCACACAAGTTAAAGTTTGAGAGCTACAAGTAGTGTTAGTAGAACATGATCTTTTAGTCCAAGCAGTCCCATCACTACTGCAAGTTTCAATAGCACTGCGATCACTAGTACAGCGTTTACTGTTAGGAGTACAGCCACTAGTCTGACAACTGTTACCACTACAACCAAAATCACAGCGTTTATTCTTTTGGTAATAACCAGAACTATCACAGAGATATTCAAAATAGAGAGTGCCTTCCTTTTCACATTTAGTAGCACCTGGAGTACAAGTACCAGCTTTACCACAAAAATAACCGTAAGGAGAAGTTACTTTAACTAAACCACTACAACAGGGAGTGGTAGAACTCCAATTACCACCTTCTTTGATACAACTAACTGCAGGAGTTGGAGTTGGAGCTGCAGTCGGAGTTGGAACCGGAGTTGGAGTTGGAGTGTTACTCACACAAGTTAAAGTTTGAGAGCTACAAGTAGTGTTGCTAGAACAAGATTGCTTAGTCCAACCAGTCCCATCACTACTGCAAGTTTCAATAGCACTGCGATCACTAGTACAGCGTTTACTATTAGGAGTACAACCATCAGCTTGACAACTGTTACCACTACAACCAAAATCACAGCGTTTATTCTTTTGGTAATAACCAGAACTATCACAGAGATATTCAAAATAGAGAGTGCCTTCCTTTTCACATTTAGTAGCACCTGGAGTACAAGTACCAGCTTTACCACAAAAATAACCGTAAGGAGAAGTTACTTTAACTAAACCACTACAACAGGGAGTGGTAGAACTCCAATTACCACCTTCTTCGATACAGGTGTCGTATGGCTCACTAGCACTTCTTCTAATGTCTTGGCTATTTTGAACTAAAAAATAGCCACCTATAGTAGTAGCAAAGATAAAGAGAGTGAGGATGGAAGACAACCAAAGTTGACGAGGTTTTTTTATTTTTTTATTAAGTGATTTAGATTGTCTAATCTGCATTTGATTGAGTTAAAACATAAAAGAATAGGCAATAAATCACCTATTTTGTTTATACTAAAATAGTTTACTATAATTAAATTATTATAGCCAACCACAACTAAGAAAAAACATTGACAAATCCTTTGAAATGTTTCACTATGGATAGTATATGAATCCTGCCGAAAACTCCTTTCCCAATGAGCCAGTGGCTCAGCAAGTAGAAACTCAAAAAGTTAAAACTAACTATTTGAATTATTTTAAAAAAATAAATTTAGCAACAATTCTAATATCTTTAGTCATTTTCATTCCTGTTCTTTTTATCTGGCAATGGATTTCCTCCCCAATGGTTGTAACCGTCAGAGGCTTGGGACAGGTTTCTGTTCCAGCCACCAGTGCCACCATCACGCTGACAATAAACGCCAACGCCCCCAACTCTCCAGATTCGATTAACGCTGTAAAAAATAAGGCTGAAAGTATTAGGATTTTATTAACTGGTAGTGGAATTGCTGAAAGCGACATTGCCGAATCACAAGTAGTCTCTTATCCAGCTGGCTTAGCTGCGGCAGGACTAGAAGGTTTTCAATCCTCTATTCAAATGACAGCCAAAACTAACAACGTAGCATCCGTATCAGAACTCGTTGGTAATCTATATAGCGCTGGAGCTTCCTTGGTCAATCAACCAGTGCTCAATGTCGAAAATCAAAAAAAGTTAGAAGAACAAGCTACCAAAGAGGCACTTAGAGACGCAAAGGATCAAGTATCAAACATAGGTAGAAAAAACTTTAAGTTTATTCGAAAGATGATTGCTCTGAGTGAACAATCTAGTGAAACTAGCTCTACAATTTCTAGTAGGCCAGATTTTTTAGACCAAGATTTTAATGAAGAAGCAGCTCTTAACGGCACCTTCAAAATTGCTAAATTGGTGACCGTGTCTTACAAATTGTGGTAAAAAATAGAGCGATTCTCTGTTACTACCCCGTCCATTTTTTGATCAAAGCTATTTACTGGTAATTGGTCAACTAATTGACTTTCAAAAACTAAAGCTAAATTTAATTTTGGTTGATGATCAATAATAAAGCGATCATAAAATCCTGCTCCCCAACCTAGACGATCTCCCTTTTTACTTACTGCCAAGGCAGGCACTAGGTTTAAATCAATCTTCTCGTCCAAAAAATTTTTTATTTTTGGTTGCAAGGTATTAAAGTCACCCACGAATAATTGTGAAAAATCTTCAATGACTGCTGCTCTCATTAAACCCTTTTTAATAATAAAAGGCACTGCTACTGTTTTGCCCATTCTTAATAAGTTCTTAATTAATTGGTGCGTAGTTACTTCGGTATCCTTGGACACATAACACATAATGATTTTTGCTTGTTGCAAAACAGGTAAAGCTAGAACTTTTTTTTCGATTGTTTGAGACTTAGCTTTTATTTCTTCATCGCTCAGTTGAACACGTTTAAATTTCATTTCATTTCTAAGTGCTTCTTTTTTCTTTATGATTGCCAATGATTTTTTATCTGAAAAATGTTGATTCATAGACTTTTTTTAGCCTGCTTGAATTAATAGAGGCTTGACCATATAATAACACTGTTGTCGCAGAGACACCATTTTTAAAATTATTTAATCAAAAAGGATTCATCACTATGAAGACCTACATTCCCCAATTAAAAAAAACTGACCCAGAAATGGCTGATTTAATTAAAAAGGAGTGTAAGAGGCAGGAGGAAACATTGATGATGATTCCTTCAGAAAATATTGCTTCAGAAGCAGTTCAACAAGCAGTTGGTACTTGCTTGGGAAATAAATACGCTGAGGGCTATCCCAATAAAAGATATTATCAGGGTCAAAAATATGTTGACCTAATCGAAAACTTAACCAAAGAAAGAGCAGTTGAAGCCTTTGGTGTAGCTCATGCTAATGTTCAACCTCTCTCTGGTTCTCCAGCTAACTTAGCTGTTTATTTGGGACTACTAAAACCTGGAGACACCATTTTGGGTTTAGATCTGTCACACGGTGGACACCTAACTCATGGCTCTAAGGTTTCAACTTCTGGCATCTACTACAATTCAGTAGCTTATACACTAAATAAAGATGGCAAAATGGATTATGAGGCAATTGAAAAATTGGCGATTAAACACAAGCCTCAAATTATTGTTGCTGGCATTACCGCTTATCCGCTAAAAGTTAATTGGACTAAATTTGCCAAAATTGCCGATAAAGTTGGTGCTTACTTAATGGCCGACGTTGCTCATTTGGCTGGCTTAATTGTTTCTGGAGCTTATCCTTCACCAGCGCCACACGTGCATGTGATTACCACCACCACTCATAAAACTCTTCGTGGCCCAAGAGGCGCCATGATTATGGTCACTAAAAAGGGTGTGAAAAAAAACCCTGATTTACCAAAGATTATTGACAGTGCAGTTTTCCCTAGACTACAGGGTGGTCCTCATATTAACACTATTGCTGGCATTGGCGTGGCTCTCAAAGAAGCTATGACTCCTCGTTTCAAAAAATATGGAGCACAGGTAATTAAAAATAGTGAAACCTTAGCTAAAGAATTAAAAAGCAAGGGCTTCCATTTAGTAGCTGGAGGAAGCAATACTCATTTAATTTTAATTGATTTAAAAAATAAGGGAGTAATTGGCAACTTAGCGGCAGAAGCATTAGAAGCAGCTAACATTGTCCTTAATCGCAACAGTGTTCCTTTCGACACCAATCCTCCTTTTTATCCATCTGGCATCAGAATGGGTACTCCAGGCTTAACAAGCAGAGGCATGAAAGAAGCACAAATGCTTAAAATTGCGAACTGGATTAGTGAAATCATTGAAGACATTGCACGCATTCAAAAAGAAGAAAATATTACTTTTGCTCAAGTAAAAAAGAGCTCGGTGCGCAAAAAGTTAATCGCTTCTTCTAAAAAAATTAAAATAGTGCAAGAACAAGTACTTAAACTTTGCAAAAAGTTTCCTGTCCTGAGTGAATACTAAACAAAACTAATTAATAATTAAAAACCTCTAATAAATAGAAAGGGTTTTAATGAAATCAGATATTGAAATTGCTCAAGCAGCTAAACTTAAACCAATTAAAGAAATTGCTAAGTCAATTGCCATTGATGAAAAATATTTAGAATATTATGGCAGTACCAAAGCTAAAATTAATTTAGATATTTGGAAAAAAATCGGTCAAAAAAAAGATGGCAAATTAGTCTTGGTAACCGCTATGACTCCTACTCCCGCTGGTGAAGGCAAAACCACAACCACCGTTGGATTGGGACAAGCACTGTGGAGCTTGGGTAAAAAATCCATGATTTGTTTACGCGAACCGTCTCTTGGACCTATTTTTGGTATTAAGGGTGGAGCGGCTGGCGGAGGTCACGCTCAAGTCTTGCCAATGGAGGACATCAATCTTCATTTCACTGGTGACCTACATGCTGTTGGCGCGGCTAATAATTTGTTGGCTGCTTTAATCGATAATCATATTCATCACGGCAATAGTCTTGAAATTGATCCACGCAAAATTACTTGGAGACGTTGTGTCGACATGAGTGATCGTAGTTTACGATCTATTGTTGTTGCCTTGGGTTCAGCTAATGGTTTGGTTAGAGAAGATGGTTATGACATTACCGTCGCTTCAGAAGTCATGGCTATTCTTTGTTTGGCTAAAGACATTAAAGATTTAAAAAAGCGCTTAGAAAAAATGATCGTCGCCACTAATACCAAGGGCGAACCAATAACTGCCAAAGATTTAAAGGCTGCTGGAGCAATGACGGTTTTGCTTAAGGATGCAATTAAACCTAACTTAGTACAAACTTTAGAAGGTTCACCAGCTTTTATTCATGGCGGCCCATTTGCTAATATCGCTCATGGTTGTAATTCTTTAATTGCTACTAAAACAGCTCTTAAATTAGCCGACATTGTAGTCACTGAAGCTGGTTTTGGCGCTGATTTAGGTGCTGAAAAATTCCTAGATATTAAATGTCGTATCGGTAAACTCAAACCAAACGCTGTGGTTCTTGTTAGCACTATTAGAGCACTAAAACATCATGGTAAAGGTGAGCTAAAACCTGGTTTAGCCAACCTCGGCAAACATATTGAAAATATCAAAAAATTTGGTTTACCACTGGTAGTAGCTGTTAATAAGTTTAGCAGTGATACTCCACAGGAAATCAAACTAGTTAAAGAATATTGTGAAGAACGAGGAGTGAAAGCGATCATGTCTGATGTTTGGGCTAAAGGCGCCAAAGGAGGTCAAGATTTAGCTAAAGAAGTTTTAAAATTAGTTAAGCATAAAAATAACTTTAGTTATATTTATAATCCCAAAAAAGGCTTGAAAAACTCCGTAGAAGAAATTGTGCAAAAGGTTTACGGAGGTGATGGAGTAATTTGGAGTGCTGCTGCTCGTAGAGCAATAA
>Ga0334882_1000891_pt1 | contig 40510 bp, 46 predicted proteins | sample GraSluR1_MG_5_FD_207226 | JGI IMG/M metagenome (GOLD analysis project Ga0334882, IMG submission 207226) | Sludge microbial communities from methane-producing bioreactor in Wageningen University, Netherlands - Granular Sludge_15_04-R1 | ecosystem: Engineered > Bioreactor > Anaerobic >... | reverse complement strand
TTCCTCTTCTCTTTTTCTCCTTCAGGGCTTCTCTCCCCTGGTCTTCCCCCCATTAAACCACACCTCCCTCTCAGACAGGAATAAATCATTTGATGAATGTTTGGGAGAATTCATATTCGGGCCAGTGATTTTTTTATGCTTGCCATTTGGTGTTGCCTAAACTCTAGATATCGTCGATACTTGCGAGAAAACGACCATGAACACACAGCACTATATACAGCAGGAAACCAACCTGCATACCCACAGTTATTTTTGTGGACACGGAACAGGAACCATTGCCGAATATGTCGCGGAAGCCCAGAAGCAGGGACTGAAATTGCTTGGTTTCAGTGAGCACTGCCCGGTTGAAGATAATCGGTGGAACCGCAGTAGGATGGCTCTTGAGCAGATGAGCATCTATGAAGATGATATTGCCAACGCAAGAGAGGAAGCCTCGCTTCCCATCCTTACCGGCTATGAGTGCGACTATCTTCCCCAGTACCGCTCTTATTATCAAGAAATCGGGGCGCGTGTGGATTATCTCATTTGTGCCATCCACGACCTCTCCTTGGAACTGGAAAGGGAGTATTCGCTCTTTTGGAATACCCTGACCAAGGATGATCTGCATCGCTATGCCGACCTCTACTGTCAGGCGCTCTCCTCCGGCCTTTTCCTCTTTGGGGCTCATCCTGATGTGTTTGCCTACAACTACCACACGTGGGATAAGGAAGCTGAAGCGTGCAGCAGGGCTATCATTGAGTGTGCTGTCGCCATGGATGTTCCCTTGGAGATCAACGCAAACGGTATGCGCAAGCGAAAGGTAGATACCCCCCTCGGGCAACGTTACTCCTATCCCATCTCAGAGTTTTGGCAGATAGCAAAAACCTATCCGTTGAAGGTGGTAACCAACAGCGATGCCCATGCTCCCTTTGAAGTGAACGTCGGCAGGAAGGAGTGTTTCAGCTTTGCTTCTGATGCTGGACTTTCCTTTGTTTCCTACGAGTTGGAAGGGAGGAATCTGAAGGTGGTCAGCTCTTAGCTCGCTTTTCCATACACGCTACACACATAACTGCCTCAGGGACTGAGGAGAGCCTCTCTGCTGAGATTTCCTCGTTGCAGACAGGACAGAGGCCATAGTTTCCTGCCTCAATGCGGTCAAGCGCATGCTCCAATCGGATGATCCTTTTCTGATTGAGCGCCTGCACATGTTCCTGCACCGCTTTCTCTCCTATTGCTTCCATGCGTGTAAGGCGCCCTAAGCTTACTGAGGGCTCAATCACCTGTGTCTGTTCGGTAAGATATTCATCAGTCTCCCGAAGTGAAGCGATGAGTGCCTCGATCAGCTCTTTTTGGTTTGCCAAAGCTTCATGTGTCATGATTGCTCTTCTTCCTTGCTTGCTGGTTTGAAAGGTGTGAGGACCAGCATGATAATCATAAGCATACACCAGATCAGGCCCAGTATCCCGGTTCCTTTGTAGGAGCCGAAGTAACGGTGAACCATACTGAAAATCCAAGGTCCTATGGCACTGCCTGCCACAATGACGGACATGGCAAATCCGCTGATCTGTCCCAGGTGCTTGCGCCCGTACAGTTTAGGCCAGGTGAGGATGTTGAGCATCCCAAACAAACCACCGCCGACACCGAAACCGATGATGGCCAACAAATCGCCGAACAAGGTACCAAGGAAAAAGAGTGAGACAGAGGCTACGACCAGCGAGAGGATGAAGGATCCATACATGGGCTTCATGCCCACCCGGTCGGTGAGATAACTGCCCAGAAAGCGGGCGAGGACAGAGACCACCGAAATGGGCAGGAAGATTCTCACAGCCTGATTCGCATCGAAGCCGACCTCTTGGTAGAGGCTGGTGATGTGGAAGGTGAAGGCGGTATTGAAGAGGCTCCAGAAGCCGAGGGAGGCAAGAATGAGGTAAAAGGCACGATCGCCTCTGGCCTGCTTCAAATCTTTTTCTACTGTCGCATCGGGAACTTTATGGGCCTTGCTGCTGGAAAGCTTTTTCATCCCCTGCTCAACTTCAATCCCACAGACTGCGGGCTCTGGACGGAAGACAAGCAGAACAAAGGGGAGGAAGAGAAAAGCCAGGATGAAGGCGAGCTGCACAAGGGATTGTTGCCAACCCATTTGATTGATCATGGACTGGAGCGGTTGTGGTGCATAGGAGAATCCGAAAGCGGTGATGAGGCCCATCAGCCCCACCGCCAGTCCTCTCCTTGGGCCGAACCACTTGGCTACCATGCCTCGGGAGACCAGCGTAAGGACGCCCTGCCCAAAAAAGCGTATTCCCAAGAAGCCCAGTATGGTAACAGCAAGGGTTGCTATGCCCATGGGAAGGCCGAGGGATGAGAGGGCTTGGGAAAGCGGTGCTGCAAAGGCGAGCAGAAGCAGAAAGAGGCTGAGCATGACGCTGGCGATGGCAGCTACAATACGAGCTCCATAGCGGTCGAACAAGACCCCTGCATAGGGGATGATGAGGCTGCTGATGAGTGTTCCCGCCATATAGGCTGAGGAGATACCCACCCGGCTCAGGCCGAGGGCCTCCATAAGATGATCGGTGAATACAGAGACTCCCATCGTCTGGCCAGGGATGGATGCAAGCACCCCGATCGAGCCGGCAAAGAGGATGATCCAACCGTAGTAGAAGGGAAGGGAGGGAATTCGTGAAATATGGGGGATACTGGATGCAGTATCCTTAGCGTGATGCATGAACGACTCCTGGGATGATATGAAGGCACAGTATGGATACTTTCTTCTTTTTCGGCAACCGCTACAAGAAAGCTCGGGAGCAGAGGCTATTGCCCCTGCTCCCGAGAGAGCTCCCTGATAGGGTGGTTACACGAGGTTCAGAGACTTGAGAAAGTCAGCGGCAACCTGTTCCACTGCCTTTCCTTCCACGTCCACCAGGTAATTAAGCTCGGTCATGGTAGCGTCATCCAGCTTGCCTTCAAGCAGATTCAGCACATCCTTGAGTTCGGGATGCTTGTCCAACACTTCCTTGCGCACAATTGGTGCTGCATGGTAGGGAGGGAAGAAGCCAAGGTCATCCTCGAGAATCCTGAGGTTGTACTGCCTGATCGGGCCGTCGGTGGCGAAGGCGTTGGTCACGTCCATGTCCCCACGTCCGATAGCCTGGTACTTCAAGGAGGCGTTGATTTTCATCGGATCGCCCTTGAAGGAGATACCGTACAGATCCACCAGCCCGTCGAAACCGTCCTGGCGGTCGAAGAACTCATGTTCAGCACCAAAGACCAAGTCACTTGCATAGGGAACAAGGTCGCTATAGGTCTCCACTCCGAATGCTTCATAGACTTCAGGTGTTACGGCAAGGGTATAGGTGTTGTTGAATCCGAGAGGTCCAAGCCAAACGATGTCAAACTGTTTGGCAAACTCTTCTTTGACAACCTGATATGACTCTTCAGGATCGTTGATCACATCCATTTTCAGGTGGGCAGAGAGACCGGTACCGGTATATTCGGGATAGACGTCGATCTGGTTGTTCTTGATTGCGTTGAAGTTGACGAAAGTACCACCGAGGTTCAGCTTGCGATTCACCTTCAGGTCTGTATGGGCTTCCACCAGTTGGGCGAGCATTTCGCCGATGACGATGTTCTCTCCGAAGTCTTTGCTTCCGATGGTAATCGTGTCATTTTTAGTGCAGCCGGTAAAGACAAGGGCGAGTGTTGCCAGCAGCAGTGCTGCGATGGTAGTGAATTTTTTCTTGTGCATATAAGTAAGTCTCCTTAACGTGTGTGTTTGAGTAGTCGTTTTTCTGCTTTGCCCATCAACCAGTCGAAGAGAAGGGCTATGAGCACTACCGGAATGGCTCCAAGCAGGATGCGGTCCATATTCCGTTGCTGGATTCCGCGATAGATGATGTATCCCAAGCCTCCCGAGCCGATGAGTACTCCCATGACGGCGATGGAGAGGGAGTTGACCAAGGCTACCTTGAAGCCTGAGAAGATCATCGGGATGGAGAGGGGTATCTCCACCTTGAGCAGCCGTTGGCCTCTGCTCATGCCCATGCCCCGTGCTGCATCGATGATATGGGGAGGCAGCTGGGTCAGGCTGGTATAGGTGTTGCGGATGATCGGAAGCAGTGCATAGAGCACCAGAGCGACTCCCATGGTCAGGTCTCCGAGCCCGAAGATGATCATCAACAGGGCAAGAAGTGCCAGTGAGGGAATGGTTTGGATAAGTTCAGCGATACTGATGATCACCGAACCAAGCTTTCTTCTCCAGTAGGCAAGGACTCCGAGAGCGATGCCCAGAATGGCCGCAAAGAACATGGAAACGGCCACGATGGTTAGATGTTCAGCGATTGCACTCATAAGTTCGTTCATGCATTCCTCCTAAGCCCCTTCGGGGTGATGAGTTTTTGCACCAGGCCGATGAGGGCGCTGAACGCAAAGGCTAGTATGGCTGAGGGTATGGCCCCTGCCAGGATATAGTCGGTGTTGTAGGTGGCAAGTCCGGTCCAGATCCAGTCTCCGAGGCCTCCGGCTCCAATCATGCCGGCAAGGGTAGCCCAGCTGACGATGTAGACGGCGCTGATGCGGATCCCGCTGACAATGGCGGGCAGGGCCAAGGGAAGCTCGACCTTGAAGAGCACCTGGCTCTTGGTCATGCCGATGCCTTTTGCTGCATCCTTATAGGAAGGAAGCACCTCGATGATGCCGGTATAGGTATTGCGCAGGATGGGCAGGATCGAGTAGACCGAAAGTACGGCCAGTGCCGGAAGGGTCCCGATACCCATCAGAATCAGGGCAAAGCCAAGCATTACCAGACCAGGAATGGTCTGAACCATGCCGGCAACTGCCAAGACGTATACAGCAGCTTTCTTGTGCCGGGTGAGCAGGATACCCAAGGGAATGGCGATGAGAATGCCGATTCCCACCGAAACAAGGACCAAAGCGATATGCTGTCCAAGACTGACAAGCATGGCTTGTGAGTTGTTGGTGAAAAAGTTGATCAATTTCATGCCGACAAGTCCCCCCAGAGGGCCTCGCCCATCGCCTTTGCCGTGCTGGTCCGGGTAATGATGCCTGCAACAGTACGGTTGTCATTCAGGACGACCACATAGTTGGATGTGGAGGAGAGCAACTTGTCCAGCGCATCCTTCGCATCATCCTTGCGTCCTACGGTCATGGTTTCGCTGTTGATGAGTTCTGCGATGGATCGGCCTGCTTTCCCTCTGGCCTTGATGTCCTCAATGGAGAGGGTGCCGAGGTAGGTATCATCGTCATCGATGACCACCAGGCTGTTGATATCGCGCTTGCTCATCAGTTCGATCGACTCAAGCGTTTTGGCGCTCTTGTAGACCTTGTAGACCTTCTTCTTCATGAACTCCTCGGCAAGCAAGGGGGCCACCGGGCCATCCTCGTTCATGTGTTTGCCCATGAAGTTCTTGATCACCTTGCTGGCAGGGTTCTGCAGCATCTCCTCGGGGCTGGCCATCTGTACGATGTGCCCTCCGTCCATGAAGATGATGGTGTCGGCGAGTCTGAGGGCCTCGTCCATGTCATGGGTGACGAAGACGATGGTCTTTTTCAGTTTTTTCTGGATGCGCTTCACCTCTTCCTGCAAGCTGTCACGGGTTACCGGGTCCAGCGCTCCGAAGGGCTCATCCATCAGGATGACCGGAGGGGAAGCTGCCAGGGCGCGCAGTACCCCGATTCTCTGCTGCTGTCCGCCGGAGAGCTCACTTGGGTACTTGTGGGCATTCTCCTCGTAGGGCATATCAACCAAGGCAAGCAGCTCGCGTACGATGCGGTCGCACTCATCCTTGGAGTACTTCAGCAATTTCGGTACCACACAGATGTTCTGTTCAACGGTCATGTTCGGGAAAAGCCCGATCTGCTGGATGACATACCCAATCTTGCGGCGCAGTTCAACTGCATTCTGCTGCGTGACGTCCTCGCCGTCGATGAAGACCGTCCCCGGTTTGGGTTCGATAAGGCGGTTGATGGTCCGTAGGGTAGTGGTTTTTCCACATCCGCTGGGGCCGATCAACACGACAAACTCGCCGGTTTTGATGGTAAAGCTCAGGTCATGCAGTATGGTTTTTGACCCGTAGCGTTTTGTTACGTTCTTGAATTCAATCATTGTTCATTGTGCTCCTCGTGTTGTTTTGGTCAGAAAATATGTCTCAGGTTTAGACAACCTAATAGTAATATATAAGTTGTCAGTTGGGCAACCCAATGCAAAAAATGTCCTAAAAACACTTCTTGACAAGCCAATAATCGCCCTATACGATGATTCTGTACCAAAAGCGATGACAATTCTGTTCACAAAGAGCAAGAAAAAACCCTGTCCAAGAGGGCAGGGCTGAAGAAATCATGTGATTGTTTGGTTATTCGCCGCACTCGTCGTGATGGGCATGCTCATGGCAGATGCTGCCGGTGGATGCCAGATTGCCTGCAAGGTACTCTTCAACCACCTTGCGGCTCTCTCCCTGGGCTCCGAGGATGACTTCAATGTTGTGCCCATTGAAAATATCCACAGCCCCACCTCCCATTCCTCCGCTGATGATGGTGTTCACCCCCAGTTCGTGGAGGAAATTGGGCAAGAAGCCCGGACGGTGTCCTGGATTCTGTATACTCTCAGAGCTGAGAATCTTGTCCCCTTCCGTCACGAATACCTCAAAGGTCTCACAATGCCCGAAGTGGCCACAGACCATCTTGTTCTCACTTGCTACTGCTACTTTCAACATTTCTTACTTCCTCATTTCTATGGTTTTGCAAAGCTCCCCAATATCGGAGCCGTTGTACGATTCAATGCTTCCGTTCTTCAACTCGGCCTTCATGTCCTGATGCATGTGTTCTTGCATGATATCTCTTCCTTTATCAACAGATGAGCACATCCCCACCTGACAGGTAGGCGATATGCTCTCCCATTCTCTTTTTCAGATACGTATAGTTCTCCTCTCCGGTACAGTGGCAGGTAGAGTAACGAGCCTTTGTGGCGAGCAGAATTTCCGCGATGGCATCCAGCACCTCCGGTTTTTCCGGTTCCCCGGTGCGGTGGTTATAGAGGTGGAAGCCCCCAATGACGTGGGTGGGGTAGGCCTGCCAGTGCTCATGTGCGCTTTTCACGATATTGACGATACCGCGGTGGGAGCAACCGGAGACCAAAAGCCTGGTCTCTCCCTCCTCGATCAGCAGATACTGCTCATGGGTAAAGGAATCGGGGAGATAGTGCTCTCCCTCCTTGCGGTAGAGGCTTTGGTTGCCGGAAGGAACGAACTCACTGCTTTCCACTCTGGAGAAGAGTGTTATTCCTTCGGCTATAGGCGTGTAAGCACTGGTGTCTATGAGACGGTTGTTGGCCGCCAGATCCTGATCAATGCCGATGTAGTGATACTCACCGTCTTCCCGTTGGGAGTAGTAGGGGCCGAACGCTTCCCTTCTGATATACACTGGAGCATGAGCATTGAGTGCAAGGAAGGTTTTCAATCCTCCTGCATGGTCGTAGTGGCCATGGGAGAGAATTGCGAGATCCACCTTGCCAAGGTCGATGCCCAACGATTCGGCATTCTTGGCAAAGAGGTTGCTTGCCCCGGTATCGAAGAGGATCTTCCTGCTTCCTGTCTCTATGTACAGGCTCAAGCCATGTTCACATCCTATAGTGGGTTGTGAACTGGTATTTTCCAACAAACTGGTTATCTTCATGCTTTCATGGTCTCCTTTGCCAGGTGTAGCGTTCGGTAGTAGATGGACTTCACTGCTTCAGAACCATTTGAAGAAATCTGGTCGAGTGTCAGCCCCTGATTGAGTGCGCGTACCGCTTCACGGTCATAGGGAATCTTTCCCAGGAAGGGGATGCCCTCCTTGAAGCAGAAAACCTCAATCTCTGCACTCTTTTGTTCATGCATATCATACTTGTTGACGATTACAGCCACCGGCACCTGCAACTGCCTGGCACTGGCGATTACCCGTTTCAGGTCGGCTATTCCGCTGACCGAAGGTTCGGCAACCATGAGTGCAAGGTCTACACCGCTCAGCGATGCAATGACAGGACACCCGATACCTGGGCTTCCATCCAAGATTGCGACCTCGTTGGGATCAGCAGCCTTTTTTAATTGGTTTTTCACCTGATTTACCAGTTTGCCGGTAGTTCCGCTGCCCATAATCAGGGTCGCTGTGCTGAAATGCTCATCGCCCCGTTCTAGCAGACGCAGGTCTCCGACCTTGGCATCGACAAAGCTGATGGCATCCTGAGGGCAGGCATAGGTGCAGGCTCGGCATCCCTCACAGGCAATATTCACTACGTGATAGTGTGGTTCAGCCTCGATGGCATCGAATCGGCAGACTTGTCTGCATGCATCACAGCCGATGCATTTATCTGAGTCAATAGACGCCTTCCTCAACCCCATATAGTCCTGTTTTCCCTCTGTCTCATAGTTTCCCATGACCAGGTGTAGGTTGGGTGCATCGACATCACAATCGGCATAAGCCTTAGCCTGGGAGAGGTGGATGAATGCACTTGCAACGGTGGTCTTGCCTGTTCCTCCCTTACCGCTGAGTATGAGGATCTGATGCATCCGCTGCCTCCTTGCGTATCGTTTCCAGCAAGTTGGAGAAGAAAGCATGGTAGTGGCCAAGCTCTTCGGTGGCGATGAGCCCCTCACTGGCAAGAGCTGCCAGCTTGGGGTCATAGGGCAATGTGCCTGCGATGCTCAGGTTGTGAGCAAGGGCATACTCCTTGCTTGGGTTACTTGCACTCTCTTCAGTTTTATTGAGCAACACCGCACAGGGTTTTCCCAAAATCTGCACCAAGTCATGGACCATGGCCAGATTGTGTGCCCCAAAACGGGTTGGTTCTGCAACCAGTAAGCAAAAATCTGCTCCCATGATGGCTTCGCTTACCAGACATCCGCTTCCCGGTGGACTGTCAATGACGACCAGATCCTTGTGCTTTTTTTTGAGGAGCGCCTTGATGAGGGGAACGGCTTCGCTCTGCCCGATGTCAAGGATGCCATCCTCAAAGCTGACTGTACCATGCCGGCCCTGTCGTACCACTCCCAAGGGTTGTTCGACCTCGGTGAGTGCTTTCTTGGGACAGAGTGTCGTACAGAGTCCGCAGCTGTGACAGACCTCGTTGAAGACCAGAAGCTGTTTGCCGATCAGGGCAAGGGCGTTGAATGCGCACGCCTCGGTGCAGATGCGGCACCCATCGCACAGGCTCTGATCGACAACAGGCTTGGGGACAGTCACAACACGTGAGGATAGGATGGTGGGCTTGAAAAACAGATGGCCGTTGGGCTCCTCAACATCGCAATCGACGTAGGTTGCCTTTTGTGCCACTGCGGCAAGATTGACAGAGACCAAGGTCTTTCCCGTCCCTCCCTTGCCGCTAAGCACTGCCACCGTCAGGTCAGTGCCCATGGTGGAATCCAGGGTGGACTTCACCCAGAGGAGCAAGCTTTCCTTCCTGCAGAGCGGAGATATTGTCCGCAACACTTAGGTTCAAGGCCTTGAGGATTGCTATCTCTGCAGCTTGGAGCACCTTTGCAGCATTCTCGCCGAGGCGGAATGTGATAAGAGTTCCGATGCTCTGGTCTACCAAGTCCTGGGCTGCCTGGATACCCGCTCCGCCTGCACTATCTGCGGCAAGATTGGTCATAAAGGTACTGCTCTCAGTTTCTGTATTGTAGAGACAGTAGTAGGGTGCCCTGCCAAAGGATACGCAGGTTGCGCTGTCCAGGCTGTTAGTCTCTGCCGGAATTGCTATGATCATGATTCTTGTGCTCCTTCTTGCTCCATCTGTCTTCGTCTGCAGCCCCGACCACAGCCGCGGCCGTGCCTTATGCCATGATCGTTGAGCTGATACTCACCGCCTTCGATGAGCAGGGGTTTTCCCTCAACCAGAGAGTGTGCCAGTTTCTTGCGGGCACTGTCGTAAATGCCCTGGACCGTGGACCTGGCCACACCCATTTGGACACTGCACTCCATTTGGGTCATCCCTTCATAGTCGATGAGTCGAAAGGCTTCGTACTCATCCACGGTCATGAGTATCGGTTCCATCTCGCCGGCCCCAACCCCGAGCGGGCCGAAACGGCTTGTTTGGGGCAGTGAACAGACATGTCTCCATTTTCTTGGTCGCGGCATATGCTTCCTTTTATTTCTGATGTTCCTGGGCGAGCAGGCTCTCCACCTGTTTCAGCTCCTCTTCGAGAATGCGCTTGCGCATGGTGAGTGTCTCGTGTCCGACACTGGGCTGGACTGCAGCAGCGCCGCTTCTCCAACCTCGGCCCATTCCGTACCCGTTCTGTCGGGCACAGAAGCCCATTCCCCGTCCCGAAAGGGATCCGAATCCCATAGGACCTGTTCCGTCTCTTCTTGGCATTGTGTGCCTCCTGGGATGAATCTTATTAATGGCATATGCCATCAACTACTTTGACTATAGCCATGTTATTGGCATATGTCAATAACTATGCGAGACTTCTTTTCTTTTTTCTCACAGGACAGTGAGAGGACGTATGAACTGATTGCCTCAGTGAATGGGTTTGGTTGGTATGCAAAAGAAGAGGCCCGCCGTGAATGGCAGGCCTCATGATATACTACGGTACTGATTACAGGATGATGATCTGGTCTCTTTCCGGACCGACGGAGATGTACTTGATCGGGCATCCGACAAGTTCCCCGAGGCGCTTGCAGTAAGCCTGGGCCTTCGGCGGCAGATCTTCCCACTTCCTCGCTTCGGTGGTGGGAGCCATCCATCCGTCAAACTCCTCGTAGATAGGCTCTGCAATCTCCTGCTGGGCAGTTTCGGGCAGGTAGGTGATCACTTCCCCGTTCACACGGTAGGCGGTGCAGACCTTGATCTTCTCGAAGGTGTCCAGCACATCCAGCTTGGTAAGGGCAAGGGCGGTGAAGCCGTTGATCCAGCAGGAGTAGTCGGCAGCCACGGCATCGAACCAGCCGCAGCGGCGGGGACGACCGGTGGTCGCACCGTATTCGCCTCCGATGGCCCTGAGCTTCTCAGCAGTCTCATCGGTGAGCTCGGTCATGAAAGGACCTCCGCCCACACTGGTGGAGTAGACCTTGGTGACCCCGATGACCTCATCGATTCTTCTCGGTCCAAGACCGCTTCCGATGGCAGCTCCACCGCTGGTGGGACTGCTGCTGGTGGTATAGGGGTAGATGCCCCAATCCAGGTCGCGCATGACCCCAAGCTGACCCTCGAGGAGAATCTTGCGGTTCTCTTCATAGGCTTGGCGAACTATCGGCAATGAATCGATGATCATATGGCCAAAACGATCCTTCCATTTGGCGCATAGCTCCATCAGCTCATCAACGGTGTATTCGGGAAGCCCGAAGTAGGCGAGTTCGCGGTTTTTCTGGGGGAGGGCCATCTCGATGCGGTTCCTGAGGCGGTCGAAATCCAGCAGGTCTGCCGCCCTGATGCCCGATCGGGTGGCCTTGTCGCTGTATGCCGGCCCGATGCCACGCTTGGTGGTGCCGATCTGCATCTTGGAGCTCTTTGCTCCTTCCTGGGCGCCGTCAAGGGCGCGGTGGTAGGGCATGATCAGGTGGGCACGCACATCCACAAAGAGGTTGTTCACCTCCACACCCTTTGCGGTGATGGACTCAAGCTCCTCTGCCATGGTCTCAAAATTGACCACGGTTCCAGCCCCGACGATGTTCATCGTCTCGGGATTGAAGATGCCCGAAGGGATGATGTGCAGGGCAAACTTGCCCTTGTCGTTGATGACGGTGTGTCCGGCGTTGTCGCCGCCTTGGAAGCGGATTACCAGATCTGAGTTGACTGCCAAGTAGTCGACGATACGGCCTTTGCCTTCATCTCCCCACTGGGCTCCCACGATGGATGTTACGTTGCTCATGTGTACAGCTCCTTGCCTTCTTTTGCGAGTGCATCCAGCATCTGTTTCTCGTTCTCGGTGTGCACCTCGATATCATCAGCGTCCCAGGGATACTTGATCCACAGGTCCGCGAGTTCCATACCGGCGAAATAGCGTTTGATCTCAACCGGGAACTCGACATCCTTCTCCTTGTTCTTGTTGTGGAGAACCAGCACGGCAATCTCCTCGGGGTTGAATTTGAGCAGTTCCCCGACACAGTAGGCGAGGGTTGCACGGGTGTCATCGACTTCATCAATGAGCAAGACCTTCTTGCCTTCCAGTTGGGACTGCACCTCGTCGATCCATTGGATCTTGGTGGGGTGGTCCTTGTGCTTCTTGTCGATCCCATAGTAGGAGATCCCGACTGCGTAGATCGGACGGTTGATGAAGGTCTTCATGATCCTGGCAGGGATGAAGCCTCCGCTTCCGATTGCAACGATTACATCCGGGTCGTAGCCGGAGGCCAAGAGCTCACCACTGAGCTTTTTGACCAGCTTGTGCACCGAATTGTAACTGACGTAGAACTTCTTGTCGTCCATCTCTCGCTCCTTAGGCTTGTGGATACATCTCTGCGATGTAGGGCAGGGTTCTGTGTTTTTCGTTGTAGTCCAGGCCGTATCCGACGACCCACACATCGGGAATGGTGAAACCGATGTAGTCGATGTCCACCGGCACAACGTGGCGGTCAGGCTTGTCCAGCAGGACAGCGGTTTTCACCGACTTGGGGTTGCGTGTCTTGAAGTTGCGGATGAGGTAGTCAAGGGTGTTGCCGCTGTCAAGGATATCCTCGACGATCAACACATGCTTGTCTTCCATGTTCTCCCGGGTGTCCATCAGCAGGCGAACGTTGCCGCTGTGATCTCCTTGGTAGGAGGAGAGGGCGATGAAGTCGATGACATGGTCCACGCTCAGGCGCCTGGCAAGGTCGGCGATGAAGATGAAAGATCCCTTCAGTACCCCCACCAGGATCAACTCACCCTTTGACTGGGCATAATCACTGCTGATCTGGCGAGCCAGTGCGTCAACTCTCCGGTTGATCGTGTCGGCATCGATGAGAACACGGGCGAGATCCTCTGTCAAAGCAGGGATCGCGAGGGAATCATTCATTGGGCCTCCTCAACGCAACAGCTGAACTGTTGGAACATGTTCTGTATGCTTGTAGGAATATACGAAAAGAGGGGGAGTGTCAACGTTGGGCGGTCAGCCAAGCGGAGGGCAGGAGAGCAATACTTTTTGCCTCTTGACCACGCTCTTGTGCAGAAGCTACACTGAAAGCAGAGAAAAGGAGGCCCATCATGTATGTTGAAGTTCCCTTTGATGTATTGCAGATGAATCCGTTCAGTGCAATTGGTAATGATGGTTTTCTCGTCACTGCCGGGAATGCGGAGAAGTTCAATACCATGACAGCCTCCTGGGGGTCCATGGGGGTGCTGTGGGGGAGAAACATCATGACCCTCTACGTTCGCAAGAGTCGGTACACCCATCAGTTCTTGGAGGAGCAGGACGGCTTTACCGTCTCCTTCTTTCCTCAGGAGATGAAGGATCGTCTCCTTTGGTGCGGTCAGCACAGTGGCAGGGAGTATGACAAGATTGCGAAGACTGGTTTGACCACCACCTTTATTCCTTCACCACATGGAGGCGAACGTGTAACCTTCAAGCAGGCTTCGTTGGTTTTCTCTTGTACGAAGGCAGCATCGTTCGACTTGGATCCTTCCTCGTTTCAGAGAAGCGAGGTCAAGGAGTTCTATCATGACGGGGATCTTCATACCGTCTATATAGGTTTCATTGACAGTATCCTTTCCAACCAATAGGATGGAAAACACTATATAGGGCCTATGGCCAGCTTGGAAAGGCAGGACTGGATATCCTGCCGGGGAGCAAAGATGATTTTAACCAAGGAACAGGCGCAGTCTGCGCTCTCGATCATGGTGCGTTCGCGTCATTTCGAAGAGCACATCGATGCCTTCTTCAAACGGAAAGAGATGCATGGGACCACCCATCTCTCCATTGGACAGGAGGCAACGCAGGCGGGTCTGGCGCTTGCCCTTAAGGAGGGTGACTGGATAGTCCCCACCCATCGCTGTCATGGCCACACCCTCGCTCGGGGTACCAACGAGCGAAAAATGTTCAGTGAAATGTTTGGTTCGGCCGACGGAATCTGCAAAGGTTTGGGCGGCAGCATGCACATGACCGATGTGGAGACCTGGAATGCAGGCTCTTCTGCGGTAGTGGGCAGCGGGGTGAACCTTGCCCTGGGCCTTGCCTTTGCCCTGAAGATGCAGAAGAGCCAGGCTATCAGCGTGGCGATCTTCGGCGATGGGGCAACCAGCCGCGGTTCGGTGCATGAGAGTATGAACCTTGCTTCCGTATGGGAGCTTCCTCTTCTTTTGTTTTGCGAAAACAACAACTATGGCATGAGTGCAGCTGCAAGCAAAATGATCTCCACCTCCTCCATTGCCAGTCGTGCTGATGGATATCGCATCAAGCATGCAACGGTTGACGGCAATGATGTGGAAGCGGTGTACGATGCTTGCAAAGAGGCCATCGAGTATATCCGCTCCACCAGCCGCCCCTTCTTCTTGGAGGTGAAGACCTATCGTTGCTGCGGCCACTCCAAGAGTGATGCCTGCCTCTACCGAAGCCGGGAAGAGGAGCAGGAGTGGGAGAGCCGCGACCCCATCTTCCTGTTCACCCGAGCTCTGGTGGAAAGCGGATACTTCACCGAAGAAGAAGTTGCCCACCTCATCCTTGAAGGAAGAAAGCGGGTGGATGATGCAGCCGCTGATGCGACTGCAGTCCGTGACATTCACATCAATCTTGAGCAGGCAATGGAGTACCTCCATTCCCCCGAGGATGAAGAAACCTACAAGGTCTGCAAGAGCACGACCAGGATCAGCTATCGCGATGCCATTCGTGAAGCGCTTGATGAGGAGATGTCCCGCGACCGTGCCGTACATCTCATAGGGGAGGACATCGGCCTCTATGGTGGCTGTTTCCGTGTCACCGGAGATCTCTACAAGAAGCATCCCACGCAGTTGCATGAGACTCCAGTCAGCGAAGAAGCCATCACCGGCCTTGCCGTTGGTGCTGCCATGCTCGGACTCAGGCCGATCGTTGAGATCATGTATGGCGACTTTGCCACCCTTGCCAGCGATCCCATCATCAACCATGCTGCAAAGACCCGCTTCATGAGTGCAGGCCAGCTCTCCTGCCCGATGGTCCTCAGGGCACCGATCGGAAGCGGGACCGGCCATGGAGCCCAGCACACCCAGTGCCTGGAGGCGATGTTTGCAAACATCCCCGGCCTCATCATAGTCGCACCCTCCTGCCCTGGCGATGCAAAAGCCCTGCTCAAGAGTGCAATCCGCAGCAATAATCCGGTTCTCTACTTTGAACACAAGAGTCTGTACAACACCCTTGGTCCGGTAGGCGATGAACAATACATTCTGCCCATCGGCAAGGCGATCACAAAAAAGCGGGGCAAGGATGTGACCATCGTCTCCTACAGCCATGCGGTTACCACCTGCCTTGAGGCAGCAGCCGTGCTCAGCCTGCAGGATGAGATTGAGGTCGAGGTCATCGATCTCGCCACCCTCAAGCCCATGGACAAGGATGCCATCCTCAGGTCGGTCAAGAAGACCGGAAGGCTCTTGGTGGTTCATGACAGTCCACAGTTTGGAGGGTATGGGGCGGAAGTGGTTTCCCTGGTAGTGGATGACAGCGATTGCTTTGCTTCCCTGGCTGCCAATCCCCGCCGTCTATGCGGAAAAGAGAGCCCCATCCCGTTTGCCCCGGAATTGGAGCTTGCCGTCATTCCATCCAAGGAAGAGGTGGTGGAGGCGGTTCGTTCGCTTTTCTCCCCTGCATAGCCTTTCCTTTTTTTCCTGTAGACGCTAGAATACAAAGCACTTGCGCCGCAGCACTCCTGCGGCGCTCATGTACAGGAGTGAGAAGAGCATGGATATCGACGTAAAGAACCTGCATCCACTGGAAGTACGCCTGCTCAGACATGTTGACCTGCATCAGGACATAACAGCTGAGCGTATCGTACGGGAGTTGGAGTACAAAGTGGGGCAGTGCAACCAGGCGTTCAGCTGGTTGAGCGCAAAGGGCTATCTGGTCGAGAAGAGCCGCATGAGCCGGGTCTTCTACGAGCTGACCGATCTCGGAAGAGAACAGCAGGAGAAGGGAACCCCCGCCCAGCGCATCTTTACGTTTATCAAGGCTGAGGGTGCACAGGCGCTGCCTGAGCTCGCTTCAGCCTTGGGTCTTGAAAAGAGTGAGGTGGGTTCAGCTTTTGGTCAGCTTTCCAAAGCAGGTCTTGCCAAGATGAATACAGAGAACAAGGCCGAAGCCGTTGCCGACGAGCTCGAAGGCGAGTTTTTGGTTACCAAGAACTTGCTGGACAAGGGCTTGGGCGGTGAGCTTGAGGAAGCCCTGCTTTCTGAGCCTGAGAAACAGGCGATGGCAAAGATGGCCAAGAAGCGGGGTGCAAGCAACTCCCCGTTCAAGGTGATCGAGCGTGAAGAAATCGTCTTCAACCTGACTGATGAGGGCTTCTCTGCCAAGCAGGCTGTGCTTGCTGCCAACATCACCGGTGAGGAGCTGGGTCTGGTTACCAGTGAGATGCTCTCCACCGGAAGCTGGAAGACCGGTTCGTTCCGCCCCTATGGGCTCAACGCCCCGACCAGCCGCCTCATCCCAGGTCGCCACAACCCCTACGGCAACTACCTGCAGTGGGTCAAGGACAAGCTGTGCAGTCTCGGTTTTGAGGAGTTCGACGGCTCTCTTGTGGAGAACGAGTTCTGGAACGGAGATGCCCTTTTCATGCCGCAGTTCCACAGTGCCCGCGACATCCACGACGTCTACTACGTGAAGGATCCTGTGCACGCCAAGGCCATCGAAGAGCCATGGCTGAGCCAGGTTGCTGCAACCCATGAGAATGGGTGGAAAACCGGAAGCCGTGGCTGGCGTTACAGCTTCGACCATGAGTTCACCCGTCGCCAGGTACTTCGCAGCCAAGGAACGGTGCTTTCTGCACGCCAGCTTCCTAAGGCAAAGGTTCCCGGCAAGTACTTCGGTGTTGCCCGCTGTTTCCGCTATGACCAGGTGGATGCCACCCATGGTGCTGACTTCTACCAGACCGAGGGAATCGTGCTTGGCAATGATGTCAACCTGAAGACCCTGCTTGGGCTGTTGAAGATGTTCGCCGAGGAGATTGCAGGAGCTGAGGAAGTGAAGTATGTACCCGGTTACTTCCCGTTCACCGAACCCTCGATCGAGGTGCACATCAAGCATCCTGTGTTGGGATGGTTCGAGCTTGGGGGAAGCGGAATCTTCCGACCCGAGGTCACCAAGGCCTTGGGAATCGATGTGCCGGTGCTCGCATGGGGACTGGGCATCGACCGTATGGCTCTGATGCACCTGGGCCTGAATGACCTGCGTGAGCTCTTCACCCCGAACATTGAGTCGGTACGTACGAGAAGGGGGAACTGATGCCAAAGATTGAAACCACCGGCAAGTTGTTCTACAGCTTGTTGGGAAGAACATTGCAAGATAGTGAGCTTGAGGAGATCTTCCCGGTCGCCAAGGCTGAGCTGGATGGTCACGAAGGTGACCTGCTCAAGATTGAGCTCAACGATACCAACCGCCCCGACCTTTGGTCTGCAGCCGGCATCGCACGCTTGCTCAAGGCCTACTGGGGTGTTGAGGCTCCGCTGTATGACTTCTTCTCCACCAGCGAGGAGTGCTTTGACAGTGAGGGCAGGGAGCTCATCGTAGATGCATCGGCCAAGGAAGTCCGCCCCTATTCGATCGGGTTTGCTGCTCGTGGTCATGTGGTTGATGAGGACGACTTGGAAGCCCTGATCCAGAGCCAAGAGAAGCTGTGCTCTAACTTCGGGCGCAAGCGCAAGACAATTGCCATGGGCATCTACCGCTCCGACCTCATCAAGTACCCGGTGCACTACCGAGGTGCCGATCCCGATGCAACCTCCTTTGTTCCCCTCGGGATGGACAGAAAGCTCACCCTGCGTGAGATCTGTACCGAACATCCGAAGGGGAGGGAGTACGGCCCGATCGTAAGCGACTGCCGTGTATTCCCCTACCTGCATGACGACAATGGGGATACCCTCTCCTTCCCGCCGGTCATCAACAGTGATCGCATTGGTGCTGTCGAGGTGGGTGATGAGAATCTCTTTCTTGAGCTGAGTGGCATGGACCTCCGGGATCTGCTGCTTGCCGCCTCCATCATGGCCTGCGATATGTCTGACATGGGCTTTGAGATACTTCCTGTGAAGGTCCGATTCCCCGAGGAGACTGAGTTCGGTACGGAAATCACCGTTCCCTACTACTATCAGGAGCCGGTTTCCTGCACCCTTGAGCAGGTTCACAAGACGCTGGGCCAGAAGATGAGCGGCGAGGAAGCTGTCGCTTCGTTGAAGCGGATGGGCATGTACGCCATCTACAGCGATGGTTCCCTCTTTGCAACGGTTCCCGAGTACCGCAATGACTTCTTGCACCCCGTTGATCTGGTTGAGGATGTCATGATCGGGTACGGCTTGGGCAACTTCGAGCCTGAGATGCCCCAGGACTTCACGGTAGGACGACTCAGCCCTGCCGAAGAGCTGGGACGCAAGGTGAAGGACCTGATGGTCGGCCTGGGCTTCCAGGAGATGATGTACAACTATCTCGGTTCGAAGCGTGAGTATGTTGACAACATGAACTTCCCCCAAGAGAAGTGCATCTTCATCTCCAATCCGATGAGTGAGAACTACGAGGTGGTACGCCCCTCCATCATTCCCTCTCTGTTGGAGAGTGAGAGTGTAAGTGCACACGCTCCCTTCCCCCACAAGATTTTTGAGGTGGGCAAGGTTGCTTTTCTGGATAGCTCTGACAACAGTGGCACCACCACGCGCAACAATGTCGGCTTCTTGGCAAGCGACAGTATCATGGGCTTCAACGATGTCTCTTCTTTGGTGAACACCCTTTTCTACTTCCTGGGCAAGGAGTATACGCTCTCCGCCCTTGAAGGGGATGGTCGTTTCATCGAAGGGCGTTGTGCAAAGGTGATGCTCGGTGAGTGTGAAGTGGGTATTTTTGGAGAGATCCATCCCCAGGTGCTGGCCAATTGGGGCAGCACGATGCCTACCATTGCCTGTGAGATCGATCTGGATCTGGTGATGGCGAACTGACAATCCATATCATATGTACCAAAAAACGCAGTCTGGAACCAACCGGGCTGCGTTTTCTCTTTCCTAGAGTACTCTTGCCACCAGCAGGAGCAGGGCGAGGGCGAGGGCAAAACCGAAAAACAGGTCGGAGAAACGAGCTTTGTATCGGCCAAGCTGGTGGAAAATCCAAGCACCTGGCTTGGTAAGGATGAAGAGAAAGAGCGCAATGCCGGCGAGGGCGGTGGAGAGCGTCTTGATGAGCGTATCGGGTTTGAAGAAGAAAGATGCATCATAGCTTTGTACTGGCTGTGCTGAGAGGAGCCCGGCGATGAAAGCGAAGGTATCGGGGGCGAAGAGCCCGGTCAGAATGCATAGCAGCGCCAAGATGAGCAAGCCTGCATGCAAGGTAAGGGGAAACCGTGGACGAAGGCGTGTGGCAAGGATTTCTTGCTTTTTTTTGGCCGGGAGAAATATTCTGGAGAGCTTGAGAAACGAAGCAACCGTTCCCACCCCTGCCAAGGTGAGAATCGGGTAGTGCACTCCTCCTTTGATTGCATAGGTGAGCAGATTCTTGCTGAAGTAGCCGTTGAACGGGGGGATGGCCATGATGGAGAGAGCTCCCACCAGATAGCATAGGAGGGTGATGGGCAGTCGCTCTCCTTCTCCCTTCAGCGAGCGTGAGGCCCCTCTGAGCGTATAGACGTTTCGGTTCGCCCCTGCATCGGTGGCAGTGCCGACAGCAAGAAAGAGCAGTGCCTTGAAAAGGGCGTGGCTGAAGGCATGAAAGAAAGAGGCTGAGAGCAGCAGAGCTCCCGCTTGGGTATGTACTCCCGCCTGCAGTGCAAGGCCCCAGGCCGTCACCACATATCCAATCTGGCTGATTGAGTGGTAGGCCAGCAGCTTTTTTGCATCCGACTGTGCTAAAGCCATGAGAACTCCTACCAAGGCTGTGATAGCTCCTGCATAACTGATCGGAAGCGCAAAGAGTGCAGAGTCGGGAACCAAGGAAAAGACCCTGACCAAGGCAAAGAGGGGAATCTTGAGCAGGACTCCCGAAAGCAGGGCTGATACGGCATGAGGGGCCTTGGCGTGCGCATCCACCAGCCACAGGGAGAGTGGCAGAACAGCCACCCGAAGCAGGATAGGAATTACGAGCAGAATGAGACAGAAGAGGGCGAACTGTTGGTTCTCTCCTGCAGCCAAGCTCTGGGCAATCGCTTCGTAGGAGAGAGACCCTGTCAAGCGGTACAAGCCGAAGGTCCCAAGCAGGAAGAAGACCATTGCAGTCGAGGAGAGCATGAGGTAGGAGAAGGATGCATAGACTGCACTCCCTTTTTGGCTTCCAGCAATGAGGACATACGCTACCACGCCCATCACTTCCAGACACACGAACAGATTGAAGAGATCGGCTGTCATGCTGATTGCAGCAATCGCAGCATTCTGCACAAGCAACAAGGCCGTGAAGGAGGAGTGAGCAGGCCCCACTTTGCGCGAATAGATCCAGGCGGGAATGGTAACCGCAGCGGTGAGGAGAATCATCAAGAGGGAGAGGCCATCGAAGCGATAGATGATGCCGATCTCCTGGGCCCATGAACCGGCAACGGCTTCCAAAGCTCTTCCCGCCCCCAGTTCACTTCTCAGACTGAGCGTAAGGATAACGGGCACAATCAGGCCGATGAGCATGCCCACATACTCTGCGAGCCGCCGAATTGTTGTCTTGAAAAAGCTCTTGCACACCAAGATCAGAGCGGCACCGAGCAGGGGAAGGTAGACTGGTGCGAACAGGATGTTTGACAACGTATCCACTGCTTACTCCTACCGTACCAATTGGAAGGCCATCACCGAGAGGGCGAGGGCATACCCGAAGAAGAGGTCTGCAAATCTTGCTTTGGGTACGGGGAATTTGGCCAGCAAGCGCTTGCAATACCTGTTTGTGCTGATTGCGGTGAGGAACAGGGCAAGCATAAGGGTGAGGAAGGTTTTGGCTAGTTCACTGTAGGCGCTGTAGCCCATGATGCTTGCCTCCACAGCACCAAGAGGAAGCAAGAGGGTGATGATGAAATTCTTGAACGGCAGGGCAAAGACTCCTCCTCCCAAGAGCAGCAAGCCCAGCACCAAATACGATGCATGGATTGCACCGTATGATTGGGTCTTCATCACCACAACCGGCCGTTTAGACGGGAGAAAGAGGACGGAGAGTTTGAGATAGGCGGTGATGGTAAGCACCGAGGTAATGGTCAGCAGGTATGCCGACCCATGGCCTTTTGCAAGATAGGTGAGCATATTCTTGCCCCAGAAACCCAGTGTCGGCGGAAGCGCTGAGATGGAAAAGAGGGCTATGCAATAGCTTATGGTAGTCAGCGGAACACGTTCCCCACTTCCTTTCAGAGAGGCGGTGGCACCTCTTGCTTTGCTCAAGTCCTTCGTTCCCAGTGCGTCGGTGGCGGTTCCTATACTGAGAAAGAGGAGGGCCTTTGCCACGGCATGACAGAACGCATAGAAGAGTGAGGAAGCGATGAGCAAGGCTCCTCTTTCGCTTTCAAGCCCAACTTCGATCGCCAGTCCGTAGGCGGCGACCACATAGCCGATCTGACTGACTGAACTGTATGCCAGCAATCGTTTCGCCTGTACCTCCCGAAGGGCGAGAAGGATGCCCACTGCGGCTGAGACTCCTCCTGCCCACGCGAGGATTGAGCCGATGCGCTCGCTTGCAGTGACCAACAGCAGGAGCCTGATCAGGGCGAACAGTGGGATTTTGATCAGGACGCCGGAAAGGAGTGCAGACACTGCGTGCGGGGCTTTGGAGTGCGCACCCACCAACCATCCAGAGAGCGGAACCACTGCACAGCGCAGCAAAGTGGAGACAACGATCAGTGTCAGACTCATCTGAGCGACGATGAGGTCGGCCCCGGTGAGACTGTTCTTCACTTGGGAGATCAATGCATAGGAGAGCGAACCGGTAACGCGGTACAGGCCAAAGGCACCGACAAGGAAAAAGACCATTGCGGTGGCACTGAAGAGCAGGTAGGTGAAAGAGGCTAGTACGCTGCCATCCTCATCGCTCGATGCGATCAGCACATAGCTGGTAACCCCCATGACTTCCAGACAGACAAAGAGGTTGAACAGGTCAGCGGTAAGGCTTGTTGCGGCAACCGAGGCACACTGAATGAAAAAGATGATGGAAAAGCTCTCTCTGTGTGAGGGGTTGCTTCTGCTGTACAGGAAGACCGGGATGCTGATGGCAAGGTGCAGGGCAATCAGAAGCCAGGAAAGGCCGTCAAAGTGGTAGTGGATACCGAGGTTTGTATCCCAGGCTCCGATGACAGTTTCCACACTCTGATGGGCGATTATTGCCGGTTTCAGAAGAGCAAGGCACACAGCAGGGAGGATAAGGCCGATGAGAAAGGCCATGCTATCCATGGTCTTGCCTGCCTGTCCAAACGCTTTGGCCGATACCAAAAGCGCTGCGGCTAGGAGGGGCAGATAGATGGGCGCGAGAAACAGGCTCTCAATGTTCACGCTGCAGCCTCTCTGTAATGACCTGGATATCAAGCGAACCGGTTGCCTTGTAGAGTCGTACCGCCAAAGCAAGGCTGAGTGCACTGACACAGACTCCGATGACAATGGCGGTGAGCATCAGGGCTTGGGGGATCGGGTCGACCATGTTGGTGATATCGGCATCAAGAATCGGGGCTTGGTTGCCGATCCTGCTCCCTTCCAGAATGAAGAGCAACACCACGCTTGCATTGAGCAGATTCAAACCGAATATCTTCTTGATGATATTGCGCATGCCCACAATCGCTGCGAATCCAGAGAGAAAGAGCAGGGCAATGAGGATGCGTTCAATGATCATGGCTGCCTCCCATCATGGCGATGCACATCACCGCAATGCTCGTTCCCACTTTCAACCCGATGATGATGTTCAGCAGGATGATGAAGTTTGCCGAGAGGGAAGAGGCGGACTTGATGGGGTTTCCGAAGAAGCCGCTCTCAAAGAAGACTCCGCTGATCGAGGCAAGGATGAGCAACAGGAACGAAAGGGACTCGATGCGCGACAAAACAAAGGTGCTGGTCAGCTTGCTCTTCACCTCGGTACCCAGGGCAAGGAAGACAATTGCAGAGGCAACGATGACGCCCCCCTGAAATCCTCCTCCTGGGCTGATGTGCCCATAGAGCATCACATAGAAACCAAAGAGCAGGACGATGGGACCCAATTTGGAAGCAACAGTCTCCAAGAGATGGGTTCTCAGCCGGTTGGTAGGCCTTTTTTCCGGCGTCAGGGAGAAGCTGGTTGTCTCTTCATCGGTTTGCTCCTTGCCCAGCTTCACCAGGATTGCCATGGTGCCGGTAACCGAAACCAACAGCACCAATGTTTCTCCCAGGGTGTCCATTGCACGGTAGCCGAGGTAGATGGCACTGACGGTATTGGTGGCCCCGGTGTCAGATTGTGCATTCACAAGCAGGTAGTTGCGGGCATGCGTGGGCCAGCTGTGGTTGCTGAGGATGATGGGAACCACCAGAAGGGAGCAGAGCAGCACAGTAATCACAATCTTGATCAGTTCAAGCTTCTTCATGGCTCCTCCTTGTCACGGCGCTGGGTATGGCGTATCGCCCAGACGAAGATGACGGTGGATACCCCTGCTCCCACCGCCGCTTCGGTGATAGCAACGTCTGGAGCCCGAAGAATGGTGAACAGCAGGGCGCTGAGCATGCTGATTGCAGAGAGTGCAATGACCGAATGCAGCAGGTCCTTTGCAAGGAGTGCGTAGACGCCCAAGGCTAGGATGAGACTCAGAAGGAGGATATTCATAAGCTCTTGTCCTCCCGATTCATGGATGACCGTTGCCTCTCGGCATCCTCCGACTCCCAGATGAAGCGGGCGACGATCGAGGATCCGGTGGGAGCGCTGATCAGGAAGAACACAATGAGAATGATCATCCTCAGCGTGCTTGCAACCGAGGGGGAGAGCAAGAGCAGGGCAATGAGGTAGGAAAAGACTGCCGTCGTACCGCACAGCGAGCCTGCATGCAGGCGGCTGTAAGGGTCTTTGAAACGAAAGAGCCCGACCATCCCGACCAAGCCGAAGGCCGTCCCGATGACAAAGGCAATCAGGGCGAGTATCTCACGTACGATCATCATGACTCCTCCTTGCCTTTTTTCAGGAATCGGGTGATAGCCAGGAAACCCAAGAAACCGAAAATGTCATAGACCAAGGCCACATCAAGATAGAGCGTTCGCTTCGTGCTCACTCCCCAAAGAATCAACAGCGCGAGGGAGACTGCCGCAAGGACGTTCAGGGCGACCAGCCGGTCGCTTGCGGTCGGCCCGATCAGCAGCCTGATCAGGGTGACGACAGCAAAGAAGGTAAGGCAGTAAAGCATTGCCTGAAGAATCAGTTCACTCATAGCCAAGTCCTCCCCAGAGCATGCTCCAGCCGGGTCTTGATCGCCTCTCCTGCTGCCTTGGCATGGGTAGTGGAACACAAGAGCCAATGGACGGTGAGGTGATCGTCGTTGAGGTCGAGTGTCATGGTCCCCGGGGTGAACGTGATAGCGTTGGCGAGGATGGTGCGAGCGAGATCCGAGCGAAGGCGGGTGCGAAAGTGAACGATGCGGGGATTGGTGTTGCCCGTTATCACAGCCTTTACCACTTGGAAACTGGATGCATAGAGGGCTGCCACCATCAGGATGAAGAAGCGGATGAGGGAGAATGGTCTGGGAATGAAGAAGCGAAGATTCGCCTCATGCTCAGGCAGGAAGATGTGGTAGGTGAGGGACGCGGAAAGCAACGAGATGAAAAATCCGAAGAGCAGGGAGAAAAACCCTGCATCTGCACTGAAGAGGATCCAGACAACGAAAAGAAAGAGGGTGGTCAAACCGAATCGGATGAGAGCCCAGGTTCTTCTGCTGTTCATTTACTGCTCCTTATCGATGATCAGTTGCAGGAATGCCTCACTCGTAGGGGCCGAAAAGAGCTGCTCGCGAAGCTTTTTCTGGTGCAAGAGCCTTGCCAAGCGGCTGAGTATCTTGAGGTGGAAGCTTGCGCTGCTCTGTGGGCCTACCAAAAGGAAGATAAGACCGACATCGGTCTTGTCCAACGCCTTGAGGTCGATTGCGGGACTGAGGCGCATGACTGCCATCAGCGTCTTGTCCATGGATGGGCATCGTGCGTGCGTGATGGCACAGCCTTCTCCCATGCAGGTGGTGTGAAAACCGCCATCAATGACCTTCTCCATCAGAGAAGGGGGAGCCAGGGTGGGATGGACGGACGAGAGCGTGTCAGTAAGGGTCTTGATGATTTTTTGAAGCGAATCCGCCTTCCAGTCGAGCAGGATGCATTCGCTTGCAAGCAGTGTGCTGATTCCTTCCATGGCTATACCTCGTCCTTTTCATCGAGCAGACCGGCTACCCAGTCAACTGGCACGGTGAACATGATGCCCGAACCCGGCTGATCCAGGCCGCCTACCACCTCATCGACCAACTCTTTTGCTCTCTTCACCACCTCAATGTCTTTCACCACCGAGAGGATGGTCTTGTTGTACGGCCTGTTGCCTTTCATGAAGTCCTTGAATCCTTCGAACAGGGGGACTTCATAGGCTAGAAAGCGGCCCATGCCTTCGGAGTCGAGGATGGTGGATCCTGTGATGCCGGCTTCCACGTAGGCTTCCAGCACCTCTTCCAGATACTCTTCATTGTTCAATATGAAAACCAATAACTTCTTCACTGGCTTATGTATCTCCCTTGCTGGAATGCTCTTGATGGTAGCATGCACCGCATGAGGTGGTCAAACCAAAAAGAAATGTGCATACGTTTTGAATAATCATACAGTTTTGGGCCTCGGGTATTGACACTGAACAAGTGTGAGCGGTAAGGTTTCGGCATGAACAGAACTATCGCAAAGGCCCATCACCATCATCTTCTGAGAATGCAACCGTAGACAGGTGGGCTCTGGTACCTTATATGCAGACCTCCGCATGTCGCGGGGGTTTTTTTATACCCTGACAAGGAGATGGCTATGGCAGAAGTGCTGAGAATCGCAATCCAGAAGAGTGGGAGACTGAGTGAGAAGTCTTTGGAAATCATCAAGAACTGTGGCATCAAGTTCGGCAGCGATGCACGGGTGCTCAAGGAACGGGCGTCCAACTTCCCGCTCGAGTTCCTCTATGTTCGTGATGACGATATCCCCGGCTACATCCGTGATGGGGTCGCCGACATCGGTATCGTAGGAAGAAACGAGTACGACGAGCAGGCCATCGATCTTGAGGTGCTTCGGGACCTCGGGTTCGCCAAGTGCCGCTTGAGCATTGCTGTTCCCCTCGACTTTCCGTACACCGGTCTTGCAAGCCTTGAGGGCAAGCGGATCGCCACCAGCTATCCCCACATCCTGGGAGGAATTCTTGCCGAGCAGGGAATCAAGGCAAGCTTCATCCAGGTCAGCGGTTCGGTTGAGGTGACGCCCCAGGTAGGTATTGCCGATGCCATATGCGATTTGGTTTCCACCGGTGCAACGCTGGCAATGAACGGATTGCGTGAGGTCGAGGCAATCTATACCTCCACCGCGGTCATGATCGGTCGCAAGAACATGGGCAGCGAGGAGAAAAAGAATATCCTTAAGCGCCTTGAACTGCGCATCGACGCTGTCATGCGCGCTTCCTCCTACAAGTATGTGTTGTTCAACCTGCCGGAGGAGCATCTCGATCAGGTGGCTCGCATCGTCGGCGGCATGAAGAGCCCGACGGTCACCCGTTTGATGGAGACTGGTTGGGTGTCTGTACAGACGGTAGTGGCAGAGGATACCTTTTGGGATGTCTTCGAGCAGCTCAAGGCGCTCGGTGCCCAAGGCATTCTGGTCACCCCAATCGAAAAGATGACCGAGTAGGGGGAGCGATGGCTTATCTAACACGCTTTGACGTTACCCAAGAGCAAAACCTTGCTGCAGCCTTGCAACGCAACACCACCAATGGATCTGATGTGGGAGAGCGGGTGCGTTCCATTCTCGAAACGGTCAAACGCGAAGGGGATGCGGCACTTTTGCGCTTTGCACTCCAATTCGATCGGGCAGCATTGCAAGGTTTGCGGGTAAGCGAAGATGAGTTTGCGGAGGCTGAGAAGTTGGTCAGTCCCACTCTCAAGGCTGCACTTGCCGAATCCTTGAAAAATATCCGCACCTTTCACCAGGCACAACTTCCCCAAGGTGAGCAGGTTGACGTGGCTCCCGGGATTGCACTTTCTCGCAGGGTGGTTCCTCTCAGCCGGGTGGGGCTTTACATCCCCGGCGGTACGGCTCCCCTGTTTTCCACCGTTTTGATGCTGGGAATTCCGGCTCAGGTGGCAGGGTGCCCATCGGTGGTGCTTACCACCCCGCCTGACAAGCAAGGGAAAGTTCATCCAGCCATTCTGTACGCAGCAAAGCTCTGTTCCATCACAGAGGTCTACAAAGTTGGGGGTGCACAGGCCATCGCAGCACTTGCTTATGGGACACAGACCATCAAGGCAGTGGACAAGATCTTCGGGCCGGGCAACCAGTATGTGACCGAGGCCAAGAAGCAGGTGAGCAGTGAGTGCTGTGCCATCGATATGCCGGCAGGTCCGAGCGAGGTGATGGTGGTGGCAAATCCCCTTTCCGATCCTGCCTTTGTGGCAAGCGACCTGCTCAGCCAGGCAGAGCATGGTTCCGACAGCCAGGCGATGCTGGTGGTCAAAGCAAGAAGAGAGGAAGGCTTTGCCTATCTGGACCGGGTGGAGGAGGAGCTCTCCATCCAGCTTGCCAAGCTTGGCAGGCAGAACCATCTGATCAGCAGCCTTTCCAGTTCCCGTGCCTTTGTCTGTCCCAATCTGGACAGCTGTGCCTCCGTGGTAAATGCATATGCCCCTGAGCATCTGATCATCAACCTCAACGAGCAGGAGGATGAGATGCTTGCTTCCCAAGTGGTGAACGCCGGCTCGCTCTTCTTGGGACCTTACTCATGCGAAACAGCCGGAGACTATGCCAGCGGAACCAATCACACCCTTCCCACCAACGGATGGGCCCGTTCCTACAGTGGGGTGAGTACCGATTCGTTTGTGAAGAAGATCACCGTACAGAAACTGAGCAGGGAGGCCTTGGTCCGGCTGAGTCCCACCCTGCTTGCTATGGCAGAAGAAGAACAGCTTACGGCACACCGCAATGCTGTTGCGATACGTTTGGGAGGAGAGAGATGAGAGAGTTGCTCAGAAAGAACATTGCCGAGCTCACGCCGTACAGCTGTGCCCGTAATGATTTCACCGGGGAGGCAGAGGTCTACCTCGATGCCAATGAGAACTGGCAGGATTTTGTGGGAAAGGTGGATGCGAACCGATATCCCGATCCCCTCTCTGTACAGGTTCGCAAGGCCATCGAAGAGAAGCTCGGCCTTCCTTTTGCCAACACGTTGCTTGGCAACGGCAGCGATGAGTTGATCGACAACCTGCTTCGCTGTTTTTGCAATCCGGGCAAGGATTCCATCCTGATCATGCCTCCCACCTATGGAGCCTATCGGGTCTTTGCCGACATCAATGATGTGAAGGTGGAGACTGTTCCGCTTACTCCCGACTTTGCCATTGATGTTCCTGCCCTTGAAGCGTTTCTTTCCCACGAGAAGGCAAACAGAAGCGGTGAGGGCAGATTGAAGTTGCTTTTCATCTGCAGCCCGAACAACCCCAGCGGCAATGCCTTCTCACTGGAGGAGATTGAGCGGGTATGTTCGCTTTTCGATGGCATCACGGTGGTTGATGAGGCGTACTACGACTTCAGCAGCAAGCCGAGTGCGGTCACGTTGCTTGGTCGTTTTCCCAACCTGGTGGTGCTCAGGACCCTCTCCAAGTGTTGGGCCCTTGCCAGTGCCCGTGTGGGGATTGCGGTTGCAAGTGAAGAGATCATCGCAGTCTTTCGCAGCATGAAGTATCCCTACAACATCGGCTCCCCCTCCCAGAGGCTTGCACTCAAGGCATTGAAGGAGGCTGATGCGGTACAGCAAGGCCTTGCTCAGATCAAGGAAGAGCGCACTCGTCTTGGAACAGAGCTCGCCAAGCTTGCCTGTGTGCATCGAGTATTCCCCAGCGATGCAAACTTCTTCCTAGTGCGGGTGACCGATGCGAATGCACTCTACCACTCTTTGGCCGACAGGGGTATCATAGTGCGCAACCGCAGCAAGGAGATGCACTGCCAATCGTGTCTCAGGATTACGGTGGGCAGCAAGACAGAGAATGACAAGCTGCTGGCAGCACTTGCTGCCTACAAGGAGTGTTGAGATGCGCAAGAAGGTACTCTTTTTAGATCGCGATGGCATCATCGTCGAGGAGGATCAGGTCGATAGCCTTGAAAAGGTGAAGTACATCCCTGGCGTTTTCGGTGCTCTCTCCCGTCTTTGTCAGTCAGGCCGGTTCTATGTTGCCATGGTGAGCAACCAAGATGGGGTGGGTACTCCTTCTTTTCCCCAAGAAGCGTTTGAGATTCCTCACCAGAGGATCATGCAGACTCTGGCAGGTGAAGGAATCCTTTTTGATGACGTCCATATCGATCTTTCGCTTCCCGAGGACAACTGTCCGGGACGCAAGCCTGGGATTGGGATGCTGGGTGAGTACCAGACAGAAGCTTATGATCTTGAGCACTCGGTCATGATCGGCGATCGTCTTACTGATGTACAGCTTGCCTGCAATCTTGGATGCAAGGCCATCTGGTTCGCCGATCCTGGTCGAAGAGGTGAACTGAGTTCAGAGCTTGCATCGGTGTGCATTCTAATCAGCGACAACTGGGCACAGATTGCCTCCTTCCTGCTGGATGAGAGCAAGCTCGCTCCCCGGACAACCACCCTCAAGCGACAGACCAAGGAGACGGACATCACCCTTTCGCTCAATCTTGACGGAGGTGGCTTGGGCAGGATGGAAACGCACCTCCCCTTTTTTGACCACATGCTTGACCAGATTCTCCGCCACAGCGGATGCGATATCTCGCTCCATGCACACGGGGACCTGGTGGTTGACGAGCACCACACCGTGGAGGATGTGGGGCTTGCATTGGGTGCAGCGTTCTTGGAGGCGCTGGGGGACAAGCGGGGTATCAACCGGTACGGACATGAGATCCTCCCGATGGATGAAGTGCTTGCCCAGGTGGCTCTCGACTTTTCCGGCCGCCCATACCTGCAGTGGAATGTCTCGTTCTCCCGTGAGTACGTAGGCAGCTTCCCCACAGAACTGGTTGAGCACTTCTTCAAGTCGTTCAGCGACAGTGCAAAGTGCAATCTTTCGGTTAGCGTAAGTAGTGGCAACGGGCACCATCAGATTGAGGCCGTTTTCAAAGCCTTTGCCCGTGCCTTGCGCTCTGCTGTCCACCGCAATCCGTACTCGGATGCACTGCCGTCAACCAAGGGGGTGCTATGAGAATAGCCATGGTCAAGTACAATGCGGGAAATACCCGATCGGTACTCTGCAGTCTCAATCGCCTTGGCTACGAGGCTGAGGTTACTGATGACCCAAAACTGCTCAGATCGGCCGACAAGGTGATTTTTCCCGGTGTGGGGGAAGCATCCACTGCCATGGCGTATCTCAGGGAAAAGGGTCTGGATGAGGTGCTCATCCACCTTGAACAACCCTTCTTGGGGATTTGCTTGGGGATGCAACTGATGTGCTCTTTCAGTGAGGAGCATAATACCACCACGTTGGGCATGTTTGATGTGCCGGTGCGCAAGTTCGTCCTTCCCTCTGAGTTCAAGGTTCCCCACATGGGGTGGAATACGCTCATCTGCAGTGAGGATCCGTTCTTCACGCATCTGAAAGGGGAGAGCTGGTGCTATTTCGTGCACAGCTACTATGTGGAGGTGGGGCCTTCCACCATTGCAACCACCGACTATGGTCCGCTTACCTTTACCTCAGTGCTCCACAAGGACAACTTCTATGGATGCCAGTTTCATCCTGAGAAGAGTGCTGAGGTGGGGACGAGCTTGCTCAAGACATTTGTGGAGGAGCTGTGATGGATCTGATACCGGCCATTGATATCATTGCAGGGGAAGCGGTTCGCTTGAGCCAGGGTTCCTATGATTCGAAGAAGGTCTACGCCTCCGATCCTTTGGAGATAGCCAAGCAGTTTGAGGAGCATCAGATCAAGCGCCTCCATCTGGTGGATCTGGATGGGGCGAAGGGCAAGGGCATCGTCAATCTGCGGGTTCTGGAACGCATTGCCACCCATACCTCCTTGGTCATTGACTTCGGGGGAGGCATCAAGCACACAAATGACCTGAAGGCCGCCTTCGAGAGCGGTGCAAGCATGGTCACCTGCGGCTCGATCGCCGTGAAAGATCCCGATCTTGTCCACTCCTGGATTGAGACCTACGGAGCAGATCGCCTTATCCTCGGTGCCGATGCCCGCGATGGTCTGATCAGGACCAACGGCTGGATTGAGGAAAGCTCCCTGGAAGTGGGGTCGTTCATCGACTCCTATCTTGATTTCGGGCTTACGCAGGTCATCTGTACTGATATTGCCAAGGATGGAATGCTGGAAGGCCCCTCTTTGGCCCTCTATCAAACACTGCTGGAAACGCGTCCCCATCTTCATCTGATCGCCAGCGGGGGAATCAGCAGCATCGAGGATCTGAGAGCATTGCGCAGTGCCGCCCTTGGCGGAGCCATCATCGGCAAGGCCCTCTATGAGGGAAGGATCAGCTTGCAGGAGTTGCAGGCTTTTGGGGAGGAGAACTATGCTGGCTAAACGCATCATACCCTGTCTTGATGTCCGCGATGGCAGGACGGTAAAGGGAGTCAACTTCGTGAACCTGCGAGATGCAGGCGATGCTGTTGAGCTTGCAAAAGTCTACAGCGCTTGTGGAGCCGATGAACTGACCTTTCTTGATATCACTGCTACGGTGGAAAACAGAGGTACCTTTTGCTCCTTGGTTGCCCGGATAGCCGATCATATTTCCATTCCCTTCACGGTAGGGGGAGGAATCAGGAACACGGCCGATGTTGCTGCTCTTTTGGACAGTGGGGCTGACAAGATATCGATAAACAGCCAGGCAGTAGCGAAGGCTTCGGTCATCGATGAGCTTGCGCTGCAGTTTGGTTCGCAGTGTGTGGTCTGTGCAATCGATGCCCGCCGCAACCCCCGCTTTGACAAGGGTGGGGTGGAGGGCTGGGAGGTCTATGTCCATGGCGGGCGGACCCCAACCGGTATTGAGGTTGTCTCTTGGGCAAGAGAAGCGTATGATCGGGGAGCAGGAGAAATCCTGTTGACCAGCATGGAGCATGATGGGGTGAAGGGAGGCTTTGCCGTTGATCTTACGCGCAGGGTTTCCTCTGCAGTAGGCATTCCGGTAATCGCCAGCGGCGGGGCTGGGACCATGGAGCACTTCAGGGAAGTCTTTGCCGAGGGTATGGCTGATGCAGCGCTTGCTGCTTCAATCTTTCATTTTCATGAAATAGATATCCCTGAGTTGAAGATTTTTCTTGCCAAACATGGTATACCTATGCGTACCCGGCAGTAAGGAGATTGTGAACATGGGACTTGATTTTACCAAACAAGGGGGTTTGATCCCTGCCATCATCCAGGATGCAGTTACCCGCAGGGTGCTGATGCTTGGCTATATGAACGAGGAGTCACTCAAGTTGACGCGTGACCGTGGATTGGTCACCTTCTGGTCACGGAGCCGGGAAAAGCTGTGGACAAAGGGTGAAACCAGTGGGAATTACCTGCAGGTTCGCGAGATCATCGAGGATTGCGACCATGATACCTTGCTCATCAAGGCTGTTCCCACCGGGCCTGTCTGCCATACCGGCAGCGATACGTGCTTCAGCGAGGCCAATGATCCAGAGCAGGTATCTTCTTCCGAATTCCTCTTCTACCTTGAGGAGGTCATTCACGATCGTCGCGACTTCCCTCAGGAGGGTTCCTATACCAATCACTTGTTCAGCCGTGGCTTGAACAAGATCGCCCAGAAGGTGGGCGAAGAGGCTGTCGAGCTCATCATTGAGAGCAAGGATGACAACAAGAACCTCTTCCTTGGAGAAGCTGCCGACCTTATGTATCACTTCCTGGTCCTCCTTGCCCAGAAGGATGTGCAGCTTTCGGAGGTCATCGAAGTCCTCAAGGGCCGACACAGCCGATAATCGTCGATCAAGAGAAGCAATAACGAGTACCTCACCTGCCAGTAATCGGCAGGTGATTTCTTACTCCCTGAATACCTGGCATTTCTCTGTAGATGCTTGCATTGCTTTGCATATGATCCTCTGTATATGATTATGGAAGGGGGAGTACCATGAGCATATTCGTAATCCGCCATGCAGAAAAGGCGATGGGTGAGTATCATCATCAAGGCCTCAAGTTCAACGACCAGCCGATCACCAAAGACGGCTTTGCCAGTGCCCGAAGATTGGCCGAGTATTTCCGCTCTTTCGACATTGCTTCCATCCATGTCAGTGATTACCTCAGGACCCAGCAGACCATAGCCGATGTTGCGAAAGAGAAAGGCTTGGTTCCGATAGTCGATAGCCGGATCAATGAGATTGATATCGGATGCATTGAGATGATGAGTGACGAGCAGATCCAAGCACAATTCCCCCAGTTCTGGGATGACTTTCATGTAAGGACGCATGAGTTTCGCATGCCCGGTGGAGAGACGGGGGAAGAAGCAGAGAAACGCATCAGAAGCCTCTTTGACTCTTTGGACAAAACAAAGCACCACATTCTCTCAACCCATGAGGGGTTGACTCGCATTCTGCTTTGTTCTGTGTTGGGCCTTCCGCCTTACAAGAGGCATCTCTTTACCATCGAGTATGCATCGATTACGGTCTTTTCGTATGCACGAGAGTTTGGTTGTTGGACAGTCCCCAAGGTGAATATGGTGTTGGGGAAAGAGGTGGAATCATGAAGGTAGTAGTGTTGGGAGCAAGTGGGGCAACCGGAAAGTTGGTTGTTTCCCAGCTGGTTGAACGGAACATGCAGGTCAGGGCCCTGGTTCGCCCCACTGCCCAGGTGGACGAACGGCTACGAGACCATGCACTGGTTGAGCTGGTCAGCGGTCTGATCGATGACTACGGTGAACAAGAGATCCGAGACCTCATCGAGGGCTGTGATGTGGTCATCAGCTGTTTGGGACATACGATCTCTTTCAAAGGTATGTTCGGCAGCCCGAGAAAGCTTGTTGCCCATGCAGTTGAGCGGGTGACCTCCCAACTGAGGAGCAACCAGAGATTCCTGTTGATGAGCACCACTGCCTACACCAATGCCAAGGAGCAGGAGAAGAACAGCAGGGGAGAGGCTCTCGTGTTCTCCCTTCTGAAGGTGCTGCTTCCTCCCCATCGGGACAACATGCTGGCTGCAGACCACCTGGTGCACCGAATCGGGGAAACCCAAGCCTTCTCCTGGGTTGCCGTACGTCCCGATTCCCTGATCGATGAGGAGCAGGTAACCGCGTATGAGTTGTGTGAGCACAAGAAACGAAGTCCCCTGTCTGATCCAGGCAAGGCCAGCAGGATCAACGTAGCCCATTGCATGGCGGAGTTGGTCCGTGATGAGCAGCTGTGGGAGCAGTGGAAGTTCAGAACACCGGTTCTGTACAATCTCTGAGCAGGGATTCTGGGAAAGAGAGAACGGAGGGCGCTTGCCCTCCGACGGGTTGGTGTGCCGCTGTACGACTACAGCAGGTAGTATGCTGCCCCGACATAACCGACGCAGTTGTCGATCACCGACGTACGGCGACCGAACAGTTCGGCTCCTCCATACACATACAGACGGTCCAGGAAGAACCCGAGCGACCCTTCTGCCGAATAAGAGTAGGTATAGCTCGGGTCTTCAAGCAGTCCATCTTCGGTAATCAGGTCAGCAGCCTTGAGGTACCCCTTGACGGCAGCAGAGATCAGGAATTTCTCGGTGATGTAGCTGAGTGACCCTTGCATCTGGGCAGTTGAGAATATGGTAAAGGTGTCGAAGGAGGATGGGGCGGCAAGGTTGGCCAATCCAAGCTGCACCTTTCCCATGGCCCAGAAGGATTCTCCCATTCTTGCTCCGGCGGAAACAAGACCCACAAGATCAGCATTGATGTCGGTAGTGACAGCAACATCTTCGAGCAACTGGTTCACCTTTGCTCCCCCGCCGACTCCCACTCCGATCCTCACGCCTTGCAGGACATCCGGAAAATGAGGATGTACCGTCACATCCTGGGCCTTGTTGATCGGATACCAATCGAAGTATCCATAGGCGTCAATATAGGTTCCGCTTGTACTGTCCTGGGTGCCGTAGAACCAGAGTCCGCCTTCCATGAGCGATTTTGGCGCATCCATGAAGCGATAGTCGATCCAACCCTCGGCTGAGGGTCTTACGGTCTTGATCTCGGTTTCAAATACGTAGGGTGAGTCAAGACTCAGGTAGAGACCTCCTGTCAGCTTGTCCACCGATGTCCTGCCGAAGCGATATTCGGCATAGGGCTCTGCCTTGTAGGTAAAGGCATCTGGTGTTTCATAATCCAACAGATCTCCGACTTCAGCCCACGCACCGATGTACAGCGTCTGGTCCATTGCAAACAGTGGACCTGCCACTACCAAGCATCCGATGAGGATGAGCATCATTGTTTTCTTCACAAAAACCTCCTTGAGCATGAAAAATTTGCCTTATGTAGATAAATCCTACCATGAGATGGGACAAAGTCCATGGTTTAGTACGCTGGATAGCGCAAATTCCTGGGCAGATTGGTGCAACCTAGTCCTCTACTGGACAACCTATGGCATCTATGTTACTTCTCTTGGCATGGGAAAGGGATGTACATGGCTGTTCAAACTGTTGGTTGCACTCATCTTCCTGGTGGTTCTCATCATCTGCCTGCAGCAGGTGATCAACTACCTCTCCTATGATCGGAAGGGTCCATCCGCGGCAGTGGTCAGGATGCTGGGGATGGCGGGCTTGGAAGAACCGCTGGCTCGGGCCCTGTATTGGTATGTGCTGCAGATCGCCTTCTCTCTTCTGCTGATTAGGCTCATTATCCGAAGGCCTTTTCGTGATGTCGGGTTCAACCTGTACAACATGAAATCTTCACGTACAATCATATCCCTGTTCATCCCCATCTATACGATAGTCGTGGTTCTTGCTTGGTATGGGATGGCAAGAATCTGGGGCGTCGGGATGATTCTTTCAGGTGTCGAGTCACAAACGCTTACATATCGGATGAAGGATATCGCAATCTTCAGTCTTTTACCCGGTCCCGGCGAAGAACCTTTGTTCAGGATCTTTGTCATCCAGTTTCTCCTGATGGTTCTGTACAGTGGCAAGGACGCGGAAATACGTGTATCGAAAGTCTTCCTTATCATTATTTCCTCACTCTTGTTTGCCTTGGCCCATGTGTTCGTGCTTTCCTTTGTTCCCCTTCAGCTCAAGTACTCTGTATTGCAGGTAGTCACTTCGTTTGTTTTGGGCATGGTGTACGCATACAGCTATCTTCACACCAAGAGCATTCTTGCAGCAGTGGTGTGCCACAACTACACGGACTTTGTCGTACGCTTTGGTGCGTATCTGCTGCTTGGCTTTGTTGGTGTGTGAGAAGGATATTCTGAAAGCAAAGGAAAGAAAGAAAAGCGCAGCTCCTTCCATTTCCCTCCAAGAGGCATTGGGATGCTACGCTCTTCTTATCAATGCTCATTCTTACGCGGCTTCAGCCTTTTTTTCTTCTTTGTTCTTATCCAGGAAAAGGGTATGGACTGATTTGAAGGCGATGACCAAGCCCAACCCTAGCAGCAGGATAGCGAAGATGAGTTGCATACCATCGGAGAGAATCTGGAAGTTTCCGCTTCCCAACTTGATGAAACGTACGATGATAATCTGGATGAGGGCCGTAAAGGTAACGGCGAGCATGAAGAACATCGGAATCCAGATCATGGAACCTTTCTTGCTCGTCTTCTTGAGGAAGATGGCGATGGCACAGAGGGCCAGGGCACTCACCAACTGATTGGCAGAGCCGAAGAGCGGCCAAATCTTGGCATAACCATTCACCGAGAGCAGATAGCCGAAGAACAGGGTGGCGATGGTGGCCACATACTTGTTGGTAAGTACGCGAAGCACTGGGCTCATGTGCTCCTCATCAGTACCGCTGTCCATGAACAGCTCCTGGAAGGCAAGACGACCGATTCTTGCCACCGAGTCAAGGCTGGTGAGTGCGAATGCGCTGATCGCCAAGGTGATGATGGTATTGCTGGCAAGCAAGGGGATACCTGCCTTGGATAAAAAGCCTGCCACTGCCATGGCAAAGATCTGGGGAGGGGTTCCTGCAGGAAGTGCCCCGTTGGCAAACACAGCTCCTGCACAGATAAGGGAGATGACAGCAACCAAGGATTCCAGGAGCATGGCACCGTAGGCAATGGGAAGCATGTCATTTTCGTTGCGGATCTGCTTGGAAGCGGTGCCGCTGCTCACCAAGCTGTGAAAGCCGGAGACCGCACCGCAGGCAATGGTGACAAAGAGGATGGGGAACATCTGCTGTCCGTTCACCACAAAGCCGGTGAATGCAGGAAGGTTGATCGTGGGGTTGGCCACAAAGATGCCGACCACGGCTGCCCCGATCATGAAGACCAAAAGGAAGCTGTTCAGGAAGTCACGGGGTTGCAACAGTGCCCAAACGGGGACGACACTTGCTACCATGATGTAGGCGAATACCAGGTAGAGCCAGAGGGTCTTCGGGACATAGATGGGAACAAGCAAGCCAAAGACAATGCAGGCCACCAAGGCGACGATGGCAACTGCGCTGGTGACTAGGTTGGTTGGTTTTCTGTAGCGGATGAAAAAGCCAAGACCAACTGCCACTGCTATGAAAGCTGTGCTTGTCATTGCGGTAGCCCCGTTGATCAGGTTGGTGGAAGCATCGGCATTGAAACCATTGAAGGTTCCGGCAACGATGTCAGCGAACGCTGCTATGACCAGGATGGAGAAGAGCCAGACAAAGAGCAGGAAGAGTCGTTTGCCGAGTTTACCGACATACAGCTCGATGATATAGCCGATGGAACGGCCTTTGTTGCGTACCGAGGCGAAGATTGAGCCGAAGTCTTGGACAGCCCCGATGAACACTCCTCCGATGAGCACCCAGAGCAGGACTGGCACCCAGCCAAAGATTGCAGCCTGGATCGGGCCGTTGATCGGGCCGGCTCCGGCTATGGATGCAAATTGGTGCCCAAAGACCACTTGTCTGGAAGTGGGGACATAGTCCACCCCGTCTTCCATTTCCATCGCTGGAGTTTTGCGTTTTGCATCCACTCCCCATTTTTTTGCGAGGTAGCGCCCATAGATTAGGTACGCCCCTACAAGCACGACGATGGACAGAACGAGCATGAAGATACCGTTCATGTAATCCTCCTGAATGTTTCCTTTTTTATCGAAATAGCATGATGTTTAGAATGTGAGAGAGGAGCTTTCTTTGTCAAGCGACGCCAAGAGAGGATGGAGCAAAAAGACTGATTATTCTTGGCTGAGGGCCAAATAAGTGGAGCATACCACCACTGAGAGTGGAGTAGATATTCAGTCTCTTCCAAATTGCTACGGAGAAATCAGATGATGAGCCGGGTATGCATAGGATGCCTTGGGTTTTTGATATTCTGTCAATAATTGGGTGGTGTGGAGGTTGTTGATATCCTATTACTTTGGTAGAGTATTAAAAGAAGCAAGGAGGATTGCCCCATGCCGATGCAGAAGATTCTCCCAAACCTATGGTTCGACCATGACGCCCTTGATGCAGCACGTTTTTACACAGGCATCTTTCCGAATAGCAGTATCACCAATACGGTGACGCTTCATGATACTCCTTCAGGAGATACCGATGTTGTCAGTTTTGAGTTGTCAGGATACTCGTTCATGGCAATCAACGGTGGTCCGTTGTTTACTCTGAACCCTTCGGTTTCGTTCTTCCTGAACTTTGATCCATCCGCTGATAGTGATGCAAAGGTCCTTTTGGACCGTATGTGGAGTTTGCTTTCCCAGGGCGGTACCGTTCTGATGCCGCTTGGGGAGTACCCCTTCAGCCCCCACTATGGCTGGGTGCAGGACCGGTACGGGGTGAGCTGGCAGCTGATTCTTACTGACCCGAAAGGGGAGGAGCGACCTTTTATCATCCCTTCCTTGCTCTTCACAGGCCCGGTAGCCGGAAAGGCAGAAGAGGCGGTGAATTGGTATCAGACAATTTTCAAAGATAGCAAATGGGGAGCCTTGGCCCGCTATCCTGAAGGGATGGAACATGATGCAGCTGGTACGTTGATGTTCAGCGACTTCATGCTGGAACATCAGTGGTTCTCAGCGATGGACAGCGCATATCCTCATGCATTCCAGTTCAATGAGGCAGTTTCCCTGATGGTGAACTGTGATACCCAGGAAGAAATCGATAGGTTGTGGGAGACCCTCTCCTTTGACCCGGAGGCTGCCCAGTGCGGTTGGCTTAAGGACCGATACGGTCTTTCTTGGCAGATTGTTCCCTCAAGTATGGATGAGATGATGAGAGTGGGTACCCCTGAACAGGTGGATAGGATGAGCCAAGCGGTACTCACCATGACCAAGCTCGATGAAAACCTGATAAGGAAAGCGTTTGAAGACTAATGATGCGCATATGCCCAAAGTCCGCTGGGATATTCGGCAGAGGGTGTTCTTTCAGTATCGGATACTATCGGAAAGGGGATACCATGAAGCATAAGCTCATTGAGTCAAAGGTCCTCAAGTTCAAGGAAAAACTATCAGATTAAGCTCGTCTGATACTGTATCGCCGCAAATTGCTGTTGATCTGTATGAACAGTTTCCTCGTATGCAGAGTGGCGTTCGGTATGAACGCCAACCCTGTCCAATGATTTGCTCTCGTTGGTCTTCACCAGAGTTGATCAGTCAATTTTCATTGGGGCAGGATACGGTTCCAGTGAGGCAACTGGTAGAATCATCCCCAATGTTGCAGGAGCACTTTTATTTTATCCCGACCACCCAAAGATTATCCCTGAGTCTGAATTGGTGGTAAGTGTGTATGCCGATACTGACAAACAGCATCTCATCAGAAAAGAGGAGTTCTCAGGTGGCCTAATTCCCCTATTGGAGGGCTCTTTCATTCTGCTCTCTTCCTTGCTCGGTACTTACTATGAACGGGATGGATTGATCAAGCAAACGGTGGAACATGAAATTCCACTTGACGCAATGCGCGTAGCACTTGTAAATGCTGTAGCACATAGAGCATATGAGTATGAAGCCCCTATCAGGGTTACGCTTTTCCCTGATAGAATCGAGTTTCTGAATCCGGGTACATTTTATGCACCAATCAATTCTGAAAATCTCAAGGAGGGTCTCTCCCGGCCTCTTCGGATTGCCGTGTCGGTGCAGCCGAGGTCGATGAAATCCTTGGCTGTGGCGTACTTTTCCTGCTCGTTCGGTCTCAAATCCTTCAATTCCATCTCACTCATCCTCCCCGGGGCGGCTTGCGCCGTTCTGCACCCTCCTCAGCGTGGGTTTCCTGCAGATTCTCGCCCCTGGGGC
>Ga0334882_1000886_pt1 | contig 40611 bp, 32 predicted proteins | sample GraSluR1_MG_5_FD_207226 | JGI IMG/M metagenome (GOLD analysis project Ga0334882, IMG submission 207226) | Sludge microbial communities from methane-producing bioreactor in Wageningen University, Netherlands - Granular Sludge_15_04-R1 | ecosystem: Engineered > Bioreactor > Anaerobic >... | reverse complement strand
AGGGCCAATTTATACTCCGCTTCATCAGGTAAGAATATGATGAAATTTACTTTTAATCACTTGATTATTTCTTGCCAATCCTTAGATATAAAAAAAGAGTTGTGGTGTGCAAGCAGTCTGCCATATTGTTACTATTTTTGGGGTCGAAATACGATTGTTAATTCGCATTGGTAAGAAGATTTGAAAGTAACAGGCAGATAAAATCTTTAAAAACACCATATCGACAATGAAAGTAACCGTTGAAACAGCAAAGGAACTTGGTTTATTGCCCGAGGAATTTGATATGATCAAAAAGATATTAGGGCGTGTGCCAAATTTTACCGAGTTGAGCATCTACTCTGTGATGTGGAGCGAACATGCATCATACAAGAACTCCATTAAGTGGATTAAAACCCTACCTCGCAAGGGAGAGTCAATTCTTGCTGAAGCCGGATCGGAAAATGCTGGTCTTGTCGATATAGGCGGTGGTTTAGCATGTGCATTTAAAATTGAATCGCACAATCATCCATGTGCTGTTGAACCATATCAAGGAGCAGCTACTGGAGTAGGAGGCATTAATCGTGACATTTTCACCATGGGAGCTCGTCCTGTTGCTCAGCTTAACTCCTTGCGTTTTGGTGACATTAAGCTTGATAGAACAAAATGGCTCATAAAGGGAGTGGTAAAGGGTATAGGCGATTATGGCAATGCCTTTGGCATCCCGGTGGTGGCTGGCGAGGTGTTTTTCGACGATTCTTTTAACACTAATCCTTTGGTTAATGCCATGTCGGTAGGTATAGTTAAGAAAGACATGGTGGTTTCAGCTATTTCAAAAGGGGTGGGCAATCCAGTTTTTATTGTTGGGTCTTCAACCGGTAAGGATGGTATCCATGGAACAACCTTTGCATCAGCCAATATTACTGATAACTCTGCGGAGGATTTACCTTCGGTACAAGTAGGCGATCCATTCGCCGAAAAGTTATTGCTAGAAGCATCGCTCGAAGTAATACCCACTGGTGCCATTGTTGGTATGCAGGACATGGGAGCAGCAGGAATCATCTGTTCAACTTCTGAGATGTCGGAGAAGGGTAATCATGGCATGAGGGTAAATCTTGATAAAGTTCCACTTCGGCAGCATAATATTGAGCCTTGGGAAATTCTTCTCTCCGAATCGCAGGAGCGCATGCTAATTGTTGTGAAGAAGGGACGTGAGAAAGAAGTAGAGGAGATATTCAAAAAATGGGATTTAAACTGTGCGCAAATTGGAGAAGTAACCAAAGGCGACAGGCTTGAGTTTCTATGGCATGGTGAAGTTGTTGCCAATGTTCCTGCTCCATCCCTTGTGCTGGGAGGTGGTGCGCCTGTTTATGAACGTGATTTTAAAGAACCTTCTTATTTTAAAGAGAATCAAATGTTTGACATAAATCAATTACCAGAACCGATTGATTTACAGGAGGTAATTTCATTCTTGATTAAACATCCAAATATTGCATCGAAACGTTGGGTTTACGAGCAATACGATACCATGGTGGGAACAGCAAATATGGCAACTAATTTTCCATCCAGCGCTGGTGTTGTTAATATTAAAGGCACAGATAAAGCACTTGTGTTAACTGTCGATTGCAATTCGCGGTATGTGAAGGCAGATCCTGAGGTTGGAGCCATGATTGCAGTTGCCGAAGCTGCCCGCAACATTGTTTGCACAGGTGGAAGACCTTTGGCAATAACCAACTGTTTGAATTTTGGGAATCCATACAATCCAGAGGTGTATTGGCAATTTGTGAAATCAATTAAGGGCATGGGACGCGCCTGCGTTAAATTTGGAACACCTGTAACAGGAGGTAATGTGAGCTTCTATAATCAATCGACTGTAGGTGGTAAGGACGAATCAGTGTTCCCAACTCCAACCATTGGAATGTTGGGTATATTGGATAATAAAAACCATCATACCACAATGGCATTCAAGGAAAAAGGTCATATGATTTATCTTATTGGACGTTCTCATAACGATATAGCATCATCAGAGTACCTGTACTCTTTCCATGGTATTAAAAATTCTCCCGCACCTTACTTTAATCTTGAAGAGGAGTGCAATGTTCAAAAAACTCTTCTGGAGTTAATCAGTAAGAATTTGGTGCAGTCAGCAAATGATGTTTCCGACGGAGGGTTATTCATCGCACTTCTTGAGAGCGCAATTCCAAGACAGCTGGGTTTTGATATAACAACTGATGCTGAGATCAGAACTGATGCTTTTCTTTTTGGAGAAGCGCAAGGACGTATAGTAGTTACCGTTTCACCATCTAGAGAAACTCAATTTATCGACCTTATGATGGCAAACAAGATACCATTTACTACCCTTGGTCATGTTACAAAATCGGAAGTTAGAATTGATGATATTTCCTTTGGTTTTATTTCTGATCTAAAGCGAGAATACGAGAATGCTTTCTCTTCAATGATGGAGGTTAAGTGATCAGTCTTTTCGTGCAATTCAATAGTCAACATTAGTGGCTATAATCAATAAAAAAGATAATAGTGTTGAAGCAATGTTCAATGGCATTGCTCATCGATACGATTTATTAAACCAAATTCTCAGCTTTGGTATTCATGGGTTATGGCGTAAACGTTTGGTAAAAAGGATTCTAAAACATAAACCTTCCAGAGTTATCGATATAGCCACCGGAACTGCTGATGTAGCCATTGCTATAGCGAAAAAAGATGAAAATGTTAACATTGAGGGAGTTGATATTGCTGACAAGATGATAGCAATTGGCAAATCGAAAGTAAAAAATAAAGGTTTTGAGAAGAGGATATCTTTATCAAGAGCATACGCAGAGAGCCTTCCATTTAAAGACGAAATTTTCAATGTGGCTACCGTTGCTTATGGTGTAAGAAACTTCAATGATCCGAAAAAAGGTTTAGAGGAAATGTTTCGTGTGATAAAATCTGGTGGAAGTATTCATGTTCTGGAGTTTGTTAACCCCAAATTATTGATAATTCGATGGATTTTCGGCTTTTATTTTCAAAGTGTTTTACCCCTCTTGGGACGATTAATATCAGGGCATAAGCACGCTTATACCTACTTGCCAAAATCAGTTAAAATTTTCGCTGAACGTCAGGATTTTGTTAAAATGTTAAGTGATGTTGGTTTTATTGAGGCTTCTTATACCATTCAGAGTTTTGGTATAGCAGCAATTTACAGCGCAATAAAACCTTAAAAGGGTATTAATAAGTTAATAAAGTGTTTTTGGTTTTTGAATTTTATGCCCATATTTGAAACTTTTTTAAATAGAATCTGTTTTAAACACTACGACTTTCATCGAAAGAAAATAAAAATAGTTTAAAGCACGTTTATTATTATTGTGTTAAAGAAAATTGTGAAGAATTATAAATACATATTTTTATTTGCTTTAATCAGTTTTGCATCGTTTAATCAACTATTTGCACAGTTTAAGCCTCCGCAAATTCTAAACGATCCCGATTACGATTTTGAAAAGCGATTACGGTTTGGTTTTTCATTGAGTTTACATGTAATGGATTTTCAAACGATGAGTAATCCCAATCAGGAAGAACTTCTTTTTTCAGATGTGAGCCATCTTATACCCGGTTTCAATGTAAATGTTGTATCAGATTTGAGAATTGTACCCACCTTACACCTAAGATTTTTGCCAGGCTTAGCATTTGGGCAAAGAGACCTTTCATTTTATCAACAGGATGGAACGTATGTTCACACCATGAAAATGGAGTCTTCATTCATCGAAATGCCTATAGCCTTGAAGTACGCTGCAGTGCGTAAATCAAATGTACGTCCTTACTTGATAGCCGGTACTAATTTTAGGATTGATATGGCTGCCTATAAAAAGCTAAATATTGAGGAGGGAATTTACTTAAGACTGGTTAAAGGAGATTTTTACTATGAATATGGTTTTGGGGTCGACTTCTTCCTAACTTACTTCAAACTTTCGACTGAGGTTAAGATTTCTTCAGGGTCTAGGAATGTTTTAGCCCGTGCTGATGAATTGGGTGAGATGTATGCAAATGCCATCGATCGCCTTAAGTCACAAATGGTTATTTTATCTTTTCATTTCGAATAACCTATTCCATGCCAAGGGAAATAGTCATTTCGTTATTGCCTCAACAAGCTCATAATTTCGAAAATGTAAGATTAAGCACTGCCAGGTATTTAGGCATAAAAACAAGCCAGTTGGGCAAAGTTCTTATAACTCGAAAGTCAATTGATGCTCGCAGAGGAAAAATTAAGGTCAATATTGGTCTCAAGGTATACGACCTACACGAATCGATTATTGATTCTTTCCCACAATTTCAGTATCAGGATGTAAGAAAAAGCCCCGAGGTTATTGTTGTTGGATCAGGGCCTGCAGGTCTGTTTGCTTCTCTTAGGCTGATTGAATTGGGAATAAAACCAATAATTGTAGAGCGGGGGAAGGATATCGCAAGTCGAAAACGCGATGTGGCTGCTCTTAACAGGAATAAAGGCTTTGAACCAGAATCGAATTTTGCTTTTGGAGAAGGAGGTGCAGGAACTTTTTCCGACGGAAAACTTTATAGCCGATCTCGTAAACGGGGGGATATCAACAGAATTTTAAAAATTCTTCATCTTCATGGTGCCCAGGACGAAATTCTTTATGAGGCTCATCCGCATATTGGAACAAATGTTTTACCACGCGTAATATCTTCAGTTAGGAAGACCATTGAGGAGCATGGAGGAGAAGTGATTTTTAATACTAAAGTCACAGGTATTGAGATAATTAATGGAGTATCGAAGGGGGTTTTGCTTGCCGATGATAGAAACATTGCAGGCAAAGCAGTTATCTTATCCACTGGGCATTCTGCCAGAGATATTTACTATTCTTTTCATCAACAGGGGATACAGCTTGAGGCAAAACCCTTTGCAATGGGTGTAAGAGTAGAGCATCCACAGGAATTAATAGATACCATCCAGTATCATGGAATGAGTAGAGGAGAATTTTTACCAGCAGCAACCTATAGCCTAGCCCAACAAGTAAATGGAAGAGGGGTTTACTCTTTCTGTATGTGCCCTGGAGGATATATTGTTCCAGCTGTTTCTGGATTTAACGAAGTGGTAGTTAATGGCATGTCGCCATCTAAAAGAAACTCGCAATGGGCAAACTCTGGAATTGTAGTTGAGATACAGTTAAGCGATTTAAAATCTTACTCCAAGCATGGAATACTGGCAGGTATAGAGTTTCAAAGAGATTTGGAAGAGTTGGCATTCAAGCAGGTTATGTCTGGTGTTGCTGCCCCGGCTCAAAGGCTTACAGATTTTGTGAGCAGGAAGTTTTCTTCAAACTTACCCATTTGTTCTTACCATCCAGGTGTCATCTCGTCAAGATTGGATCAATGGATGCCAATGGATATTGTAAATAGGTTACAGGCTGGCTTTAAAGAATTTGATAAAAAGATGAAGGGTTTTTTAACCAGCGAAGCACAAGTGCTTGGAGTTGAGTCGCGAACATCATCTCCTTTGCGAATACCCCGCAACCCCGACACCTTTCAACATATAAACGTCAAAGGTCTGTTTCCCTGTGGAGAGGGGGCTGGATATGCTGGGGGCATTGTTTCATCAGCCATTGATGGAGAGCGTTGTGCTGAAGCTCTTTACCAATGGATTAAGTCAAATCCATAGCCGTTCTTCTTCGAAATTCTGAGCATACTATTGCCGCTGCCACTGCAACATTAAGCGATTCGCTTCCACAATCTGTTTTCGAAAAGCTTGGGATAGTTATTCTATGCGAGACGATGCTTTCAAAAGCCTTTGAGATTCCATTTCCTTCATTTCCAAGGATAATCACCCCATTTTGTGATAGTTTTTTGTGGAAAATATTCTCACCCTTCAGGAAGGTTCCGTATACCGGGACCATTTTATTAGCTAGTTGCTCAACGATTTTTGAAGGGTTATAATATGCAATGGCAACCCTGGCAATTGAACCCATGGTTGACTGAACAACTTTAGGTGAATAAGCATCTGCAGTTCCTGATGTACAGATTATTTTTTCTATTCCAAACCAATCGGCTAAACGTATTATGGTTCCCAAATTCCCTGGATCCTGAACATCATCGAGAACTAGTACTAATTCACTTTCAGAAATTTTGAAATCGATTTGTTTTACGGGAACTTTTACAACAGCCAAAACCTCCGATGGAGTGCTTAGGCCACTGATCCGTTCCATTTCTTTTTTGCTGATTTGTTGGTATGAAATATTTTCATTTTTAATCATAGGGGTCCAACTTTCAACATAGAAAATCTTTGAAACCTGAATTGACGATTGAAGAAGATCCTGTACCAAACGATTTCCCTCCGCAATAAAGAGATTATGTTCTTTCCGATACTTTTTTGCCTGAAGATTTTTTATCTGTTTTATTTGGGATATGCTCAACATGGGCGATATAGTTTTTTCATTACAAATATATACTATGTGCAAACAAAACTGAAAAATAGATTTTTTTATAATAAATTGAGGGAAAGATTGGTGTTAAAAATAAAAAATGTTAAAAAGAAGAGATGAGTATTTTGATGAAGTTCCCTTTTTTGTGGATGTTTGGCATTTTTTATGCTACTACCTAGCATTTATGATTCAAAGGGTTTTACTATCTTTCCACGTCAATTTTGGATAGTTTTTTATATTTTAGGTTATGCCCATTTTTTAATGATAATCAAAAGAATAAAGATAAGTTACCACAGTAAGGGAGTCCTTCCCTTTCTTGCAATTATTTTACTCCTGGCTTCATCATGTAGCATTACCCGAAGAGTACCAGATGATAGATATCTGCTTGATAAGGTTAAGATGAATATTGAATCCGATGAAAAGGTAAGTGTAAAGGAAAGTGACCTGCAAAGATATGTTAGACAACAGCCAAACACACGTATTCTATTCTTTCGTTTTCACCTGAGAATTTTCAACGCTGCAAAACCACACAAATACACGGGTTTTAGTAGATGGCTAAAGACAATTGGAGAGGAACCTGTTATTTTGGATACTTTTCTATCCCATCAATCAACCACCAATCTTAAAAGATTTTTAGATTCAAAGGGATATTATAACTCAAATGTTATTAATAGTACAGAATACGATAGGAAAAAAGCAGAGGTATCCTATTTAGTAAAACCTGGATTGCCATATAAGATTAGTAAAATTAGCTATGTAATAGAGGATGCATCAATTCGTCGAATAGTTATTAACGATACCATTAATAGGATTCTGAAAAAAGGAGCCCATTTTGATATTGACCTTCTGAAAGAAGAACGGATTAGAATAGAGAAACTCTTAAAGGAAGAGGGATACTTTTTCTTTTCACGCGATTTTATAACCTTTAATGCAGACACAAGCGTTTCTAATAGGAAAGTTGATTTGGAACTTTACATTAGGAATAGGTTTATTCGTGATCAATTTGGAGAGCGCATTCCTCAAACCTACAAAAAGTACGAAATAAATAATGTTTTTTTCTATCCAAATTATGATCCGGTAAATTTCTTTCAATATCAGCAGTCCAAATTATTAGATACAATTCGATATGAAAATCAGTTTTTTGTTTTTCATAAAGATCCTGGGATAAAGTTAAAGACATTAACCAATTCTAATCTAATTAAGCCCGGAAATCTTTACTCCGAGAGTACTGTTAAGATTACACGAAGCAAACTAGCGTCATTGAGATTGTATAGGGTTGTGAATGTATTCTTTGAAGAATATATCGAAAAAGACAATGGTTACTTTGTTGATGATAATTTTCTTTTTTTTAACAATAATGCTTCATCGGAGAGAAAGGATTTTGGACAAATAAATTGCCATATTCAACTTACACCTCATACATTGCAAAGTTATCAAGTAGACTTGGTTGGGACAAACTCTGCATCGGATATAGGTATTGAAGGGAACCTTAACTATCAGCATAAAAATATTTTCAGAGGTGCTGAAACTTTCGATATTAAGCTAAGAGGAATGGTAGAGATCTTATCCTCCGATCGAACAGGATTTGACAATGCTCTTGAGTATGGAGGCTCGATTGGATTTGGATTTCCCCGATTTCTTGGTCCCCAGTATTTTCAAAAAGTTCTTGGGCAATATAATCCCCGAACCCAGATATCTTCGTCCTACAACTATCAGAATCGCCCTCAATACACCAGAACTGTTGCAGGGCTAAGTTTTGGGTATAACTGGAGAGGTGAAAGAAAGTTTTCGCATACAATAACACCTGCAGAGATCAATTTAATTAATATTTATTCCATCTCCTCATCTTTTTACGAAATAATTCGCGATACATACCTCGAGAATAGCTACATAAGCCAGTTAGTAACTCTGTCGAGTTATAGCATGATTTATAATAACCAGATAAGTCCTAGAGATAACTTTTCTATTGTTAGGTTAAATTTGGAACTTTCTGGAAATATGCTAAATGGTGCTTATTCAATCTGGGGCCAAAAAGCGGAGGATGATACATATAAAATTTTCAACATTAGTTTTTCTCAGTTTATTCGTAGCGATATAAACTATACATTTAACCATGTCCTTGATGAGAATAACACATTCGTGTATCGTGCTTATGCAGGAGCAGGATTACCATACGGTAATTCAAAAGCTTTACCATTCGAAAAGAAATACTTCTCAGGGGGATCTACTGGAATAAGAGGATGGAATGCTCGAAGTTTGGGCCCAGGAACTTATGTGGAAGCCAAGGAAGGTATTATTCCAAACCAAACAGCTGACATTAAATTGGAGGCAAACATGGAGTATCGTTTTAAACTCATTTGGATGTTAGAAGGTGCTCTTTTCCTAGATGCAGGAAATATTTGGGCTATTTCATCTGCCGATGAACGTCCAGGAGCCCTTTTTAAGATTAATGAATTCTATAAGCAGCTTGCCTTAGGAACAGGAACAGGTATAAGAATGGATTTGGGTTTCTTTGTTATTAGGTTCGACTTGGGAATAAAAGTATATGATCCAGGAATAAATGTTTCTACTATTAGTGATTTTGAAAGTCAAAATGTTCATTGGATTCCATTTAATCGACGCTATAAACGATCAGATTTTGTGCTAAATTTTGGAATAGGATACCCATTCTAGAAAAAGGCTGAACTATTTTTAAAATAACAATGAGTTTGTATCAAATCTTTATTATGATACAACCTCACTGTTTGATAAGGGGAATTATTCTCCAAAAATCTCTTTAAGCTTATCTTCTAAATCGCTACCCCTAAGATTTTTTGCGATAATCTGCCCAGTGGGAGATATCAGTAGATTTGCTGGTATCGACATGATGCCGTAAAGCTTTGCTATGGGGCTTTCCCAACCTGTCAGATCAGAAACTTGGGTCCAAAGCAGACCATCCTGTTTGATAGCCTCAAGCCATTGGTCTCGGCTACGATCAAAAGAAACTCCGTAAATATCAAAACCTTTTGATTTATAAGTATTGTACAGTTTTACTAGATGTGGATTTTCCTGACGACATGGAGCACACCAACCTGCCCAAAAATCAAGTAAAACATAATTTTCTCCAACGAATGTGGATAACGCTATTTCCTGTCCCAGAGGATCGGATAGGATAAAATCAGTATAGGGTTGACCAATGGATGTTCGCATCTCAACGGCTAAATGATCATTCAATGCTGCAACAAATTGAGATTCTTGAATATTTGAGGGGAAGGCTCCAGCAATTTCTTGTAGTTCAGTCAACTCTAGTTGATCAATCAAATGGATTAGAGTAATGTATGCCGAAACAACCGAATGGTTGTTGTCCTTAACGAATTGTTTGATATGACCCATAAATATCTCTATCTCTGCCATATACTCGTTGGTCAATTCTTCCTCAAGGGTGGATGTTAGTATTCCATCCATGGCAGCAGACTGATACTGAAAACTAATATCCATCAAGGTTTGGCTTTTTTCTTCAGCAAGTTTATTGAAATCTAACAGTATATTGTGCGACTCAGATCCCACGATTTCAATCGCTTGAAAATCATTCATACTTCCAATAATGGTAATGTCAGAATTTTCAAGAAAAAGGACAATGCGTTCCTGAGTTTGATCGAAATGTATGGCATAAATGTCAGGATATGGAACAGATCCTTTAAAAGTAAACTTGCCATCCTTAATTAAAGTGGAATCTACTGTAATATAGTCGTTCTCCATGATCTGCATTAGGTAAACAGTTTGCTCAGGTGCCCTTTCAATATCGCCATTAATCTTATACTTATTGCTTGAGCAAGAAAGCATTACAAAGATCACTAGGGGTAGAACCAGAATTTTTTTCATTTTTTTCGATTTTTAAATTTTATGATTAACAATTGATATTCAATCTTTGTTTAAAGTTTTCGGTAAAAATCGAGGACATTTTTGGCTGCGGAAAATGAGCTGATCTTGCCATCAATCAAATCCATTTCAGCTGATTTCAGAGTATCCTTAACCAAAGGATTATTGTAAAAGTCATCCTTGAGTGAGTCTAATATGGTTTGATGCATCCAAAAAGTTGATTGCTTTAGTCTACGGTTAAAAAAATAATTATTCTTCTTTGCAAATTGCATATAGTCTAGCATATCTTCCCATATCTCTTGTAATCCCATTTTTGTAACAGATGAACATGTCCTGACAAGTGGAGCCCAGCCAGAATCAACAGGGGGGAAAAGATGCAGGGCATTTTCATATTGTGCTTTTGCTAGATCGGCTTTCTGAATATTATCACCATCGGCTTTTGTGATTGCTATCAGATCGGCCATTTCCATTATTCCACGTTTTATCCCTTGTAACTCGTCACCTGCACCGGCTAGCATAAGTAGTAAGAAGAAATCCACCATCGAATGGACAGCGGTTTCACTTTGGCCAACGCCAACTGTTTCAATAAAAATAGTATTGAATCCCGCTGCTTCGCAAAGAAAAATGGTTTCCCGGGTTTTTCTAGCCACTCCCCCCAGTGAACCTGCCGAGGGTGAAGGTCTGATAAATGCATTTGGATCAGAACACAGGGTTTCCATTCGGGTTTTGTCACCCAATATGCTACCCTTACTCCTTTCACTGCTAGGATCTATCGCAAGAACCGCTAACTTACCCCCAAGAGAAGTAATTGTGCCCCCCAGTGCTTCAATAAATGAGCTTTTACCTACACCAGGAACCCCTGTAATTCCTATTCTAAGTGAATTCCCAGTATATGGCAAACACTTTTCAATAACCTGCTGTCCAATTTCATGATGTTCGGGCAATGAGCTTTCAACAAGAGTAATGGCCTGGCTGAGGATGGTGATATTCCGTTTTAGTATGCCCTCGAAATAATGATCAGCGCTTAGCAACCTTTTTCTATGCCTTTTCATTTTTTGCAACGCATCCATATTAATGGACGAGGGTTGATCAACTCCAGGATTAACAATAAGTGCAGACTTAAACTCTTTCTTACCAACCATAAGAATAATAAAATTCAGGGCAAAGGTAAACTTTTTTGATTTGAATCTACTTTATTCGAAGGGAACTATCAAGGAGTAAATATTAGTTTGCGATAGGATTTTTAGGATATATTTGTTACACTTCATCAAACCCTAACACCAAAAATAACCACATCGTCAATCTGTTCATAACCCTCTCGCCATTTTAGATGGGCTTGATGAAGTGTGTTTTTTTGCTCCTCCATGGACAAATGGTTGATTTCAACAAGTAGTTCTTTAAAGCGTTTCGACATGAATTTTCTTCCATCCTGCCCCCCAAACTGGTCGGGAAATCCATCTGAGAACATGTAGAAGGTGTCCCCAGCCTGAAGTTCTATTTCGTTATTGGTAAAGGTCTTGTCGTCATTTATGTGAATTGCCACAGGCATTTTGTCAGCTTTATACTCAATGAGCTCGCCCTTTCTGATAAGGTATAATGGGTTATATGCTCCTGCCCATTCAAGACGCATTTTTTTTAGGTCTAGAAGGCTGAGAGATATGTCCATCCCATCCTTTTGCTCATTCTGTTTTCCTGTTTGTGAAAGGGTAACCTTAACCAACTCCCGAAGCATATTCAGGATTTGTGCAGGCTGCATAATCCCTTCTTTATTCACTATTTCGTATAGGAATGAAACCCCTAGCATGCTCATGAAGGCACCAGGAACACCATGTCCGGTACAATCGGCAGCAACCAGAACCATTTTGTTATCTTTCTTGGTGAACCAGTAGAAGTCTCCGCTCACAATATCGCGGGGAAGGAATAGTACGAAGTGCTCTTTAAGAGCAGTGTTTAACAAATTTTCCGATGGTAGAATGGCGTTTTGAATCCGACTAGCGTAGCGGATACTATCGGTTATCTCTTGCTTTTGATGAGATATGAGCTCGTTTTTCTCTTCAAGTATCTTATTGGCTCGCTGCTTTTGGCGAATCATATTTATCAACAAACCGGCGAAAGCTAGTATTACAAGTAATCCTCCGATTGTTATGAAGATCACCAATCTTTGCCTTTGATTCTCAGAGTGAAGTAGGGCTTTCTCATTGCTAAGGAGTTTGATCTCCTGCTCTTTCTTCTCAGTTTCATACTTTGTTTGCATCTCGGTTATGGCCTTTTGGCTTTTTTCCGAGAATATTTGATCTTTTATTTGTGTAGATTTTTTGTAGTAGATCAGAGCATTCGCCATTTCTCCCTGTTGCTCGTATATCTTTGACAGCTTATTATAGCTGTGCCTTAGATCATCTATTAGCCCAAGATCCTCAGCAATGCTTGCACTTTCAAAAAAGTAGCGTTCGGCAAGATTAAGATTACCTTTTCTAAAATTTGTTTCACCCAATGCAAAAAGTGCATTTGATATTTCTTGACGACTATTGAGTTTCTTTGCAAGACCTAATCCTTTGTTTATAAAATCTTGTGCTTGAGTCCAGTTACGAACCCAATTGTAGTGGCTTCCCAAGTTGATATACACTTTAGCGATTTCAATAGCATCTTCAATTTCCTCAAAAATTTCAAGTGCTTGATTGTAGTAATCAATGGTTTTTGAGAAGGATAATAGTATATCATTGGAAGGTATTTTATAAAGTGAGTCTTCCCAAGCTTCTCCATACTTGGCAACAAAAGTGTTAATGGCAAGACGTGAATTTGTGTTGGCAATGTTATTCAACGAGCGGGCAACCATCGTAAGATTATCATCCGACTTAAATAAGCTTAATGCTCTTTCATGAAATTCAAGTGCTTTTTTAAAATGAATTTCATTGTCATCAACAGAAAGGGCACTTTGCGATAGGTTTTCATATATAATACCAATCTCGTTGCAGGCAATGGCAATATAATACTGATGCCTTATGCGTTCAGCAATAATAAGGCTGTTCTGAAATTGCTCAAGTGCAAGTTGGTAGTTTCCAGGCCTATAGTGAACTCTACCTAAGTTATAGTATGCTAAATATAGCCCAGCAAAATCTCCCTGCGATTCTTTTATTTCAATTTCTTTTTGATAGCTTTCAATGGCATTTTTTGTCTCTCCAATATCATCGTATAATCTACCAAGCCTGTTATATGCATGGGCTACGTCAAGCATGGCATTCTCTTCAAGCCGAATATTTAATGCTTGCTTAAGCAAGATTAGTGCTGAGTCAGGTTTGCCTTCTAGGGTTTTCAACGTCCCCATGTCGATTAAAGCGTCAGCTTCAAGTAGTCTATCATTAATTCTTCTCGATAGTTCTAATGCTTTATTAGTATATAATTTGAATTTGTCTATGGAATCAATGGCATAGTAGGCTTGTCCAATGCTACGGAGGTTCTTACCCATTAAGTTTAAATCGTTTACCTTTTCTGATAGACTCAAAGATTGTATAAAACAATCAAGAGCTTTGTCTTCCTGATATTGGGCGTAGTATACTTTGCCCATTGCGTTTAAAGCGTCGGCTTGAGCGTTGGAATCCTTTATTTTCTTAGCAAGTTCATATGCCTGCTTTGCATATGAAAGTCCATCTTCTTCATAAATTTTAATATCGCTTAGTTCAATGTAAATTGCGATCTTATCAACATCATTTGCAGTTTGTAATAAATTATTAAGGCTATCTATTTTACTGTCAGTGGATTGGCTAAATGATAGCTGATTGACAAATAGTAAGAGAATGAATGAAATTTTTCGAAACATTTTATTGCTTTTTCTTTAATCAAAGAAATAAAAAAAAAACGATTGTTGTAGACTTATTTTCGAAAAATTTGATTTTTAGTGAGTATACTTCAATTTATCGGCTTTAATCTTGAATAAGTTATTGTACTGTAAAACTTTTTGATTCTTTTTGTGTTTTGAGGAATAGTAGGTAGTTTTGATTAAATTTTTCAATATAATTAAACGAAATGTTAAGAAGTTTGACCCTTATTGCTTTTATAATAGTATTGCTAAGTTCTGGTTGTACTTATCAACCATCTGGTTTTGATAAGCCCAATGTAATGGTAAGCATTTTACCCCAGAAGTATTTTGTTGAACGTATAGCCGATACATTGTTAAATGTTAGTGTAATGGTACCTTCAGGTTCTAGCCCCGAAACTTATGAGCCCACACCATTTCAAATTAAAACCTTAAGTAATTCTTTAGCCTATTTTTCGCTTGGACTATTAGATTTTGAGAAAACTACACTAAAAAAAATACAAGGGAATAACATTTATACTCTTTTTATCAATCACTCCAACGAGTTTAATCTGATCGAGGGACAATGTATTCATCATGACCATTCACACAGCCACGGTTTTGATCCGCATGTTTGGCTATCGCCAGTTGAGGTAAAAAAAATGGTGAATTCCATATACATTACCCTTTCCGAGCTTTTTCCTAAGAATGATTCAGTTTTTAGAGCAAATACCCAATTATTTATTGCTGAAATTGATAGTTTAGACTCATATTTGAAAAGTTCTTTTCAGGATGTTTCTACAAATAAGTTTTTCATTTTTCACCCTGCATTCACCTATTTTGCAAGGGATTATGGTTTGGTGCAGGTTTCATTGGAAGAAGATGGTAAATCTCCATCCATGAAGCATATGAAATCGGTTTTGAAAGATGCAAAAAACGAAGGTGTAAAAACCATTTTTATTCAGAAAGAGTTTGATGCGAGTATGGCGAAAACAATTGCAGATGACATTGGGAGTAAAGTAGTTGTGATTGATCCGCTAGATTATAATTGGCTAAGCAACATGTTTCTTACAGCTGATCTTTTTAAGGATGCTTTAAACGGAAACTAATTTATAATGGGTAAAATACTAGAAATTACTTCAGCATCGGTTGGCTACGACGATGAATTGATTCTTAGAGATGTTAATTTAGTAATCTCCGATTTCGATTTTGTTGGTGTTATTGGTCCAAATGGCGGAGGAAAAACCACCCTTTTGAAGTTGATATTAGGAGAGCTAAAACCAAAAAAAGGTTCAGTTGAATTTTTTAAGCTTAATCCAAATGATACTATTTTTGGCTATCTTCCTCAGGTGGTTGGAATAGATAAGAAATTTCCCATCTCGGTTATGGAAGTTGTACTTTCGGGTTTATTGGGGAGAAAGGGAATTGGTGGAAGGTATACCGCACAGGATAAACGAATGGCATTGGATCTTCTTAACCGTTTGGGAATCCAAAGCCTAAAGGACAAAGTAATCGGTGAACTTTCAGGAGGACAAATGCAACGTGTTTTTTTAAGCAGAGCACTAGTTTCACACCCTCGACTATTAATACTTGATGAACCCAATACTTTTGTTGACAATAAGTTTGAAAAGGAACTCTATGAATTGCTAAAGGAATTAAATAAGGAGATGGCCATAATAATGGTATCACACGATTTGGGAACCATAACTTCTCATGTTAAGACTATTGCCTGTGTTAACAGGCACCTGCATTATCATCCATCAAATTTAATAACCACTGAACAATTGGCTGCCTATGATTGCCCAATACAAATCATAGCACATGGACCTGTTCCTCATACTGTTTTAACCAAGCACTAATTTATTTGGATAATATGTTTAGTTTTTTTTCAGACATACTTCAATACCAATTTGTATTAAATGCTTTTTGGGCAGCATTACTGGTTTCTGTGGCTGCAGGGTTGGTTGGTACTTACATCGTAGCTCGTAGGTTAGTTTTCTTTAGCGGTGGCATTACACACGCTTCTTTTGGTGGTATTGGAATAGCATATTACCTTGGATTAAACCCTATTCTTGGGGCAATGGTTTTCGCAGTGATTACTGCATTTGGAGTAGAAGTATTATCCACCAAATTTAGGGTGCGTGAGGACTCTGCAATTGGTATGCTTTGGTCAGTGGGTATGGCAATTGGTGTTTTCTTTGTTTTTTTAACCCCAGGATATGCTCCAAACCTTATGAGCTTTCTTTTTGGATCAATTCTTACTGTTTCTAAACAGGATATATACTTATTGCTCGGACTAGACATAGTAATGATATCGTTCTTTATTATTTTTTATCGCCCAATACTTTACCTTGCTTTTGATCCAAACTTTGCAAGAACACAGAAAATTCCAGAGAAACTCTTTACTTATATCCTTAAAGCTTTTTTAGCAATGACCATTGTTTTGAGCATTAGATTGGTAGGTATAATCCTTCTGATTTCTTTGCTCACAGTACCACCAACCATAACAAACCTTTTTACTAAGAAATTTAAGAACATTATATTCGCATCGGTATTAATTGGTTTTGTTGGATCATTGGTAGGACTATTAATTTCATATGGACTGAACGTGCCTTCGGGTGCAACAATTATTATTTCGCTGGTAATCATTTTTTTAATAGCTAGATTTTTTCGTTTTTTAAGAGAAAAAATCAACCATAATCAATTTAATTTGTAATTAACTAAATTTTGAACAAAATAATACGCAAATAACCATGAACTACGATGTTATTGTTATTGGGAGTGGCCCTGGGGGTTACGTGGCAGCAATTAGAGCTAGCCAATTGGGTTTAAAGGTTGGAGTTGTGGAGAAGGAAAACCTCGGTGGAATCTGCCTCAATTGGGGATGTATTCCTACCAAGGCGCTTTTAAAAAGCGCTCAAGTTTACGAGTATGCTCAGCATGCCCTTGAGTATGGTGTTATGGCAAGCGATGTAAAACCCGATTTTGCAAAAATGATTGAACGAAGCCGTGGAGTAGCTGATAGCATGAGTAAGGGTATACAGTTCCTTTTCAAAAAAAATAAGATTGATGTTATAGCTGGTTTTGGTAAGCTAAAGAGTAAGGGTGTTGTTATCGTAACGGGTTTGGATGGAAAAAACCAAGAATATACAGCCAAACATATCATTTTTGCCACAGGAGCACGGTCTCGGGAATTACCCAATCTCAAGCAGGATGGAGGAAAAATTATTGGCTACCGCCAAGCGCTTTCTCTTCCTAAACAGCCTAAGTCGATGGTGGTTGTAGGTTCTGGTGCAATTGGTAGTGAATTTGCATACTTCTACAATGCCATTGGCACAGAGGTTACTTTAGTTGAATTCATGCCAAATGTTGTACCTCTTGAGGATGAAGAGGTTTCCAAAACCCTTGAGCGTTCATTCAAAAAAGCAAAGATAAAGGTAATGACTGATTCAACCGTTGAAGCGGTTGACACCAGCGGTGATCTTTGCAGGGTTACCATAAAAACCAGGAAAGGCGAGGAAGTTGTTGAGTCCGAGATCGTATTATCGGCTGTGGGTATTACTCCTAACATTGAAGGGATTGGACTTGAAGAGGTAGGCGTTGCCATTGAAAATGGCAGGGTGAAGGTTGATGAGTATTATCGTACCAACATTGACGGAATTTACGCAATTGGTGATATCATTCCAGGCCCAGCACTTGCTCACGTGGCATCTGCCGAGGGTATTGTTTGTGTTGAGAAGATTGCAGGAATGGATGTGCACCCAATAAACTATAAGAATATCCCTGGTTGTACCTACACCATGCCCGAGGTTTCATCGGTGGGCATGACCGAAAAGGCTGCCCAAGAGGCAGGATATGAGATTAAGGTTGGTAAGTTTCCCTTTACCGCATCAGGAAAAGCAACCGCAGCAGGTATGCACGATGGCTTTGTGAAGCTTATTTTTGACGCCAAATATGGTGAATTGCTAGGGGCACACATGATTGGTGGAAATGTAACCGAAATGATTGCAGAGATGGTTGTAGCCCGTAATCTTGAGACTACAGGTCATGAACTTATTAAAAGCATTCATCCACATCCAACCATGAGTGAGGCCATTATGGAAGCTGCTGCTGCAGCTTATGGCGAGGTGATTCATATGTAAAGCATATACCCGTCAGACCTACAAAAGCGATCTGACGGGTACAATTATTCCTCTGTAAATAAAAATATATCTTCGATTTTTTCGCCAAAAACCTGTGCGATATCCCATGCCAGTTTAAGTGAGGGGTTATATTTACCCTTCTCCAGAAAAACAATGGTTTCCCTTCGCACATTTACTTTTCTGGCAAGGTCATCTTGGGTAAGGTTAAATCTGGCTCGCAGCTCTTTAATCCGATTATCCATTTCTTATACCTCTAAAGTTAAAGTAGAGCCAACTTAGCGCAAAGATTACAGCCATACCAAGAATTCCTGAACCCATTAGCACTTCAACATCCATGGTTACTTTATCCTTGATGTAGATCATGAAGACCCACAAATACAGGGAAATGAAGTACGAAAGCGAAGCGGCTTTCTGCATCACTTTTTTCGACATTTCATCCTCACTAGGTTCACCCCGTTTTTCACTTGAAATTCGTTTAACTCCAATGAAGAGAGCAAATACAACTAAAAGGGTAATTACAAGAAAATGGAAGTTTTCCATAATACTTGACCCTTTATAGCTTAAGAAAAACCAGATTGCACTTGTAATCAATACAAGTGCTGCAATGATAAAAATTAATGTTGATCTTTTCATTTTTTTTGGATTTAATGTTATAAAATTCTAACACAAAGTTAGAAATATATAACATAAATGTCAAGTTTTTCTTAAATTTTTTTTATTCGATATCAAGAAAGTTGATAATTCTTATTAGATCTTTCTCATTCTTTATGGAAAACTTGTTATGACTTATAAATTTTTTTATATGATCTTTTTCTGAAGGAAGGGCATTAAAAATTGATCTTTTGTTGATTTTCTTTATAGGAATAACATCATTATTAGCTAGTTTGATGAAGTATAAATTTCTTGGTTTTACTATCGGAATTTCAAAAGTGCTATTATTCTCTTGGTACGAATAAATACCTGCATCAATAATCTGTCTAAAAACAAATAGGACAATGTTTCCTTCGTATAATACTTGAGCAAAAAAACTAGGCGGTAAACTGTAGAATGGTACCTTTGCTTCAATATTTCTGAAAATTAAAGTGTCTTTTGTTTTCGTATCGAATAGTGAAAATTCATGAATGGCTTCCTTTTCAAGGATAACTGTTCTAACTTTTGATGAATTGAACCAAAGTACTTGATCAATGTACCCGTTATAGTTTAAAAGATTATTATTTGAAATGAATCCATTTTTCAGGATTACAGTTCCCTCACTCCAACTTTCAAGTAAGAGTTGACTACCCTTTGTGGGTTTTTGTTTGTAAACAATTTCACCAAAAAGGTGAGATTCATTCAATTTTTCAATTATTTCAACGGTATTATTAGTTTGAGTAAAACCAATTATCTGAAAAAGCAAATTTATTGCTAGGGGCAAAAATATTTTTCTATTACTCATTTTTATTTAACAATTAAAGGTATTCTTTGTGAGAAGGGTTTTCCATTTATTAAAATTCCTTCGATAATAATTGAATAATTTCCCACTACATCACTAGTATAGAATGAGATATTCGATGGAAAGCCATCGATTAGTTCAAGGTTTGGAATCCAGGTTATGGTTTCTCTGAGATCAGGAAAATATTGATCTATTTTTTGATCATCGTCGTATTTTGGCGATAAGAAATTTATTTTATCCCTATCTATGTTAAAATACACTGGCTTTTTATGGTCTTTTTGGAAGATATTATCTGCAGGTTCATTTGTAAAAATCGAAAGGATTCCATTAAATTCAATATTTCCCAGGATGCTAGAATGACTAATAAGTTCAATCGATTTAATATCTTTTGATGATAGGTGTATAATGTCATTAATATTTGACATGTAGACTCCATTTAGAAAAATTACTGGTTCCTGAGGGAAGAATTCCCTTGTGCTTGAATTTATCATTCTTGCAGTGAATTTCCCTTTCTCTTTCCTTATTCTAAGTATAGGGATTATTTCGTATGCTATTTCCGAAAAGTTATCCAATGATACATAATCTAATGTTTTATATTTAAAGGTAGGATTATGGTAAAGTGTTGGTATTGATTGTTTTACTTTTAACCGATGACTTTCTTGTGGCAAATGATTTATTCCAAAAGATTTTTGAACACGTTTTATTATTTTAGTGTCCTCAATATATTGAGATAGATTATTGTGTACTATTATTTTGTTTGGTGTATAGGGTAGAGGATTAAACTTATTTCTAATTACTATTTCTGCATTATACAAATTCAAAGGATCATATATGCTAAGGTAAATGCCCTTGTTCTTATAGTAATCGGTCATTAGAAAGAAGAAAGAGCCATCTAGGTATGTTTCTGAATATTTCAAATTAACAATGGTATCCTGAGTGGAAAGAAAAACAATTGCTCTAGAAATGGGTAATCTTGAGGTTTTGTCAATAACTTTTCCACTTAAAATCGAACCATGGTTTTCAGGAATAATCATCTCAAATTGTAAATTCTGAAATCTTTGAGAAGGTATTAATGAGTAATCCTTGGTTACGAAAGAGTTAATAGCGTAATTTGTTACGTAGTAATGATTTTCTTTATTATCAAATTCATTGAAGGAATGAATGCTTGGTGAGTTATTTGCCAAAAGCGTTTCATCCCTTGTAACCGATAGAGATGCAGATGCAATATCAGCTGTAAGGATGGATTTGTTAAATATTAGGTTAACCTTTTCCCTTGTGCCATAATTTTCTTTATCTGTATTGACTTTAATGCCTTGACAATTCATGCGATTAACATAAAATTCCTCCTTTATAACATCTCTGTTTGAATCTAAAAGGGCAATGGTTAGGAGCCCCAAAGGGAATTTACCAGCATCAAATTTAAACTCATTGACTGTTTGTTTTAAATCGACATAGCTTTCTTTTAGGATTACATTTCCTTGCGAGATTTTAATAAAAACATTATTTGTGGATTTTGAGGGTTGAACAAGCACTGAAATTTGATCCCCTTCTGATTGTCGAATCATTAATAAGTTCTTTTCAAGAGTATTTGAGGGGATTTTAATTGGATCTTTCTTTGGAAAGTGAATGGAATAATCTTTTTTTGATTCAGGAGTAAAAGAAAATATCGAGAAACCTAAATCATTAATTTCAAAAGTCGTTGTTGTATCCGAATCATTTTCAATTATATATGCATGCTTTTCAGTGAAATCTTGATTGTAGTAAAGAACAGCCAATTGATTTTCTATACCATATGTAAGTCCACCACCTTCTACAATAACTTCAATGGGTTTTTGACAGTATAATCCAATGGTTTTTATAGGATCTTCATCGAATCTGTTTATCACAATGATTTGTTTAACAAAAAAGGGCGTATTTGTAATAAGCATATTATTTGTCCAACCAACTAATCTATATAATCCAGTTTTTAAAGTATCGGGAAGGAAAAAACTTCCATGATTAAAAAGATTTGGAGAGAACATTTCAATGCTATCAATCATGCTTCCGTTTGGAGCATAAGAGGCAATGTATAAAACTTTGCTTATTAGGGAATTGTTAACGTCTTTTCCAACGTTTAGATAGGTTTTGAAAAAAACTCTATCCCCCGAGAAGTAAATATCTTTATCGGTATGTATATATAAATTTTCGTTGGGTACAAATTCTGAAAGAGCAAATTTTGCATTGCAAAATCCATCGGTTAAAAGGAAGATAACTAGAAAACTTGTTATTATTGTTTTATTAATTAGCATAATAATATTAGTTATTTACCCAAAAATCAGGTTTAACATTATCAAAACAATTTGATGGGGGAATTGAATCCAGCTTATTTGTCAGTTCGAAATTTACTTGCTCAGGATAAAACCGATCCCTTACAATATATCCATTCGTTATTTCAGAAGAAGCTTCGAAATGCCCAACTACAATTTTATTGGGATCATTAACACATCTCATATTACTATTTATTTGTGAAGGAATAGGAGAAAATAAACTTTCATCGGAATTAATCTGTTTTATTACTTCGTAGTAATATTGATAAGAGTTTTGGTTTAGTGTGTAAACAGAAACTTTAAGTAGTATACCTTGAATTAATCTATCCCAGGGAAGAGAATAATACTTAACCGATCTTCTAGGAATAAAAGCAACAACTGTGTTGCTAATATCTCCAGGAGTATTATCGACAGTAGGAAAGTTAATGTTATAAATACCTTGTGCCTGTTCGTATATTTTCCAGCAATACCATAACGGTCCGGGTCCTTCAGGTGGATCTTCACCCGAAGGGTAAACATATTGTACTACGATCTTTGAATCGAAACGTATCATGGGATTGTTTTCATAATTTTCATCCACCTGAAGGATCGCATTGACGCCCTGAATTTCCCTGAGAACCAGATTGCCAAGCTCGTCCTCATAAACTTCAGTTTTTATGGCTATTTCTGGTTTTATTGATAAGATATCTATGCTTGGCAGCATTGTTTGGGGTGAGGATGTGTAATTATTACCATCCTGAGTATGTATATTTAAAGTATAACTTCTTCCAATCATTCCAATCATCGTCTCTGATGAGCGATATTCACCCGGAAAAACCTCACTGAAGATATAAGTTGCACCCTGATCGTCATCTACAGAAACTTGTGCGCCTTCAACAGGAACAGATTTTTGTCCAGAGTTGAAAGGAATTGTGGTTGTTAGTTTAATGTGATATGGTCCAGGTTGATCAGTAATTAATCCCTGAACAACAAGAGCATTCCCTTTAATATCAATAGTAGGTTCGTAAATCTCTCTGCAAGCATAAAGAAAAATACAAAGTGCTGAAACCAATATTATAATTATTCTAGGTATTGTCATTTTTTTTAAATATTAGAATGTAAAGTTGTATGTAAGTGTTGGTAAAGGCCTTCCAATTATTGTTAGCTTATAAAGGCTGTATTTTTGATAATTATTCATGGGAGAAGGTGTTGTCTTTTCGTAGTATATGGAATGTATATTCTTGCGGGAGTATACGTTAATTACGGAAATAGTCCAAAAGCTTTTCCATTTCTTTGTGAGCCTTAGTGATCCGTCATAACTTAACGATAAATCTAACCTGTGATAGTCAGGTAGCCGATACTTATTCCGATCAGAATAGTGTATTAATTGGTGACCATTTATACCATAGGAGAGTTCTGGTAAAGTAATCGGTCTACCTGTATTGTAAGTAAATGAGGCGCCTACTCTCCAACGTCGGCTAAGGTTGAGGTTACTATTTAACACAAGATTGTGAGGGCTATCGAAATTGGATGGGAAATATTCATTGGCATTAATCTGTTCTTCGGAATGAATGGCTGAAGTTTTTCTCATGGACTGGGAAAAAGTATAACTAATCCAACCCGTTAAATTTCCCGAAATCTTTTTAAAGTATAATTCTAAGCCATAGCTATAACCATTGCAAGCAATGAGATCAGCTTCAAGCATTGTGTTCATCAATATTTGAGCGTTGTTTTTGGTTTCCAGTACGTTCTGAAGATTTTTATAGTATAATTCAATGGATGATTCGATAGCATTATTACTAAAGTTTTTGAAAAATCCCAATGCTAATTGATCAACTAAAGTGGGAGCGTAGTGTTCGTTACTTAAGTACCAAACATCAGATGGAGTAGAAATGGCAGTTGTCGAAACAAGATTTACAAATTGGGTTCCCCTATTATAGCTTAACTTAAATGAACTGGTTGGGTTTAACTGATACCTTAGTCCCATTCGTGGCTCAAGGCCAATGTGATAAGCCATAATTTCATTTTTCTCATAGTTCTGACTATTAATTATGCTTACAACTGACATAGGAAAATCGTTACTATATATGCGGGAGGTTCCTGGTCCTAATTTAAGGAACTGCGATAGTCGTAAGCCCATATCAGCACTAAACTCTTCGGTAATTTCAATGGTATTGCCAAAATATAGAGAAAGTTCAAGGGCTTGCTCTTTTTCGAGTGAGTGTTGATTTACAGTTGACTGAATGCCAATAGGCATGATTTTACCGGGTTCTATTCCGTATAAAATCGTGTTTATACCAAATTCCATTGCATGACCTGGGGTCCTGTAGTAATTCAGATTCCATTTAAGGCTGTTATGCGATATTCCTGATTGGAAACGATTTGCATTTATTGGATTAATTGTGTTGTTGTTATCCATTCCATAATTATAGGAACTATACCCTAAAGTGAGGTTGGATAGAAGTTTGCTTGTTAGGTGCCCTGCCAATCTAAAAGAGGCCAGGTTACTTGAATAATTATAGTCAATGTTATCACTTAACGAAAAAGAGTCGTAGCTGGTGTAGCCAAATATGGTTATACTATGGTTAGAATTTAATGGAAAGGTTATTAACCCATTGATATCATAGAAAAGTGCTGAACTATTCATCAGATCTTCGTTGGGAAGTTTATTGAGCAACCAGTTTGAGTAAGTCGACCTGCCACCAATTAAAAAATAACCTTTTTTCCTAGGAAAAGGGGTTTCAATGCTCAACCTGCTGTTTAACAAACCAACACCTCCATTAACCCGAAATTTTCCTTCATTACCACCGCCAATGCGAATATCCATCACAGAAGAGGCTCGTTCTCCAAATTTTGCAGGTATACCTGCTTTTATTAGAGTAATACTGCTAACCATGTCTGGATTAACAAGAGACGTTAAACCAAAAAGATGGGATGAGTTAAATAGGGGAACTCCTTCAATAAGAATTAAGTTTTGATCAGCACTACCACCCCTAACATTAAAGCCAGAGCCAAATTCTCCAACCGACTGAACACCAGGCATAAGCGCTATACTTTTTATTACATCTGTTTCGCCAAGAGATGTGGGAAGTAAACGAATAGACTTTGCATCGATACGAACAATGCTCATTTGAGTTTGGGATATATTTAAATCTTCCCTTTTTGCATAGATACTTACGCTTTCAAGTGCATGACTTTTCTCAAAAATTTCAAGATTTAATTCCCCAGGACTAAGTAGTCGTATTGGGTGAAAAGATTCGCCATATCCTATGTACGACAACTTCAAGAGATGTTCTCCTACAGGAAGTTCAATGGAGTAATTTCCATTCATATCTGTGCTTGTACCTTGTGCCAAACTTTCAATGTAAATGATTGCTCCTATTAGTGGTTCTCCGGTTTCTCCATCAACAACTTTTCCGTTGACAGATGCTCTTGAATACTTTCCGTATTTTATTGTGTTCCCAATTACATGTCGAGTATCCTGCATTTCGTTAAGTGATAATGGAGCAGACTCTTTGGGTACAATAATTAAATTCCGTTGAAATGAAATAACATCCATATTCTGATCAGAAAGCATGACGTTTAGCGCTTCATTAAGAGGAAGAGATAGTATTCTTTCGCTGGCAGAGTCTCCTTCAAACCAAATTGAATTGTATAAAATTTTCTGCGAGTGCATTTGTTGTAATTCCAAAAGCAATTGCAGTATAGGTTTATTACTATCCTGAGAAAAAGCAAATTGCGAAATAGAAATTTGAGAGAATAAGAATAAAAAAACGGTAAAAGTCTTTCTTAGACTAAAAAAAAATGACATATTATTTATTTATCTATAAATTAGCATTTTGTTAACTGGGTAAACCTTATGAGAATAGGATTATTTTACAGCACTATCATTTAGAATGCTAAAAGTAGGTTCAGTTTAATAGAAGTTTAGTAATTTTTTCTTTTTACGAAGGTAATAGTTAGTTTATTTTTACAATCGTTTGAATCTATTTTTTGTTAAATATGTTGATGAAGAGAGGATAGTAAAAATTTAAGGCGAGTTTTTATTTAGAAAATTTAAAAAAAATGCAAATAATTTTTTTCAAAAATAAAAGTGAATATTCAACCCTAAATTATTAAAAAAATTATCATGAAAAATACCTTTTCACCCATTGATCAGACTGAAAGAATAACATTACTTGACACTCTGCGAGGTTTAGCCATTTTTGGTATACTAATGGTGAATATGCCATTATTCTTTCAACCGTTTAGCGTGATGATGCAAGGAGCAAAACCCGATGCTTCGTTTGTCCATATCTTGTCGGAGTCGTTTATCAAGTTCTTCTTCGAGGGAAAGTTCTACGTTATGTTTTCCATGCTTTTTGGATATGGTTTCTGGATTTTCATCAACAAAACTACTAGTGAAGGATCGAACATCCTCCCTGTTTTTGCCAGAAGGGCATTCCTTCTGTTCCTATTTGGCGTTGTGCACGTTGTACTATTATGGCCAGGCGATATCCTTGTTTTCTATGGTCTTTTAGGGTTGCTGCTGGTTCTTTTCCGAAAGGTATCAAACAAAAGACTGGTTGGGTGGGCCATTGGACTAGGTGTAATCCCCTCGGTTTTCACGGGGTTTATGGTTCTCATTTTCGTCCTTTTTTCACAAATTCCGCAGGCGAGGGAAGGCATGGAAGTAGGAATTCAGCAAAGTATTGATGCAATTAGCGATTTGGTGGACCGTGCATCACTTGCATATTCTCAAGGTTCATTCAACGAAATAATCGCAATTAGAATTGAAGAGTATAAGGCGATTTTACCCGGTGTTCTGTTCTTCTACCCCATGGTAATGGCCATGTTTCTGCTTGGAGCATGGGCTGCACGAAAAAAAATGATTGCTAATTATATGGAGAATTTACTCTTCTTCCGTAAAGCTTTTTGGTGGGGATTAGGCATTGGGTTGATAGCTAATACTGCTTATACATACTCATTCCAACATGCACAGGTAATGAATCCTGATGTCTGGTCGTTCCTCTCCACATTAGGACACTCGTTGGGAGGTTTTTCTTTCTGCCTTCTTTACGTTTCGGTGGTGGTGCTATTAGTATCAAAGGGAAAACTTGGAACTTTAACAAAATGGCTTTCTCCTGTAGGGCGAATGGCTCTCACCAACTACCTGATGCACTCAATAATCTGCACATTTGTTTTTCTTTCATACGGATTAGGCCAATTCGGAAAGATTGAAATATGGCAGGGGATTATTCTGACAATCATTATTTACGGACTGCAGATCCCTTTTAGTGCTTGGTGGTTGAAACGATTCCATTTTGGTCCTTTCGAGTGGGTGTGGAGGAGTCTTACATACTTAAAGATTCAGCCATTCAAAAAATAAAATAACGAACAAGGATTAATGATTTTTGATCTAAGATTAAAATACACTTCTTAAATCTTCAATCGTTAATCCTTGTTCACCAATTAAATAAAGAAAATTAAATCAATCCTCTTCTTTTTAAAAGTGCTTCTGGTTTAGGATCAGCACCACGGAATTTTCTGTAAAGAACCTCAGCATCTTCAGTGCCACCCTTCTCAAGAACAAACTCGCGGAATCGTTTAGCGGTTTCTGGATCAAAGATATTCCCTGTTTCTATAAAAGCTTCATATGCGTCAGCGTCAAGAACACCCGACCATATATAGCTGTAGTAACCGCTAGAGTATCCTCCGCTGAAAATATGCTGAAAATAAGTGCTGCGATACCTGGGGATTATTTCGTCGATAAGACCGATTTTTTGCATCGATTTTTTCTCAAAATCTAAAACGTCAAGGTATTCAATCGATTTTAATGAATGATACTTCATGTCAAGTATTGCTGCAGCTAGGTATTCAGTGGTAATAAAACCCTGGTTAAAGGTTCCGCTGGCTTCCATCTTTTTTATTAATTCATCGGGTATGGTTTCACCTGTTTGGTAATGAAAAGCATACATCTTTAGAAACTCTGGATCGGTACACCAGTTTTCCATTATTTGAGATGGTAGCTCAACAAAATCCCTGGGAACGTTGGTTCCTGCAAGCCGGGGATACATAACTTTTGATAGCAATCCGTGAAGAGCATGTCCAAATTCGTGAAAGAAGGTGCTCACTTCATCAAGCGAGAGCAGGGCAGGTGTATCGCCCGTAGGGCGAGTGAAGTTACAAACTATGGTAATGATGGGGGAGATAAATTCTCCTTCTCTTGTTATGTACTGATCTCTAAAGCTGGTCATCCATGCACCGCCTCTTTTGCTGTCACGGGGATGGAAGTCCATGAAAAGTATTCCAATGTGGTTATCGTTAACATCTTTAACCTCATAAACCTCAGCCTCAGGATGATAAACCGGAACATTGGTCAATTTCTCGTATTTTAAACCGTAAAGTTTTTCAGTTAAAAGAAAGATACCTTTTTTTACGTTTTCAAGTTCAAAGTAGGGTTTTAGCATTTCTTCATCCAGGTCGAATTTTTCCTTACGAATTTTTTCTGTGTAGTACCACCAATCCCATGATGCCAATTTAAATTTTTCACTTTCCTTATCAATCATCCTTTGCATATCATAGGCTTCAACTTTTGCACGATTGAGGGATGGTTTCCATAGTTCTAATAAGAAATTTTCAACCGTTTCAGGATTCTTAGTCATATTGTTCTCCAGCACAAAATGTGCATGACTTTGGTAACCCAATAACTGAGCACGTTCGATACGCAGAGGAACAATTTCTTTTATGATATTTTTATTGTCATATTCGTTGTTATTGTTCCCTCGCATAAAATATCCACGATAAAGTTTTTCGCGTAATTCTCTATTTTCGGCGTACTGCAAGAAAGGAATCCAACTGGGGTTATGAAGAGTAAATACCCATTTTCCCTCTAGTCCTGGGCTGTTTGCTTTGTCAGCAGCAGCTGCAATAACGGATTCAGGTAAACCAACTAAATCATCGGGATCATCAATTACCAGTTGGAAACTATTGGTTTCGGCAAGCACATTGTCTCCGAAACGAAGGGTAAGGGGCGATAATTTTTCGTTGATCTCACGAAAACGAACTTGATTTTCTTCTGAAAGATTTGCCCCTCCACGAACAAACCCATCATAAATCTTTTCAAGTAACTTTTGTTGCTCGGGATTCAAATTAAGTTCATCCTTATTATCGTAAACGGCCTTGATACGTTTGAAGAGTTCAGGATTAAGATTTATATCATCCATATGACCGCTTAACATGGGAGCGATCAATTGTGCAATAGTTTGAAATTCAGGGCTAGTTTTAGCTGAACTTAGTGGGTAAAAAATGTTTGCTACATTAGAAAGAAGCCTTCCACTATACTCAAGAGCAAGTATAGTATTCTCAAACGTTGGCTCATTTTTATCCATTAAAATGGCCTCAATCTCAAGTTTATGCTGTTTCATGCCCTCAACGAATGCAGGTTCGAAATGCTCAACCTTTATTTTTTCGAAAGGGGGTATGTTGAAAGGAGTGTTGTAAGGTGCTAGCAAGGGGTTTGACTCTTTCTGGCAGGATACCATGCCCAGTAATAATCCGAATGTAATGGATACCATGACTACTTTTTTCATATTATTTAGTGTATTAGGTAAAGTTTAAATGTGAAATACTACTGAAAACAATAATTGATCTAAAAAACCATGCAATTTAAAAAATTGGGATTGAATTATAATGATTTAAGTTTTTTTTTATACTTAAATCTTCACTTGATTTTGAGCTCCAAGTTAAATTTTTTATCAATGCTAATTTGTATAGTGTTAGTAATTAGTTTATTTTTGAATGAGAGATTCAATTTTTAGAAAAGGTATAAATAATCAACTAGGTTATTAAACATAATCCTTTTATATAAAATGTTTTGCAAAATAAATAACTTTGTCGCGAAAAAAATATTTCTAGTGTTAATAAAATAACAAAAACCCTTTAGACATCAAAAAATATGGCAAAAGTAAAATCATTGGCCGATCTAAAAAAATTGAGAGAGCAACTTCAATCCAAGCTCGAACTTAGGGAAAAGGGGCAGGATCCTGATAGTCGGGTTCAAATTAAGGTAGCAATGGCCACCTGTGGAATCGCTTCGGGAGCTAAAACCGTAATGGAGTTCTTATCCGAGGAGTTGGAGAAGCGCAGCATAGATGCAATGGTTACTCAGACTGGCTGTATGGGTTACTGCTATGCTGAACCCACTATCGAAGTGAAATTACCCAATCAAGAACCCGTGGTTTTTGGCTATGTTGATAACCAAAAAGCAGATGAGATCATCGAGAAGTATATTAAGAATGGAGAATTAGTGGATGGAATTATTCCCAAAAACTACAATTCCATTGATAATTAATAACCGCTATAGGAGGATAATATAATGGCAAAATACAAATCGCATATACTCGTTTGCGGGGGAACCAGCTGCCAATCTTCGAAGAGCCTTTCCATTGCCGAAAGCCTTAAGGTCGAACTTGCTGCCAATGGATTGGAAAACGATGTGCAGGTGATCCTGACAGGGTGCTTTGGGTTCTGCGAGGAGGGACCAGTTGTTAAAGTTCTACCCGACAACACAATATATACCAAGGTGAAGAGTTCCGATGCCACAAAGATCGTGAACGAACATATAGTAAAAGGCGTTCAGGTAAAAAGTCTTCAGCACGAGAAATTGAATAAGAAGCAGATTCGTATAGCGCTCCGTAATTGTGGCGTTATCGACCCTGAAAAGATTGAGGATTACTTTGCCCGTGATGGTTACCAGGCTTTGGGATTGGTTTTCAATATGGGTGCTCAGGTAGCTATTACCGAAATGAAGAAATCGGGTCTCCGTGGTCGTGGTGGTGGAGGATTTCCAACCGGTTTAAAGTGGGAATTTGCCCATAAAAATCAATCCGATCAGAAGTACGTTGTTTGTAATGCCGACGAGGGCGACCCCGGTGCATTTATGGATCGATCAATCCTTGAGGGTGATCCTCATTCTGTGATTGAGGCGATGACCATCAACGGCTTTTGCATTGGTGCAACAAAAGGTTTAATTTATATACGCGCTGAATATCCACTTGCAATTGAACGTTTAAAGATTGCCATCAATCAGGCACGTGAATATGGTTTACTTGGTAATGATATTTTAGGCAGTGGATTCAACTTTGACCTTGAGCTCCGCTACGGTGCTGGAGCTTTCGTTTGCGGTGAGGAGACTGCGCTAATACATTCCATGGAAGGCGATAGGGGAGAACCTACCGTTAAACCACCATTCCCCGCCGAAAGCGGTTATTTAGGGAAGCCAACTAACGTAAACAACGTTGAAACCTTTGCCAATGTACCCGTTATCTACCTTAAGGGCGCAGAATGGTTCTCATCAATAGGTACAGAAAAATCAAAAGGGACCAAGGTGTTTGCCCTTGCAGGCAAAATCAATAATGTTGGTTTGATTGAAGTCCCAATGGGTATAACCCTTCGTGAAGTGATCTATGAAATTGGCGGTGGTATTAAGGATGGTAAAAAGTTTAAGGCCGTTCAAACCGGTGGTCCATCTGGTGGATGTCTTACTGAAAAACATTTAGACACTCCAATCGATTACGATAATCTTATTGCAGCTGGTTCCATGATGGGTTCGGGTGGTATGATTGTTATGGATGAGGACGATTGCATGGTATCTGTGGCAAAATTCTACCTCGACTTTACCGTTGAGGAGAGCTGCGGTAAATGCTCACCCTGCCGTATTGGCAATAAACGTCTTTACGAGGTTCTTGAGCGCATTTGCGAGGGCAAAGGAACCATGGAGGAACTTGACAGATTACGCAATCTTAGCCATGTAATTAAGGATGCATCGCTCTGTGGATTGGGACAAACTTCACCGAATCCAGTCCTTTCGACAATGGATAACTTCTACGAGGAGTATCTGGAGCATGTTAAGGATCACAAGTGTCGTGCGGGTCAATGTAAGGCGCTTATGCATTATGTTATTGATGCAGAGGCTTGTGTTGGCTGTACAGCTTGCGCTAGGGTTTGCCCTGTTAACGCCATTAGCGGTGATCGCAAAATGCCACATGTTATAGATGCTGCTATATGTATAAAATGTGGAGCATGTATGGAGAAGTGTAAATTCAATGCCATCAACATTCAATAAAAAGGGGTAGGATAAATGGAAACAGTAAAGCTAACCATAGATAACAAAGAGGTTGAAGTTCCAAAGGGAACAACAATCTACAAAGCAGCAAAGCAGCTGGGCATAGATATACCTGTTCTTTGCTACATGGAACTTAAAGATTTAAATATTGAGAATAAGCCTGCTGGATGTCGTATTTGCGTTGTGGAAGTGGAGGGACGTCGTAATCTGGCACCATCCTGCTCAACCGATTGTACCGAGGGTATGGTTGTAAAAACCCATACCATGAGGGTAATCAATGCACGCCGCACCATTCTCGAGCTTATTCTGAGCGATCACCCCAAGGATTGTCTTGTTTGCCCGAAGAGTGGTCATTGCGAATTGCAGGATATGGCCATAAAATTGGGTGTTAGGAATATACCTGGTGAGGAGTATGCCGAGATGAGCACTTACCGTGTCGATACATCGCCATCCATCATTCGCGATCTCGACAAGTGCATTATGTGTCGCCGATGCGAGATGATGTGTAATACCGTACAAACCGTTGGCGCTCTCAACGCCATTAATCGCGGATTTCAGGCGGTTGTTGCCCCTGCCTTTGAGCAGAACCTCGAAAAATCGACTTGTACATATTGCGGACAGTGTGTTGCAGTTTGTCCCACAGGCGCTTTAACCGAAGTAGATCACACTCCAAAGGTAATCCGTGCTTTGGCTGATCCAAGTAAAAAGGTTATTGTACAGACTGCTCCTGCCATCCGAGTAGCATTGGGTGAGGAGTTTGGCATGAAGCCTGGAACTATTGTTACCGGAAAAATGGTTGCAGCGTTAAGAGAGATTGGTTTTGATTACGTGTTCGACACCGATTTTGCTGCCGACCTTACCATTATGGAGGAGGGAACCGAACTACTCGATCGCCTAACTCGCCATTTGAATGGCGATAAGAGTGTAAAACTCCCAATTCTTACCAGTTGCTGTCCAGGTTGGGTGAACTTCTTTGAGCACAACTTCAACGACATGCTCGATGTGCCATCAACCGCTAAATCGCCACAGCAGATGTTTGGTGCCATAGCCAAAACCTACTTTGCCGAGAAGATGGGCATTAAACGAGAGGATTTGGTTGTTGTTTCGGTGATGCCCTGTTTAGCCAAAAAATATGAAGCACAGCGCGACGAGTTTAAGGTGAATGGCAACCCCGACGTTGATTTCTCCATTTCAACCCGTGAGTTGGCACACCTTATCAAGGAGTTCAATATAAACTTTGCTGATCTGCAAGATCAGGACTTTGATCGTCCTTTAGGTGAATCATCAGGTGCTGCTGTAATCTTTGGTGCAACAGGTGGAGTAATTGAGGCTGCCACGCGTACTGCATATGAGGTGCAAACCGGAAAAAAATTGGAGAAGATAGATTTTGAGCAGCTTCGTGGGATGGAAGGTATTCGCTCGGCAACAGTTGATTTCAACGGGTTACCAATCAATATTGGAATAGCCCACGGACTAGGAAATGCACGTAAGTTGCTTGAGGATGTTCGCAGCGGAAAAGCTAACTACCATGCCATTGAAGTGATGGCCTGTCCTGGCGGATGTATTGGTGGTGGAGGACAACCTTTACACCATGGCGATTCATCAATCCTCAAGGCTCGTACCGAGGCAATTTATCGGGAGGATGCAGGAAAACCTGTACGTAAGTCGCACGAGAACAAGTATATTATAAAACTATACGAAGAGTATTTGGGTAAACCCATGAGCGAGAAAGCACATCATCTGCTACATACTCATTACTTTGATAAAGGACCCAAAGATATTTTCATTCAAAAATTGGAGGATTAGAGATGTCACACATTAAGATTGAGCTAAAAAAAGAGGATGTTGCCAAGCTCAAGGAGATTTGCAAATCCTTCAACAATCAAGCCGGAGAATTAATTAACGTATTGCATAAGGCACAAACACATTTTGGATATCTGCCTGCTGAAGTTCAGGAGATAGTTTCACAGGAGTTGAATATTCCCGTTGCCAAGGTATACGGAGTGGTTACATTCTACTCCTTCTTTACCATGTTGCCCAAAGGGCAACACCCCATTAGTATATGTACGGGTACTGCGTGTTATGTTAGAGGAGCAGAGAACGTGGTGGATGAGTTTAAGCGTATCCTAAACATTAAAGTGGGCGAAACCACTCCCGATGGCAAGTTTTCGCTAAGCTGCTTGCGCTGTGTGGGAGCATGTGGATTAGCACCAGTGGTAATGGTGGGCGAAAAGGTATACGGACGAGTATCGCCCGATGGCGTAAAGGATATTCTGAATGAATACGAATAAATAGGGTTTGGTAAATAGGAGAAAAATGGGTGTTAAGACAGGTGTCAACACCCATTTTTTTGTTGAAAAATATTGAAAGTTTGAAGTTTTTTACTGTTACATTTTCAATATTCTTACTCATATTCAAAAACTTTCATTTTAACGTATTGGGCAAATGTTTGGAAACTTTAAAAGTTTAGTTCAATACTAATGAATGATTTGATATTATTGAAGATCGTTACCCTATAAAATCTTCTACTGAAAATTGTGTACAGATAAACTTTTTGTTACCAAATCTTCAGTTTATTCATAAACTTCTCAATTTTATCAAAATAAAATCAAAAAAACTCATTTCTAATAAAATAAAGCTTACATTTGCGGCGAATTACTAACCAATTAATTTTTAAATTTTAAGCATGAACATTTTTTGTGGAAGTCTTCCTTTTAGCCTGCAGGAGTCGGAGTTAAAGGAATTTTTTGAAGAGTACGGTGAAGTATCAGCGGCACGCATTATTACCGACAAGTTCTCCGGAAGAAGTAAAGGTTTTGGGTTTATTGAGATGCCCAACGATGAACAAGCTAAAAAAGCTATCGAAGAGCTAAACGGTGCCGAGGTTGACGGTCGTACCATTGTTGTAAATCAGGCAGAAGAAAGGAAGGAGTCCCGTGGTGGTGGCTTCAGAGGAGGAAACCAGCGTGGTGGTGGTTACAACAGAGGACGTAGCCGTAGAGAATAACAGAGAAATCTGTAATTATTCCCTTTTATTGTGTCTGAAAACCAGTTTTTTTGTGCTGGTTGTAAATGCTAAAGCATTTTACTTGTTATCCTGAATGTAAATTATACGCTCATAATATAAGGTTTTTTAGTGTATTTGTTTAGGGCCAATCCATTGGATTGGCTTTCTTGTTTTACCCATTGTTATCTTTGTGGTAAGGTAAAAATTAATTAATATTGGTTAATAAATATCTCTGTTACAACAAAATTTTAATGGAAAGATTGAAGGGTTACATTTCATTCGATTCTACTCTACCAGAACCCATAGCCTTCTTCTCGTGGAAACATAATCTTAACTTTATCTGCGAAGAGATTGACCGTTTGAAAGACATTATAACTCACGAACAAATCCCTTTTATTTGTCAGGGAATAGGAGGCTCGGTTTTAGACCTTTACACCGGTAGTCTGATGCCCAATGCGATTGCCCATGAAGTTATCGAAATATTATCTCGAAAGTATGTTATCACTCATCCAGAATATTCGATTTGGATTGATAACCTGGGCAATGGATATCGTCAGATTAGCTTATCCGATGGTTCGTCGTGGACATTACGAAATGGTAAGTACCCTAATAGGTACGTGCATATTCACCCCTCGCGATACTCGGAGAAAACAATTAGGGTAAAGCCTTCTACCCTAAAAACAGCCATTACCATGGTGATATTGTATCCTCAGCAATTCACTCAACCGACGGTTGAACAGCTGAATTTTGCCCGAAAACTCTTTCCAAACCTTTCACCGGTAAAAGGGATAAAAAGCGTTAGCTCCACCATTAGATTATTGAAATATTTGAATAGATAAAATTTTTTATATCTAGATTTGTAGTATTGGCAAGGGTTTTGTAAAAAGATGATCAAAATCACCTTTACTTGTTGAAACATAAAAGGATATGAAACGTTTTTTACCATGTAACACAACCTGATTTTTCTATTTTTAGGGTTTATAGTTGGTTTCAGGTTAGTTGCATTTAGGTTAATTTTTTAGGGTGTGAAACCGGGTCTGAGAAGGCCCGGTTTCTTTTTTATGCATCTGTAGACCGTAAGTTAAAAAGTGACAAAAAATTTTCAGAACCTCCACTTTTAAAAAACGAATATACGAAATTTCCTTTCAAAAAGCAATAGTGTTTTTTTATTATCATTTTTAAAGGGTAAGGGGCGCTGAAGCCCCTGATTTTTTTTATCCTTTTTTCAAATTTCAGAACTTTTCAATTACAATGAAACCCCTTTCCCATTTAACAAGCATAGTATTTTAAATCTTGATAGATTTGAACTTGATTGCTGACTATTAGGAACGACTAACTCATCAAAATAGTGGTTGTGTGAAAATTTTTAATAATTAATTGAAAGATAAATTTTCTACACGACACCCCTTGTCGCACTCCTGTTCTACCTTTGGCAAAAATCAAGGTTATGGATTTAGTTGAAAGCATGATTGATGCACTAAATAGGATGCTCAAGCAGCAGGAAACAAACGCTGCGGAATATTTAGCTCTACTTAATAAGCTTAAAGCTGAGTTTAAACTCAGGTTTATACTTATCGATCTCGAAAAATACAACGAGGAGAAGATGCTAGAGCATCAGCAGAAAAAAATGGAGGCAGCCAGCCAAAGGAACTTTGAGCATGCCGCATGGCAACGAACCCTGGAAGACGAATGCAAGGAATACATCGACCTAAAGAATAGCCTTGATGTTACTAGCCCCATGTTTATACACGATGATGGGTTTTTGTTCTACTTTTTCTTTGGGAAATATGAAGTAGAAGAAAAATTAAAGCAAATGTTTGCTGGATATATTGATACAAACATGGGGGAAGACAATGTTTAGCATGATTATTATAGGAGATAATGTTGATTTTAAGCAATATATAGTTTAGACAGTTTCTTACCGATTGTTGATATCTTTCAGAATTTCTCCCTAGAAGTCTTGGTGCATTTTGGTAAATTAAGGGTTGAATACTATTGATATTTTTCTAATGAATAGCCTTGTTAATCAATCGAAAACGGAATCGTTACCAGCATTAAGCTATGGGTATGTTAGAAAAGGAGAAACCACACGCTGGATTTTTTGGGAGTGCGACTCGTACAAAGGCAGCAAGAAATTCTGCATTGAGATCAATACCTCTACCGATAGGTTTAACTTTGTTGATGACGTTGATAGTTACAGGATTTCTCTAAAGAATACCCCAGGGTTTTACCGGGCACTGGGGGTCGATTGGCTTACCAAGGCAATGCCCAATCCGCAGCTATTCATGGATAGAATTATCCTTGAGCAGGTTGTGCTGAGAAGGATTACCAACCCAGCGGAGCTGGCAAACTTTATACTGGGCGATGATCTTTCAAGAAAGGTTTCCCCGAAGCTATTCTTTCGCAGCGTGCTAGCCGAGCAGTTCTTCGATTCGTGGGATAAGGTCAAAATTGCCATCCTTCTGCTAATGGTTAGCGACAACGCTCAAAAAACCATCGATAAAATAGTTGCCTTAACCCAGCGATTTAATAGGAGCTATAATTTCTACCGCCTTGCAAATCTAAGTTTCAAAATGGGAACTATGCTAAACTGTTTCTTAACCGAAGAAAAGATTAAAAAGCAGATATCGGTGCTCGATAAGGACGATAAATACCTCTTTAAAGACTCTTGCTATATTGATGTTGATGGCTCTTTCGATTCTTGCGTTGATTTGGTTGCGCAGTATTTAACCTTTGTATCAAGTGCTGTTAGCATTGCTGAGTTTGAGAGGAAACAGGTTAATTCCATTTAATACGGAGAGCTGCCATTGCCCAAGGGGATGAAACTTATTGAAACCTCCGAGGAATTGATTAGGGAAGGCAGAAGGATGAGCCACTGCGCGGCCTCTTATGTGTCCAAGCAATTGAGCAAAAGATCATTCTTCCTACATGTAAAGCTTGAGGAACCAGCAACGGTTGAGATAGTGAAGAATAAAAAAAAGAGATGCTTTGTGGTTAAGCAGATGAAGGGTGTTGGCAATAAAAGCGTTTCACCAAGATTGAGGAAAAACGTAAAGAAAGCCATTTCAACCTTTGACGCTCAATACTTCTTCTTTAAAAACTCCTACAAAAGCCGAAAATCCAGAGCAAAAACTCAGATTGGACCAACCCTTTTCGATGATTTTTTTAGCTTCTCTAATTCCTTGAACGATTATAGAGCGTAATCCATATTATTTTATAAACGACATATATTGACGTTTATATTTTCTACCTTTGGGGTAAACCAATATAGAATTACATGTCAAAACGAGAATCCATAGCCCGTTATGGGCTAATTATCAACAAGTTGAGACGAGGGCCGGCATCCTACGATGAGATCGATTTCTTCCTGCAGAACCAGGGCGATATTGACGGGTATAATTACAGCATCTCGCAGCGCACCTTTCAGCGTGATATCAGGGATATTGAGCATATCCATAAGATTGAGATCAAGTTCGATTACGCCAACAGGGTTTACTATATTGCCAATGAGGAGGACGACCAGCTTGGGCAACGCATGCTCGAGGCATTCGATACCTTCAACGCCCTTAACACCGCCGAGCGTATATCGCAGCACATCCACTTTGAGAATCGCCGCCCGCAGGGAACGGAGAACTTCAACGGGCTGCTGCATGCCATCCGTAACAATTTGGTGATTAAGTTCACCTACTACAAGTTTTGGAACGAGAAAGTGTCGGAGCGTACCATTGAACCATACGCACTAAAGGAGTTTCGCAACCGATGGTATGTGGTGGGAAAGGATTTGAAGGATAGATGCATAAAATCCTTCGGTTTGGATAGGCTCAGCAATCTAGATATCACAAAGAAGAAGTTTAAACCCAGCGGGTTTAATGTGAAAGAGTATTTCCGCCATTGCTTTGGCATAATTGCTCCCAATGCCGATGCCCCTTCGGAGGTAATCCTCTCCTTCACTACCTACCAGGGACGATACATCAAATCCATGCCCCTGCACGAATCGCAGCAAATTCTAATTGACAATGAGGAGGAGCTGCGGATAAAGCTGAAAGTATTTATCACCGAGGATTTTATTATGGAAATCCTCTCGCATGGGGAGCGGGTAAGGGTATTGGAGCCCCAATCGCTGGCCGATCAAATCAGAAGCATCCATGAGGAGGCGGTGGAGGGGTATGGGTAGAAGAATTAATGATTTTAGCGAAAAAAAAATAGATTTTTGAAAATTCGCATTTCGCGAATCGCGAATTTATAATATTGTTGTACCTTAGCCCCTGTAAAAAAGTAATTCTATGAAAAAGCATAGCGGAATGCGACCCCACGACATTGCTGTTCTCCTGAAGATTGCGGCTAAGGGTAAAACAAACTGGTTAATGAAGGATATCTCCTTTGAGCTTGGCATTAGCGCCAGCGAAGTTAGTGAGAGTCTAAACCGCTCTGTCATTGCAGGGCTTATTGCACCAGATAAAAAGCAGCTGATGAGGCTGGCTCTTCTCGATTTTTTAGAATTTGGAATTCGATACGTTTACCCACAACAACCTGGTGCTTTGGTAAAAGGGATGCCCACCGCACATGCTGCTCCACCGCTTAGCGATGCTATAGTTAACGTTGAACCGTATGTCTGGCCTTATGCAAAGGGAAAGGTTCGAGGACAAGCAATTGAACCCCTACACCCAAAAGTTCCCGAGGCAAGCCTGATGGATCATCGTTTTTACGAGTTGATGGCTCTTTGCGATGCGCTGCGCGTTGGTAAAGCAAGGGAAAAGAAAATGGCAACTGAAGAGTTAAAGAAAAGGTTATGCTAACACACGCTCAAATAAATATCGATGCGGTTCGTCGGGTTGCAGTGGCACTTGGTGAACTTAACCAGAATGTTGTTTACGTCGGAGGAGCCGTTGTGTATCTATATATCGACAATCCAGCGGCCGAAGATGTTCGCCCTACCAAGGATGTTGACTTTGTAATTCAAATTGCCAGCCCTGGGAAATTGGAAGATTTAAGGATACTGTTGTATCAGAAAGGTTTTCAGCAATCAACTGAAGATAATGTAATTTGTCGTTTTCGCTTTCACGATATCAAGGTTGATGTTATGTCAACACAACCTGTTGGCTGGGCACCGGCCAACCCTTGGTTCGAAGGTGGATTTCATAAAAAGTTGAAGAAGAATTTGGGAGAAGTTGAAGTAAACCTGCTCCCCTTATCCTACTTTTTAGCAACGAAATTTTCGGCATTTGCCGACCGTGGAGGATCAGACCCTCGTACAAGCCACGATTTTGAGGATATAGTTTACATTCTCGATAATGCTTCCTCTGTAAAGGATGAGATTGTTACATCACCACAGGATGTTCAAGCCTTTTTAAAGGAATGGTTTAACAAAATCCTGACGAATCGTCCTCTCCAAGAAGCCATTATTGGCAACCTATTATTCGACCCTCAAATGGAACGATATAACTCAATTATTCATATGCTTAGAGATACAGCTGCTGAACTTTAGTAATGAGTCCTTAAATCCTTTCTAAATATCTAAGAAGCAAAAATTGTTGGTTCGGAGAAAGGTTCGGAGAAAGGTTCGGAGAAAGGTTCGGAGAAAGCTACCC
>Ga0334882_1000882_pt1 | contig 40647 bp, 33 predicted proteins | sample GraSluR1_MG_5_FD_207226 | JGI IMG/M metagenome (GOLD analysis project Ga0334882, IMG submission 207226) | Sludge microbial communities from methane-producing bioreactor in Wageningen University, Netherlands - Granular Sludge_15_04-R1 | ecosystem: Engineered > Bioreactor > Anaerobic >... | reverse complement strand
AGCGTTTGCAGCACTTCGGTGTACACTTTCACGCGATCATTCATGGTAGCCTCCCCTTTTTGATCCCAAGTAAGGGGGATTTTACCATGTGCCGTGTTTTTAATCTAGATGTACGGTAGAAAAAAATTCATTAGGCCGTATTTCTGCAACAAGTGGTCAAATGCGATAACCCTACCGTGACACCTATTTGCCTTTTGCTGTAAGCTCGTATACAATTAGAGGTAATCAAATGACTAACCGGGGTTACATAAAACGCAACGGGGGGGGCTGATGATTATTGAACTAGAGCAAACTGGAACACTAGAAGGTCTGAAAGCTGTGCTAGAGCATGTAACACAGCAGCCTGAAGTGCGTGGCTTGCAAATTCTCGCCTCCGTAAACAACCCCTGGCCTGCCGCTGAAGTAGACGCCTTGCTGAAAGAACTTACACTCCCCGTATTTGGGGGTATGTTTACCGGCGTGATTTATGAAGGTCAGGTTTATGATCCCGGTACCATCATCGTTGGGCTGCCGCAGGCACCAACCGTGCGGGTGATAAAAGGCCTGGATGATCCCACAACCGATTTCCGTGCGGCGCTCGAAGCAGCTTTTGGCAGTGAATGTGTCGGAAAGACCATCATCACTTACGTTGACTGCACTGCTAGCCAAATCGAAGCTTTTCTCGCGGTGCTATTCAACCATTGTGGCTCCGACCGCAAGTATATTGGGGGCGGTGCCGGCGCATTGGATTTTGTACCCAGGCCCTATCTTATGACAAATGACGGGCTGGTACAAGGCGCTGCGGTACTCGCTCTAACCGATATGACTTGTAGTATCGGGGTTTCTCATGGTTGGCGGCCTCTAGCTGGCCCGTACCGGATCACTGAATCTGAAGGCCATGTCGTAAAAACACTCAACGGACGGCCTGCTTTCGAGGTATATCGAGAAGTTGTAGAAGCGCACGCTAAAAAGTCCTTTGATGATATGCCATTTTATGATCTTTCCAAATTCTACCCCTTCCTCTTAGGCCGGGTAGGGGCTGAGGGTGTGGTGCGTGATCCGGTCACCAATAACCCAGATGGTTCCTTGCTGTGCGTTGGGGATATGCCGGTCAATTCCCTGGTAGATATTGTGACCGGTACACCCCGTTGGATGATCCAGGCGGCAACCAAAGCGGCGACGATTGCTACTAAAGACTTTCAAAGCGAGCGCGCTGGCGGTATGACCTTGTTGATAGAATGTATCTCTCGTTCCCTTTGTCTCGGTGAAGACCTGCCACGTGAATTGGAAGCGGTGCGTATCCTCGATTTACCGCAAGTTGGTGCTCTCACAATCGGAGAAATTGCCAGTACGAAAAAATATTGTCTGGAATTTTACAACAAAACTACGGTGGTTGGGATTTTGGCCTCGTAGCCATAGAGAAGTAGAATCTTTTAGAGGTCAGGTTATCAACCTGACCTCTTTTCTTGTGCGATACGGCAGCTGTGATTGGTCGTACTTTCTTAAACCAGTGTTGGGTCGTGACAAGCGTGACCCGCAGCGAAATTTTCGTGGCACTAGCGCGCACCTGTATGACTTCAGTAGCGTAAATAGTGCTATCACATTTGACTATTTGTTGCAAAAACCCCCTCTAAAAGACTGCTTTAGCGGCGCAATGGCATAGTCCTGAGCAAAGCAACCTTGCCACATCGCCGAAACAGGTTATAATACCTCCTTGCCGCGAGCTATGCTTGCGAGTTTATCACACACGCCATGGTGATGGCGGCATAGGGTCAAGAGTGCGACTTGGCTCGGAGAGTCAAGGAGTACTCAACTATGGATTTCAATACATTTTCACTAGACCCGCGTCTACTCGCGGGTGTTCAGGCTGCCGGCTATACTACGCCGACCCCTATTCAAGAACAAGCTATCCCCCAGGTGCTCGCTGGGCGCGATGTAATGGGGCTGGCACAGACCGGCACCGGCAAGACTGCCGCCTTCATGCTCCCCATCTTGCAACGGCTCACCCAAGGCCCCTTGCGCTACCCGCGCGTGCTCATCGTCGCCCCAACCCGCGAACTGGCCGAACAGATTCACACGGTCACGCAGGCGTTAGGGCGGCAGGTTCGCGCGCGCAGCGTGACAATCTACGGTGGCGTGGGCAAAGCATCACAAATCGAGCAACTCAAGCGCGGCGCAGAAATCGTCGTTGCCTGTCCGGGGCGGCTGCTCGACCTGCACAGCGACGGGTATCTCGATCTCACGCGCATCGAAGTGCTGGTGCTCGATGAGGCTGACCGGATGTGCGATATGGGCTTCTTGCCCGATATTCGCCGCATCCTCAAACTGCTGCCCACACAACGCCAGACATTGTTTTTCTCCGCCACCATGCCCCAGGAGATCCGCACGCTGGCTGATAGCATCCTCCACGATCCGGTAACGGTGCAGATTGGCATGATCGCGCCAGCGAAGAGCGTATCGCATGCGCTGTATCCGGTCACCCGCAAGTTGAAAACCCCGCTCACGCTGGCGATGCTGGAACGCACGGCTACTGGGCGGGTACTAATCTTCACTCGCACCAAGCATCGCGCCCGCAATCTGGCGCGCGATTTGGAACGGCAGGGTTATCGCGTGGCTGCGTTGCAGGGCAACCTCTCGCAGAACCGGCGGCAACAAGCGTTGGATGGTTTCCGCACCGGCAAATACGACATTCTCGTGGCTACTGACATTGCCGCGCGCGGGATTGATGTCAATGACATCACCCATGTCATCAACTACGACATCCCCGATACGGTGGATGCGTATACGCATCGTATTGGGCGCACGGGCCGGGTGGAAGCACTTGGCGAGGCGTACACATTCATCGAGCAAGAGGATGAGCCGCTGGTACGCAACATCGAGAAAGTCCTGGGTAAGCGTATTCCCCGGCGGCAACTTGAGGGGTTCGATTACGGTGGTTTCGCGCCGCCGACCGCTCCACAGCCACAACCGCAGCAGCAGCGTAACTACAATCGCAACCGCGCGCGGGCGTAAAACGTTAGAGTAAGCATACCCGCTGCCTGAGCCTGTCGAAGGCAGCGGGTTTTGGTTAGCGCGTACTCTTCGGCAGGCTCAGGGTATGTTACTTGCGTAAGTCTTAACGTGAAACGTGATGCGTGGCCAGAAAACTCTTCACACATCACGTTTTACGTTTCACGCTGTCCCAGCCGGTGGTATAATAGCAACCATGAAACGTAAACTCTTACAAATCTTCGTGGCTGTAGTGGTGGCCGGAGGGGGGCTATATCTGGCCCTGCGCGGCATGGATTTGGAGCAATTGCTCGCTGCCATGCGCGCTGCACGCTGGGGCTGGCTGCTCCTTTCAACTTTCCTCATCATCTTGGGGCTGATCTTCCGCGCCCAACGTTGGCGCGTGCTCCTCAATTATCGCGTGAGCCTCAGCGATGCTTTCTGGCTCACCAATATTGGGTATCTGGTCAACAATCTCCTGCCGATGCGTCTGGGCGACCCGGCTAAAGGCGTAGCCGCCGGGCTGCGTGGTGCGATTTCCCCCCTGGCCGCGCTCTCCACAGTAGTGGTGGAGCGCGTACTGGATATGCTCACCATCGTGCTGCTGATGCTGGCGACGTTGCCGTTTATCCTCAGTGCTGGGCTGGATGATTATTGCAGCATCGGGCTGGCAAGCGGCGGGGTGGCGCTCGCGGCGATTGTGGGCCTGGCTGTGGTGGCGCGCTTCCCGGCTGTGCCGGAGCGCATTGCGGCATGGCTGCTGGCGCGCTTACGCATCCCCCAGGCTGAGCGGTGGCTCGCCTGGCTTCACCAGCTGCTCGAAGGGCTGGCTCCGCTTCGCTCGCCGCGCCAGGGCGCGCTGATTGTGCTCTGGTCGCTAGTACATTGGTTGTGCGTCGCGGCATATTTTCAGGTAGGTTTGTATGCCTTCATGGACGCGCCGCCCGCGCTGGGTGGGTTGCTCGTTACCTGGGCTGCTGCGCTGGGGATGATGCTGCCTTCGCCTGGGGGCATTGGCGCGTACCATACCGCCGTCATCCAGGCGCTCACGTTGGCTTACGCTATTCCTCAAGAAACCGCTGGCGCGTTCGCGTTTGTGATTCACGGCATCACCTACTTCATCGGTATTGCGTTGGGCGCAGTCGCCCTGCTGACATGGGGACTGTCGTTCAAAGAGGTGCTATCCGGCGCGCAAACGCTTCCTAGCGAGAAAGGTTGATATGCGTTATCTGGTCACAGGCGGCGCCGGCTTCATCGGCGCGAACTATGTCCACCGGCTCGTCGCGCGCGGCGAGTATGTCACCGTTTACGATAACCTCTCCCGTCCCGGCGCAATACGCAACCTCGCGTGGCTGCGGGAGACGTTCGGCGCAGATGGGTTCGCTTTCATCCACGGCGATGTGCGCGACGCCGCCCTGCTCACCGCCGCCGTCCGCGACGCCGAGGTGCTGGTGCATCTGGCCTCGCAAGTAGCTGTCACCTACTCCGTGCAACATCCCCGTGAAGACATCGAAATCAACGCGCTGGGCACCTTCAACCTGCTAGAAGCGGCGCGGCTCTCGCGCCATGCGCCGGTCATCCTGTACGCCTCCACCAACAAGGTCTACGGTGGCATGGAAGAGGCCATCATTCAGGAAGGTGAAACGAGCTACCATTACCGCGATTATCCTGAAGGTATCCCCGAAACCTATCCGCTGGATTTCCATTCTCCCTATGGGAATTCTAAGGGGGCGGGCGATCAGTATGTGCGTGATTATGCGCGCATCTACAACCTGCCGACGGTGGTGTTTCGCCAGAGCTGCATCTACGGGCCGCGCCAGTTCGGCATGGAGGATCAGGGCTGGGTGGCGTGGTTCATCATCGCCGCGCTGCTGGAGCGTCCCATCACCATCTATGGCGACGGCAAGCAGGTGCGCGATGTGCTGTATGTGGATGATCTGCTCGATGCTTACGACGCCGCCATCGCGCGTATCCAAACGGTGCGCGGACAGATTTACAACGTGGGCGGCGGGGCGCGCAACACGCTCTCAGTGTGGCGCGAGTTCGGCCCGCTGCTGGAGCGGCTGCTGGGCCGGGCGATCCAGGTGCAATGGGCGCACTGGCGTCCTGGCGATCAGCGCATCTATGTTTCGGACATCCGCAAGGCCGCGCGCGATTTGGACTGGCAGCCGCGTGTGGGCGTGGAAGAAGGGATCACGCAATTGTACAAGTGGGTTGTAGAGAATCGGGAGTTGTTCAGCAAGTAATTCGTAATACGTACTGCGTAACTCAGAAAATCAGTACGCATTACGCAGTAGCTACGCACGGAGTCTCCATGCACATTCTCATTGTCTTGACTTACTACCGCCCGCACACCAGCGGGTTGACGATTTACGCCGAGCGGCTGGCGCGCGGGTTGGTGGCGCGCGGGCACCAGGTCACGGTGCTCACCTCGCGCTACTCCCGCGACCTGCCGCGCACGGAAGAGCAGGATGGCGTGCGCATCGTGCGTGCGCCCGTGTTGTTTCGCATCAGCAAGGGCGTCATCATGCCCACGTTTGGCGCGCTGGCCTGGAAGTTCGCGCTCGAAGCTGACGCGCTCAGCCTGCACCTGCCGCAGTTCGATGCGGCGGGGGTAGCGTTGCGCGGGTGGCTGCTCAAGAAGCCCACCGTGCTCACTTATCACTGCGATCTGCAACTGCCGCCAGGAACGCTGAACACACTCGCTAATCAGATCATCCACCTGATGAACAACCTGGCCGGGCGTTTCAGTCAGTGCGTGGTAGCCTACACGGACGATTTTGCCGCACACTCGCCCTTCTTGCAACGCTTCAGCGATAAATTGCACGTCATCCCCCCGCCAGTGGAAATTCCGGCGACCACTCCTTCGGGCATCGCGGCGTTTGCAAAGATGCACAACCCCGATAAACAGCGGCCCATCATCGGCATGGCGGCGCGGCTGGCAGCCGAGAAGGGCGTGGAGGTGCTGTTAGAAGCCTTCCCGCGCATTCTGGAGCGCTATCCGCGCGCGCGGATTTTGTTCGCCGGCCAGCATGAGAACGTGCTATCGGAAGCGGACTATGCGCGGCGGCTCGGCCCTATTATCCGCCGCTACGAGCAGGCTGGGCAGTGGAAATTCCTGGGCATTCTTAACCCCGTGCAGATGGCGGCCTTTTATCCCAACCTGGATGTGCTGGTGGTGCCGAGCCTCAACTCCACCGAGTCTTTCGGGCTGGTGCAAGTGGAGGCGATGCTGCATGGTGTCCCCTGCGTGGCGAGCGACCTGCCGGGCGTGCGCCAGCCGGTGCTGCAAACGGGCATGGGCGAAATCGCGCCCATCGGCGATGCGGAGGGACTAAGTGACGCGCTACTGCGCGTGCTGGCGCGGCGCGACACCTACCTCCGCCCGCGCGCGGAAATCGCCGCGCGGTTCTCCACGGAGCAGACAGCGGAACAGTACGAGGCGTTGTTCGAGTAAGTGTGTAGCGTGTGCTAAATTTTACCCGCCGCGAGGAATGCCCATGAGAGAAACCCTGTATTTTGAGGATTTGACCCCCAGATTGAGTCTGGAAACCGTAGGGCGCACCATCACAGAAGCCGATATTATGGCTTTTGCGGGTCTATCCGGCGACCTGAACCCCTTGCACACCGACGCCGTCTACGCAGCTACCACGCCGTTCGGTGAGCGTATCGCGCACGGGCTGCTGGTACTTTCTATCGCAACTGGTCTGGCAAACCGCCTGGGGGTATTGGAGCGCAGCGTCGAAGCATTCACCGCGCTTGAGTGGAAGTATCGGGGACCGGTTAAGATTGGCGATACGGTACGCGCGCGTCTCAGTGTCAAACAGAGTCGCACCGTACCAGGCTATCACGGCGGGCTGGTGCTGCTCAATGTGAGCATCCTCAATCAACGGGATGAAGTCGTGCAAAAAGGTCTCTGGACGGTGATGGTTAAAGGTAAAACAAAGGAGTAGAAACTATGGCAGCGATGTCTTTATTAACGTGTTTAGTGCCGATGGTGCTTGTAGGCGGCGTGGGGCTGTTGGGGATTGGCGGATATTTGCTCTACATTGGCTTTGGAAAAGAACCCGAGTCGCCCTGGCTGGGTTCGCAATGGACGCCACGCGTGCTCGGTATCGTGTGTATTCTTGGCGCGTTAGGGCTGTTCTGCGGTGGGGTGGCATTTTTCCTCTTGCCGATGGGGATCATGTAACATATTTGACTCAGTTGAAAAAGCCTGTTCATCTCACACGGAGCTTTTTATCGCGCTTTTCAGTCTCCTGTGAATTACCACCCTCGTGGCGGATTTGATAATTCGTTGCGAGCGGGGGGGACAAAAGCACAATGGCAACTGCGCTGAGTATAACAAGGCTCTATTTACCTCACAGTTCTCCGCGCACCTCAGCATCCATGCGACGAAAAAATTCTTCCATGTAGCGATGCCGCTCTGCGGCGATGCTCTGCCCGGTAACAGTGTATAGCCGATTCTTGAGCCGCGCCAGCTTCACCACAAACTCGTGGACGGGGGTGTGCTGCGCCGGATCATCGCCGATCGCTTCCCAACGCGCCACATCCACTGCATCCAGCGGTGCCCACAGGCGTTGCTTGTGGGCACCGCCATACGCGAAGGCACGTCCTACGCCAATCGCTCCTAGTGCGTCCAGCTTGTCGGCATCGAATAATGTCTGCGCCTCGAGGGTTGTCGGATCGGGCAGTGTGCGGAAACGATGCGCCGCGATGGCGTGACAGACGGCTTCCCGCCAGGCTGCGGGCGTGTCCACCAACAGTTTGCTGGCGCGCTGCGCGGCAAACATTGCGTGATCCAGCCCCGCAGCGTCAGCCTCCGCACGGCCCCAATCGTGCAACAAGGCGGCGGCACGCACCACCGTCAAATCCGCTCCCTCCGCAGTCCCAATACGCTCTGCGAGAGTCAATACTCGCAAGATATGGTCGAAATCATGGACACTATCGGCACCGCTGTAGAGCTCCCGCGTTGTTTCAATGGTCAATTGCATTGCATCACCTCCAACAAAACGCGGGCTGTGTGCCACAGCCCGCGTTTAATTATAACCTAATCTCGTAACTACTCAGGCTCAAACTCTATGTGTCATTGCGAGCCGTCTGCGGCGAAGCAATTTTAACCATGAACGAGATTGCTTCGTCACGGAGATGTGGCTCGCAATGACAAGGCTGAGTAGTTACCTAATTTCAAGGTAAATGAATCAGGGGATTGGTGGGATAGCCGGAATAACGGATCTCGAAATGCAAGTGCGGGCCGGTAGAGTAACCGGTGCTCCCCATTGCCCCTAATACCTCACCACTGCTTACCGTTTGTCCTTCGTATACGAAGATATTGCTCAAGTGTGCATAGTAGGTTTGATAGCCGTTGGTATGATCCACAACTACCAGATAGCCATAACCGATATCGGTCCAACCGGCAAAACTAACGTAGCCAGCATCTGCCGCCACAATCGCCGTCCCTATTCCGTTGGCAATATCAATCGCACGATGTCCATACCAGTAATATTGGCTGATCGTGCCGGTAGCAGGCCAACGGAAGCGTCCAGACCCACCGGATGTTTCAGGAACAGGGCCGGTATAGGTTGTCACCGTGCGCTGAACGTAAGGTTTGGTCCCGCCTGGAACAATTACCGAGTCGCCTACAGCTAAGGTCCCATCTTGTGGCAATGTGTTGTAAGGACAGCTTGTGATAACCTCTTCTTCGACCTTATACTTCTGCGCCAGCGACTCCAGTGTGTCCCCTTCCTCCACCGTGTGATAGACGCCATCAAGGGGGAGAATTACGAGGAGTTGCCCCACGCGCAATAGATCGGGGGCTTTTTCGACCTCGGGGTTCGACCACATGATGGTGGTGGGTTCAAGCCCATAGCCCGCTGCCACTGATTGGGTGGTATCGCCGGGCTGCACGGTGTAGGTTTCCAACATGAGGCGTGGACGTTCGGGGATTGCAGTATGGGGTTCAGCGCGCCGCGCTATGGCGAACGCACCGGAAGGCCGATAGGCGCTCGAAGCAATGTCAGGAGCGCCAGCGGCTTGCGCTTCCTGGCTCAGCGTTTGGAGCAAATTCCAATTGGCCGAATCGGAAACAAGTGTGAGGGTATCCCATTGTAATGTGCCTAACAATAGCACCAGTGCCAAGACTGCAAGTAACGCTCCGTGATAGGTAATTCGTCCCAAAAGGGGGCGTTGGCCCGGCCGATCGCCATTCCAACGCCAAATCCACACTGCAATGGCTGCTACGCCATATAACAGCACATTACCGCGCCAGGGACTATATGGCTCAGAGAGATCAGAGCCGAAAAGCTCAGTGTTATGGGGCATAACGTTGCGGATTTTGCGGCACGCCATTCAGGCGGATTTCGTAATGCAGGTGTGGCCCAGTAGACCAACCCGTCGTACCACACAAGCCAACTACCTGTCCTTGAGAGACAGATTGACCACAACTGACCCAGATCGAATCTAGGTGCGCATAATAGGTGAGGAAGCCGTTGCCATGGTTTACCTGCACCAGGTTGCCGTAGCCGCCACCCCAGCCGGAGAAAACGACTACACCATTATCAGAGGCATAGATGGCATCTCCTAAGCGGCATCTATAATCGAGGCCAATGTGTGCAGGTTGTCGCGAATCGCGGAAGTACCAACCGGAAACAGCTGCCGAACCTGTGGGGAGAATGAACCAGCCGTTAGCGCCCGGTCCACTGACTGCCGTGTTGCCACAGAAGCCAGAACTGTAGGATGCTGAGCCGACCCCACGCGAAGGTGGTGGAGGTGGCGCCTCCCATGTGATTTCCGAACCTACACCGCCAGGAATTACTAAGGCCTGCCCTTCGTAAAGCGTAGCACCTGGATTGAGTGCATTCCAGGTGTTATACAGCGTCGCTACATCTACCTTATAGTGTTCCGCAATGCTCTCGACCGTATCATCCAGAGCAACAATGTGATAAGCACCATTTACAGGAAGAATGTAAAGCGGTAAACCAGGTTGAATCAACCAGGGAGCATCTTGTAATGACTCGCGATTGGCCCAGGCTATAGTATAGGGTGAAAGTCCGAATTTCTCAGCAATCCCAAATATCGTATCGCCAACTTGCACATGGTAAGTCAATACTTCCAGGCGCACCCGCTCAGGAATCTGAGTATGCGGGATGACTTGCCGGAAAACGGCCTGACGCATTTGGGAACTGATTATCCAGGGGGGCACGGACGAAGATGTAGGCATTGAGGTAGGTGTAGCGACGGGGTTTGCAATCACAGGGGCGTTGGGAATCGCCATATTGGCTTCACTGACCTGGGCAAATACGGCCTTGCCGAAAAACGCCAGCAACAGCACCAGCGTCAACATTCCCAGGTGCGCGCTATAACGCCCTAAAAATGAAGCAACGGCCTGTCGGTCGCTACTCATCCGCCAAGCCCAGGCCAAGATACTACCAAAAGCAACCCGCATTGGGCGTGTAAAACTTGCCCCTAGCTCTTGATAGCCAGCTTGCAATGTATTATTTTTATTGTCCATAAGTATTAAACAACACCCGAAGAGAGTTGTTAATTGAGATTATAGCATACAAAAATCAGAAATGCAACCCCCAAATTCTATCCCTATTCTTACACAAATAATACGAAATGCTTACGCTGACAGCCGCAGTGTAATGGCGTGAACTCAGGAACTGGGCTGAGGCAGATATTTCAGATACATGAAGAAAAAGTCGGATACGAAATAAGATTCTTTGTGGGTGGATGTTAGCCCCGCCAGTCATCTCGCAGTAGATTTTTTTTCATTGACAAAGACTGAAGTAGACTTATACTGAACTTATCCCACCCACCCAGCCATGGCAAACACGCCATGGAATATACGTGGGATTATTGCATCAATTTAGCACAGGAGGGTGTAGATTATGAGCAAGCAGTACAGAATGATAGTTGCATTGGTGGTGATTGGAGTGTTGTCTTTGGCGTGTGGATTGGGGCAGGTAGCCTCTCCCACCCAAGCCCCCGTTGCGGTAGGCGGCGGTCAGCAGCTTGAGCAGTGGGCCAGCGGCGCCAGCGCCAGCTCGCAGTATGGCGATCCAGCCTGGGCCGCGATCCAGGCTACCGGTGCACCTGATACCGATGAGTGCGGTGATTATGATACAGCTTGGGCCTCATTGGAAGCCGATTCACCTTATGAGTGGCTGGAATTGACCTATCGCACGGCAGTCATTCCCCAAGAGATCAAAATCTACGAGACCTACAACCCCGGTTCGATCATCAGCGTTGCCGTTGGGACTGCCAATTTCGAGCACACGATTATCTGGGAAGCTGACCCGCGCCCCAATACAGCCTGCCCGTATGTGCTCACTATCCCGGTAGACGGGTTTGAGCAGGCAGTGAACTCTGTCCGCATTGAATTTGACCAGAGCATCATCGGCTCTTGGAATGAGATTGATGCGGTGCAGCTGATTGGTAGCAGGCCATAGACGTAGTGCGTAAAAAACCACATCGCCCGCAAGCCTAACCTTGCGGGCGATGTGATATATCCATTCTTATATTGCAATTGCTGTTATCGCTGTAATTGACAGGGGATTCAATGTCATTAAGTTAAGAACACTGAGCTCGCTGCCGTCCTCGAATTCGGCCACGAATACACGAATTTACCCCGTCTTGCAACCATTCGTGTATTCGTGAACCATTCGGGGACGGCCGGCAAATCTTAGCTTAATGACATTGACAGAGGTTTCAAGTCAGCCTATAATTGTTTTGAGCCGCTGGATCGAGTGGAGAATCCTGAAAATTTTGCGAAGGCAGGAATCATCTTGCGAGATGACTTCATTGAATTTTCCAGCCGCATAGAAAAGTTAGCGTTTGGTTTTTTTGCGCACGATCTGACAAAGTTACGCCTCAACGATTTAAGAAAGTGGCATAAGTATCCTACTGAGGAAACCAAGAAGAAGTTATTGCAAACAGCTTTGTTCTCAAGGCGCGAGGAACTTCAGTCCTTGCTTCAACAACCACAATTGCATAGGCAATCAGAATAGCAGAGGAGGTTCATGGAATGACCAGCGCAGCTGAATACGAAGAGAAAGTTTGGGTCATAGTGAGACCTCTTGCTCAAGGAAACAGAATAACTTTACAGTGGGATACGCCACAAGAAGCAAAACTGCTTAAGGCGAGAATTATACAAATACAGAAAGAATTAAGATTGGTAAAGAAAGACATTGCAATCACGAAGCGATCCATTAATTCCGCTTATACGTCTAAGAAAACGCAAGTAGGTAAAGGAGCGGGTGCAGCTTTGGCAGCAGGAGTGTTGGGAAGGAAAACGGCAGGAAAAATGAATGTCTTAAATCGTGATAGTGTAAGGCTTGAACAGGCGAGTGCTATAGCCCCATATGAAAATGTGATAAGCATGATTGATAACTTACTTGTTCAATTGGATCGGGCAAAAATAGAACTTGATAGCTGAATTTCGCAAAATTAACAGAAGTGTTACAAATACACCACGTCGCCCGCAAGACTAACCTTGCGGGCGACGCTGTATTCCCACGCTTTTTCGCTGACTCGCTTTTTCGCTGACTCGCTTACGGCGTGACCACCAGCGTAAGCGGCGATTGCTCGCCCGATGTGGTGGGGTTGTAGTAGTCGTAGGCGGCGCTGGCGGGGGTCTGCGCGCGCAGGGGGAAGCGCGCCCGCAGCCGGTACGAAAAGTCCAGCGTCTCGCCCGCCGTGAGGTTGGTGACGTAGATGATGAGCTGCCGCCCGGTCATCTCGAACCGCTTGATGCGCGGCCCGGCGTAGCTTTCCGGCGTGTTCTGGTAGTAGGCCACTAGCGCTTGCAGGTCACTGGCTTCCACGCTGAAGCCCGGCGGCAAGCCCAAATCCACAATCGCGGAATCGGCCTGGCCCTCGTTCAGCGTCACTTTTACATTGACCCCCACCGTATCATTCATCGCTAGCTCCGCCCGGTCGTAGGTCACATCGAGCGTGACCAGCTCGCCGCCCTCGATCAACTCAGGATAGCGCGCCAGCATATTCCACGGCAGGTAGTAGTTGCCCGCCACCTGGTACATCAGATTGCCCTCGCCGGTCATGGCGATTTCCACCGTGTTCTCATCGCCCAACTGCGCCGTATCGAACGTGAACATCTGCACCACGTCGAAGTTCTCGCGCGTCACCCGCGCCGTCTGCGGCGTCCCGCCGTTCACCGTGATCGTCACTGTCGCGTTGATGTTCTCCGAGCCGCTGCGCACGCTCGCCAGCATCGCCTTGAGGCTCATAATTGTTGCCGAGGTGGTCTGCCAGGTGCCGTAGCTGTCTTTGTTCTGGATGAGGTAGGTGAGCGCGGCGTTCGCCAGATCGGGCTGGTATTGCGCCCGCAGGAGCGCCAGCGCGGCCTGCGCGGTTGTTTCCAGATTGCCCACCTCGCCGTAGCCGCCCATGTAGGTTTGCGTACCCACTTCCCAGTAGGCCACGTTCCCCTCGCGCGTCGCCATCCCCGCCAGTCGGTCGAGTACGGCCTGGGTGGGCGCGGTCACGGCGTTCCCTTGCGCCAGATCATAAGCCACCAGCGCGTTGGCGATCATTGAGAGGGTGTAAGCATCCTCAGCCTGCGCCGCGTTTGCGCGCAGGTACTCCACGCCGCGCGCAGTGCGCCCGTCGCCGGCGAAGCCCGCATCCGCCAGCCCCCACACGATGTAAGCGGTGACGGGCAGCGGGCCGGTCTGGTTCGTCAGACTGCTCTCGTGGAAGCCCTCCACGCCGCGCCAGGAGCCATCGCCCTGCTGCGCGTTGAAGAGCCAGTTGCTAATCCGCTGGATCAAGGCCGGGTCCACATCATGGACGCGGCTCATATCGTTGAACTCTTGCAGGCCGTAAGCCGTGAGCATCGGGTCGGCGGGCGCATCGCCAAAGAGCGAGAAGCCGCCGCTGCCCGCCACCTCGAAGGTGGTGAGGCGCTGATAGCCCAGGTTGATGTATTGCTCGGCTTTCAGCTGCACCTCCGGCGCAACCTGACCGGAAGCGAGCAGGTAATCCAGCACCAGGATGTTCGGATAGGTGGTGGAAGAGGTTTGCTCGAAACACCCGCTGGGCATCCGCAGCAGTGCATCCAGCCCCTCGACGATTTGGCTGATGACGCCGGGGTAGATTTTGACCATGAGCCGTTGCGTGCCGGGGATCGCCTCGAAGGGGATGCTGACGGTCTCCACCACCGGCTGCCCGGCAGTGAGCCGATCCGAGGCGGTGAAGGTGAGCTGCTTGCCGTCCGGGTACACGCGCACCTCGCGGCGGATGGCGTCGGACATGGCGCTGCCCCAGGCGGTAATCTGGAACGGCTGCATCCCGAACTCCCGCGCGCGGATGCGGAAATAGACAACGGTGATGTCGTTGGATTCGATGACCAGCTCTTTGCTTGCCTCGTCCAGCAGCTCGAACCAGGGTTCGGGCTGCACTTCCAGCCGCACGGTTTGCGCTGCGGGCAGGTAGTTGAAGACGCCGACGGGGATGGCAATCTCGTCACCCACCGTGAGCGAGCCGGGCAGGTCAATGTCTACGAAGAAGTCCTGGAACACGCGCAGGCCGCCGGTCGCGCTGCCCAGCCGTCCGTCCTGCGTAGAAGCGAGCGCGGTCATGCGCCAGGTGGTGATGCTATCGGCGACGGGGAACTCCAGGCGGAGCGCGCCGCTGTCATCGGTGACTTCGTTGGGCAGCCAGAGCATCGTCTCCGGGAAGTATTGGCGCAGGCGCGGCGGCTCGTTGGCGGTTGCGCCCGTGCCCATATCCTTTGTGCCATCCGTTGCCGTCTCCATCGGCGCCGGAACAGCCTGTCCATCCACCGCACCGGCGAAGTTGCGCATTCCTGGTGCCATCGGCGCTTCCATCATCACCATATCGCCCTCTACCTCGACTACCAACATCGCATGTTCCACAGATTTCGTGCTGTTGACCAGAGCCAGCGAGGGTAGGGCGCCTGTCAACACGAAAACGGCCACCAGCAGCGCGGCGACGGCGGGCGCGGCCTGCCGCTGCCAGGCGAACCCGGCAGCGCGCAACAGCCAGCTCAGGGGGAACAGTGCAAAGGCCAGCAGGCCCACTAGTAGTACCGTATCGCTGGGGTCAATGTAGATCTGGTCGGCGGCAAAGGCCAGCCCGAACAACACCAGCAGATAGAGCGGGACTGCGCCCACCAGCCAGCCTAGCGCGCCATCTTTGCGACGGATGGCCGTCACCACCATGTAGAGGTAGCCTGCCAGCGCCAGCCCTGCCAGCGCGAGGACGATGCTTGTCGCGTTGTAGGAGAGCCAGTCGAGCAGCGCTAGCGCGCGCTCGCCAAATGTCCACTGTGAGCGGTAGTCGGGCATGGGCCAGATCGCCAGGAGCAGCATGGGCACGGCCAGGATCGCCAGCGCCAGCCCCGCGCTGCGCCAGAAGTGCGGCTTGCGCCAGAAGGCCAGCCCGCTCACCACCAGGGTCAACAAAGGGATGAGCACGAGTCCGCCATAGAGACCACTGCTCAACCGGTTGAAGTAGGTCTCTTGCCGCTCGTAAGTTTGGCGCACCGCTTCCTCGTGCGAGTTGGCTTGCAGGCTGAAGGCGAGCGTTTGCGGCGCGGCGGCGGCGAGCGAGGCGCGCGCGGTGTCTTCTACTGCGCCGCGCAACGCGGGATCGGCTATCGGCGGCCCGAACAGGTCGGGGATGCTGAAGCCGTGCAGCTCGTAGCGGGGCGTGAGCAGCTCGCGCTCTAACATGAAGTAGAGTTTGGCGAAGCCGGGGTCTTGCTCGGCCAGCGCGAAGACGGATTCATCCACAATCGCCAGTCCCAGCGCGGCGCGCGTCCCCTCGCCAGTGACGCCGCTCACCTGAATATCGAGCGCGGCGGTCTCACCGGGGAGATAGGTATCCGCACCGGGCGTGAGACTCACGCTCAGGTCGTTGGCGGCATCCACCACCACCAGCCGCGTATCGCGGACTATCGCGCCCCACGAGAGGATTTTGTAGGCGTGGACTTCGAGCGTCCCCACCATAGCCAGCGCGAGATCCACCGCGACTTGCGCCTGCCCGTTCTCCACCGGCACGGCGCGCGTGCTGATGGTCTGTCCCTCACGGATGATGTCCACATATACCGTGCCGCGCGGCTGCGAGGTGAGGATATTGAGCGTCATCACGTCGCTCACGCGGTAGATAGGCGCATCGGTGCGGAGCAGCACGGCTTCGTCTTGCCATTCGCCCTCGAAGTAGAACTCGCGGTGGGTGAGGTTGCCCGCTGCGTCGCGTGCGCTGATGCCGATAGTCTGCCAGGGGCTAGACGGCGTGAAGCGCACCTCAGCCAGCCCGTAAGCGCCGGTCTGCGCCCGGAGCGCCTGGCCGGTTTCGTACAGTGTGATTTCCATGTCGGTTTCGGCGGGCGTGCCATCGGGGTAGCCGGTGAGCACATAGAGGATGTTCTCCACGCCGGGGCGGAACTGCCCGCCTTCGGGCATCGCCTCGATGACCAGGCTGCTCTGCGTGACCGGCAGCGAGAGGTTGCTCACCTCGGCGTGCTCGGCCTGATCCACCACCGTCGCCTGCAAGTAGAAGCGCGCGCCGCCGCCCTCCCAATCGCTCCCGGCGATGTAGGTGGGCAGGTCGAACGCGAACTCGTAGTTGCCGTCGGCATCGGTCACACCCTGGAGTGTGAAGACGACCACGCGCTCGAAGTCGAACGTGTAGCCCTCCAGCGTCACCTGCCCCTCGGAGACGGGCTTGCCAAAAAAGTAGCTCGCATTGAGCCGTCCGGTGACGCGCTCGCCGGGCAGGTAGAAGGGGCGGTCGGTGTTGAGCTTGACTGCGAACTTGGGCAGGACGTAATGCTCCACCGTGACGGTTTGCTCGGAGCTGGTGTTGCCCAGCGTGGCGGTGAGCTTGTACGGGCCAGTGTTCACCTCGGAGGCTAGCTGGAAATCCGTCGCCGCCACGCCAAACTCGGACGTGGTGAGCGTTTGCCGGAACACGCGGTTGTTGCTGCCATCGGTGATGGTGATTTCGAGCGGCTGGTTGGCCGCCGGGGCGAGATCGAACGTGCCCAGCGCCAGCGCGCGGATGTGGATGACCTGGCCCGGCTGGTAGAGCGGCTTGTCGGTGCTGAGCAGCACGCGATAATCGCGTGCCAGCGTCACGGGCCGCTCGACCCGGTCGGAGCCAAGCGTAGATTCGGTCTCGATGATAAGCGTCTGGTTGGGATCAGCGGCGGCGGGGACGGTGAACGCCACTTGGACGTTGCCCTGCGTATCGGTAACGCCGGTGAAGAGCGTTTCCGCGCGCCCGCCCGCAACGGCGCGCATCTGCACGCGCACGGTCGCATTGGCGAGCGGGGCGGCGTCTTTGGTATCGCGCACCAGCACGCGCAACGCCGCCTGGCTGCCCGGCACCAGGCGATTCTGCCCCATAATCAACGTCTCGTGTTGGCTGACGTTGTCGGGCAGGTCGAGGTAATACTGCGTGAGTCCGACCAGGCCGCCGGTCAGGCTCAGCAGTAAGACCACCACAGCAAGTATAAGAAAGGTTTTGCGGGACATGGGTTTTCCTCCTTGTGCGAATCAGCGAGAAAGCGAAAAGGCGAGAAAGCGCGGGGGAAGTTTCAGCCATTCGCTTTCTGCCTTCATTTTCTTTAGACGTTGGCGGTGGGGGGAAAGTTCCAGCAAGAACGCCCGCTGCGGGAACAACGGGCGTTCTTGCTGGCGTATCCACTTGCTTGCGGCAGGTTGTTAAATCCGCCGCCGCTGGATTTGAGTTATTGGCATAACGCATTCGCCATTGCTGTCCCGCCCGCGAATGAATTCGCAGGCTGCTACCCAAAACCCGTTAATGAAAATTAAGAAAATAAACCGGAAATAAAACCATTTGCAAGAATCACTTCTTAAAAATTTACAAATTGAGAATTTTGCCCCACCCCCTTGCCCCTCCCCACGCCGCTGTGCGGCGCAGGGAGGGGGAGAAAACAACGGGTTTTTTGGGCGGCGGCAAAGCCGCCGCCCAAAAAACCCACAAAAAAATCCCCCCTTTCCCCCGCTTGCGGGGGAAAGGGGGCAGGGGGATAGGGAGTATCATTTTATTTTTATAGCGACCAACTTGACACAAAACCTTATTTACGGATTAATTTCTTAAAATTCATAAACGGGTTGAAAGCGCGCCGCACAAGAGTAAATTGAGTGCGTTTCTAACGCACTTTGGGTAGCAGCCGGTGGTTTCAACCAGCGGCGTGCAGCGGTGAAAACTTTATGACACAAACGATTTGTGATTCGCTGATTCGTTGACTCGCCGATTTTACTCAGTAATGCTGATGCTCTGAATGACATCCCCCACAGCGATAGCTTGCACAACATCCATGCCCTCGACGACGTAGCCGAAGACGGTGTATTCACCGTCGAGCATGGGGGTGGCATCCAGGGTGATGTAGAATTGGCTGCCGCTGGACATGCGGCGCGGGTTGCCGTTATCAGGCAGGCGGGCCATGGCGATAGCGCCCAGGGTATGATCGAGACCGATCTCCGCCGGAAGGACGTAGCCAGGGCCACCGCTGCCCGTGCCGAGCGGGTCGCCGCCCTGGATGACGAAGCCCGGCTCGACGCGGTGGAACGTGAGATTGTCGTAGAAGCCCGCGCGCGCGAGCGCGACGAAGTTGTTCACCGTAGCCGGGGCCGCTTGCGCATCCAGCGCGACCACGATGTCTCCTTTGGCCGTGCGAATCGTCGCGCGGTAGGTCTGGTCGTTATCAATGCTATGATCGAAGGGGTGTGCGTACATATTCGCCCGTGCCGCGCCGTTGGCGGGCATAGTGATAACATCGTTGGCGGGGAGCTGCGAGGCGGGCGGCGTGGCCGATTCTGCGATGGTGATGGAACGGATCTGATCGCCGGGCGTCGTGGCGGTCTCTGGGTCGCGCTCGCGGATCGCGCGCAGCACATCCAACCCGGCGATGACGCGCCCGAAGACACTGTGGCGGCCATCGAGCCAGGTGGTAGGGCCAAGCGTGATGAAGAATTGGCTGCCATTGGTGCCAGGGCCGGCATTCGCCATCGAAAGCGTGCCGATGCGGTCGTGGCCCAGGGCATCATCGAACTCATCCGCGAAGCGATAGCCAGGGCCGCCCATGCCGGTGCCGCTGGGATCGCCGGCCTGCACCATGAAATCGGGGATCACCCGGTGGAAGGTGGTGCCGTCGTAGAAGCCCGCGCGCGCGAGGAAGACGAAGTTGTTGACCGTGACGGGGACGCGGTCGGCAAAGAGTTGCACCGTGATGTCGCCGCGCTCAGTCGCTATCGTGGCGACGTAATACTTGCTGGGGTCAATGGTCATCGCTGGGGCCGCGCTGTACATGCCGTCGCGGTCAGCGGGGGCAGCGGGCATTCCTTCGACAACGGGGGCCTGCGTCGCCGGAGTGTCGGTGGGCGGGGACTGGGTTGCCGGGGCATCCGTCGGCGCAGCGGTGGGCGTGGTCGTGGTGGTGGGCGAGCAGCCTGCCAGCAGCAGGATGCCTAGTAAGGCTACCATGAGCCAGTTACGATAGAGTTTCATCAATCTTCTCCTTGTACGTTGGGTTTGGGCGTGAAACGTGATGCGTGAAAATTTTTAGTCACGTTTCACGCTTTACGTCCTGCATTGTAACCCGTTATAGCGCGTTGGCAACCGCGTATTGAGCGAATCCCCCTTACCAGGGAGCTTGCCAAAGGCGATTTTTTGACTTCCGAATGGGTAGGTATATACTTGGGGGGCGGTTGAGGGCCGGTGTTTCGTTACTTGTCTTTACGTTCGCACATGTAGTCATGTATGTAGCAGGGGTCTTGTGCGGGCAAGAATCTTAAAGGGTGATAGTGTTGTGGAAACTTGGGACACACTTAATGTTGAGGTTGTGGCTTGCCGCGCTTGCCCGCGCCTGGTGGCGTGGCGTGAGGAAGTGGCATGTACTAAACGGCGTGCCTATCGTGATTGGGACTATTGGGGGCGTCCTGTCCCTGGCTTTGGTGATCGGAATGCACGCATTGCTATTGTGGGTCTGGCACCGGGCGCGCACGGATCGAACCGCACCGGGCGCATGTTCACCGGTGACAGCTCCGGTGAGACGCTCTATGGAGCCCTACACCGTGCTGGATTCGCCAATCAGCCTACCTGGGAACGCGCCGACGATGGCCTGCTTCTCAGCGATGTCTTCATTACAGCTGTGGGACGCTGCGCGCCGCCGGGCAACAAGCCTACCCGCGAAGAACTCCTGAACTGCCGGCCCTATCTGGAGCGCGAGCTGGCATTGCTCACTAATGTGCGCGTTATCGTAGCGCTGGGACGTATTGCATTCGAGCAACTACGTGCTCTGTGGTGCGCCCAAGGCTATGATATTCCGCCGCTGGCATTTACGCATGGCGCGGATTATGCGCCCGCACCTGCTTTACCCGCACTCCTGGCTTCTTATCACCCTAGCCGTCAGAATACACAGACTGGGCGATTGACCTCGGCGATGTTCGATGCTGTCTGGGAACGCGCCCAGACTTTGTTGGAGCAGTGATGGCTACCGGTAAGCGGATCCGTATTTCCGGATTGGTCAAAATTACGCGTTGGGCGCGGGAACAACTCGCTGTCGGCATCGCGCCACAAGAGATTGAAGCGTTTCGGCGTCAGGTATGCCATACAGTGCAGCAAGTAGAAACCTTGTGCCATACACATCATGTCACGCCACAGGATTTGCCCACGCCTTCGTATCAGGCCTATCGCTTTCTCAAAGACCTTGATCTTGCTGCTCTTCCGCTGCGTCGTGAAGCTGTATCTCCACCGGGTGCATCCCAGACTGTGCGAATCACTAACATCGTAACCGCCCAATCCACAATGAATTTTCTGTTTGCTGAGTGGGCCACAGCCTCTAAATCTCAAACCGTCAAACTCACACCACGCACGCAAGTGGTTAAACATTTTCTTGATATGTTAGGTGAACACATTCGCGAAATTGAGGAATTGGCGCAAAAGCAAGGCGGTTCGCCCGCACAGCTGCCCACACCCTCTCGCCGTGCCTATCAGTGGCTCAAGTATTTGTGCGATCCCGACGTATTGATTGTGCATCTTAATACAGTGCGTGTGCTGCTCAGTGAATTTCAACATCCACACTGTCGTTTGTCGCTACCCAAGTCAGCCCGATTGCCTGTCAATCTCGAACTTGTCTACAGTAGCCATCTCTATCGCATCCGCACAGAAAAGGATTCCCTATCCATCACGTTACATGAAGGATTTAGTGGAGCGCCCCAATCTGTGCTGCGTGATTTGGTCTGCGCCGTATTGCTCAACGATAAAAACGCATATCGGGAATCTGTGCGCGCTTATTCTGCCAGCGAAGAGTTCTTTGATGTGTTGACCTCTCTGGAGCTGACCATTGCAGGCGCAGAAAGCATCACCCGTGGACATCACCATGATTTAGCGCAAGCCTTCGAGCGGGTCAATGCGACCTATTTTGCAGGGCAGTTGTCGCCGCCCCGTCTGGCGTGGAGCAATACCTTCACCTCTGTAAAACTAGGACATTACGACTTTCTCCGTGATACTGTCATGCTTAGTCTGACGCTCGACACACCCCACGTCCCAGAATATGTGGTGGATTTCGTTATGTATCATGAGCTACTGCACAAGCAATTGGGCGTGAACGTCGTCAACGGACGACGGTACGCGCACACGCCAGAATTTCGCGCCGCTGAACAGCGCTTTGCGCAGTATACCGAAGCGCGCGCGCTCCTCGAGCGGCTGACAGCGAGCCGTGCAAAACGCTGAGTATCACGGCCCGTTTTTTCTTCAGCGAGTAAAAAGTTGCTTGTCATTCTGAACCTGGTGGTTATCGCCACACCGTGATTGCTTGAGCAAGTAAAAATCCAACTGGTATAAATCTCCGTGATGGTGTATAAAGGGAGTCATTCAACAATCTGGCACAAAATATGAGGTGGAACTATGAAGGGTATTTCGCACTTTATCACCGGCGTCGCCATCGCTACCTTCTTCCCGGAGGTGGTGCGCAACGGCGCAGCGGGCGGACTTCTACCCATGCTCGGCGGCATCGGTGGGATTCTGCCCGATACGATTGACTTCAAATTTGCGAAGTATTGGGAACGCTTCGATGTTGAAATTGACCCTGGCCCGAACGCCGATGCTGCTATTATCGCCGACGTACTTGTGGCGGCGATGCGTGGCACTTACGAGAGCGGCAAGGATTGCAATCTTGTCGCGCACACGATTCGCATGGGTGCGGATTTGTGGCGCGAATATATCATCCGTTTCATCCCTGACAGTGACGAAATCGCTGTGCGTATTGGGCCGCTAGTGAACACGGGGCAAGTCCCCTTTGCTGGTAGCGAGCCGGAAGGCGCGCAGGAGGTGCGGCGCAAGGTAGGCATCCCCGTGCGCAACACTTACAGCGAGGAGTACAAAATCAATATTTTCTCCGGGCCAAGTTTCCGCTTTGCGCGAGAGGGCGAGGGGCTGCGCGTGCATTTCCTCGATTGGCACCACCGTTGGACGCACAGCCTGCTCCTGGCGGTGGGCGTGGGGTTGGTGATGGGGCTGCTCGTGGCGCTCTTCACCCGCGATTGGAGCGTTGCGGGGTGGGGCGCGCTGGTGACGTGGCTGGGCTTTAGCGGGCACATTTTGGAAGATCAGATGGGACACATGGGGAGCAATCTTTTCTGGCCGCTCACTAAGCAGCGTATCCCTGGGCCGGGCTTCGTTCACGCCAGCGATGCCATTCCCAATTTTCTCACCGTCTGGACTTCGGTGGCGTTAATTCTGTTCAACCTGGATCGCTTCTCCAAAACGCCGCGTCTGCCGCAGCCCGCCTATTTGCTGGCGGCTGTAGGGCTGCCCTGGCTGGTGTTGGGCGGTATTTATGTGACCGGAAAACTACGGCGCGGACAGCCGCACGCTTCCGAAGAAAGCATTCGGCAGTCCGAACAAATCGCCGAGACCAAAGCGGTAGAATTGGCCTGACAGTTTCTGCTATCCACAGCACACGGGGGCGAGTGCAAACTCGCCCCCGTGATGTTTCCTTTATATTTCACGCTTCACGAATCACATCCAATTCATCTCCCCAGGTTTCCCCGGCCCGCAGTTCCCGGTACGTCAACGTCCACACGGTTGATTTGAAGGTCTCCAGCACGCCGCCGATGAATAAGCTGGGGATGCTGATAATCAGGATGAAAATGGGCATTCCCACAGCCGCTGCGATGACCCAGGGCCAAGGCCCGCTCATAAAGAGGCTCGCCAGTCCACCAACGAGCAGCGCCGGTAACAGGGCCGCTATCGCTGCTAGAATGATAATCAGGAAGAAGACCATCATCAACAGAATTCCCGCAACAAAGTTGATGATTGCCATATAGAGCCACATTAGCCCTACATCCTTGAAGTTCTGCTTTGCCAGCGCGAAACCCTCGCGGATAGATTCAAAGACGCCGCGTTGTTCCAGTACACATACGCGCCAGAAGAAGTACAGCAAGGTGTTAACAATCGTGCCGACAACGATTGCCAACACTACCATCAGGAAGAAAAGCCCGATAGCACTGACCGTACCTAGAATGCCCAGTGTATTGATTTCAGTGATCCACAATAGCAATGGCGATAGGGCCAGCACAAACCCGAAGATGAAGAATACTGCTAGCGGTAATCCGATGACCAATCCTATCAAGAATAGCCGCCAGGCAGAACGTGACCAGCCTAGTTTGAAGCCCTGTTTGATAGTGTATTTTTCGCCGGTTTCCTCGTGCATATTGACCATCTGGATGAGCGCGCTCTCGGAGATATAACGCCCAATGGTAACGAGAGTACCGAAAAGGATGGCAATCAGCACCAGTACTACTACCCCTACGATAATGAGCGTCAACATTTCTGGTGGGATAAGCTCTGGAATATCGCCGGGATTGAAGCCGCCTGTACCGTTGCCGCCTCCACCACCTCCACCACCTCCACCACCTCCGCCGCCCCCGCCCCCGCCGACAGCCAGCGCAATGAGAATACCGAAGACCCACAACGCTCGGTAGTTGATGGTGATGTTAAAGGCTCGTTCAATGATTTTGAAATGGTTAAGTTTCATCGTAATACCTCCCTCTGAAAATTTCAAATCGGCAAATCAAAAAATCTCAAATCAGCGAATGGCGAATGGTGAATTTTATACTGAGTGTAACTGTTTACGGACTACGCAATCTTGCTGCCTGAGCTTGTCGAAGGCAGTGAGTTTCGGTTAGCACTTCCCCTTCGACAGGCTCAGGGTAAGCTATCTGCGTAAGTCCTGTATTTATGAACTACGCACTATGTATGGATAGTTGCAGCGCGTTGGTGCGCATCCCAATCAGCCAGGCCAGCCCCATGAAAAGCGCCAGCACGAGCAATCCCGCCGGAACCGCGCCACGCCAGAACAGCAACGCAGCGTGGTGGAGCGCGCTCTGCCACCCGGTCAACACCCCGCCCCCGCTCTGGGGTAGGAGCCAGGCCAGCCAGGTTTGTCCCCAGCCGGTGGCGGCAATGAGTAGCAGCGCGTTGGTGAGCCAGCCGACCGTTTGCGCGAAGAGCGCCGCTCCCAGCAAGATGCCGGGAATCAGCCAACCAGCCCAGCGGAATACACGCGGTACGTCCGAATGGGCGCGGCGTGAGGGCAGCCGCAAGCCTATTTCCGCCTGAAAGCGTGCTGAAGCCAGCGGAGCCGACGATACTTGCAAGAGCGCGTGTAACGATTCCATCTGCGCCAGCTCACGGCGACACACATCGCAGGTACCCAGATGCGCGGTTACGTCCCGGAGACGCTGCCCGCGCAACTCACCATCGTAATATGCCGGAAGCCATTGGGTTGGATGCTTGTCCATCATGCCTCCATCCAGGGAGTTAAAATTTCGCGCAACTTCGTGCGCGCATAGTTCAAACGTGACATCACCGTGCCGACTGGTATATCCAACGCCGCTGAGATTTCCTGATACGTCAGTCCCTCGTACTCGCGTAAGATGATGACGGCACGGCTGGCTTCGGGTAGCCGCAAGACAGCCTGACGCACCTGCTCTGCTAATGCGATGTTTTCAGCGTGCTGTTCAGGCCCGGTGCTGTTCTCCGGCAGCGATACCGTTTCAATGTCCACGCTGCCCCGCTCACGCCGCAGCATATCCAACGCACGGTTGATGGCGATGCGATAGAGCCAGCTTTGGAAAGGCGCGCGCGGTTCGTAGCATGGTAGTTGTTCCCACGCGCGGATGAACGCCTCTTGCGTCGCATCTTCTGCCAGCTGCAAATCGCCGCACATCCGGTACACCACTCCCAGCACGCGATCCTGGTAGCGCGTCACTAGCAGACCGAACGCTTGCCGGTCGCCATACTTTGCCCGCTCAATCAAAGTCAGATCGGGTGTTGTCAGCGGATCGTTCATCGCCATATTGGATGTGTCGCCTTTCTAGTTCTATAACGTAACTCAAGCATGAATTATTCGGTTGATAGAAAAAATCCCCCTGGCGTATACAACCATCCAGGGGGAACAGCACGCTTCACGTTTGACGTTTCACGCAGTCCGCATGATCTCTTTCACCGCTTCCAGCGTCGGCGCAACGATGGGCGGTTCCGGCACGGTCTTCATCGCGTTCTTGATGTCCTTCAGCCCGGAGCCGGTGAGCAAGACGACGATGCGCTCATCTGCGGCTACCAACCCCTTTTCCACGGCCTTCGCCAGCCCGGCGTAAGCGGTCGCCGCCGCCGGCTCGGAGAAGACGCCGGTGTTGCGGGCGACGACGGGAATCGCGTCGAGAATTTCCTGGTCGCTCACGCGCAAATACGCGCCATCCGTCTCGCGCACGGCGGCGAGCGCCTTGTTGCGGTCACGCGGCAGCCCCGCGCTGATGCTATCGGCGATGGTGTCGGCGGGCTGCTCCGTCATCTCCCAGCCCTGGAGGCCACGCTCCCACGCATCCACAAGTGCTGAGGAGCCTTCCGCCTGGATGCCCATAATTTTCGGCATTCGATCAATCCAGCCCAGGGCGAGCAAGTCTTTCAGCCCCTTGTGGATGCCGCCGATGATGCAGCCATCGCCCACAGGGACAAAGATGCGGTCGGGCGCGTTCCAACCCAATTGTTCGCAAATCTCCAGGGAAGCGGTTTTCTTCCCTTCGGTCATATAGGGGTTGTAGCCCGTGCTGCGGTTGTACCAGCCGAACTCTTTGGCGACTTTGAGCGTGAGCTCGACCGCCATATCATACGTCCCATCCACCAGCAGCACGCGCGCGCCGTAGATGAGGTGCTGCGCGATTTTGGCGGGCGGCGCGGTCTTGGGGACAAAGATCACGGCGGGCAGGCCGATGCTGGCCGCCAGGCCCGCCATCGCCGCCGCCGCGTTGCCCGTGCTTGCCGTGGTGATAATCTCCGCGCCCACCTCGCGCGCCTTCACCACCGCCACCGCTGAGGCGCGATCCTTGAACGAGGCGGTCGGATTCACGCCGTCGTCCTTCACCCAGACGTGCTTGAGGCCCAGCAGCGCAGCCAGGCGCGGGGCCTCGTAGAGTGGCGTCCCGCCCACGCGCAAAGGTGGCGTGGGTGACTCCGGCTCCACAGCAATCAGCGGCTTGTAGCGCCAGATGGTGGGATCGGGGTTGGTCGCCAGGCTCTCCCGGCTGAGGCGCGACGCGATGAAGTCGTAATCGTATTGCACATCCAGGTTGCCATCGTCGCCGTGCTTGGGGCAGACGTAGCGCACCTCGTCTACGCCGTAGGTTGCGCCGCAGATAGTGCATTTCAGGTTAAGTACATGTTCCATAGTTAAGTCCTTAGTCTTGCAGTCTTTAGTCAAGTAGTCGGGTAGCCATTAGTCGGTTAGTCGCCAGTCCCATTTCTGATTAAAAGACTAAGCAACTACTTGACTACAAAGACTACCCGACTAAGCGACTTATTGACTATCCCGGAATAATCCGCGTGCCGGTTTTGCCTTCCAGCGCTTCCATGATGTGCGTCGGGTCGGTGATGAGGGCTTCTTTGCCGCCCGCGTCCAGGTACATCAAGCATGCCTGAATCTTGGGGAGCATACTGCCCTTGGCAAAGTGCCCCTCGGCGATGTATTGCCGTGCTTCAGAAACGGTGATGACATCCAACGCCTGCTGGTGGGGCTTGTTGAAGTTGATGTAGACTTTCTCTACAGCAGTGGAGATTAGGAAAAGATCGGCGTTGATCTGCTGCGCCAACAAGGATGAGGCGAAGTCCTTGTCAATAACCGCCGCCGTGCCGACGTAGTTGCCGTGCTCGTCTTCGATGACGGGAATGCCGCCGCCGCCGACGGTGATAGCGCAGATGCCGTTATTCAGCAGCGTCTTGACTGCATCGAGCTCGACGATCTTCGTGGGCATGGGGGAAGCGACTACGCGTCGCCAGCCGCGCCCGGCGTCCTCGACCACGACCCAGCCTTCCTCGGCCTCGCGGCGCTTGGCTTCCGGCTCATCCATAAAGCCGCCGATGGGCTTGGTGGGGTGCTGGAACGAGGGATCGTCCTTGTCCACCAATACCTGCGTCACAATCGTCGCCACGCTCTTCTTCATCTTGCGCTGGTAGAATTCGTTGTTGAGGTTCTGCTGCAAAGCGTAGCCAATCGCGCCCTGCGAGTCCGCACCGCAGACATCCAGCGGGACTTCGTGCATCCCGGCAACCTTCGCGGCAATCTCGGAGCGTTGGAGGATGAAGCCCACCTGCGGCCCATTCCCGTGCCCGATGGCGACATCCCAGCCCGCCTCAATCATGTTGGCGATGTGGTGCGCGGTCTCCGCCGCCGCTTGGTACTGATCCTCGACGCTCTGGTGCTGCTTGCTCTTGATTAATGAATTGCCGCCAATGGCAATCACGGCCCATTTCTTCTTGCTCATTTGTTAGTCTCCTAGTCTTATAGTCTGGTAGTCGTTAGTCAGATAGTCCAGTAGTCTGGTAGTCAGGCAATCAATAATCTCGACTATACGACTACTTGACTGATTTACCACATCGTCATTGCCATCACACCCTTTTGGGCATGGAGGCGGTTTTCGGCCTGGTCGAAGACGACGGAGTTCGGCCCGTCCATGACTTCGCTGGTCACTTCGATGTCGCGGTCGGCGGGCAGCGGGTGCATGTAGATGGCGTCGGGCTTGGCGTGTGCCATCTTCGCCGCGTCGGTGATCCAGCTCTTGTAGCTGTCCTGAATCTTCTTGCCCTCGGTGGCGTCGGTGGTGGTGAGCAGCGGCCCCCACGACTTGGCGTAGACCACATCGGCGTCTTCGAAGCCCTCGACCATATCGTGGACGATCTCAAAGGCCGAGCCGCTCTTGCGCGCCATCGCCTTCGCCTCTTCCACGTACTCGTCGGGCAGCTTGAACTCCGGCGGGTACGAGAGCGTCACATCCATCCCAAAGCGCGGCATCTGGAGGATAAGCGAAATCGGCACGGACATGGGCTTGAGGTACGAGGAGGCGTAAGCCCAGGAGATGACGATTTTTTTCTTACGCAGATCGCGCCCCTTCTTCTCCTGAATGGTCATCAAGTCAGCGAGACACTGGAAGGGGTGGAACAACTCGCACTGCATGTTGAGCACGGGGGAGCGGGAGGCTTCGGCCACCCAGTTGATGTACTGGTTGCCCACGCCCCAATCGCAGTGGCGGATAGCGATGCCGTCGAAGTAGCGCCCCAGAATCTCGCCGATTTCCTTCGCCGTGTCGCCGTGCGCCACTTGGGTTGTCTTGGAATCAATGAATGCGCCATGCCCGCCGAGCTGGGCCATGCCCGCCTCGAACGAGCAGCGCGTGCGGGTGCTGCTGAAGAAGAACAGCATCCCCAGCACCTTATCGCGCAGGTACGGATGTGGCTCGCCCACCGCCCGCTTGCGCTTGAGGTCCCAAGCCATATCCAATACGGTCTCGACCTCTTCCTTGCTGAAATCCAAATCCGAAATCAAATTCCGGCCACGAAGGTTGGTAATCATAGTGTTATCTACTCCTCTTTTGACTCTATGTGGAAGTAGGAAGTAGGAAGTAAGGGAGTACACCTTCCTACTTCCTTACTTCCTATTTCCCTACTCCCAAATTACTCCATCGCCCCCAACACCAGCGCCAACAACGCCATGCGCATGACGACGCCGTTGAAGGCTTCCTGCCAGTAGCGAGACCACTTGGTGATGTCCACATCGGGCGGGATTTCGTCCATGCGCGGCAGTGAGTGCAACAGGATGGCATCGCTCTTGGCTTTGCCCATCAGCAGCTCGCGGGTGATCTTGTAGTTGGCAGGCGTCATTCCCGTATCATCCTTGCGCTCATCGCGCTCTTTGGTGTAATCGGGCTGCACCACCGGCTCGACCAGGATCACATCCGCCTCGGCGATAACCTGCTCGACGTGCTCCGCTTCGCTGAAATCGAGCGCGTACTGCCGGAAATCCGCCTTGTATTCCTCCGGCATCCGCATATTGGGGGAGCCGGGGAAGAGCGCGTCAGGGGTTGGCCCGATGAAGGTGATGGGGCAATCAAACTGCGTGAGTGCATGGCCCAGCGAGTGCATGGTGCGCATCCGCATATCGCCCACGGCCACCCAGCGCAGCCCATCAATGCGGCCCTTCTCGCGTAGCACAGTGTAGAGATCGGTGAGAATTTGTGTGGGGTGCTCGCCCCAGCCGTCGCCACCGTTGATGATGGGGATGCTGGCCCACTTGGCGGCTTCATGTGGTGCGCCCTTCTGGAAGTGGCGCATCACGATGACATCGCCATAGAACTCCAACATTTTCACCGTGTCTTTGATGGACTCCTGGTAGAAGTCGCCAGCGCGGGTCATCTTGGCATCGGAGAAGCCGGTCACGCTCCCGCCCAGGCGGATCATCCCGGCCTCGTGGGCCAGGCGCGTCCGCGTGGAGGGCTGATAGAACGCCGTCACCAGCGTCTTGCCGGTGAGCAAATCGCTGTTCTGGCGATTCCGCGCAATCGGCTCCAGCTCTTCGGCGACCTCGAAGACACGGAAGAACTCGTTACGTTCGAACTCTTTCAAAGATAGAATATCACGACCCATGAAACTACGCATACGCATTTCTCCTTCAGTGAAATAGAATAGTAAACTCAAAGGCTGATGTCACACCTAACTCTAATGCGTACTGCGTAATTCGTAAAACCGGATATACATTACGCAGTACGTTTTACGCATTACGCGTTTTCCGCCGCTATCGCCTGCGGCAATAGCGCATACCACTCAGCAGCACGCACGACATCATCCAGCGGCACATTCTCGATCATCATGTGCGCGGTCTTCTCATCGCCCGGCCCTAACCCGATGGAGGGGATACCCGCCTTGCCGGCCCAGTAGACGCCGTTGGTGGAGAAATCCCACCGCCCTAACGGCTGGGCTTCGCCCCAGAGCGCTTCCAGCGCGCGCTGCCCGGCCTGCACCAGTGGATGGTCGTCTTCCATGAGCCACGCGGGGAAGTATTTATCCACCGGGAAGACGAACCCCGTGTATGAGGGCGTATCATAGAACAGCTCCTCGACCTTGATCTCCTCTTGCATGTAATCGGCGATCAGGCCCTTGACCTGCGCAATCAGCCTCTCACAAGTATCATTGGTCGTGGTGCGCCGGTCGAGGTAGATTGTAAAGCGATCCGGTACCGCGTTGAGCGAGGCCGTGCGGACTTTCACATCCGTCACGGCGACGCTGGCCCGCCCCAATACCGGATGGCTGCAATAGCCGAAGCGCATCCGGCGATCCAGTTCGCGGATTTCCATGATCACGGCCATCATCTTGTACACAGCGTTATCGCCCAAATAGTGCGAGGCGGCGTGTGCAGAGCGGCCCGTTGCGGTGATCTTTAGTTCGATGCGCCCCTTGTGCCCGCGATAGACGCGCATCTTCGTCGGCTCGCCGATGACGACGAAATCCGGCTTTACTTTGGGGTCAACCTCTACAAAGGCGTTGGGGGCGATGCCATCGCACCACTCTTCCATGTTGCCGAAGTAGTAGACCGTGTAGCCATCGAGTAGCCCTAGATCGCGGGCCGCAGCCAGGCCATAGACCATGCCGGGCGTGCTACCCTTCTCGTCACACGCGCCGCGTGCGTAAAGCCGGCCATCTTCCACCTTGCCAATGAAGGGATCCCAGGCCCATTCGTTGGGATCGCCGATGCCTACGGTATCAATGTGTGAATCGTAGACGATGACCTTCGGCCCATCGCCGATGCGCCCGATGGTGTTGCCCATCTTGTCGAAGCGCGCCTCATCGTAACCGAGTTTGCGCATTTCGGCTTGGATGCGCTCGCCCACTGGCCCAATCTGCGATTCCATTGAGGGAATCGCACAAATATCGCGCATAAATTGGATGATGTCATCCCGCTGTGCCTGCACCTGCTCCTGAATCTTCGCAACCTTTTCCATAAACTTCTCCTGATGACTTATTGCTTGTCGCTTGAGGCTTGAATCTTACCCTTGTACCTTCCGCATCACATGAAACTTGAAATGTCCGGGTACAAAGTAGCTGACGGAAAAATCTACCACTCGTTCATCATAGCTGTAGAGCTGTGCTACAAACTTGAGTAGGGCTGTGCCACGCGGCACGCTCAACCGGCGCGCAAACTTGGTGTTGGCCGATTCGGCCACGATTTCAGTGCGTGAGGTGGATAGCAATGGTTCGCCGCGTTGGAGAAGCAGTTCTAGCACAGAACCGTGAAAATCGGGGCCAAGATCGGTTTGGGTGAGGTATGTCTGTGGTACAACATCTCGCAAATCGGCCACCGGCGTCTGGCCCACGGTAATCACCCGCGTCACTGCCAGGATTGGCAATGCCGTTCCTTCCGGGTGTCCCAGTCCGGCAACTTCTACCGGCGTCGCCAACCGTTCTTCGATTTCGAGATTCTGCACTGTGGTTTCCAGCCCAATCCGTCCGGTAAGCGTTTCCACCGTTTCCAGGATTTCCAGCCCGTTTTCCATGATTGGGATGCGCGAGGTGACAAATGTTCCCACACCATGTCGTCGTACTAACATGCCGCGTTCGACAAAGGTGCGCATTACTTCACGGAGGGTAGCACGGGAAACGCCCAGGTCTTTGGCGAGCGCCGGCTCCGGGGGCAACTGCTCACCAGGAGCGAGTGTTTCAAGCATGGTGTTGAGCGTTTCTTCGACTTGCGTGCGTGGGGAGCGCACTTTAGGATACGGCAATATGTCTGACATCAGCCACCTCCAACTGGGATTATATGTCTGTTGTCAGACATGTCAAGTGATAGGCGAGTTTGTCTTGTGGGGGGAGGTTATATTAATGCCCTATCCGAAAATTTCGCTGTGGGTCAAGCCCCAGCGCTGGTTTCTGTAGGTTTAATCAGCGCCTTTGTGAATCTTCAAAGGTGCTCAGAGAGACTGTCGTTATGGCTCTAGCTCGCTGAAGTAAGTACGTACATAGGAGCGTAGCCCTGGCGGCAGGGCGCGGCGGGTAAGTTCCGCTTCGGCGGTGCGGGTATAATCGGCGTAAGCTTCACGGTACGGTGTCTGTGCATTCCCGGGTGCTCCCACCACCTGTTGCGGTTCGCCTAACCGTTGCTCGCGGGGCAGGGTGATGTAACCACTGCTTTCCTCAATTCGTTCAGCAATTTCGTCACCGTAAGGGGCGCCTGTGCCGCTGTCTTCGCTGTGTTGGGAGATTCCTTGTTGGCCGCCATCCATAGCTCCGCCGGTCATATTACCTGCGCTGGGCTGCCCCCCCTGCGCTGCAGCTAAGCGCGCGCGCGCTTCCTGGAGCTGCGCCTGCATAGCTTCGAGCGTTTGCTCGGATTTTGCCGCATCGGTTAGTGTTTCTAGTGATTCGGCGATCGCTTCCAAAGCTTCTTGGGCTTGTTGTGAATCCCCCGTGTAGATGCTTTGCGCGGTTGCCTCGAGTTGTGCCGCCAATTCAGGGTCGGATGTGCGCAACGCTTCGGACATCTGCGCCAGTGCGTCAGCCAGGGCCAGCAGCTCCTCTGGTGTGAGAGGGTCGCCTTCCGGTGAGAGCAAGTCACGTAGATATTCGGCGGCGGCCTCGGGGTCGTTGCGTGCCAACGCTTCGGCAAACGGTTGCACGACGGCCTCAGCAGAAAGGGGCGCAGCGGTTGCGAGATCGCGGACTTGCGAAGCGACTTCAGGTGTGCGCAAGGCTGCGAGTTGCCGCTCGGCTTCGGCGAGGGCTAGCTGCTGTTCTTCTAATGTGGCGTGCGGATCGCTGAGGGTTTCCAGTGCTTCGCGCAGCGCTGCAAGCGCGGCCTCGTGTGCGTCTGGATCAAGTGCCTCGCTGGTTTCTAGCTGTGCGATGGTCTGTTCGAGCTGTTGCATTTCAGCGATGGCGGCCTGCTGGAGTGCCGCGCGTCGGGCCAAGGCAGCTTCCTGTGGATTGGGGAACCACAGCAGGGGTAGGAGTAGGCCGAGTAATGTCGCTGCTCCCCACAAGGCGCGCCGTTCGGGAGTCGGCGGAAAGGCTGCTCGCGGGTCTATGCCTGCCAGTGCGTGTTGGGTCTCCTCCCACTGTGCGGCGATGATGGATGTAGGGGCACTGATACGTCCATTGCGTAGTTCGTAAGCAGTGGTCAGCCGGTCGGCCAGCCCCAAATCCCGATCAAGCCGCCGCAAGCGACGTGTCAAAGGGCGCGCGTGCCACCAGCCGCCGAGCGCGCCTAGCAGCGCACCGGATGGTATCAGCGCGAGCAGTATCAGTAGCCACGTAGTCTGAGTCCACAAAGGGAATAAGCGCCCTGCGCTACCGAGTAGTAGCCCTAGTGCCAAGGCGATGCACAGACCGCGTCCCGCACCGACTGCGGTGACGTGGCGATACAGGGCGCGGGTCAGATGGGCGGGGGCAGCCGGTACTTGGGACAACATGGTCATCGCTCCGTGCGTTTAAGACGTTGGATAGTGCTATGGATGAGAAAAAACGCACCGAATAAAGCCAGCAGGGTGTACGGAATCCATGGGGAGACAAGAGTGATGCTTGTGCCGGAATCCAACGGCAGGCTGGCGCTGAGCCATGAATCTTCACTCAGCCAGAGCAACTGAGAGGCAAATCCGGCGCTAAGTGGGTGTAGACTGACGATGAATGCCAGGACATAGATAGCAAGAATGCCGACCCACTCAGGCGGGGGGGTAGGGCCTACTGTGTTTTCCCATATCGTGATCAATATACCTAGCAAGGTTATCAACAGCCCAATCAGTGGCACTAGGCTGATTTGAAGGCCCAGATAAGTCAAAACAGCCGTGAGCGTTTTGCGAATCCGAGCAGAGAGGAAGAGTGCCCAGGCAACGTGGTAAAATGTAGTGACGCTCAGTAGTAGAATCAGTAGTCCCAGCTCCAACGCAGTGATACCGCCCATCCAGAAGCCCAGCATTAGCAATGGTAACGGGGCGAGGATATAGAGGGCGGCGCGTAGTAGGCAGGCGTTCAGTTTGCCCCAGACGAGCTCCCGCGAACGCAATGTTGTCGTGCGTAGCAGATCAAAGGTGCGGGCTTCCCGCTCTCCGGAAAATGTTCCTAGCGCACTGATTGGAGCTATCAGGATGCTGGTTGCAATCAGGAGCACTGCCGATGCCCAATACAGCCCTTGGCCTTGAGAATATAAGGCCGTCATCTGTAACCGGGTGTTATTGTTTGGGCCGATATTTGAAAGGCTGGTTAGTAAAGTGAAGGAGAGTGCCAGGAAACTGATCAAGAGCAAATAGCCGCTTAGCAGCCAAAAGAAACGCTTCCTGCGCGCGCTTTCAAATAGATGTCGCGTCAATAATGGGTTCATATTGCTTACCTCAAATCGTATTATACACGCACGCCGAAAAGCGCAAAGTGCCAGCTGGGGGAACATCGAGGCGGGCGCTGTCGTCATAAATGGTAAGGGTGTCAAAACCGGCATCTGTGTGAATTTTTGGATAGATTCTAAGCCTTAACTTTTTTTGAGGAGGTACATTTTGATGAAAACATATATCAGGTTGTTGATTTTGGGATTGTTGCTGCTGGCTGCATGTCAAAGCATGCCTATCGCATCGCCCGTGACGCCACCAGTGCTATCGCCGACGATTTCCCCGTTGCCTACCAGCCCAGCCCTCGGCGTCTCGCCGATTTTGAGTCCTCTCCCGCCGTTAGGCGCTAGTGATGCAGAAATGTTGCAGGTCCAGGTCGCGAACGAACTGGGGGTATCTGTTGCGGCGCTTACGCTGATCGAAGCTCTGGAAGTAACCTGGCCTAGCGCGGCGCTCGGTTGCCCACAACCGGACATGGCCTATGCAGATGTGTTAGTCCCCGGCTGGCAGGTGACGTTTGAAGATGCTGCGGGATTGCGGTATAGGGTACATACTGGACATGATATGCAGCAATTTGTGATTTGTGATCCGCCGGTTGAGGATAATGCGCATGTGCCTGCCGAGGTACTGGGCGCAGCCGTGCGCGTAGTAGCAGAGCGCAGCGGTGTTGCGGCGGGATCTGTGGTGCAGCGTTTTGCCAGTCAGGTGGAGTGGCCCGACAGCTGTTTGGGCTGTGCTGCACCTGGAACAGCTTGTGCGACCGTTATTACCCCTGGCTATCGGCTCGTGCTGGAAGCTGATGGCCGTTCGTACACGGTGCATACCGACGCGACGGGGCGCAATTTGGTGGTGTGCGAGCGGCAGCCCTAGCTGATATTGTAGACCTGCCAGGTTTCTAAAACCTGGCAGGTCTGTGCTTGTCCCTTTTCCGAAGTCAGGTATACTCCAAGCAACAAGCAACAAGCAACAAGCAACAAGCAACAAGCAACAAGGAACCAGAATGCCTATTTATGAGTATCATTGCGCGACCTGCCAAGGCCGTTATAAACATCTAGCCAAACGCTTTGATGCGCCGCCGCCGGCTTGTCCTCGTTGTGGGAATATGGAGGTAGAGCGATTGGTTTCGGCGGTCAGCGTGTTACGCAGCGCATCCCAGCATGATACACACTTCAATGTTGCAGCATCGCGGGTGGACGCCGATGATTTGCCCGCTGTGGCGCGTTTATTGCAAACATCGGGGCAGCTTGAGGATGCGGAGGGGGTCTATGGGAGCTCGGCTTACCGCGAACTGTTGCGCCGTCGCAGTGCAGGGGCGACGGATCACGATTTGAGTGATTTGGTCGGTGACCTTGTTGCCGAGGTGGAGCAGGACTCGGCGGTACAGGCGACTGCGGCGCGTAAGCTGGGTGCGCTACAAGTCCTCGCTCAGGGTGCAGCCGCTGCGCATCCGCATGATCATGGCTTTGAACACCAGCACGAGCATGGCCCTTGTGAACAATGCCCCACTCCCAAACAGGTCGATAATTTGGGTTGGGCTTGATGTCAAATTGTTGATAGGTAAGTTGGAGGAAATCTATGCAAAGCCCGTTTTTGGAAAACTTGCAATATGAATTACGCCGTTTGAAAGGCCGTTCTCTGGTCATGGTGATATTGGTATGGGGGGGCATCTTTGCGTTGGGTCTGTTTTGTGCGCTGGGCGGTTGGACATGGTTTGGTAATAGCGATACACCTCCGGCGACTGTGCCCAGTGAAGCGGCTGTAGATCTAGCAACAGCAACGCCCGCACTCACGCTTCCTACTCCCACCCCTACTGTTTTGCCCGCAGGCGCTACTCTGCCCCCGTTGCCCTGGGGCGACTTTGGATACGGTATCGCTGCGCACGCCATCATCTTGCCTGAGTATACGATGGATCAGGTGGCGTACCAGCTGGGCTTCAACTGGGTTAAGCAACAAGTGCGCTGGGATCATTTCTCTCCTGGCCCGGGGCAGATGGATTGGAGTGGCTATGATGCGGTGGCTAACGCCGCCGATGAGCGCGGAGTAAAGCTGATGTTTAGTGTGGTGGGTGCTCCGAATTGGTCGCGATCTTATTTTGATGATAACCCGCAGGCCGCGCCCCCAGATGATTTCGCCCTGTATGCGCAGTTCTTGGGTGAATTGGTAGATCGCTACAAGGGGCGCGTTCACGCTATCGAAATCTGGAATGAGCAGAATCTTGACCGCGAGTGGGACACCGCTGAAGGTGTCAACGCGGCGCGTTATGTGGAATTGCTGCGGCTTTCTTATCAGACTATCAAGAGTCGTGATCCTAACATCATCATCATCAGCGGGGCGCTCTCGCCTACGGGTTCTTCGGCCACCGATCCGAGCAATCCAAATCGCATTATCTATATGGACGATTTCATCTACTTCGAGCGAATGATTGAGGCTGGTTTCTTGCAATATACCGATTGCGTGGGCGCACATCACAATGGTATCAACATGCCGCCGAATGTAGCTTGGGATGAAGGTTTCAACGACCCCACTGCTGCCTTCCGGGGGCCGTTTGATAATCCCAACCACTCCTGGTCGTTCAAGAGTACACTCTGGGGCTATCACGAGATGATTAAGGCCGCCGGCTACACTACGCCGCTGTGCATCACAGAGTTTGGGTGGGCGACGGCGGAAGGTTTCGGCGGCTATCCGCCCGGCTTCGAGTTTGCACAAGATAATTCGCTGCAAGACCAGGCAGAGTGGACCGTAGAAGCATTCCAGCTCATGCGTCAGTGGGGTTTTGTGCGGTTGGCCTTTCTCTGGAATCTTGACTATTCCTACAAAGGTGGGCAGGGGGCGACCGATCCGAATGCACCTTACAGTATCCTGGATCTGGAAGGCATTGCACGTCCAGCCTACGGTGCGCTGGGCGATATGCCGAAAATCCCTTGAGCACGTTAGCCAGATTTACAGATAAACACCCCCGGCGTGGTTGGCTGGGGGTGGCCTTATTGGCACTCTGCCTGATGGTGTTAGGGATTTGGGCTGGGTTGCGGCGGGCTACGCCTACCCTGCCCGTAGCTACGCCTGAGCCGACACCCACCTCGTGGCCGCTCTCCTACCGGTTTCGATCACCGGAATATGGTGTGAACGTCCATATATGGTGGGATCGCTGGGCAGCGGGTGGCAGTGAAGATCGCCCTGGTGTTTGGGGCTTGGTCAGCGAGGCCGGCTTCGGCTGGGCTAAACAAAAGCTAGCTTGGCGTGATGTGGAGGGTATCCAGAAGGGGCGTTATGACTGGTGGGCCGCTGATCAGATCGTAGCTGAAGCTGAAGCCGTGGGGGTCTCTCTGGTGTTTCGTGTGGATCGTCCTCCGCTGTGGGCTTTACCGGCAGGTACGTCCGCGGTGAACGGGCCACCAGTGCAGTCGGCGGATTTTGCCGATTTCTGTTATGTGCTGGCCGAGCGGTATCGAGGCCGTGTGCGCGGTTATCAGGTGTGGAATGAGCCGAACCTGGCGCGGGAATGGGGCGACGAACCGCCCGATCCGATCGCGTATGTGACATTGCTACGTGATTGCTATATGGCCATCAAGCGTGCTGACTCGCAAGCGCTGGTGATCTCGGCGGCGTTGGCCCCAACCGGCACAGATTTGCCGGTTGCCATCCCCGATGATTACTATTTGGTGGCGATGTATGAGGCTGGCGCTGCGCCCTACTTCGATTTATTAGGCGTAAATGCGCCGGGTTATAAATCCCCGCCCGAAATCTCGCCTGCCGTTGCTGCCGACCCAGAGCAGGGCTATGGTGGGCATCGCGTGTTTACATTCCGCCGTGTGGAGGATTTGCGTGCGATTATGGAGCGCTACGGCGACGGGCATAAGCAGGTCGCCATCATGGAATTTGGTTGGACGACCGATGCAAATCCAGAGCATCAGGATTATGCCTGGTTTGCGGTAACGCCGGAACAGCAAGCTGATTATTTGGTGCGCGCTTTTCGCTATGCACAAGAACATTGGTCTCCCTGGATTGGGCCGATGTTCGTCTGGAATTTACCCGATCCCCATTGGACGCCTGATAATGAAGAGTTCTGGTGGGCAATTGCCGATCCCTTCCATTGGGAAGGCGGTTTGCCGCGTCCGGCGTATGATTCGCTGCGGATGATGTTGAAGCCTTGAGCCTATAGAAACAGGGGATGGGTAAGGGGATAAGGGGTAAGGGGCGGCCATTGAAGAACCTGCGTCGCAGGCCCCTTACCCATTACCTTACCTATCCTGTCGCAATCAGTGGTTATTTTCAAAACAGGGAGGTAGGTTATGTTCAAGACGTTGGAAGAGGCGCGCAGCTTTGTCCGTGAGCACGCAATTGAGATGGTGGATCTAAAATTCTGCGATCTGTGGGGCCGGTGGCATCACGTCACCATTCCTGCGGCGCAGTTCACGCCGGAACTGATGGCCGAAGGGGTCGGGTTCGATGGTTCCAGTGTGGGATTCAAGTCTGTTAGCGCGGGCGATATGGTGGCTGTGCCCGATCTTGGCACCGGCGCGAAAGATCCCTTCTGGGATATGCCTACGTTGAGCTTCATCTGCTCGGCAAAAGAAGCCGATACGCGTGCCATCTTCCCTTACGATCCGCGTAACATCGCCCTGCGCGCCGAGGAGTACATGCAGACCAGCGGGGTGGCTGATACCAGCCTGTGGGGGCCGGAGTTCGAGTTCTATGTGTTCAACCGTATGGGCTATCAGAACAGTATGAACTCGGCTTTTTATCGGGTGGAATCGGATGAGGCCGACTGGAACACGCATGAGTTAGGTTGTGGCTACACCATCCCGCGCCACGGTGGGTATCACGCCATTCCGCCGCAGGATCACCTCTACAACTTGCGCGCCCGCATTAGCCTACATCTGATGAACATGGGGTTGGATGTGAAATACCACCATCACGAGGTGGGTGGCCCTGGACAATGTGAGATCGAGACGCCTATGCTACCGCTACTCCAGGCGGCAGACGGCTCGATGCTGGTGAAGTATGTCTCGCGGATGACGGCGTTTAAAGAGCAGATGTCGGTGACGTTCATGCCCAAGCCTCTCTACGGTGAGGCTGGCTCTGGGATGCACTTCCACCAATATATATGGAAAGAGGGCAAAAATCTCTTCTATGACCCGGACAAGTACGGGACGATTAGCGATATTGGCCGGTACTACATCGGCGGGCTGCTACATCACGGCGGCGCAGTCATGGCTTTTACCAATCCCAGCACCAACTCCTACCGCCGCTTGATTCCCGGCTACGAAGCGCCTATCAGCGCGATTTACTCGTTGGGCAATCGCAGCGCGGCCATTCGCATCCCCAAGTATGCTAATCAACCCGATTCGGCGCGCTTCGAGTTCCGCCCTCCCGATGCCACTTGCAACCCCTACTTGGCGATGGCTGCCCAGCTGCTGGCCGGCTTGGATGGCATCCTCAAGAAGATGGATCCGACCGAGCTGGGCTTTGGGCCGGTGGATGAGGACATCTTCTCGTGGTCGGTCGAGAAGCGGAAGACCATCAAGGCGTTGCCCACGTCACTTGGCGCGGCGATGGATGCGTTGGAGGCCGATCACGACTTCTTGCTGGTTGGGGATGTCTTCAACAAGGATTTGGTTGAGCGTTGGATCGAACGCAAGCGTTGGGAAGAGCGGCAGGTGGGCAATCGCCCGCACCCTTACGAAATCGAGCTGTATTACGATTTGTAAACGCGACTTGCTTGGGAAATAACTGTCACCACGGTGGGCACGGAGAACAATTGTTAAGGTAAAAATTAATAACTCCGTGTCTTCTGTGGTGAATTTACTTTGGGGTATACGACAAATTATTGGATAAAGAACGATTCTTATTTGAAAAATACTTCTCTAAACTTGTAGCTTGTCTCATTTTGAGAATCTTGCCCCCTCCCCACGCCGCTATGCGGCGCGGGGAGGGGGAGAAAATAAGGGGAGTTTTGAGCGGCGGCTTC
>Ga0334882_1000880_pt1 | contig 40692 bp, 37 predicted proteins | sample GraSluR1_MG_5_FD_207226 | JGI IMG/M metagenome (GOLD analysis project Ga0334882, IMG submission 207226) | Sludge microbial communities from methane-producing bioreactor in Wageningen University, Netherlands - Granular Sludge_15_04-R1 | ecosystem: Engineered > Bioreactor > Anaerobic >... | reverse complement strand
CCAGGGCCTGTGGCTTTTGTTGTATCGCTTCTGGTAATGTTTTGCAGTTCGTTGTTCTGTGGTGGTGAAATTCATGCACAGGGTAACCTCCTTATAACACCACGGAGGGCAGTTTTCGAAGGTAATCAGAGGACCATTGATCTTAACCTGGCTAACACAGGAACAGATACGGCCACGTATGCAATCTCAATTGTCCAGATCAGAATGACCGAAGAGGGAGCTTTTGAGACTATAACTGAACCTGACCCGGGCCAGCGTTTTGCAGACAGGTACATAAGATATTTTCCCCGATCAGTGACACTCGGTCCTAAAGAGGCCCAGGTAGTCAAAGTACAGTTGACCGGAGGCAGGGAAATGGAACCGGGCGAGTACCGCTCTCATTTCTATTTCAGGGCTGTACCGAATGCCACTCCTTTGGGAGAGGTGAATCCGGCAAGGGACACTTCCGGTATCTCTGTCGTTCTCACGCCTGTTTTTGGAATAACCATTCCTGTTATAATCCGTGTGGGTCAGCCGAATACCAATGTCACTATTACTGATCTTTCTTTGGATATGTCAGGAGGTGCCATGCCAGTTTTAAACATGGTGCTCAGACGTACCGGAAATATGTCAGTTTACGGCGATCTGGCAATCGATCATATCTCTCCGCAGGGAACCACCACCAGGGTTGGTATTGCAAACGGACTGGCAGTTTATACACCTAACGCCTTAAGGCGGTTCAGAATGAATCTTAATCCCATACCTGGTGTCGATTTTACCACAGGAAGACTACGGGTAACATATTCTGCGCCTTCTGACATGAGGCCCCAGCAGTATGCCGAGGCAGAGTTGACTATCAGGTAATTTGAGCCCATACCGCTGTATTTGCGGGCGGCTTGCATATGCCGGTTCAGAACAAAGCAATTGAGAATGATTAAGACAAGCCTTTATAAGATAACTTTTATAACCGCAGCAATTCTTTTGGCAGGAATGCTGCTCTCCCTTCAGCCGGCAGCAGGTCAGAGTCAGACATTTACTACCAGTGGCACATTTACGGTGCCTGCAGGTGTCACAACCCTGATAGTGGAGTGCTGGGGCGCGGGTGGTGGCGGTGGCAGTTCCCGTAACAATAATGGAAATCCCAGAGCCGGAGGTGGTGGAGGTGGAGGTGGCTATTCCTCTTCTGTCCTGACTGTTGTTCCAGGTACAAACTATAGTATTGTTGTGGGAACAGGTGGAGCAGGTGGAGCCAGTAACAGTAACGGAAGTGCCGGAGGAAATACAACATTCAATGGCACAACTGTTGTTGCCCTTGGAGGAAGCGGAGGAAACAGGGGAGGTAACGGCGCAGGCGGAGCCGGAGCGACATCAGGTACCGGCAGTGTTACTTATACCGGTGGTAATGGAGCCGCAGGTGTCAATAATACAGGCAGTGGCGGTGGTGGTGGCGGTGCCGGTTCGAATGGTAACGGCGGAGCTGCTGCCGGAACAACAGCCGGCTCTGGTACTGACCTTAACGGTGGTGACGGTGGCGCAGGCATATCGGGGATATCTTCTGCCGGGAATAGCGGTAACAACTACGGTGGCGGCGGCAGCGGCGGCTATGCTCTTGCTGGTGGCGGAGACAGACCGGGAGGCGACGGGGCTGACGGTTATGTTGTAATAAGCTGGCCTGTCACCTACTATTCGCAGGGTTCTTTAGATCCGGCCCTACCTGCCAGTTGGAATTCTGACCCTGGTGGATCAGGTTCTTCACCTGCGAACTTTACTGCCAACCTGCAGAAATTTGTTATACAGGATGGTCATACTATGACCACAACAGATAACATCTGGACGGTTTCCGGGATCAGTACCCTGCTCTTAATTGAAGATGGAGGTGTACTTCATGAGTCTGTATCATCTGTTTCTCTGTCAGCCAATACAACATTCCAGATTGATAACGGTGGTACGCTCAACCATAATGTCAATTCTGTTACAATCTTTGGGGGCACCGAATCATTCGGAGCGACATCAACAGTGAATTACGGATTGGACGGAACGCAGACAGTGGCAGCAGCCACATACGGCAATCTGACCCTTTCCGGAACTTCTGCAAAGACGATATCAACAGGAGTAACCGTTAACGGAACACTCTCAATTGAGGGCACAGCCAGTGCAACAGGAGAAACACCTTCCTATGGTGCCGGTTCAACATTACAGTACGCCGGTTCGGCTGCACAGACAACGGGCAGCGAAGTACCTGCAACCTTCAGCGGAACCGGCGGGATAGTTATAAATAATGCATCTGGCATCACCCTGGACACCGATGTAACTGTTTCAACAACCCTTACAATGACAGCGGGTAATGTAATTACCGGTTCATATCTGCTTACCCTTTCAAACGGACTTGTATCATCTCTCTCTCATACATCAGGAACAATAATAGGAAGATTCAGCCGAGCCGTCAGCACCACAACATCTACCGACTATCTGTTTCCGGTAGGGACAGCTGATTTTTACCGCCCGGCTGTAATGAATTTCTCGTCAATCAGTTCAGGTACAAATATTACAGCTGAGTTTGTTGCAACACCTCCATTCGGATTTTCGCCATATACAGATGGAACAGTTACACTAAACAGCCTTTTCACGGATGGTTACTGGAGGTTTTCCAGCTCGGCCACGCCAACGGTTAATTACTCGCTTACTCTTACTGCTGACGGCTTTACAAGCTTTCTGTTCGATGACGATACACGTATTACAAGTCGCGACAATACAAATACAACATGGAGGGCTTTCGGTTCTCACGGTACCCGATCAGGAGATGATATCTCACGCACAGGTATCACAGACCTTAATACCACATCTTTTGATTTTGCCCTGGCCAGCAAATGCAGTGTCGTTTCGTTGAGTTACAGTTTTGAAAGGGAGATCACAATAGATCATAATGAAGTGGCGGGAGACGAAGACCTTTTCAGTTTTCCGGTACTTATAAATATTGCCGGAGAAGATTTCATGAAATCATCACCCGCAGGCCCGGTAATGAACGCCAACGGCTATGATATCATATTCACCGATGAAGACCGTAACAAGCTTGATCATCAGATTGAATATTACAACGGCACCAGCGGAGATCTTATAGCATGGGTAAGGATACCTAGATTATCAGCCTCAGAGAATACGGTGATCAGGATTATGTACGGCAATTCCGGCATAACCGACGATCCTTCGGTAACGACAGTATGGGACAGTCATTACAAGGGAGTCTGGCACCTGAACAGCAGCAGTCTTACCGATGCTACAATATACGACAAATCGGGCACGGCCTACAACAGCCCGACATATCCTGCCGGAGTAATAGATAGCTCTTTGGGTTTGAACGGCAGCAATCAATATGTCCAGGTCATTAATGCACCAAATACAAATTTTGCCGGCGATATAACGATATCGGCATGGGTATATATGGCTGCCGGCAACCGTGACCAGAAGATTGCAGGTAACCAGAATAACTCCAGCGGGGGTTATAAATTCGGAATTTACACCAACAACAAGGTTGAATTTGAGATCAGAAATTCGGCAAACACCCCTTCTCTGAACAGATCGGTTTCGGGAGGTACGGTTCTGAGTACCGGTCAGTGGTATTATCTGGCAGGAATGAGTTCAGACGTTCTCGATTCCATTATGACCTTCGTAAACGGAGTACCTGAAAGGCCCTTTAAAAAGACAGGCACCCTTGGAACGGCATCAGATAATGTAACTATCGGAAGGGAACCCTTCCAGTCATCCTATTTCTTTTCAGGCCGGTTTGATGAGCTCAGGATATCAGACAAGGTAAGGTCAACAGGCTGGCTGAGAACGGAGTACAATAATCAGTATTCACCTTCAGACTTCTATACCTTAGGTGATGAAGTTTCAATGACCAATCTTCCTTCAGTAAGCATCTGCGACGTGCCTGTAACGCTTCCGGCAGGTTCCCCAGCTGGCGGCACATACTCAGGCAATCCTTATATCTCAGGTAATACATTCAGTCCCCCCTCAGCAGGGACTTATTCAATAGTTTACACCTACACCGGAGCATGCGGCCCGGTCAGCATCGCCAAGGAGATAATAGTAACGCCCGTGCCGTCTGCACCGGAAGCTCCCGATCAGGTGTATTGTACAGGCCAGATTGCCAACCTGGTGGCCACTTCAGGAGAGAACATCAAATGGTACAGTGGAGGAACACTTGTGAGCACGGCTAACCCATTTACAACAGGGCTGACTACACCTGGCACCTATACTTATACGGTTACACAATCGGTAAACGGATGTGAAAGTGATGCAGCAGAAGTTACGCTGACTATACTTACAGGCATAATTGTAAGTGCCCAACCGGTAGCTGCATCGGTTTGTGAAGCTTCTACAGCTATTTTTAACATTGATGCGATTGGCTATAACATGACATACCAGTGGCAGGAAGATGGAGTCAATATTACAGACGGAGGTATTTACAGCGGAGCCACTACGGCAACATTAACCATTGCCAATGCAGGAACTGACCTTGACGGATCGGTTTACAGATGTGTATTGACAAGCTCCTGTGGCACCTCACCTGTAAACAGCGATGCTGTTGCACTGACCGTTACACCTCAGCCAGTTGCAACATTCAGCTATGACGGCAGCCCTTACTGTCCAAACGCCTCCAATGCTTTGCCAACATTCAGCGGAGGAGGTGTAGCAGGCCTTTTCTCCTCGACGGCCGGACTGGTATTCGCCAACAGCGCTACCGGAGAGATTGACATTGCAGCCAGCATACCCGGAACCTATACGGTGACCAATTTAATAGCTGCAGCAGGAGGCTGTGGTGATGTGGAAGAAACCAGTCCTTTTGAGATAATCGCATACAGGATATGGACCGGCGCAGCAAGCACTGACTGGAACAATCCCGGTAACTGGACGTGTAGTTTGCTTCCTGACATCAATACCCCGATTGAGATACCTGATGTGTCCAACAAGCCGGTACTGGGGGCAGGGTCCACAGGTGCCGTTAATGATCTTACAATAGAGGCCGGTTCTTCGCTGGTAATTTCAGGCAACACCCTTCAGATTACAGGGTCTATTATCAACAACGGAACCTTTACGGCAACCTCGGGAACCGTTGAGATGAATGGCTCCGCTGCACAGTCAGTGCCGGCGAACACATTTGTGTCTGACAGGATCGGAAATCTTATTGTTAACAATCCTTCCGGCGTCAGCCTGCTGGGAGACCTGGAGGTTTCGGAGGTGGTCACCATACTCGATGGAGAACTATCCTCTGCAGGTTATCTTACTCTTATTTCGGATGCCTCGGGAACAGCTCTTATAAGCGGCAGTGGCAGCGGTACAGTCACAGGTGATGTTACGATGCAAAGGTATCTGCCATCAGGATTCGGATACAAATATTTCAGCTCTCCTTTTGTGTCAGCCACGGTTGGTGAGTTTTCAGATGAATCGATAACGCTGATTTACAGATATGATGAAAACAGGCTTGTAGGAGGTATTCCTGCCTCTGGTTGGGTTAACTACAATAGTGCGGCAAATATTCTCAACCCGCTTGCCGGGTATGCTGTTAATTTTGGTTCCGGCACAGATCCGAAAACTGTTGATATTACCGGGGAGGTTAACGACGGGCCCTTATCTGTTACTATATACAACAATGACCAGATCTATACAAAGGGTTTCAATCTGGTTGGGAATCCCTATCCGTCGCCTATAGACTGGGACCTGGTGAAGCTGAACAACACTAATATTGATGATGCTATTTACTATTTCAGGGCAGGCGCTGCTGATGAGTATGGAGGTACTTACAGTTCCTATGTGGCAGGGATCTCAAGTGACGGTCTGGCGACCAATATTATACCATCCATGCAGGGTTTCTTCGTTCATGTCTCAGATGGTGCCTATCCTGTCACGGGGTCGCTGGTGATGGATAATAGTGTAAGAATATCAGACCTGACACATCCGTTTGCGAAATCGGACGGTAGAAAAGGCATGTCTCTGCTAAGGTTAAATGTTGCTTTCTCGGATGCTCCTGATATTGCCGACCCGCTGGTTGTTTATCTTGATGAGAAGGCCACTGCTGGGTACGAAGGCACTCTTGATGCCCTTAAGCTGTTCAATACAGATTTTGATACTCCAAATTTCTATTCCTACAGCAGCGATGGGCTGAGACTGTCTATCAATGCCATGCCGGCTGAAGTGGCCGATACCGGGAGCATTGGTCTGGGTATAAGGACTAACACAGATGGTGAGATATCTATGAGGCTGAGTGATGCCGAAGGCCGTTTTGCTACTGAAAGGGTATACCTCTTCGATTCAGCTACGGGCGTGCGTAAAGAGATGACGCCTGAAGACGGCTATAAGGTATTTCTTCCGGCAGGAGACTATAACACAAGATTTTTTATTCAGTTCTCAGGAACACCTACTGTTTTGCCCGAAACTGAAGACACGTATTTTACAGCTTATTATTCACGAGGGATATTAAGAGTAAACATTAACAGGCTTTTTAACGGCAGAGGCACAATAACAGTTACTAATATTATAGGCAAGAGGCTTTTCACCGATAACGTCCATGAAGAGGGGTATCATGAATTCACTCCATTACTTGGTAACGGTATCTACATTGTGAGTATGACAACCGGCAACATAAGAATCAGCCGGAAAATAATTATCAGCAAATGAGAGTTGATTCATATCTGATGTATCTTATTGGTAAGAGGGTTGCAGCTCTGTTGGTTCTACTGACATTATTACTGATTGTACCCAGCAAGGCAGTTTCACAGGAACCGCCTCCAAGGCCTGTGGTTGCAACTACGGTACAGAACCTTGGCTTCGGTGTTTTTTATCAGGGACTGGCCGGAGGCAGTGTAACTATTGATGCCTCAGGAGTCAGAACGGCAGGTGGTTCTGTGGTTCTTTTAAGCTCAGGTGCTTTTTCAGTTGCCACTTTTAACGTTCGTGCCAATCCCGGTACCGTGATCTCATTCCTGAAGCCGCTCAGCAGCCTTACTGATGGCAGCGGCCACACCATGACGCTGCAGATTGACGATACCAGCCCTGCAACTCCTTTTGTAACAACGAACCCATATTCAGTGCCCACCCCGGTATATATGGGAGGCATACTGACCGTAGGATCCCCTGCTGTCAATCCTCCGGGAAACTATAGCGGCACATTCGATATAATATTTATACAGGAATAGCCGGAACGCATAACACTTTTAACAGGAAATGATAATCATACGAGCATACACCACCAATTTTCGAACATGGCGTATGCGGGCGTTAAGGATTGGTCTTCTGTTGTTTACAGTGGTTGTGCTGAGTCTGGTTCATAGCCTTGATGCCTCTGCCCAGGAGGTGCCTGAGTATGATGAGATAGCTATATATCTTGAAGTGCCCGGTCTTGGCGGAACCGAAATGGTGGTGGTTATTAAAGGAGAGACAGTCTATCTGCCGGTAACCGACCTGTTCGATTTTCTCAGGATCAGGAACATTCCTGCCCCTGATATGACCTCCATATCAGGGTTTTTTATCGACCCTGAGGCTACATATCTGATAGACCGGACAGATCATCTGATTACTTATCAGGGCCGAACAACCGGTATTGAACCGGGGGCACTTATACGCACAGAAACAAACCTTTATCTCAGAGCAAGTTATTTCGGGCGTGTTTTTGGTCTTAACTGTGATTTCAGCTTCAGAAGTTTGTCTGTTAAAGTTACCAGTCAGATAGAATTGCCTACAATAAGGGAGATGAGGCTGGAGGAGATGCGACGCAATCTTACAAGGCTTAAGGGAGAGGCTCTGGCCGATACGGTTATTGGCAGAAGGTACCCCCTGTTTCAACTGGGTGTGGCTGACTGGTCTGCCATTGCCACTCAGGAGATCAATGGTAACAGTGAGGCAAGACTGAACCTGTCGCTGGGAGCAATGATAGCCGGGGGAGAGGCAACAGCTGCACTATATTATAATAGTATGCAGCCTTTCTCGCATAAGCAGCAATATTATCTGTGGAGGTATGTCAATAATGATTTTGCACCCGTGCGGCAGGTTATGGCCGGCAAGATTGCGGCTCAGGCAAGCTCTTCAATTTACAATCCTGTTGTAGGCGTACAATTTACCAATTCACCCAGTACCTACAGAAGATCATTTGGCACCTACACCCTTAGTGACCGCACAGAACCTGGTTGGATTGTTGAACTATATGTTAATAATGTGCTGGTAGATTATGTAAAGGCCGACGCATCAGGCTTTTTTACTTTCGAGGTGCCACTGGTTTACGGTAACTCGGTAGTGCAGACGAAATTTTATGGTCCATGGGGAGAGGAGCGCACCCGTGAGCAGTCAATCAGCATTCCATTTAACTTTCTTCCAAAGAATACCTTTGAGTACAAGATAAGTGCCGGAATTGTCGAAGATTCTCTGCTAAGCAGGTTTTCAAGGGCGTCGTTTAATTATGGAATCGCCAGAAGGCTGACAGCAGGCGGAGGTATTGAATATCTTTCATCTGTATCTTCCGGACCCGCCATGCCATACCTGACAGCATCACTGAGTCTTATGAACAATCTGTTGCTTTCGGGGGAGTATATGTACGGCGTCAGGACTAAAGGCACACTGTCATACCGTCTTCCCTCGAACCTTCTGCTGGATGTTAATTACGCCCGGTATGTGGAGGGACAGAAGGCTATCAATCTGAACTATCTTGAAGAGCTGAAGGCTGTGATATCGATTCCTGTCAGGATTGGAAAACTGTCTACCTATCAGCGTATTTCAATGCACAGGATAGTATTGCCCGGATCAGGGTACACAACCGGAGAATGGCTTTTCTCAGGATCTCTGAGGGGTATAAGCACCAACCTGACTACCTACGGCATTTTCGTTGAGAATGCTGAACCCAATCTATACAGCAACCTTTCTGTTGCTTTCCGATTACCGGGAGGTTTTATTATAATGCCTCAGGCTCAGTATGGCTATACCCAGAATAAACTATTTTCAGCGAAACTGGGGATGCATAAGTATGTCCTGAAGCACGGATTTCTCAATCTTTCTGTCGAGCAGAACTTTATGAACAACATGCGAATGGCAGAACTCGGGTTCAGATATGACTTTTCATTTGCCCAGGCAGGAGCTTCTGTCAGACAGGTTGATAACAGGACATCTTTCGTGCAATATGCACGGGGAAGCCTTATCTATGACCGCAAATCAGAATTCCTGGGAGCCGATAACAGGACAAACGTTGGCAGGGGCGGTATTGCCGTTATACCTTATCTCGATCTCAACTCCAACGGAAAGAGAGATGAGGGGGAACCAAAGGCAAGTGGCCTGAATCTCAGGGTTAATGCCGGCAGGGTTCAGAAGAATGAAAAGGATACTACAATAGTGATTCTGGGCCTTGAACCATATAGTCAGTGTTTCATTGACCTTGACCCCAACAGTTTTGATGATATCACGTGGCGGCTATCAGTAAACAGCCTGAGTGTTGCGGTTGATCCGAATATCATCAAGACAATTGAGATCCCTGTTAATATTGTGGGAGAAGCCACCGGAACCGTGGTTCTGGAAAGGGACGGTGACAGAAGGGGGCTGGGCAGGATCATAGTCAATATTTTCAACCTTAGTAACAGGCAAATCGGTCGGACACTTACAGAAGACGATGGTTATTATAGCTATTTTGGTCTGTTACCAGACAGCTACTATGTACGAATTGATACTACACAGATGTCAAGGCTCGACATGCTGGCTGAACCAGATTCTATACCTTTCACAATTGCCTATACCACTGATGGCGACATAGTAAGGAACCTGAATTTCACGCTGAGATCAAAGCCATCAGATACTGTAGTTGTTGAACCCGTGGTTCCTGTTGAGGAGACCCCTGTTGTAAGAAAGGATACAGTCTACATGATTGTTCATGAGATTGTTGAGGAGCTGCTCACCATTACTGAAGACAGCTGGGCTATACAGCTGGGTGCTTTCAGGGTACGGTCGAATGCGGAGAACCTGAGACGCTCTCTTGAGAAGCAGCTGGGCAGAAAGGTTGAGATAGTCATTGAAGATGATTACTATAAGGTTCGCATAGTAGAGATACCTGATCGTGAGGAGGTCGATCGCATAATTGAGATATTGAGACAGAACGGGGTGACCGAGTTGTGGGTTATAAGATTAATGGCAAAGCAGCAACAGCTTGTACTTACAGAGAAGCAGGATACTGTCAGGACGATCACCGAGACAGTTATCGAGAAGCCCGGGGCTGCCGTTACCCGTGAAAACTCAATACAGGCAGGTGCATTCTATGTTGAGTCCAATGCAATAGCACTGAGAGAAAGACTTGAGAAGCTAACAGGCAAGCGAGTAATAATAGTTGAGGAGGATGGATTCTTCAAGGTGCGTATACTTGGGTTTGAAAGCAGGGAGGAGATGGAGAAATACCTTCCGGTATTACGGCCGTTTGGTCTGTATGATCTCTGGATATTGCCTGAGATCAGAGTTCCTGATCTGGTCGAGCCTGAAGTGGTGATGCCTGACACTGTCAAAGTGCCTGTTGAGGAAAGGAAGATAGCTGAAGAGAAGAAAGAGGTTGAAATAGAGAAAGAACCGGAGGTAGTTGTACCTGTTGAGGCACCTGAGCCCACTGTGGCCATACAGGCAGGGGTTTACTACAAAAAGATACAGGCAGTGAGGGCGCAGAGAAAGATCAAGAGGAAGCTGGGTCTGCCGGTAGAGGTAGTGCAGCAATGGGATATGTACAGGGTTCTGGTGACGGGCTTCTATACACGCGAGGAGGCGTTTGTCTACTATCCTGAACTTGCAGGCCTTGGGTTCCAGCAGATAAGCCTTGTAGAGAAGCGATAAAAAAAAGAGCGGGAATGCTGGCTCTCGCTCTCACTCTCACTCTTTTTTTGTGGTGCCACTCGCACCGCATTTCTTTTAACTCACCCAATGCTCTTAATAGTTTTCAACTATGTAAAAGGCTGTATAATAGCAATAAACAAATAATTGATATTAAGGCAGGATAATTGATGTTAAAATAATTCTTCCCAAATTCTTCCCTGTATTAAAAAATTGGTTACATTTGTTATTATTTAATTGTTGTACTAATTAAATCTTTAATGCCATGAGTGAGCTAAATCTCTACAACAACGATGACAAATCAGCCGTGAACACCTTAGCTATGCGGTTGTTATTCGAACTTACAAAGCCTGATTTTATTCAATCACTTTTCAGTAGATCAAAGGAGGAAATAATTGGAAACCTTACTCGAGAGATGGAGGCGAAGAATGAGGCCTATTTTTACATCTTAGACAGGGGCCTTCTTGATGATTTCATTTCTTTAACAAATACAAACCCTGCTGCTTCAACAGACTTTGCAAGGTTAATAAGGCTTCTATACATGCAAATTGAACAGAAAGATCAGCAGTTGAGTTTTATGAGAGACCAGATAGTTGCTGCCAGGCGTGACATTGATTTTTACCAGGAGTATATCGAAAATATGGGGAGGTAGTAATGGGTAATATAAAACAAAACTATGAGATGACTGCTAATGAGGTATCCGTAATAGGCTATATCATTCAGGCAGCCATGCGTACTTTGGAGTATGATAAAGATGCTGGTGACTACAAATCAAACGATGACTTTGTTGTGTCTTTAGACAGATCTGAGTATAGGAGTCTGGCGAGGCTGACTAAGAAATTTTAAACTCATTAGAAAGTGGCTACAAGTGTAATATTCAAGCTAAGAGAGCCCCAAAATGGCGTATCGCCTGGTAAGCAGAAGAAAACCATGGTGATTATGTATTTCTCGTATGGCTTCCAGGAGACTAATACTGATGGGTCTAAGCGGTATTTGCCTTTAAAGTACGCAACAGGAGAAAAAATATTTCCTTTCTATTGGCGTGACCGGCCACACTACAGGGCAAAGCAAACAATCGAATTTGACTACGAAAGCTTCAACACACGCCTGGATAATATAGAGAATGCAGTCAAGACAGCTTATCGCAACGAGCTTAACAAAGGAGTCATGCCACGCCCTGAAAGGTTACGGAAGATCCTGCAGGAGATGATTGAGGGGAAGGTTGAGCAAGCTCCTAAGTCTCTCAATCAATTTCTCAAGAAGTATGTTGAGGAGGATATGAAAACCGGAAAGAGGCTTACTGAACATGGTGAAGTGTTTAAGTATGGAACAATCAGATCATATACCGGCTTCTGGCAACAGTTTCAGAAATATCAGGAGTATATCGGCAGAGAGCTTAATTGGGAGGATATAGACCTTGACTTCTATGATGGATGGCTGCAGTTCTTCCTGGAGAAGAATTACTCAGCTAACACAATCGGGAAGCATACAAAGACATTAAAGACATTGATGCGGATAGCCCGAGAAGAGGGTCTTCACAATAACATGGAGACGGACAAAAGAAGATTCAGGCCTATTTCGTCACCTGTACAGAATATCTATTTGACTGAAAAGGAGGTCGAGAGTCTGTATAGGCTTGATCTGGGATTTGATTTGTCAATGGCTGAGATTAGGGATGTCTTTCTGGTTGGCTGTTATACCGCCCAGCGATTTTCAGATTATTCCAGGATAACGCCTGATAACGTAAGGAAGGTCTCGGGATCCTGGGTAATTGATATAACTCAGAGAAAGACTTCCGAGAGGGTTGTGGTTCCGGTCCGGCCTGAGTTATTAACCATACTGAACAGGCATAATTTTAGGCTTCCAAAGCTTTATGAGCAGAAGGTTAATTCTGAAATTAAACATATTTGCCGCCTGGCGGGGATCACGGAGGTGATAAGCATTGAGAAAGTCAGAGGTGGAAAGAAAATCACAGTAACGGTCCAGAAGTGCACCCTGGTCAAAACCCATACCGCCAGACGGACCGGGGCGACTAACATGTATCTGGCCGGGATCCCAACTTTGGCGATCATGAAATTCACAGGCCATAAAACTGAATCTGAGTTTCTAAAATACATCAATGTTACCAGGGAGGAGACTGCAAGGATCCATGCTTCCCATCCATATTTCAAAGGTAATCCACTTAAAATAGCAAGCAAATGAATGCATCAGGTCGACTAAAAGACAGCGATTATTACGAGATTCTTCGTAATGAGTTTTATGAAATGCCAGATCAGAGATTTAGTGACATCCCTATCCGACCGGCATTTAGCTGCGAGGAGGATATACTGTTAACGATTAAGGCACTAAGAAGCCAGCACGAGGCTGTAAATCCTGGTTTTGTAAAAAAACTTTCGGCAGCGCAAGAGGGGTCCTTTATAATAGATCCTTATGATTCTTATTCAGGGATCCATATTAACTTTGACGACTTCGATAAAGAGTTTAATAGTAATTTAGAAAAGTTCGATGATGAACATAAAAGGAAGATAGCTCAAGAACTATGGCTTTATCAGCTTAACATACTCGTTGCTTGTGGAGAGTTATTATCCGACAACCAGGACCCTCTCACACAGGTCGCTCAATCCCTTACTGGAAGCCAACAAGCTTTATTGGCAAAAACCAAGAGACCAGATGATGAGAAAAAGTTTAGAAACGGAGAAAGGGTTATTAATATTCAGATCGGAAGAGCTCATGATGGTGAAAACGTAATAGAGAAAGAGACGGGATATCTTAAGCTATATAACTCTGCTGAGGCTCATGGAAGTAAAACAAAGATGCTGGATCATGAGGAGTTACTATACATTGGTTGTCTATTAAGGGCTGGAGGACTAATAGCACCAAATATTGCATTGGGGGTATTGGGTAACCTACTTTCAGTTATGAATGACTGCAAATATTTTGGAGCTAAAGCATCCCAGCCACTTAAGCAAAATATCGATATTATGACCCAAGGGGTGACTGTGGGTAAGCTTAAATCGCTCTATGAGAAACTCGAGAGGATACACCAAGAGGCTGCGGACTATAGAGAAAAAGTGGAAATATTAAAGAATCTGGTTGAGGAGCATGCCCCATTTATGGCTACATTCGACAAGTGGTCTCCTGATGAAATAAGCAGTAAAAATAAGAAGCTCAATAACAGCTTAGTACCAGTGTTAGCGTATTTTAAGACCCAGATTACTACGAAACAGGCTTAAGCGCTCGTGCTGCTACCAATATCCCCGCCATCATTTTACCGGTAAATTTACCCTGTTTTACCGTTTATTCCTGACTTATGTTTACAATGAATAAATCATTGTAATCTATGTCAGGATTTTTCATTCATATGACCCGGGAAGAGTTCAACCAGAACCTTGTTAATATTATCAGGGATGTACTGGTAAATGAGCTGCCCAGGCAAAAGGAGGATGCTGTTAAGTATCTAACCCGGGAAGAGGTGGCTGAAAGGCTTCGTATTTCTCTGCCAACTCTTGTGAAATACACCAAGCTGGGACTCATTCAGGGTTATAAGTTGGGCACCCGGGTGCTCTATAAAGAGGTCGAGATTGACGCAGTATTGCAGCGAAAGGAACCATTAAAATATAAACGATCCTAAAAAAATTCAACTATGGGAACAATCACTTTTACCGATGGTCGGAAATTAAAATGGGTATTTACCCTCTCGGCCATAGAGATATTTAAGAGTCTTACGGGCCTGACAGTCAACGACTTCCTTGGCTCAGGACCAACGATTGATAATATTATTATACTACTGTACTCCTGTTTACAGTCCCCTGAAGGGCTGCTAAGTGATGGGTCTACTGTTGAGTTAAAGGATCTTAGAAGATTGGTTAGCGATGAAGAGCTTGGTCAGTTCTGTATCGACTTTGGTAATTATGTGAAAACATATGGGGTCAACTCACTGATTAACAAAAATTGAAATGGCAGGATTAGTTAACAGACTTAAATTCATTTTCTCGGCTGACACCCGGGAATTTCGCAAGCAGACCAATGAGGGTAAAGCTGCAGTACAGGGCTTTGCTTCCCAGGGGAGAGCCCTCATGGATAAGTTTGCCAGTGCTTTTGGTGTTAACACCAGGGCGATGTCTGATAGTCTTAACTCCTTCAGCAAAACGGCATCATCTGTAAGCAGGGGGTTCACAACAGCAGCTTCCGGATCTAATGCCCTAAGCGCAGCACTTAAGGTTCTGAAGGTTGCCCTGATATCTACCGGCATCGGCGCTCTTATTGTTGCCCTGGGATCCCTGGTTGCTTATTTCACCAAAACCCAGCGTGGAGCCGATAAGGTCCGGCTGGTGATGGAAAGCTTCAAGGCGATCATCAACGTGCTTATAGACAGGCTTGCATCGTTCGGAGAAGGGATCTTTCTGATCTTCACCGGTAAGTTTAAGCAAGGAGCTGAGAAGCTTGGAGCTGCATTCAAGGGTGTAGGAGAGGAAATCAAGACAGAGGCTAAACTTGCCTGGGAGCTTGAAAAACGCTGGCAGGCACTCCAGGACCAGGAGATAGCCATGATGACAGTCATCTCGCAGCATCGCCGTAAGTTCGATGAATTAAGACTTGCGTCAGAGGACAGCAATAATACGCTCGAGGAGAGAGTGGGTTATCTTAAGCAGGCTGCAGAGGAAGAGAAGAAGGCTGTAGCCATTGAGGCTGCTCTGCAGAAGGAGAAGGTAGACATCATGAGGCAGCGCCTTGAGATGGGAGAGAGTACCCGCGAAGAGATCCGTGAGCTTGCGGAAGAAGAGGCTAAGCTTAATCAGATCTATGAACGGGGAGCTTCTGCACAGAAGGAGCTTGCATCACAGGTGCGTACTCTCTCTGCGCAGATAGTCGCCCAGGGAGAGGCAGCCCTCAAAACAGCAAAAGCTCTGAATCAGATAAAGCCTGCAGAGGGTGGATTTAATGCTCTGAAGGTAAAGCCTGTTGACGCAAGCGAGCTGCTCCCGACTGATTCCTGGCAGCCACAGATGCTCAGCATGACTGAAGCCTATGCGGCGCTTGGATTAGCAGTTGTCGGCACTTCAGATCTTATCAACGATGCATTCTCCAGTGTGACTACTGGGCTCGCAGAGTGGATAGGAGGTATGGCAGCAGGACAAGCATCATTCCAGGGTATTGCAGAAGTGCTTGCAGGTACAATGGCAGATCTCGCTATCAATCTTGGAAAGACAGCCATTTCTGCTGGAATAGGGATTGAAGCTATAAAAAAGAGCTTAGTCTCTCTGCAGGGGGCGAATGCTATAGCTGCAGGGATTGCACTCGTAGCGCTTGGATCTGCAATAAAGGGGAAATTAAGAAGTCTGGCATCATCAGGAGGTGGGGCTGGTGGTGTTGGTGGTGGGTCAATTTCTTCCAGCTCTGGGACATCTTCATCTTATGTGAATAACTCTAACCTGAAAACACCCCAGGTTCCTGTACAGATAGTCCTCCAGGGAGAGCTAAAAGCTAAAGGATCAGATCTTGCCCTCGTGTTACAAAAAGAAGCAACACATAGAAGGATAAGAACATAATTGCATTTATTCAAATATCGATATAATATCGTAAAGATGAATCACTTAAGACATATAACTGGCAGTACCAGAACTGCTCATAATCCTGAAAGTCGTCAAATAACTTTTACGCTAAGTACCAGCTCTCGTGACAGGCATGGCACGGTACTTAACCAGGATAACTGGAAGCTCGACAACTACCTGAGGAACCCCGTTGTTGGCTACCAGCACAACGTTTCTGCCTCCGGTCTATTTACAGATCCAAATCCGGACTATATCATTGGTAAGGCTGTAAATACAGCCGTCATCAATGGAGTCCTGGAAAGTACTATAGAATTTGAGCCTGCAGAGATAAATGAGCTTGCAGAGAAGATCTTCAGAAAGGTCCTGTTTGGTTCGCTCAATATGAGTTCAGTCGGGTTCCTGGAACTTGGGAAAGGGAAGCGTGTAGATGATGTTTACTACTTCGAAGGACAGGAGCTGGTGGAATGGTCAATCGTTAACATACCCTCCAATCCTGACGCAGGAGCAAAGCGTATGCTTGGCGAAATGCCGTCGGCTTGCATATATGCCCTGAAACACCTTGGATCTGTACTGAGACCAGGCCAGATAGAAAGACTTCCGGCTGACCAGGCTCTGCTCTTTATTGAAGCCCGAAGCATCGGTCTCGATATATCTCTGCCGGTCTCTGAGTTAAAAGCTTGTGCTGACCAGAGTTTTCGGAAGACCGTACTCGCAGCTATTAAAGGAAAAGTGAGCGATGAGCATTTACTTCATAATGCGAAGATAGACCTGCAGCGAGCTTCATATCTGGATAAAATGGCTACCAGTAGGCCTGGTCTCACGATCACTGAGCGTGAAACGTTAATGTCGAAAGCAAGCAGGCTTCAAGCTAAGGCTTTCGCTGTTATGAATATGCTACAGCACAAAGTCAAATAATTAATATTCTAATACTTATAACTATGTACGAATCAATGTATGCACAATTAGGCCGATGGGCTAAGGCTGCAGCAAAAGCCGAAGCACATAAGCTTGATGACTACCAGGAGGCAGTAACTGCCGCCAAAGCTATCAGGATGGAAACATTGTACAATGCAAACTCTTTCCTTGTAAATATGTCATCCAGGGCAGTCCTAGAGACTGCGGGAACTCCTGCATCGGCAATGGTCCACGTACCTGAGCCTCAGTCAGTAATAATGGACTCTGCCCAATTCTTTAACCCTGGGCTGGTAAATGAGTTCACTATCCCCAGGTTTGATCAGCTCACGCCTGAATTTCTGCCAATGACCGACGCTCCAGCTTCATCTCAGCTGCCAGGAGTGGATACTATAACCACTTCGCCAAAGCGGCTGTTTACATACATCGATATTGCAAAGCACATGCTAACAATGTCTGATGAAGCAGCCGGACGGTTGATATTTAGTCAGATGGAAATAAGGTGCGGTGAGACCATCGACCAGACCGTATTTGGCGTGCAGGAGGGTACTGATTACCGGCCCCAGGGTATGGGGTATGCTATTACATCGGGAACAGACACTGCAGAGGCAGCAGTCTCTTTAGTGCCTGGGATAGATCCTTTTAAGTCTCTTTGCCAAAGTTTGGTCACCGCAGGTACTTGGAGATCTCCGGTATGGATCACAAGTCCCTCAGCAGCTATTCTGCTTCAGAGCACGCCAATGATTGCTCCAAAAGATGACACTACCAACTACTATGGCTGGGCTGCATCTGCGAGGCCAATTATGGATAATGGTAGAATCCTTAATCTCCCAGTAGTGATTTCCGAATTTGTTAGTAATCTCGCCGGCAGCTCAGGAGATGGTGCTCTTGTAATGCTAGCATCTCTAAAAAACATTGCAGTAGTCCAGTTCGGAGCTTGGCAGGTGCTAGCAGATCCAGTTACAATGGCACGTTCCAACACAGTGAGATTCATCATCCAGGGGTTCTTCGATGTGAAGGGACTTAAAGGAAGCTCGCCAACAGACTCAGCTCCGGAACCAGCTACCCAGGACAATGACTATGCAAATGTAGTTGTTTGTACTGCGATCAAGTAATGAACATGTTATAAACATAATTAACAACACGTAAGCCGCTGAAGTTTAATTCTATTTTTTCTGGTCCTGCAAATCCCCTGGGGGTAGTATGTCATCCTGCCTCCAGGGGAACAGCAGACCAGTGAAACAAAAAAGTAAAAAGCTCCTGATATGAAACCAAAAACAAATCAACTCGCCGGTTCCGCACCTTGGTATCCCTCGGATGTGAACCTGATTAACGATGTTGCAGTAATGCGAATGATAGACCAGCTGCAAATGGAAGGCTATGGTATCTATCACTTTATTCTTGGCTGGCTCTGCTCTCAGCCTGGATATGCCGGATCTCTTGAACAGGCCAAATACATGGCAAAACGAATGGGGTGCAGTGAGGCTAAATTTATGGCTGTAATCAATGGATATGACCTTTTCAGACTCGAAGGCGATAGATTTTTTTCTACCTATCTTGATGAAAAAATGTTGCCTTATGAGAGACGTAGAAAAGCTGCACAGAAAGCCGTTACCCAAAGATGGAGCCAACAAAAGGAGCTGCCCATTAGTTCTGAATCTCATACGATCGTATTACCAACGTATAACGATCGTAATACAGATAAGATAAGAGGAGATAAGATAAGAGAAGATAATATGAGATTAGATAATAAAGAAAAAGGGAAAAGAAAATCTCTTTCTCTATCTCTTGACTTTATTACTTCTGAAAAGATGAAAGAAATTTGGGTAAAGTGGATGGAGTATAAAAAGCAAATCAAGAAGCCATATAAAACTCAATCCGGAATGGAAGCAAAATTCAAACACTTGCTAGAGCTATCTGGTGGAGATACAGCTATGGCTGAGAAAATAATCGACCAATCTATCAGGGAAGAATGGGCAGGGTTGTTTCCCCTGAAAGAATCACTGTGCAGAGATAAGCCTGGATTAAGGCCAGCAATAGAGTTATATGCAGAGCGCTATGGACTATAAAACTACAGCTGAAGTTCAGGAGCCTTTGGCTGTTACCCCTGGGGAGGTTTTACTTGGTATGTTTTCCCTTCCTGGGGCTTTTTTGAGCGGTTTTGATTCCCTATATGCCACTTTGTGGACACTGCAGCTCCGGAGAGGTATCTTTCCGGATGCTGTGGTTTATAATAATTAAACCATCACAAATAGAGAAGATTATGAAAAGAGAAGACATCAGAAAAAGATCGGAGCTTCGCAGATTAGTGAAAGAGATCGAGAGGGCAATGAAAATTGTCCGGCAGCAGCTGAAAGCCAAAGGAGAAAGAGATGCCCTTGTCAATTATAATCTCGAGAATGCAAGAAAATTAAGATCGGTACTGATGAGATCTCGCCTTGGTATAAGGGATAATGATATGTATGAGATCGAAGAGGGGCTCAGGATCCTTTCAAAAGTTCAACTGACCATTGATATCATTATTCAGAAATGAAGCTGGAAAAGCCCATATTGGTATTGGTCAATGAATTTCTTGCTGAGAACAGCAACCTTGAGAGTACCAAGGATCTCTATAAAAAAACGCTGCATTTATGGATTACCTGGATGGTTAAAAATGACTGGCCTGTTAGTGAACCATCCAGGGCAAACCTGATCTCTTATCGTGAATATCTGCGCTCCCGGTCACTGTCATTGAGAACTATCGACAACTATCTGGCAGCAGTGAAGCAGTTCACCAGGTGGTTGTATGAGAATAACTATATCGAGAAGGACATTTACTCTGGGTTGAAGAACCTGAGAAAGACAAATGAATACCTAAAAGCTGCTTTATCGTATGAAGAGGTTGACAGGTTGTTGAATGTAACCAGGGGAGAGAGCCTGATCAGCCAGCGAGATCACGCAATTATTAACCTTATGATCTTCACCGGAATGCGCAGGCTTGAGGTTTGCAGATGCGATACCAGGGATTTCTACTGTATCGATGGGCAGTGGTATGCCCGAATCCACGGCAAGGGGCACTATGAGAAGGATAGTGAGATACCGATTACCCAGGCAATAATGAAACCTATCCTGATCTACTGGAAGCAAAGAGGAGTCTCAGGCTCATCCGATATCACACCTGCATTTATAAATCATGCCCGGTGCAGCCGGGGCAGAATAGATCCATCTTTTTTGAGCAAGATGGTTAAGAAATATCTCAGGGTATGTGGATTAGATGACAGGAAATACAGCTGTCATTCTCTCCGACACACATGCGCTGTTATGGCTCTGAAGTCAGGAGCGAAAGTCTTTCAGATCCAGCAACTGCTCAGACACCGGAGTCCGTCTACCACTGAGCTCTATTTGAAAGCGATCAGAGAAGAAAGGGTGCTTGATGGTGCTGCAGTATTCGCTATAGATCAATATTACCAAAAACGCCAGAAAACCGACTAAATTTAAGATTTTTCTGCTCACAACCAAGATCATGGTAAATAAACGTTATAGTTTACCGCACATAAACAATTAACAGCTATAACGGTGATAATCATATTAATAGCGTTTTTAGAATATTTGTTTCAAATAGTCGAAAAAGTTGACGTTTTCTGAGCTGATACTGAGGTGATAACCGGGGGGTATAAATCTCTATTGGATTCAACCGCACGACCGCACCTCCCACAAATACACACCTCTGTCAAAATTGGAGGGGTGGGGTATAGTTCCTGGTGATTTATTGATTTCTCAAATAAGACTATTTTTAGCCCTTCTCAGACATTTTTCCATTATTCTGGCCTCGTCCATCAATCGACCTGCAGTTAATAAAGGATGTCTACATCTCTGTAATCCCAGGGGGTTGTTTTGATTTCAACAGATATACCTGGTTAACCTGTTCAGGATCCCCGGGAGAGGTTTCTCCCAGGCATGAGCTCCGATCAGGACCGGGAGGATCTGCTCCCTGATCTGCAATCCTCCCTCGAGCGTACCTGGTTAACCTGCTCAGGATCCTCAGCTGAGGGTTTTCCCAGGCATGAGCTCCGATCGGGACCGGTGGGACTCCAAAATATGGCTCGCAATAATGAAAAATGGCTCCTTTGGTGTTAGATTGTAATCTGAAATTAATTATGATGAGAATCTGCCTATAAAAAAATTAACATATTTTTAACAATTTATTCAGAAATTAGAATAATATTTGTATTGAATTTGCAAGTGAGTTATAGGAAACGAGTTTTTTATTGTGAAATCCGAACACCAGTAGGCTGGTATAAAATATGAACCGCTATAGTCTGTGAAGAATGGGCCGATAGCGGTTCTTTAATTTCATAAGTTATGAGCCAGGTTAACAAAGTTTCAATTCTTATCGATGGTGCGTTCTTCGTATATCGGTTTACTGTGCTAAATAGTAAAGGCCCAAGAGTTAAGGATCTTGAGGCCTATGTTGAGAATGTTATGACCAAGCTGAAGAATCTATGTTGTGCAAATTCTTCTGACATTCTATTCCGCATATTTTATTATGATTGCAGACCTTATGGCTCTACTGAAACGAGACCAGACAATGTCAAGATTGATTTTTCGAAGGAAAAGCAATTTGCGGCGGCCAATGCTTTCCATCAAGACCTCAGAACCTTCCCTCAGTTAGCACTAAGACTGGGTGATTTGTCTTTTAATGGGTGGAAGGTCGATCCTAAGAATCCGTCTGGGCCTCCGAAACCTGATTTCCGACAGAAGTCGGTTGATATGAAGATAGGGCTCGATATAGCCTGGATGTCAAGTAAGCGCATCGTTGATAAGATCGTTCTTGTAGCAGGGGACTCAGATTTCGTTAGCCCTATGAAGTTTGCCAGAAGAGAGGGCATTCTTATTTATCTGGACACTATGGAGCAGAAGCAAATAAAGATGATACTTAAGGAGCATTCAGACTTCATTATGTAGTGAGCCTAGCTGGCTTGATTTGATTCTTCCTCTTTTTCTTCCCGAAAAACAAACAACCGCCCGATATGTGTTGATATTTAGGCGGTTGCCCTTCTAAGTTGTGGTGCCACTCGGAATCGAACCAAGGACACACGGATTTTCAGTCCGTTGCTCTACCTACTGAGCTATGGCACCCTGTTTGGGACTGCAAATATAGTTGTCAAATTTTATACTGCAAATAGTTTCGGAAAAAATATGCTTGCATTCATCAGGGCGATAGAGTACTTTTGCCATCCTTCAGAACTTTGATAATCAATGGATCTATTCTTCAGCACTCTTGATAATGGGATTAGGATGGTTCACTATCCTGTTCGCAGCGGTGTAGCTCACTGTGGAATAATAATCAATGCCGGGTCGCGTGATGAATCTGATGAGGAGCATGGACTGGCACATTTTATTGAACACATGCTTTTTAAGGGAACCAGCCGTCGCAAGGCATATCATGTGCTGAGCTTCCTCGATGATGTAGGTGGTGAACTAAATGCCTATACCACCAAGGAGGAGACGGCCGTCTATGCCAGCGTTCTGAAAGACCACTACAAGAGGGCCGTGGAGCTGATAGGTGATATAGTATCAAACGCTTCATTTCCTCACAGGGAACTGGAGAAGGAGAAAGAAGTGGTGATTGAAGAGATCAATCTGTATCTTGACACTCCGGCCGAACTTATATTTGATGAATTTGAAGGACTCATATTCAGTAATGCCTCTTTAGGTAGAAGTATCCTGGGAACACCTGAATCGGTCAGGTCTTTTTCGGTTGAGAGGGTGCGCAGGTTTATTGCGTCCAACTACGACACTTCAAAAATGGTGTTTTGCTCAACAGGTGATATTACCCCGTCAGAGGCAGAGAGGCTTTTCAGGAAGTACTTCGGGCAGATACCAATGAACAGGGGTAATGCAAGAATGAAGTTCGATCAGGTCTACAAACCTGTTGCCGTCACAAAAGAGACCGGAACAAACCAGGCTCACTGTATAACCGGAAACAAGTCATACAACCTTCATGATGACAGGAGGCCTGTAATGTATCTTTTGAATAATATCCTCGGAGGCCAGGGACTAAATTCGCGTCTCAACATGTCACTACGCGAAAAGAACGGTTATGCATACAGTGTTGAATCAAACTATCATCCATATGCAGATACGGGAATATTTTCGATCTATTTTGGCACTGATGAGCGTAACATTCTCAAAAGCTTTGCAATAGCAAGAAAGGAGATGGACAAGCTTATGACTGTCAGGCTGGGCCCGGTTCAGCTGCACAGGGCCAAGAATCAGATAAAGGGTTACCTGGCCAGGGCTTACGAGAATCATGAGCATCTTATGCTCAGTCTGGGTAAGAGCCTCTTGGTATTTGACCGGATTGAGCGAGCAGAGTCGGTATACAGAAAGATTGATGCTATTACTGTCGAACAGGTCATGGAAACTGCCAATGAGGTTTTTGATCCCGGTCAGATGTCATCACTAATTTACAGGTAAGGAGATGAACAGAGATATGGAGTCTTACATTGTTGAGCATAGCAGCTCTGAAGATGAGTTGCTGAATGAGCTTTACAGGTTTACCCATCTTAATGTTGTTAATCCGAACATGGTCTCAGGGCACCTGCAGGGCTTATTCCTCGGGTTTATCACACATATGATCAAGCCATCACTGACACTTGAAATCGGTACTTACACAGGCTATTCAGCAATATGTATTGCACGGGCTCTTCCCCAAGACGGGGTTTTGCATACAATTGAACAGAATGATGAGCTTAAGTGTGTCATTAACAGATTTTTCATTAAGGCTGGTGTCGCTGATCGTATTGTGCTTCATACCGGGAGGGCACAGACCATTATACCCGATATGGGTTTGAAATTCAATATGATTTATATTGACGGCGACAAAAGGGAGTATACAGATTATTACAGGCTGGCACTGGCAAACCTGGCCTCCGGGGGCGTGATAATTGCCGATAATGTATTATGGGGAGGTAAGGCTTCAGGTGGAGATATACGCGATCCCCAGACCCGGGGCATTATAGATTTCAACAATGTGGTAAAGGAAGACGAGTCGGTCGTTAAAGTAATTCTGCCAATAAGGGATGGGATAATGTTGATACGGAAGGCATAAATTATAGGGCGTATAGGGCGTATAGGGCGTATAAGGCGTATAAGGCGTATAAGGGCGTATAAGGCGTATAGGGCGTAGGATGGCGTAGAAGGGCGTAGATGGCGTAGATGGGCGTAATGGCTTCTATGTCAAGTCATTACCGATTACCGATTACCGATTACAGGTTTGCTCCTGTTCAGTCGCGAGCTCGTCTAAAGGCCTTGGTTAAGATATCGAATTTGAGAATACTGATACCCGGTACCTGATACCTGATACCTGATACCTGATACCTGAAACCTGACACCTGAAACCAGATACCTTTTTTTTGCAGTTTCAAATATTCTCTTAAATTTGTAGGATATATTTTTCCGGGAAGGCCTATTATGTGGGTTGTATTTGTCATTTAATCAACCTTTTATGAGAGAGAGGCCAGAGTGTTCCGATTGCAAGGTATTTAAGCGGTCATATTTTTCCACGCTGGAGGATAATGATCTTGAAGATCTTAAATACGAAAAGTCCGCATCTTTATATAAAACGGGTCAGATCGTTTTTCAGGAAGACAGCAGGGCGGTAGGAGTTTATTGTCTCCATTCAGGTAAAGTCAAGCTATATAAGGTTGACAACGAAGGCCGTGAACAGATTGTAAGGTTTGTAACGCCCGGAGAGTTATTTGGTTACAGCTCCATTACAGGCTCAAGGCATTACCTCGTCACAGCAGAAGCAATTGAAGATTCTGTTGTCTGTTTTATCAATTCCATTTTCTTTTCCGAGCTTACCTCAAAGTATCCTGAAATACTCAAGACGCTTATCACAGCCCTTGGCACGATGCTTAACGATGCCGAAGACAGGATGATTTCGCTTGCAAGGAAGCAGGTACGCGAAAGGCTTGCAGAGACTCTTCTTTCACTTTGCAGGAAGTTTCATCCTGAAGGCTGCCTTGATGAGAATATAATCAATCTTTCCAGAGAGGATCTTGCCAACATTGTCGGATCGGCAACTGAGACAATCATAAGGCTGCTTTCGGAGTTTCGTGAGGAGAACCTGATTGCAATAGAGGGCCGTAAAATAATTCTGAAGGACGTGAAACGCCTGAAGAAAATAGCCAGCTTTGAGAGGGCATTCTGATCGGCGGGAGAGGCTCTGTTTTTTCCAGACATTTCCAACACACGTATAATCAGGAACATAAGCTTCCAAAACTGATCTGTGTCATGTTGTCAGCCAACATTGAGACAGCCAGCAGTCTGATCTGTGATAACCGCATGAATGAGAAGAATCCTGCTTCCATGGGAACCATAGTCACAAAATATTCCTTTTGAAAGGATGAACTTGCTTCGTTGTGACCCATGCCTTCCCGGCAATATAACTATTTATTAAAACAGCATTAACCAATTGGTTCCCTCAAAATGAACAGAGTGATAAAGATCAACAGAGAGGAATGGAACAAGTTGCTCATTCAGCTTTCTGATTCAGGGGAGCGTATATATGCTCCCGTGCGGAAGAACGGAAGTTTTGATTACGAGCAGGTCGCGCGGGACAACGCCGATGGTATAGTCTATAATGAGGCAAAACCATCATCACCGCTCAAGATTTTCTTTCTGCCCCTGAGGCTTAATGTAACAAGCGGCGGCAGGCAATCCGGACGTACTGTTGTTGTCGGGGCGCCGGCATGTGACATTGAAGGTCTTAAACTACTCGATGCAATGTACATTGATGAGAAATACATCGATGAGACCTATGTGAGTAGAAGGGAGAACACAATTATTATTGGCGCGGCATGTCATAAGACAAGTGACAGCTGTCATTGTACGGCTTACGGTTTAAATCCCTGGCCCGGAGAAGGTTGTGACATCTCAATGAGTCGTGCCGGTGAGGATATCCTGTTGGAATCCTTATCGGTTAAGGGAGAGGCATTTATGACTGAGATTTCAGGCATAACAGGAACAGAGGAGGCTGCTTCAGGTGATATTTTACTTATTGAAAAACTGAGGGCAGCCGCAGCAAAGGAAGTTGCGAAAAGAAACAACGGGCTTCCGGGCACTGCCGAAACAGGGAAGCTTACAGCAGCAGCCGCACCTGAATTCTGGAAGAAGCACTCGTCAAAATGTGTCTCCTGTGGTGCCTGCTCAGCTATCTGTCCGACCTGTACCTGCTTCCTGCTGATTGACCGTCCAGGTTTTGAGAAGATCAAACAGCAGGACACATGCCAGTATCCGGCTTTTGAGCGGGTAGCAGGCGGTGAGGACCCACTGAAGGAGTTAAGTGTCAGGTTCCATAACCGGTATATGTGCAAATATGTATGGAAACCTGAGAGGTTTCATGTGCTGGCCTGCACGGGCTGTGGAAGGTGCAGCGACGGATGCATAGCCGGAATAGACAAGAACAGAGTGATTAGAGAAATGGTTTGATAAAACTTACTGACGTGAGCAATATTAACGGTTTATATAAGATATTAAAGGCAACGGTCGATGAGGTGATTGATGAATCACCGCTTATAAAGACCTTTGTGATGACCCCCGAGGAGCCTTTCAGGTTCAATACGGGAGAATTCGTGGAGCTTACCCTTGACGGACAGGGAGAGGCGCCCTTTACCCCTTCTTCGTCTCCTTTTGTAACTGAGAAGCTTGAGGTGACGATAATGAAGACAGGGTACATTACTTCCAAGTTTCATGATCTCAAGCCAGGATCTGTTCTGGGCATAAGAGGGCCGTTCGGGCGGGGTTATCCGGTTGAAAGATTTGTCGGCAAGGAGGTGCTGATAGTCGGTGGTGGCTGCGGGCTTGCACCGATCAGGTCGCTGTTGTTTACACTCATAGAGATGAAAGATCAGATAAAGAAGGTGGTTTTGCTATATGGGTCGAAGACACCTACAGACTGTATCTACAAGCCTATGTTCTCAAAACTTAACAGCATTTCGAACTTCGAGACCTATCGATCTGCTGACAATCCTGATGGTACTGACTGGGATGAATCTTACGGTCTTGTTACAAAGCTGCTCGACTCTCCCAGGGTTGATCTCAGCAACGCGATCGCTGTAGTCTGCGGACCACCAATCATGATGAAGTTCGCCACATTGAAGCTTGTCGAGATCGGCTTCCGCGATGAGGATATCTTCCTGTCGATGGAGAAGAATATGTCGTGCGGACTTGGCAAATGCGGTCATTGCATGATGGGAGAGTTTTTCGTCTGCAAAGACGGCCCGGTATTTACCTATGATGAGATTAAGCATAATCCGGAAATCTGGAAATAATCCAACTTCAGTTCAGAGATATGAGTCTTAAGATAGTAATAGATATGATGAAATGCCGGAGTTGCAATAGTTGCGCTGTGTCATGTTCATACCAGCATCACCCCGGCAATAACGGCATGCTGCAACTGCTTGAGAAGGCGGCATTCAGGTTTACATGCAGAAAATGCGAGGAGGCTCCCTGTATCGCTGTTTGTCCTGTTGATGCCCTTGAAAAGGATAATGACGGAACCGTAAGGCGGTCGGCAAACCTTTGTATCGCATGTAAGTCATGCGTGATGGCCTGTCCTTTCGGTACCATGATGAACAATTTCTTCGAGGTGCGCAAATCGGTATGCGACTATTGCGGGCTGAACGGTTCGCAGGTAAAGCTGCTGTGCGTTGAGACCTGCCCTGAAAAGGCGCTGACGCTCGAGGAGACTGAAGAAGACCCTGCCGGAAACCTTCATAAGCTTAATGATAAGGTTCTTGTCAGGGAAATAGTCTGGGAGAAGTTGAAACATGAATAATTTAAAGAGATGGTAAAAGAGCTATTCTATTTTCTGATTTTCCCGGGAATGATCTTTTCGGTGATAGTAGGAGGGGTCTTATCGTGGTCGGACAGGAAGATCACGGCCAGGGTTCAGTTCAGGAAGGGACCTCCATTCCTTCAGCCATTCTATGATCTGGGCAAGCTGTTCTACAAGGAGACAATCCTTCCAAAGCACGGAGCAAAGCTGACATTCCTTGCAGCCCCGGTATTTGCACTTTTCAGTGCTACACTGGCAAATGTTTTTATCCTGCTTCCTTCGGTATTTCCGGGCAGCGGATTCAGGGGTGACCTGATTGTGATCTTCTATTTGCTGGCGATACCATCACTTACCTATTTGCTGGGATCACTGGCCTCGGGTAATCCCCTCGGGGCACTTGGGGCATCACGTGAGATGAAGTTGATAATCAGCTATGAGCTGGCGTTTATTCTGTCGCTGGCCTGCATTATCATCAAAAGCGGCATGAGCCTTTCCGTTTCCGATATTATTGCGGCTCAGCAGGAGCAGGGAGCATTCATAGGTTCACTATCGGGTGCATTGATATTCATTGTAATTCTTTTTGTCAACCAGGCCAAGCTGGCCCTGGTTCCTTTTGATATGTCTGAAGCTGAGACAGAGATTGCTCATGGAGTATTCATTGAGTATTCAGGCAGCGCCTATGCCATAATCAAGATGGCAAGATATGTTATGCTATTTGCCCTGCCGGCCATGCTTGTTACCCTGCTTATGGGTGGTTTCAGTTTCAGCGGCACAGGTATTTTGTGGTCGGTGCTTAAGCTGCTGCTGATCCTCCTTCTGATTACTCTTATCAGGAATACTAATCCGAGAGTAAGAATAGACCAGGCCATGAGGTTCTTTTTTATATGGATGAACCTGCTGGCTGTAATTGCAATTGTGCTTTCATTGATTAACCTGTAAAACTTAAAGAGTGGGCTTAGGAAGTTATTGTTTCAGGAAATCGCTGTGGGTATTCCATTTCGGTGGAGCCTCATGCAATAACTGCGATATAGAGATCCTCGATTGTCTTACCCCGAGGTATGACATTGAAAGATTCGGGATGCAACTTGTTGGAACCATCCGGCATGCGGATGTGCTGCTGGTTTCAGGCTCCATAAACAGAAAGTGCCGCGACCGGTTGCTGGAACTGTATCACCAGGCACCGAAACCCCTTCTGGTGGTGGCATTTGGTGCATGCGGCTGTACCGGTGGTATTTTCGCCGAGGGCAATACATTTGCCGGGCCGGTTGATAAGATAATACCTGTCGATGCCTATATCCCGGGCTGTCCGCCCAAGCCTGAGGCAATACTCGCCGGAATTGTGAAACTGTTAAATAAATAGTGTGCCATGGCAGCTATAAACTATGAAATACTACCCGAGATACTCAGGCTGAACTTCAACAGTGACATCCTGAGGCTGATGGTTCTGCAAAGAAGACGTCTCGTGGTTCAGATCAGGAAAGAGGCTCTTCCGGAGATAGCCAATTTTTTCCTTGACGAGCTTAAATACCGGTTCATCATTGCAAGCGGTATGGTTGCCGACAGCGGTTATGACATCCTGTACCATTTCAGCGATGACAGGCAGGGCTGGTTGATCAGCCTCAAGGTAAATCTTGACAGGAAGAAGCCTGAGGTGGAGTCGCTGGCTAACCTGATAAGTGCTGCAAACTGGATAGAGAGGGAGATACATGAACTCTTTGGAATCAAGTTCATTAATCATCCCGGGCTTACCAAGCTTATCTCAGAGGGTAACTGGAAAGATGATGAGCATCCGTATGCCCGCGAGGAACGTGATAACAAAAAAACTGTAAAGAAATGAGTACCAGAACGGTAATACCCATCGGGCCATATCATCCGTTGCAGGAGGAACCCGAACTTTTCAAGCTCTACTGCGAGGGTGAAATTGTCAGGGATATAGAATGGGAAACCGGTTACAATCACCGGGGCATTGAGAAGATTAACGAATCGAAGACGTTCGACCAGGTATTTTTTGTCGTTGAAAGAATATGTGGCATATGTTCCACATCGCACCCTTTCGCCTATGCAAATGCCATGGAAGAACTGGCACAGGCAAAGGTTCCTGACAGGGCAAATTACATCAGGAGCATTATCGGCGAACTTGAGCGTATTCACAGTCACCTTCTCTGGGTAGGACTTGCAGGGCATTTCCTTGGATACAACACGGTTTTCATGTGGGCATGGAAATACCGCGAGATGGTTCTTGATATTTTCGAGAAGATTACAGGCAACAGAAATAACTATGCCATGTTCTGCATAGGAGGTGTCAGGCGTGATGTTCCCAATGTTCATATCAGCGATATCAGGAAGATGCTTGATAAGATCAAGCCTAAGCTCGACCTTCTTACCGGAGCAGTGATGGATGATCCTGTGATTCATGCAAGAACGAAGGGTGTCGGCATTCTGACAAAGGAGGATATAATTGATTATGCTGCTGTGGGTCCTACTGCCAGGGCCTCGGGTATTGCGATCGACGTCAGGCGCGATGATCCGTATGCAGCCTATCCTCTTGTAGACTGGAAAGTTATTACATCGGAGGGTTGTGATGTTTTTGCGAAGGCTGAGGTAAGATTGCTTGAGATGTATGAATCGGTTTCAATAATCGAGCAATGTCTTGACAAGATGTCAGGAACTCCTGAGGGTGATATCTGCAATCATGTCAAAAATATCCCTGAAGGCTACAGTTTCGGGCGGGCTGAGGCGCCAAGAGGTGAGGTGTTTCACTTTATTAAGAGTGATGGTTCCAATTCACCGGTACGACACAAGGTGAGGGCACCCAGCTATGTCAATATAGCCACTTTCAAAAAGTCATGTGTGGGCCAGACTGTTGCCGATGCCACCATAATTCTGGCCGCCGTTGATCCATGTTACTGCTGCACCGAGAGGATGGCATTTGCCTATGACTGTTTCAGCGGCAAACAGATAATGAACGGGCTTGATCTTATCCGTATTTCGCAACAGAAAACCAACGATCTGAAAATGAAGCTATAAACCATAGGCTATGGATGAACTGTTATATATAATATGGATACCACTGGCAGCAGGACTGCTGCTGGCGTTTGTCCCAGGGTCGCTGAGGAGGATAACTGGAGTGATTACCTCCCTTGTTACTGCTCTTTCGTTTGCCTTTGCCATTGCACTTTTCGCAGGAAAAGGTTTATCGGGGCACCTTACAATGAGCCTGCTGCCTGAACTGGCTGAAAAGTTTCCTGTCGCTGACTGGTTTGCAGGGAGGTTCGGTGGCTTGTATGTCGATGAACTGGCAAGACTGCTGATAATGCTGATAACCTTCTTCAGCTTTATCATTTCAGTCTATTCTCTTAAGTATACCGGAGGTGTTCACAAGATAAGAGGATACTATTCCTATATACTGCTCACAATGGCGTTTTCCTCACTGGCGGTGATTTCAGATCATCTTCTCTATTTCATCTTCTGCTGGGGAATTCTTGGCATTACCCTGTACAAGCTTATCAAAGGGTCGGATGAAGAGGGCGCGGCAGCCGCTAAAAAGACACTCATCATTGTCGGGGCATCAGATACGATAATGCTGCTGGGGATTGCCATCGTACATAAGATGGTTGGTTCCTTCACTATAAGCGGGGCAGGCATTTCAACAACCACTACACTTGGTGCTGTTGCTTTCTTTGCGCTACTTATTGGCAGCTTCACCAAGGCGGGGGCCGTTCCGTTCCATACATGGGTGCCCGATTTTGCCAAAAAGGCGCCGGCATCGTCGACGGCGCTGCTGCCGGCCTCTCTTGACAAGCTGCTGGGTATTTACTTTATGTACCGTATCTGTACCGAGCTGTTTGAGCCAGGCGAATGGATCACGCTGCTGCTTGTAGTGGCAGGCGTCAGCACTATTATAATAGGAGTGATGATGGCCCTGGTGCAGCATAATATGAAGCAGCTGCTCGGATATCATGCCGTTTCGCAGGTGGGGTACATGGTACTCGGCATAGGGCTCGGGTCACCGTTGGGCATCGCCGGGGGATTATTTCACATGGTTAATCACACTATGTATAAATCGGGTCTCTTTCTGGTTGCGGGAAATGTGGAAAACAGGTTCGGAACAGATCAGATTGAGCACCTGGGTGGCTCAGCGCGATATATGCCGATAACCTTCATGGCGGCGGTGATATTTGCTCTTTCAATTTCAGGTGTTCCGCCCCTTAACGGATTTGCCTCGAAGTGGCTCATATACCAGGGAGTAATCGATTTTGGAGAGGGCGCCGGAATAGCCAACAGGCTGTGGCCTCTCTGGCTGGGGCTTGCGGTTCTTGGCTCAGCCCTTACTCTTGCCAGCTTCATCAAATTTCTTACAGGTGTTTTTCTTGGAAGAACAGCCAGACCTTCGGGTGCTGGTGTGGCTTCAACAGGAATGTTGATTCCTGTAATAGTACTGGCGCTTATTTGCGTAGTGACAGGTGTCATGGCTACACCGTGGGTTATTCCCAAGATAATCAGTCCGCTTGCTCCCGGCTTTGTATATGCCGGTATATGGCAGTCGGGAACGGTGTCGCTGATGGTATTGCTCTCAATTGTAATCGGGGTGCTGATTTATCTTGCAGGCGATATCAGGAAATTCCGCACTGAAGACAGCTTCATTGGTGGTGAACGCGATCAGAATATTACCAGGGTAAGTGTTCTTGACTTCTATAAAACCATCAGTCAGTCACGTATCTTCAGACCACTGTATGAGGCTGCGGGCAAAAGATGGTTTGACATCTATGATCTCGGAAAGGGTATCGTCCTTTATTTCAGTCATCTGGCCGGAAAAGCCCATACAGGGATACTCCCCTTCTATATAGCCTGGCTTGTGTCAGGACTGGTGATTCTGCTGATATTAATGCTCATTTAAGAGAAGTATGATATGGAGACAAAACTCATTATAGTACTGATACTGATGATAGCCGGGGCGATTCATTCGCTGCACGCGAGAGACCTGCTTTCAGCCATTGTCTCGTACGGGGTGGTGGGGTACAGCCTTGTGGTTGGATTTCTGTTGCTCAGGGCTCCGGACCTTGCCATTGTACAGATAGTGGTTGAAACCATAGCCCTGATAATAATGATATCGGTTCTGATCATAAGCACACGTGAGGACCTGGCAGAGAAAGGTACGGTTAAGATAAAGGGTGAGGCCTATGTCAATGTCCGCAACCTCTCTTACCTCTTCTTCGCACTTATTGCCGGTTTCTTACTGCTATGGTCTTTTAATCAGGTTACTGCCGGTCTCACTCCGCTCGGAGAACATGAGACCCGTATGGCTACAGAGTACATTACAGGCGGCGTTGAAGGAACCGGCAGCGTAAACCTTGTGACGGGTGTCCTGTTCGACTACAGGGGTTTTGACACTCTTGGTGAGGCTACCATACTCTTCACGGCTGTTATGGGCATACTTGCAATACTGAGGCTGAAAACACACAAACTATAGCGATCATGAAAGGGATGACAATAATCGTAAAAAATGTGACCGCCCTGCTGGCAGGCCTGGTGTTCCTTTATGGCTGCTACATTGTCTTACACGGCCATCTGACACCGGGCGGCGGCTTCGCCGGCGGCACTATAATAGCCGGTTCGTTTGTCTTGCTGGTAATTGCAAACGGCATACAATACTTCAGGCTCAAAAAGGAGAAAGAGGAGTCTTCACTAATGGAAGGCGCCGGTATTCTCTGTTTCCTGCTGCTGGCCACCGGCGGGCTGTTGCTTACAGTGCCTGTCTTCTTCAAGAATCTCTTGCCGGTCGGAACCCCGGGCGCACTTTTCAGTGCAGGTGTTATACCGCTCTATAATATATTTATCGGGATAGAGGTAGCGGCGGCGCTGCTCTCGATATTCCTGGCATTTGTAATCTATAAAACGGAGGATTGAGATGGCTCCCTATATGCTTTGTTTCGTGCTTTTTCTGGTAGGCCTCTACGGTGTGCTTACAAGGAAGAATATCATAAAGATTATAATCGGGCTCTGCGTGATGGAGTACAGTCTCTATCTTTTCCTGGCAATGACAGGCTATATAGATGGGGGAGCAGCTCCTATCATTGATCCGTCGAAACCTGCCGGGCTGGTTGTTGACCCTTTGCCTCAGGCTTTCGTCCTTACCGCAATTGTAATCGGACTTGCAACCACGGCACTGCTGCTGGCCATTGCAATAAGGCTTTACAAGAAGTACAAGACTTTTGATATTGACAAGATAAACACCTTAAAGGGCTAAGCGATGGATTCACTGGTACCTCTCTTTGTAATAATACCCCTGGGAATTGCCTTTCTCATACCGCTGACGTGGCGGTTTATTCCCGGCATATACCGCTACCTGCCTTCTGCCGGGATGCTGGCAATGACGGTAATTGCACTTGTGATGCTGTTTTCCCTGGGTGGAGAAACCATCATCTATAAAGTCGGTGGATGGGAGCCGGTCAGCAACATACCAATCGGCATCCATCTGGTAATTGACAGTATGAGTCTTATGATGCTGATGATTGTAAACATCGTCGGGCTGCTTGCAGGTCTCTTTTCAATACCCTATATCGACAAATATACCGGAGAGAATTATTACTACTCTCTCTTCTCACTGATGGTGGCAGGAATGAACGGGGTGGTTATGACCGGTGACCTTTTCAATCTCTTTGTCTTTCTTGAAATTGCTGTGATCGCCTCCTACTCACTGGTAGCCTTCGGCAGTTCAAGGGAGGAACTTGAAGCATCATTCAAATACCAGGTACTCGGCGGAATAGCATCACTGCTGATACTATTCTCGCTTGCCGTTACCTACTGGTACACAGGTACTCTGAATATCGCTGATGTGGCCTGCGTGCTTCAATCAGATCCCGGTTCCGACACAGCCCTTTTTATTCAATTATTTATGGTGGCGGGCTTCGGTCTTAAAGCAGCGATGATACCTTTCCATGCTTGGCTGCCCGATGCTCACTCTTCGGCGCCATCGCCTGTTTCCGCCATGCTGTCGGGAGTGCTCATCAAGGCTGTAGGTGTTTATGCCATACTGCGCCTCTTCTTTACTATGTTCACTATTACTATTGAGATAGCCTGGATAGTTGCTGTTATAGGTGCTCTTTCAATGGTGGTGGGTGTTTTCCTGGCCATCGGTCAGTGGGACATGAAGCGCCTTCTCGCTTACCACAGTATAAGCCAGATGGGATATGTTATTACTGCCTCCGGGATTGCTATGATAGTGATTGCGAGGGGTGGAGATCCCAAAGTTGCAGCCCTGGCACTTGCAGGCGGTATTTTCCACATGTTCAACCATGCGATGTTCAAGGGGCTGCTATTTCTTAACGCGGGGGCGCTGGAATATGCAACGGGTACGCGCAACCTTAAAGAACTGGGAGGACTTTCAGACCTTATGCCTGTAACGTCACTGACGAATCTGGGAGCCTCATTGTCAATTTCGGGTATACCACCTTTCAATGGATTCTTCAGCAAACTGATTATTATTATAGCTGCTGTCAAGGGCCGTTTCTATTTTCTGGCCCTGTTGGCGGTGATAGTAAGCATTATAACACTTGCATCCTTCATGAAAGTGCAGAGGTATGCTTTTCTCGACGGTGTCAAGTCACCGAAACTGTCAAAAGTCAGGGAGGTGCCCTTCCTGATGTACCTGCCGATGATAGTCATGGCAATACTATGCCTCGCCATGAGCCTTATGGTAATACCCGGAATCAGGGAGACCTTCCTTATGAATGCCGTTAACTCACTGTTATCTGTAATATCGTGACCGATGAGAGCAATAAATGTCATACTCTATTTCCTGATATGCTTCGCCACCTGGCTGCTGCTGACCAGCAGCCTCAGCTGGCACAACCTTGTGGCTGGAGGAGTCATATCTCTTCTTACTACAACAATCTTCTCGAGGTTTTTCAACTTTGATATTAAAAAGCTGTTGAATCCGGTACGCTATTTCTGGCTTGTTGTTTACATTCTTTACTTTATCTGGGAATGTATTAAAGCCAATTTTGATGTGGCGTACAGAGTTATTCATCCTGCTTTGCCCGTTAAGCCGGGGATTGTGAGAGTAAAACTGAATATCAAGGGTTCTCTGGCCCGTACAATACTGGCCAATTCAATTACCATGACGCCGGGAACGATAGCCGTTGACATCATTGATGATATAATGTATGTTCATTGGATATATGTGCGTTCGCAGGTGCATGATGATTATGCATACAGGATTTCAGGAAAGTTTGAACGAGTATTAACCAAGATATTTGAATGATGGAATATATTGACTTTGCCCTGTGGTTCCTTATCGCTATGGCCGCCTTGTGCCTGATAAGGGTGATTCTTGGTCCTACCGTCGCCGACAGGGTGGTGGCCATTGATATTCTGGGTATCATAGTTGTCGGTATATGCGTTATCCTGAGTATCAGCACAGAGAGGTCTTTTCTTATTGATGTGGGGATTGCATGGATAATTCTCAGTTTCATAGGAACCCTTACAATGGCTAAATATCTGGAAAGGAGGAAGCTAAATGAATGAGTTGATAAGCAATATACTGATCGGCATAGGATTGTCGTTTAGTTTTTTCGGTTGCCTGGGCCTGCTGAGGTTTCCTGATGTATATAACCGCCTTCAGTCGGCAACGAAGTGTGTTACGCTGGGTACATGTGCCATCATGTTGAGCCTGGTGATAAGGTATGGATTCAACGACATCGGTGTCAAGGGCCTTATCGCCATTCCGGTACTCTTCTTTACTTCTACTGCCGGGGCTCATGCTCTTCTGAAAGGATCCCATATTTTCGGAATTAAATTATGGGATAAGAGCGTAGTCGATCACTACCGTGAAGACACGGAAGGTGGTGAGGGAAACAAAAGTGAAAATAACGAAAATGCATAGCAGAGATGAAGTATCCTAAATTGCGTGAGATAAGGGAAGCAGTAGTGTCGCTGTTCACTCCTGCTTACACCACACCATTCCCGGCACGCGAACATGTGCCGGACGTAAACTTCAGGGGCAAACCAGAGGTCAATGAGGATAAATGCGTGGGATGCGTTACCTGCTCTAACGTCTGTCCGCCTCATGCCATAACAATTTCTGATGATGCTGCAACAGGGCTGCGGACCATAGTAAGAGATTACGGAAAGTGCATTTTCTGCGGGCAGTGTGAAGCTTTCTGCATAACCGGTGAGGGTGTAAAGTTGTCAAACAAGCTGTACGACATAGCTGTCTTCGACCGCAATAACAGTGTTGAGACCCAGACAAGAGAACTTGCACTATGTTCATACTGTAATGCAGTGATCTCAACCAAGGAACACATTAAATTCCTTTTCGACAAGCTGGGACCCAAAGGATACTCTTCCACACTTGCACTTAATATTGTTAACCAGACACTTGTGTCGGATCCTGATTCCGTAGAGGTCCCTGTACAGGATGATCTCAAGAGAAAGGATATGTTCAATACTATCTGCCCTAATTGCCAGCGTAGTGTGCAGGTAAAAATGCTGCAATAGGTGAAGGCCCGGCTCAGGGAATTAGTTTGCAGGAAAGGGGCGGCGGTCCTTTTTGCCGGGGTCGGCAATGTGCTGAGGAGCGATGACGGCGCAGGAGTCTACATTGTTTCATCAATTGTAGCAAAAGGGAATATCTCAACCCTCCTGGTTGAAGCCAGTATTGAAAATTACATCAGTAAGATTAACTCCCTTGCTCCTGACATACTGATCATAGCTGATTGTATTGACTTCAACAGGGAGCCGGGCTACTCTGGAATAGTGCCTGTAAAACAGATACATGAATTTGCTGTGTCAAGTCATAATTTATCACTGCGCAGGATTGCAGAGTATCTGAAGATGGAGGTCTATGTCCTGGGAATTCAGCCTGCTGATCTGAGGGTTAGCGAAAATATGACCACCGTGGTAAAAAATGAAGCTGACAGGATTATAGAGATCATAAATGAGACTATAGACGGTTGCTGCACCTGAATATTGCAACAGGTAAGGACTATGAAAACCTATATCATAGAGATAGAAGGACTTGTACAGGGGGTCGGATTCAGACCCTTTGTATATAAGATGGCGACCTCTCTCGGAATGAGGGGTAGTGTTGCGAATCTGAACAGAGGTGTAAGAATTCTTCTCAATTGTGATAACGGTTCATTGCAGGGCTTCATAGAGAAACTGAAGCTGAATGCTCCTGTGCAATCACGGATAGATGCAATAAGCATTAAGGAGACCGAAGAGATTGTTTTTCGAGGATTCTCAATTATAGCCAGTACTAATCTTTCAAATGAGGTTACAATAGTCAGTCCTGATATTGCCGTGTGCAACGACTGCCTTCAAGATATGGAGTCGCAGGCTCACCGGATTAACTATCCTCTTATCAACTGTACCAATTGCGGCCCGCGCTTTTCCATCATCCGGGGAGTGCCGTATGACAGGGCACTCACCACCATGGATTCTTTTGTAATGTGTGAGAAATGCCGGAAGGAGTACGATGATGTTGACGATCGCCGCTTTCATGCCCAGCCTGTGGCCTGCAACAAATGCGGTCCGGTGTATTCAATGAGCCTCGGAGGTCAGACGCTCCATCATATTGACGATATCTGTATCATGGCAGCGTCATATATTGATGAAGGAGGAGTAGTGGCGATCAAGGGAACAGGAGGTTATCATCTGGTTTGTAATGCACTGAATGAAGCTGCAGTTGCATCATTGCGGACACAGAAACTCAGGGAGGGCAAGCCCTTTGCCGTAATGTGCAGAAACATTGAGATTGCCGGCGGTATTGCACACCTGTCGGATAAGGAGAGAGAAGCCCTTGCTTCATGGCAGAGGCCGGTGCTGATACTGGAAGGCCGCGGCAAAATAGCGCCCCAGGTCTCAAACGGGCTGTCTACGGTTGGAGTCATATTGCCTTATATGCCTTTCCATTATCTGTTGTTCAGGGAATTAAAATCTGACATAGTGGTCTTTACCAGTGCTAATATTGCTGAGGAACCGGTGATAACAGATGACCAGATGGCCCTCTCTCTTGAAGGTCGTGTCAGCGGAGCGACAATCAGTTATAACCGGGAGATATATAACCGTACTGATGATTCGGTTGGCAGACTTATGGCAGGAGATATTACAATTACCAGGAGATCACGAGGATTTGCACCTCTTCCTGTGATCGCCGGAATTGATGTGGATGCTGTTTTCGGTGCCGGTGCTGAGCTCTCAAACTGCTTTGCAATTGGTAAGGGAAGGAATGTTTTTCTGAGTCAGCATATAGGTGATCTGAGGAATGTTGCCACTCTCGATTTTTATAAAACATCTGTGCAAAGGCTTTCCGGGATGTTCAGGTTTGTGCCCTCAATTGTAGCAAGGGATATCCATCCAGATTATCTCTCTTCAGTTTTTGCCGATGAAATGGCCGTTGCACAAAATATTCCGGTTGTAATGGTTCAGCACCACCATGCACATATAGCCTCATGTATGGCTGAAAATGGAATCAAGGGGGAAGTTGTCGGAGTCGCAATGGATGGAGTAGGACTCGGAGCTGACGGCACTGTATGGGGTGGAGAGATAATGGTTGCAGATCTGTGCCGTTATGAGCGTATGGCCCACTTTGAAAATTTAGCAATAGCCGGTGGCGATTCGGCCTCGCTCGAACCATGGCGTTCAGGACTCTCATTGCTCAGAAGACACGGGGTTCCTTTTGAGGAGATAATGAAGCTCCCTGTTGGGGTCAGATGCGGCCCTGAAAAGGTGCATCTCTATAATGGCCTGGTTGATAAGGGGATAAACACGGCTCATTATTCCAGTGCCGGCAGGTTGTTTGATGCAGTGGCCGCTATCACCGGACTCAACCATGAATCATCATTTCATGCTGAGGCGCCTATGCGGCTGGAGTCAGCAATAGTTCCGGGTATCAAAAAGAGCTATGATTTTGATATTGAAGAAGGGATTATCTCTTTCAGAAGGATGGTTTTGTCGCTGGCTTCCGATGTCATGAGTGGAAAGCCGGTGGGAGAGATATCTGCGATGTTTCACAACTGCGTTGCAAATGCCATTGTTACGGCTGTTGAATACGCAGCAGGCATCAGCGGCATTCATGAAGCAGCTCTTTCAGGAGGAACGTTCCAGAACAAATACCTTACAGAAATGGTGACAAGTGAATTGCTGGCAAGGAAATTTACTGTATATTATCATCGTAATATCCCGCCAAATGACGGAGGACTTGCACTCGGCCAGGTTATTGTTGCCTCTGCACTCAGAGGAGCGGGAAAAGGAGGGTAGGAAGGATGCATGAACTTACAGTAGCCACGAATATTATAGGCATAGTAGCTTCCGAAGCCAAAGTGAGAGGAGCCGGCAAGGTTACTGAGGTATGTCTTGAGATAGGACTTCTGGCTGGGATAGAATATGATTCGCTGGAGTTTGCTCTTTCGGCACTGATGCCTGGGACTGTAATGGCCGATGCTGCAATAACCGTTGAAAAGCCGGAGGGAAGAGCAAGATGCAGGAAATGCGGCCATGAGTTTCCATTCTCCAACTTCACGGGAACATGCGGTCGGTGCGGCTCTGGAGAATTGGATATTATTGGGGGTAACGAGATGA
>Ga0334882_1000875_pt1 | contig 40854 bp, 36 predicted proteins | sample GraSluR1_MG_5_FD_207226 | JGI IMG/M metagenome (GOLD analysis project Ga0334882, IMG submission 207226) | Sludge microbial communities from methane-producing bioreactor in Wageningen University, Netherlands - Granular Sludge_15_04-R1 | ecosystem: Engineered > Bioreactor > Anaerobic >... | reverse complement strand
GATCAAGGTTAAATGCAACCCCGACTTTTTACCGGTGGTTGACATTAAAAATATCAGGCAGTGGCCCCAGGTGCGGCGGGGGCTCTACAGCGAAGAAACCGCCGCGAAAGTTTTCCGCCACTACTTTGAGGAGGACGGCAGCAGCAGAGCCCGCCAGCTCGGCCTGCTCAAATAATAAGACAGGGGACGGTTCTCTGTCTCATTACAACTGATAAGACAGAGAACCGTCCCCTGTCTTATAAATAATGATTTCAGCCGGATGCTATTTTGAAGTGGATAAGACAGAGAACCGTCCCCTGTCTTATCTGGCAGATAACGACCAGGCAGGAGGTGTTACGGATGGATAAAAAGATTAATATTTATAAAACTATGCTTGAACTGGCCGACACCGCCCTGGAAGGGGTGGAGCATATCCACTCCCGGACCATGGAGGGGCGTTTCGACGAGACGGCTGAGCTGTTTACAGATGTGGCCGATTCTTTCCACGAAATGAAAAAGGCCTTACACTGGTATCATCCCGGTTACGACGAAAGTTCACTGGAGCTGCTTTCAAAAGATGTAGTCAGCGGCATGCAGCTTTTGCTTTCGGCCTACGAGGGTGATGCTGATGTACGGCCCATGGTAGTTCTGCAGTTTTCCCTGGTGCCCGGTTTCCGCCGCTGGCATGAAGCGCTGCAGGAAGAACTGAACGGCCTCTGCGCTCCGGCCATGAATTAGATTTTCGGATATTGGCTTTTTGCCTTGCTAATACGGCATGTCTCCCCGCTTTTTAAACAGTGGCAGGGGAAGATGCCTCTTTATGCTGCTTCCGGAACCATTGCCCTGGGGCAGGTTTAAGCAGCAGGCAGATCTCTTTATTGATCATTGTAATTGAACTAACCCTAATCTGTATTTAAACCTTTTCGGTTAAATTGGGCCGACAGGGTGGAAAATATTTAGAAAAATGCTATGATATAAAGACGAAGGGAGTGCTGCTTCCGATGACAGACGATTTTTTAACCAAGGAACTAACCTGCAGACTCTGCGGCAACCAGTTCAGTTCGCTGATGGTCAGGAAAAGCGCCCAGCCTGTGCTGAAGACCGACAGCGATTTCTGCGTTCATTACGAGCGGGAGACCCCATATTTCTATAATGTTTTTGTCTGCCCCGCCTGTGGTTATGCCTTTTTGGAATCATTTGAGAAAAAACCGGGAGCAAAAATGCGGGAGAAACTGACCCCGCTGCCCGATTTCTTTTCTAATAAACGCGATGCCCCGACTGCCCAGCTGGCCTACAAAAGGGCAATTGAGTGCGCTAAGATGCAGAAGGAGAGCGATATGGTGCTGGCCTCCCTTTACCTGCAGTTGAGCTGGATCATGCGGGTAAAAGGTGACGAGAAGGCTGAAAAAGAAGCCCAGGCTGAAGCCCTGGCCTACTATAAGGGAGTTTACGAAGAGTCGGACCTGGAAGATGCCTCCAGGGTGATGTACCTGATCGGTGAGCTTAACCGCCGCCTCGGTTACCTGAAAGAAGCTGTTTACTGGTTTTCGCGGGTGGCGAACGATAAAAAAAGCAACCAGGCGACCAGGAGAATGGCCCGTGATGCCTGGCAGTCGCTGCGCGATTAACAGGTGAAAATGTTCCCTGCAAGATAAAAATTTTAGCCCCTGCTCAAAAGGGGCTTAATTATTTCCCAAAGCCGACGATATTATGGTCAGGAGGAGGGATTTGCATAATGAAAAACGCAGTAATCACAAATGACCCCGCATCTTACAGTGAATTGTTTGAAAATGATAACAGCCTGAAAATTAATCACCCTGCCGTGCAGAAGATGCAGGAACTGTCCGGCCGGAAAGCCTGGGCCGCACCGACAGCGGTGGAGAGGATTGAAGTTTACAAGGAGTGCCATCGTCTCGCTGACGACCTCTACCAGCTGACCGGCAGCAGGAAGGTAATTACCCAGGTTATGCGTTTTGGCGAAATGCTCCTTGCAAAGAATCACGGCAAAACCATCCAGGCTAACCAGTAACAATTCATTTAATAAATTGAGGAATGAGCCGCCATTAGTTCGCTATGTGAACGATAGGCGGCTTTCTATTTGTTTTCTTCATAGCAGCTCCTTTCATAGCAGCAGGGTTGCCCCTTAAATAATCAGCTGGCGCTGCTATTTTTTGAAGTATTACCGACCGTCCTCCCGGCTAGCCGGGAAATATCAGGGCAAAATTATTTTTACAGCCTGAGAATACTGTTATGCCAGGCCTTTTGCTGCCCGGGGCAGGGTGCAGCTCGCAGCAGACGGGCTTAATTTTTTAATTACGCCGACGATATTGTTTCAGTGAAAAGATCTGCTCCCGCGGTTTGTTGTTTTTACGACGCTGTTTTTACATCGCATCTGGGTGCAGTTACAATTAAATGATTACCTGCTGAAGCCACAGAAGCTCCATTCTGCCTGGCTTATTTCCCTATTATTTCATATTTTCAAGAAACCGCTAAAAAAATAAATATTTCACTTAAAAGCTTAACTTTGCCATTGCGGTGACGATAACGGCGTTAAAGGAGGCTTGATCAAAATGAGGATTAACACAAACTTGTCGGCGTTAAATGCGTACCGAAATCTTTCAATGACTGACAACCGTCTCAGTAAATCACTGGAACGGCTGTCATCGGGGTTACGCATCAACAGGGCTGCCGACGACGCCGCCGGTCTGGCCATATCTGAAAAGATGAGGGGCCAGATCCGCGGGCTTAACCAGGCATCGCGAAACGCCATGGACGGCATCTCGCTCATGCAGACAGCTGAAGGGGCACTAAATGAAACTCATGCCATTCTCCAGCGTATGCGTGAATTATCAGTACAGGCTTCAAGTGATACATTGACTTCTTCAGACAGGATCGAGATTCAAAAGGAGATTGAACAGCTTATTGCCGAAATAAACCGGATCGCCAGCTCAACTGAATTCAACACGAAAAAGTTGCTGGATGGTTCGTCGGCTGCTTTAACCAGCACCAGCGATTTGAACACCAAGATCTTTATGCGCGACGGTTTGCGCACCATCGACCAGTTCGGTCAGAAAGCGGTTGGCGGGGGCAACTACAAGCTCGACATCAGCGCCATGGCCGGCCGGGGCGAAGTGCAGAAAACCGACATCATGAAGGTTAAGCATGAAGCAACGACAATTGAATGGACCGACGTGGAAGGGACAGATGGAGCGCTGCAGGTAGCACTTCTCGAATTTGATGAAGTTGAAGAAGTGAACTTGCAGTTAAATGATCCCGGTGCCGCCGATCAGGAACTAAGCGTGATGGCTACTTTTACAGCCGGCACATTGACTGTTGAGGTAAACCTGGCCACCGACGGAACAGGAGCGATCACATCGACAGCAGAAGAAGTATACAATGCGGTAATGTCTGCTGCAGTTCAGGAAGGCTTGGGCGCTGTAAATGAAGTGCAAACGCTAACTCTTGATAATGCTACAGCCGGAAGTTTCTCTTTGTCTTTTAACGGAGAAACAACCGCTTTTCTGGCCCATGATATATCTGCAGTTGATTTGGCAACAGCTCTAGAAGGTTTGAGCGGGATAGGTTCCGGCAATGTTACTGTAACAGAAGATTCCGGGGCTTACACCATAACTTTCCAGGGTGATTTAATCGGAACAGATGTCAGTGAGCTGGTACTTACCACTTATGATACAGCTTATGACGGTGAAACTCCAACCATAGCTGGAACTACCGAAATAGCAACACTTACTTTTGATGATAGTGGTAACGGAATTGGTACCGAAGGGCACTTCAGTTTAACCCTGGATGGTTTTACCACAATAATTGAAACTGACTCTGATGAAGCTGTTTTAGCTGAAAGGATTGAAGAAGGACTTCAAGCCTTACTGGATATGGGCGCAGGTAATGGAGGGACCGTTGCTGTTGTTGCAACAACTCCCGGTACCGACATTTTATTTACTGCAACATTCAGTAACGATCCGGGAGCAACTATCTCTTTCGGCGCTGTCACAGCTGACTGGGCTTCTGATGGTGCAGACGGTATTGATACCACTACCCCCGGCCAATCTGGACCAACGCTGAGCAGTATTATTGCCATGAATATTGTTAACGGGGATCAGGTAGTTTTAGCCGATACAACTGTTTTGGACGAAGTTGGTGAGGTAATGCTCAATATCGGTGAAGTGGCCAGGCTGGATAGCGCCATCTTCGATATTGACCGCTTCTGGGATGCCAACGGTAACTTCCTGGTCCAGGACCCGCAGACAATCAACCTGGTGCAAGGGGATGGCAAAAAAACCTCAATCACTATTTTTGGGTCGGATACAATAGCAGATATTGAAGAAAAACTGAACCGGGCAATACACAATGGGTTACAGCAGAGTTTCTTCAATGAAGAGCCAACATCATATGTCCGTTACGTAACGGAAGAAATAGTTGATGAAGAAGGTTTCTTTACAGTAAGAGGCACCTTTGTAATCCAATCTGCCGTAACGGGCAAGGACGGTGAAATACGTTTCAGTGGCGATGAAGGGGTAATCAATGCCCTCTCCCTGACCACGCTGCAGAACTCGACCGAAAACCAGTTCAACGTTACAGTAACCAACGCTCACGATCCGGAAGAGATAATTGCCGAAAACACCAGGATTGTCGGCAACCTGCTGGTTGGTGTGGTTCACCCCAATGTTGATGTTAAATTCGACCCCATGGCCGGAATTACTGTTGATTTGGAAGGCAACTCTTTCCAGTGGCAGTCAAGTGGTACAGACAGCATCTTCATTCACCTTTCCGACAACACCATGGTCTTCCATATCGGGGCCAACCCGCTGCAGGATGTAGGCGCTGCCATTGGAGACATGAGCGCCGAAGCCCTGGGTGTGGATAACATTCTGGTTACCAACCGCATGTCGGCCAACCGGGCGCTAACCCAGGTTGATTACGCCATTGGCCGGGTTTCTTCAGAAAGGGCCAAGCTGGGGGCGGTGCAGAACCGGCTTGAGCATACCATTAACAACCTCGGTGTGGCGGCTGAGAACCTGTCGGCAGCTGAGTCTCGCGTCCGTGACCTCGACTTTGCTCTTGAGATGGTTGAGTTTACCCGCAACCAGATCATGATGCAGGCCGGCACGGCCATGCTGGCCCAGGCCAACATGAAACCGCAGAGCGTGCTGATGCTGTTGCAGTAATTTTATTAACCGGTTAACGGTTACCTGATGACCGGGTAATGAAGCTTAACTGTATATACTTTCCCTCCTTCCCGTCGGCCTTTTGTAAAGCAGCTGCCGGGTGGGAGGGAAATAATTAAAATGGAACAGCATAAACTGTTTATGATTACCGGTTGAATAATTGCCGATAAATCAGATCAAAAATAAGGTAGATTGATCCTTTAGTTTTTCGTGATGATGACGATATTAAGAGTAAGGTGGAACAAGTGTTATTACCGCCGGTTCAAGAAATAACGAGGTGATAGCAATGAGAATCGACAGTATAGGAGCTTACCAGGCCGGTCAGCAGAACGAGCGCAAAGCACGCCCGGAAGTCCGGGAAGTAAAGAGTTCGGAATCTGCCGCCCACACCTCGCAGCGTTCGGTTCGTTTCCAGAAACACCAGGGCGCAGAGCGCTGGATGGTCCAGGTGGTCGATGTTTACAACAACGAGGTTATCCGCGAGATTCCCAACCGCAGGATGCTCGACGTTGTAGGCGAGATGAAAACCTTGATCGGTAAAATGCAGGATATTAAAGCTTAATAAACAGCTGCGGGCGTGGAAATCCGCGCCCGGGCTGAATTTTTCTGGTAGTCCGGCGGAGCAGTAACGGGCCGGCCGGATTGGTAATAAGCGGCTGTTTTTAAGCCGGGCAAAGGGTGGTTAGCAATGGCTGTAAGTGTGCTCGGAATAGCTTCGGGGATTGACATAAACAACATAATCAGGGAGCTGATGGAGGTTGAGCGTCAGCCTATTTACCGTAAAGAAGCCCAGATTGAGCGCACCGAACAAATTGCGGAACTGTGGCGTGAGGTTAATACCCGTCTCGATACTTTAAGCCGCACCCTTTCTCCGCTGCAGAGTGAGCTAACCTTTACCGCTCCCGTGCCCGTATCAAGCAACGAAGAAGTTTTAAGGGCCAGGGTCAGCGGCAACCCGGTGGAAGGGAGCTACCGCTTTAACGTAAGCCAGCTGGCCAGTTATCACAGCGTGGCTACCAACCCGCCCAACGCGGGCAGCCGGATCAGCAGCCCCGATGCCGCACTGGGTTATAACGGCACCTTTTACCTCGGCACAGCCGGTTACCCTGAAGGCATTGACAACCTCACTTTTAATTCAACCACGAACGATTGGCTGCGCGGTAATTTTGGCGCCGGTTTCCAGGCAGTGGTCGACGGATCGGCCGCCAGTGTTTACGCGCTTGGTGTTGACGACCTTGTTTTCAACAGCGCCGACGAATATGCCGGGGCGGAGGAGATCAGGGTTTACCTCGATTCTTTCGTGGGGGCCGAAGATGAAGATTTACTGGCTGAGCTGGAAAGCTATTTTGCTGACAAGGGCTGGAGCGGGATCGACCTGCAAAATGATCCCCTGTTCACCATAAGCTATGATGATGTTGCGGAGGAATGGGTAGTCCGCGACGCTGCCGGTGGAGACTTTGCCTTTTTGGGCGATCACCCCCTGGGCACTTTCAACCTGCGCGGTGAAGTGTTGAACGACAGCGGAGAGGTTATAGCAATCAATAATTTCGATTTTCAAATCCGTGACAGCGTTGACGAGACAGGCTTTATTACAATTGAAGATGACGATTCGCTGCTTGAAATAGCAAATAAAATCAATGCTATGGCTCCTGAAACAGGAATAATCGCTTCCCTGGTTCAACCGAACAGCGGCGATTACCGCCTGGTGCTGGAAAGCACGGTTGAAGGCAGGGCTGGAGCGATCCAGGCTTATGATTATAGCCCGCTTGATGCTGCCGGAACAACGGCCTACGGTTCAGACCAGGTGCTGACCGCTTTGAATCTGCTTAAAACAGATGAAAATGCAGCAGCGCCCTCTTTTAAACTTGAAACTGAAGCGGCCCGGGATGCGGTTTTTACCCTGAACGGGTTAACCATGTCGCGCAGCAGCAATACCTTTACCGATGTTATTGCCGGACTGGAGATAACCCTGGCCGGTATTGGCTCTTCCAACCTCGACATTACTCCTGACATAGATGCCGCGGTTGAAGAGATTAATCTTTTTGTGCAGGCCGTGAACGAGGTTAACTCATACCTGCGTGTTTTACAGAAAAACGAGGAAGGCCCGCTGCAGGGCAGCAGCGACCTGATGAGGATTGAAAGGCAGCTGCGCACCCTGATTCACGGTAGCGTATCTGATACTCCCGGCAGTAACCATGTGGCTGAACCGTTAGCTTACTCCGGCGCCGCCGGTTCAGAGGTCAGCGCCGTGGCAACCGGGCAGTACAGCGGGACCGCTTCAAAAATAGAGCTTACTTATTATGCATCAACCGGCAACTGGCGTTACAATGGTGAAACATTTAATTCCGGCGAGACTATTGACGGGGTAACCATTAATATCGGGGCCGGTGCAACCCCATCCAACCTGGCCACCCTGACCCTGAACGTGGTGCCTCCCTCGGAGCCGCTGGCTTATAACAGCCTGGCCTCCATCGGGATTATGTCTTCTGATGAAGAGGGGATTCTTGTTATTGACGACGCCAAGCTGCGTGCCGCCCTGGCTGATAAACCGCTTGATATTTACCAGCTGTTCGGCCGGGAAGCGATTGTTGACCCTTCGGGGGTAACAAGGAATAAGCCCGGTTTGGCCCACCAGATGGAAACATTCACCCGGAACATGATCGGCCGGAACGGTGTGGTGCCAAGCCGCCAGGATTACCTGCAGCGCCAGATTACCATGTATCAGGAACGAATAGAGATGCTTGAGCGGAGGATGGAGATCCGGGAACAGCGCCTGGTGCGCCAGTTTACCTACATGGAACAATACATTAACCGTATCCAGGAACAGACCGGGTTGATGACCACCTTTGAAACATTAATGACACAGCAGCAGGAATAAAAGTTTTTAGATTGGAGTGATTATGAATGTCAGCTGCTAGAGATCCTTACCAGAATTACAGACAGACCCAGGTGGAGACCGCCGATCAGGCAACTCTGCTACTGATGCTTTACAGCGGCGCCCTTAAGTTTCTCGGACAGGCCCGCCAGGCTATGGAAAGTAACGATGTTGAAGAAACCAACCGCCTGCTCGGCCGGGTTCAGGATATTTTATGCGAGCTGATGGGCTCGCTTAATCCCGAACTGCCGGAAATATCAGGCAGCCTGTTCCAGTTATACGAGTATATGCACCACCTGCTTGTTCAGGCCAACATTAAGAAAGATGTTGAGAATATCAGGGAGGTTGAAAGACAACTCACTTTGCTTCTCGAAGCCTGGCAGGCGGCAATCAAGCAGGAAAAAAGTGAAGAAGAGCCTGCTGAAAATGCTGTATCTTCCGTCAACCTGGAAGGATAGACATTATTATGCTGCGCAGTAGTTGAAAGATCAGGTGGCAGGGGGTAACCCTGCCGCCTTTATTTAACCCGGCGCAGGCAGGAAGAAAGGCCTTGCTAAAAAAGGATTTCCCGGTTTTCCGGATAATAAAAAATTAAGCCGTTCAGTAACCTGGGAGGGAGTTACAACATGAAGGATCAACCCGTTGTCGTAAAAATAGCGCTGGCTTACCTGCCGGCTGCAGTTCTGATCATCATCCTGGGCAGGATGCCCTGGTGGGCCAACATCCTGGTTGCCCTGGCCAGCCTGGCGGCTACTGTTATGCTGTGGGTTTTTCTATTCGACCGGGAGCAGAAACCGGCGGTAAAAGAAGGAATTGATCCCGCCCTGCTGAATGAAGAGCTGAAAGAGATGCTGATCGATACTTCGGCCGCGGGCAGCACGCTTCATTTTTCGGCAAGGAGCCTGGAAAAAAGGATTGAAGAGCTGCGCCGCTCGCTGGAAGAAATATCTTCATCCCTGCAGGAACTTGCCGGAGCAGACCGTTATGCAGAAACAGCCCTGGAAAAGATTAGGGCAAGGCTGAGCGATCTTGAAGCCCATGCCGGCGAAGTGATCGGGGCGGGAGATACATACCTGGAATACACCCGCACGGTGGAGAGCCTGGCCGGGGAAAGCCGCCGGGTTTTGGAACAAACGGCTGAAATGAATGCTGAAAATTCGGCAGCGGTTGAAGGGGCCTCCGGGGCTATGGAGGAGCTTGATCAGTTTGACCAGAAAATAAAATCTGTGATCAAGACAATCAGGGCTTTTGGAAAACAGGCCAACACCCTGGCCCTGAATACCTCTATTAAAACTTCACAGTCGGAAAGTGTTGACAAGGGGCTGGCCGTGGTTGCCGAAGAAGTTTCTGACCTGGCAAATTACGCCTGCCGTGGCGTGGATAAAATCACCGCCTTGGCCGATGAAACGGACAGCCTGATTGGCTCATTGAGAGAAAAACTTGAAATGGCGGCCGGGGCTGTTTCGCTGCAGGATATGCAGATTAACCTGCTGAAGGAATCTCTGGAAAAAATGATCCCGGCAGCCGGTGAGACCGTCCAGCGTTTTTCGCCTGTCGGGGAATCGTGCGTATCTTTAAAGAATGAGGTGAGCGAAGCAGCGGAGGAGGCCGGGAGCGTTGCCGGTACGGTACAAAATGCAGCTGCTGCTTTAGCGATAATTAAAGGGGCGACTGCCGAGCAGGAATGGCATCTTGACGGCATCCGCGGCAGCGTATCGGCGGTTGCAGAGCGAGTGGAAGAACTTAGGCAGAAGGCCGGGCGTTATGATTTACCCCTGCTCGGTTACCTGGATCAACCTGCCGACAAAGCCGGGGCTTACCTCTTTAAACACTGGTACAGGCGGGATTGCGGCGGTGAGGTGATTCTGGTCGGTATTGAAGACAAAGCTACCGTGGAGATGTATGATGCCATGGCTGAAGGGCTTTTTGATGCATCCATATCCTGCCGGACCCCGGGCGATTGTGAAGAACTGGTTAAAAGTTATGGTGACAGGCTGGATATGCTTGGTACCAACCTGGCCGGGCCGCGCAGGGGATTGCTGGTTCCCGAATACGTTAATATCGGGACGATAGGCGTGCTGCGCCACAACAAAGAGGCTTTCGGCGGGGTTATTTATTCAATGGCGGAGCATGCTCAGATCAGCAGGCAGGCGCGTGAAGCGGTGGAAGAATATAGCGCTGAAATGGAACTGGTTTACGGTGACCTGGATAGGATTTCCGGTGAGCTTGATCGGGCTATTTCCGAAAAGCGCTGGGTTGTTGTAACCGGTTGGACTCCCGAGCCGCGTTTTGATCATTACCAGTTGAAATTTCTGACCGACCCCAAGCGCTGCTTTGGCGGGGAACAGTTTATTAAAACGGTAACCAGGAAAGGGCTAAAAGAAGAAATACCCCATTACCAGCGAGCCCTGCAGCGCTTCCGCTGGGGGCTTGAAGAAGTTTCCCTGTTCATGAAGAAGGTCAGTGAGGGAAGCGACTATGACCAGGCTGCCCGAGAGATACTGAGCGGTATTGAATTCACTCTCCTTTAGACCCTGATCCTTTTTAGAACTTACGAATTTTTGAAAGAGGAATATTATATTTACTTGGCGAAATAACCCCTGATCAATAAAAATGTCTGTCAGGGGTGTTTTGTTATTAAAGAGAAACATAAACCGGAACAGAAACCGTCTGAAGATTATCCTGATGCCGCAGCCGCAGAGGAGAATCCGGGTGCGGATCAGAGCAGCCATGATGTTCTCTGGTGCTATGATTGCGCTAAGCGCAGCTGGCACTGCATCAGCCCCTCCGTTGAAAAGCTGACCGGTTACCCGGAGCACGAGGCGGTCACTTATCCCATTGAACATTTTATTTCGCCCCCGCTGCTTCCCTCTTTTGAGGAAAGCATAAATACCAGGGGCGATTTGTTTCTTTCCGGTGATGATGGAACTGCGGTTTACTTTGACCAGGTAGATATCGTCTGCCGCGATAGTAGTTTGTGCCGGTGCGCAGTTTCCTCGTATTTCATGAAAGGTGAAAAAGGCAGCCTGATCCTGGCCGGCACCATCCGTCCACTGAATGGGCAATCGTTCCCTGAAGAAGATTCCTACAGTTCGGGGCATAAATATCGTGAAATTCTTTCTACCATAGAAGAAGGCTATTACGAGGCAGACCTGGAAGGCCGCCTGACCTTTTTTAATGACGCCGCCTGCCGCATGTTCGGTTACACCCGCGATGAGTTTGCCGATATCACCTATCTGGACATTTGCAGAGACCCTGCAACTGTTTTCAACAAGTTCAGGCTGGTTTACCAGACAGGAAGACCTGACAGCGGTTTTGTGATGGAAACGGCGCGAAAAGACGGCAGCCCGATATTTATTGAAGTATCAATTTCCCTGCTTAATACCCGGGAAGGCAAGATCGGCGGTTTTCGTGGTATTGCCCGTGATATTACAGAGCGAATAGTATTTCAGCAGCAGCTCGAATTTCTCGGTATGCATGATCAGCTGACCGGCCTCTACAACCGCAACTACTTTGAAGAAGAGCTGAAAAGGATCAGCAAGGGTCGTGATTACCCGGTTACACTTATTTCAGCCGATATCAACGGTTTAAAGCTGATCAACGATACAATGGGGCATGATCAGGGAGACCTGCTGATCAAGGCTGCAGCTGATGTTCTGAAGGATTCACTGCGCGGTTCCGATATCCTGTCTCGCGTGGGCGGTGATGAGTTTACGGCGCTACTGGTAGGAACTGATGAAAAAACAGCTGACCGGATTATGAAGCGTATTCGTACCAATGTCAAGCAGTACTGCAGGAACAACCCAGACCTTTTTTTAAGCCTTTCACTGGGCATGGCAACGGCGCACGACAACAGCATGCCTTTCCAGGAGCTTTTTAAAAGGGCAGACGATGCCATGTACCGCGACAAATACGCCCCCAGTTCTTCGGCAAAAGGCAAGATTATGAAGAGCCTGATGAATGCCCTGGCTGAAAAAGACTATATTGTTGACGGGCATGCCAGGCGGCTGGCCCTGCTGTGCCGTAAGCTGGGCCGTGAACTGGGTTTGTCGCCCCGCCGCCAGGCCGACCTGGCGTTGCTTTCCCAGGTGCATGATCTGGGCAAGGTTGGCATACCCGATGCGATTATATATAAGGAAGGGCCGCTAAACGAGAATGAATGGGCAATAATGAAGCAGCATCCGGAGAAAGGTTACCGTATTGCTTTGTCTTCCAATTACCTGACTAACGTGGCCGGGTTAATTCTTAAACACCATGAGCGCTGGGATGGCAGTGGTTACCCGCTTGGTTTGAAGGGAAGCGAGATTCCACTTGAATGCCGTATTCTCTCGGTAGTTGATTCTTACGATACTATGACCAGCGGCAGGCCATACTGTAATTCCAGGAGCAGGGAAGAGGCCGTTGGGGAAATTCGCCGCTGCGCCGGCAGCCAGTTCGATCCGGAAATTGTTAATGTTTTCTTGGAGATGCATAATTAAAGCTTGTTTTTACTTTATTACTTACAACCTGGCAGGTAGATTGTAATCCGCCCTCCTCCCCCCGGTCTGTTACCAGCAGTGATCGTGCCGCCGTGCTTGTTGACAATTGCCCGGGAAATAGCCAAACCAAGTCCGCTGCCCTGGCTGTTTCCGCTGTAAAAGGGATTAAATGCTTTTTCTTCTTCACCGGGCTGGAAGCCCGGCCCATCGTCTTCTATAATAATTAAATTTTCCTTTACTGTAACTGCTACTGACTGTTTTGCATAACGTATTGCATTACCGATTGTGTTGAGCAGCAGTCGGTGCAGCTGCTCACTATCACCTGTGATTTTTTTGCTCATGCCGCTGCTCTTAATTTCCAGTTCCAGGTTTTTTTCCAGGGCCAGGCTGCGCAGGGCTTCGACCGCTTCCTCCACTGCTTCTACCAGTTCAAGAGTGCCCGGTTTGAAATCATCTTCCAGGGTTTCCACTTTTGACAGGTAGATAAGCTGATCAACCAAACCTTTCATCCGTTGCGATTCCCTGATGATGACCTCCAGGCTCCGTTCTGTTTCCCGGGGGGGGATAATGCCATCCCTGATTGCTTCGGCATAACCCTGGACAGACATTAAAGGGGTTTTGAGTTCATGAGATGCCTTCTGGAAAAATTCTTTTTGGCCCTGGTCATATGCGGCAAGACGGTCGCTCATTTCGTTAAAGGATTCAGCCAGTTCTTCCAGTTCATCTCCGGTTTTGATGGAAAGCCTGCCCCTGAAGCGTCTTCTCGAAAGCTCGAGAGCGCGGCTTTTTAACTGGTTCAGGGGTTTTACAATTAAACGGCTGGCAAAGAAACCTCCTGCCAGTGAAGCAGCAATGCCGGCCAGCAGTGAGAGCGCCAGTATCCCCAAGAGAGCCCGGTTTAGCTGGAGCAGGAGGTCGGGTTGGCTGTATAAGATCAGCGCTGCCCTGTTTTGTCTTCCATCAGGCGCAAGCGGGTATGAAACAGCAATACAATTGCCAGTAACCAGCCTGTTATCCAGGTCCGGGCTAAATGCAAGGTCGAAAAAGGCGTTTTCGGAGAGGGATTCACCGGGAGGGTATTCCTCTTCATCGCTGCTGCTAATAATCAGACCGTTCTCCTGGATAATTATGTAATCTGCATAAGCTATACGGTTGGCCTGGCTGAAGAAAGCCCCGCGCATATGTCTGCCCCCCTGGGCATTCTGGCTCAGGTCAGCCCCGGAAAGGGTTTCGGCAACCCGCTGCAGGCTGGCGATGGTATCATTGACAAGGTACTGGCGAACTGTAAAGCTGAAAGCTACGGCCAGGATGGCAAATGATATTAGCAGAACGGTGAGGTAGCCGAAAAATATTCTTTTAAACATCCAGCCTGTACCCGTAACCCCTCACGGTAGCCAGTACCGGGTGGGCTTCTTTCTCACGTAATTTTTTACGGATTCTTTTAATGGCATCGTCAACTGCCCGGTCATCGCCTTCGTAATCATAACCCCATAATTTTTCCAGTAAGAGGCTGCGGCTGAAGGAACGGCCCGGTTCAGCCGCAAAGAGAGAAAAAAGATCGAATTCCCTGGTGGTAAATAAAACTTCTTCACCGTTAACGGTAATTTTTCGCTGTTCCGGGTAGACTACTACATTTCCAAGGGCTAGCGGTTTTTCGGAGAGCGAGGCAGGTTTCATCCTTCTGAAAATATTGTTCACCCGGACTACCAGCTCACGGGGGCTGAAAGGTTTAGCCAGGTAATCGTCCCCGCCCAGCTCCAGGCCGATCACCCGGTCGAATTCTTCGCCGCGGGCGGAAACGAAAATAACCGGGGTGTCGTACTTGCCCCTGATCTGCCGGCAGAGGGTAAGGCCATCAGCACCGGGCAGCATGATGTCGAGAACAAACATATCGGGGGTTTCCGCAACCAGGGCACTGCTCAGTTCTTCGGCTGAGGCAAAAGTACGGACCCTGTAACCGGCCTTTTCAAGGTAGCGTCGGATCAGATCCCTGATATTTTGCTTATCATCAACTATCCAGATAACCTGCATTATTCTGCTCCCGGAAAAAATATAATCAAAGGATACCCCTCTGTTAACTACTGGTTGTATTATATAACAATATAAATTTATCCGGCACCCAGTCTTAAATTGGGTGCCGGATAAATTGGAGAACCAATTAACGCTTAGCGGTTGAAACCGCTATTTCCTTTTTCCCAGCCTCCGTTGCGCATTGCTTTTCCGCTGTTATTAAAACGTTCGCTAAGTTCGGGCACTATTTCACTTAGAGATTCACGTTTTTCGTTCATTGCTTCACGGCGGTCGCTGTGTGCTTGGTCAAATGCTTCTTTGTTTCCGGTTTCCCGGGCTGTCTGGAGCCTGTTCCTGATTGCTTCCATTTTTGACCTGAAATTCTCGATAACCTTGTCAAACCTTGCCTGTTCTTCGTCGGTCAGAGTTTCCCTGGGGCAGTTTTCTGAACCTTCCTGCTGTCCGTATCCACCGCCATAGGCCATAACTCCAGATGACATCACCAGTAATGAAACAACTAAAATCAAGGTAAACAGTATAGCTTTTTTCATTTTATTTCCTCCCTTGTATAAAATCAGTGTTTCTTTTACATCCATAGTATAAAAAACGGAAGCGGCATTTTAGCGGCAGATTTATTAAGATTTATTAACATACCGGATGGGCAGGGTAAAGTTAGCCCTGTTGTTGATTAAGGGCCGTGAAAAAGCTATAATAAGCAGGTGTCTTAAATGTGAGCGGGGAGGGAACTACTGTGAACGAAGTGCTGACTATTACCCTGATCGGCCTGGCTGCCGGAGTGATAGGAACCGGGTCGGGAACGATTATTGCCCTTTTTGTCAGGCATCCGGGCAAGATTTTGCTCAGTTTTATTCTCGGTTTTGCCGGGGGAATTATGCTGGCCATTGTTTTAATCGACCTGATGCCGGAAGCAATAGAAGCGGGTAATTTTATCAGCGCTTTTATAGGATTGATGATCGGGGTGCTTTTTATTCTTTTACTGGATATAAAAATGCCGCACTTTCACTTTTTTGAAACTACCGAAGAGCTTGCCCGTTTTATTCGAACCGGAACTATACTGGGGCTGGGTATTGCCATGCACAACCTTCCTGAAGGAATTGCTATAGGAGCCAGTTACGTTGCTTCGCCCGCTCTCGGGTTTACCCTGGCCCTCACCATAGCTCTGCATAACATCCCGGAAGGAATAGCTATGGCCTGCCCGCTTTGCGCCGGTGGAATGCGTTTGCGCTGGATACTGCTTTATACCGCGATGGCCGGCCTGCCGATGGGGCTGGGAGCTTTTATCGGGGCCAGTCTTGGTTTTATCTCCCCGCTGTTCCTGTCGCTGGCCTTGGGGTTTGCCGCCGGAGCCATGCTCTACATTATTTTCGGTGAACTGATTCCAGGCGCCCAGAATTCCGGAAATGGTCATGCCGGAACTTTTGGCGCCGTTTTTGGTACGGTAGCCGGTATATTGCTTTTAGCAATTATATAAGCTGTAAGCACAAAAAAACGGGGGCGGCTGCCCCCGTTTTCTCTTTAATGCAGCTTTACTTCAGAACGATCGAGTTAAACATACCCATTGTATCGCCATCGTTCAGGTGATCTTCCCCGGCCAGGGTAATTTCAACCTTCTGGCCATCCTTGATGGCGCTGTACTTGGTCTGAAACATTCCGGAAAAATCGAAAGTAGTGTAGTAGAAGGTTAACCCGTGCATGTTCATTTCCTGAACATCGGTTCCGTCGTAATTTGATGCAAAGTTTTCGATAGATTCCCTGGCGGAATCATCACCCATACCCGAGCCCCGCACCCACACTTCAACTGCCCGGCTCATTCCTTTGTAGGCTTGTATCCCACCGTCGATATCCATAACTTCCCAGCCGTCGGCGATTATCATCGAAACATTATCTGTTTCATGTCTATCACCGGAAATAGCGGGCTGGTCAGCTGCCGGTTCGGGGGCATCTCCACCGCTTTCAGAGGGGGCTGCGCTGTCATCCGAGCCGCAGCCGGGTAAGAGCATTAGCGCAATCATGGCTAATACCAGGATAAGTAATGACCACCTGTTTTGTTTTTTTAAAGACATTATTTCACTCTCCTTTTATTTTTTTATAGTCAGCCCGGTTAAACTGCATATACAGTTTGCAGGGCGTAATAGTTTTTAATCGGCCAGGGCCAGCGCCGTATCGACAAAAAACTCCATATCAGTTTCTTTATCAACCTGCATCTCCGTACGCACCTTAACCCCTTCCGGGCCACCGGCCATAATTAATGCTTTATATTTACCCGGGTATTTTGCCCACCAGTTTTCCAGGTGGTCGGCTGCTTTTGTTAATAAATTGAGGCCGGCCGGGTTTAAAGAATAGACAGCATACTTCCGGGTTAGTTTATCAGGCAAATCCTCATCTTTAACCCGCGGAATATCAACCGGGAAGTCAAGCCGTTTGAATAGTTCTGCCAAAATAAAATCGGGCAGGGTGATGCCGTCATGCGGCATGATAAGGAAGTAGTCCTGGTATCTTTTATCTATGGTCAGTTCTGTTGAAGAGCCGAGTTGTAACTTTGTGTCAGAGGTTTTTTCAATACTTTTAAGATGCCTGGCTACCATCTCCCACCTGTTGCCCTGGCTGGTTAACCCACTCAGCCGGTAGCTGATGTTTCTTTCTTCGTCCGGGATATTAAGGACAACGGTATTGTTATTGGGTGCATAATCCCAACCCCGTGCCTGTGCAACTTCGGCCCGCTTGTTTTCTGATTCTTTCCCCGACTTGGTCAGGAAGTAGGCCATTACACTGAGTCCTCCGAGAATAACCACCAAAGCAAGGTATTCCAAATTTTATGCCCTCCTGTCCGGATAGTATCTTAACTGCTTTCCAGGGCTTTCATAATCGAATCTATGGAAAGCATCCCATAATCGATTATTAACTCCCGGTTATCATCTGTATTGAGGATTACCTTTTTGTTGAGCATGCTTTTTTTTGCTTTTATGCTTTGAATCTTATCTCGCGGGATTACAAGGTACTGCTCTTCATCAATTACCCTGAAAAAAGCTTTGTCCAAAATGGCGTTCAGGGATGTGTCGAACTTGGATAGATAGATAATTCTCCTGTCGGTTATAGTCAGGTCTCCGAGATAGTGTCCTGCATCGGGAACAATCAAGCTGGTGGTCCAGGTTCCCAGTTCCTTTTCCGATGGTTCCAGGGGGAATTTATTTTTTGCCATACAACCCACTCCCTTCGCTATATTTTTTCAGCAGGGTAACAGAGCAATTATATAAATAATAGCTCTTTTACGGTTAAGACTGCTATGAAGAAATTGCTGAAAAGTTGTTCATTATTGCTCTGCTGGTCAGGTACTGTTTTTTACCGCTTTGCGGTAAGCAATTGGGGAGGTTCCGGTGATTTTGCGGAAAACCTTACTGAAGTGGCTGTGTTCCGAAAAGCCGCAGAGGAAGCATATCTCTGTAATGGAGTAACTGCTGAAAGTAAGCAGTTCTTTTGCTTTTTCAATTTTCAGGTGAAGCAGGTATTCATGGGGGGTTTTCCCCGTTTCTTTCTTAAAAAGGCGTATGAAGTAGTAGGGGCTCAGGTTGGTTATACTCAGCAGTTCGGTGTTAGAAAAGTTTTTATTGTAATGGTCATTCAAATAGTCAATGGCCCTGAGGATGCTCTCGGTAGCGCCTGTTTCCCTGCAGTTCATCCTGCTGCGGGTGTTGTTCCCGGTGCTGCGAAGCAGTTCAATAACAATCTGGGTGCTGATGCTATCCAGGACATACCGGTATCCGGACTGCTGCTCGCGCGCTTCTGATACAAACAGCCTGATCAGGCGTTTCAGCTTTTTACTGCAGGGGTTAGCCTGGCAGTCGAAAACAACTTCCCTGACACCGCATACAGCGTGCGCAATATGCTGAAGATAGTTTTTACGGATATAGAGACGCTGTGAGCTGCAGGGGGTGAACTCTTCCTTTAACCTGTTGCCCTGGTCCGGGTTAATTGGAAAAAGGGCCAAAGCTCTGGATATATTTGATTTTGATCCCGTCGTAAGAGTAGCGGTTATGGGAGAAAGAGAAAATGGTATGAAAAATTCGTAGCCTTCATGATCATGCTCGTTGGAACAGACTTCGACGGGTGCGCGGGTGATCATTATATCGATATTGTTGCTGCGATAAATTTCCAGGGCAGGGTTATCCTTGCATAAGCTGCCGTAAATTTCCATCTTATCTGCCTGTGAGACAAAATTAAGGCTTTTTCCCATCCCAGGGCCTCCAAACTGGTCAGTTTATCTGTCTTCTTAATTTATTCTTCATGCCGTGCATATAAAGTTATTTGTTCATTTAGTTAACAGACCAGCCTGTGGAAGGCTAGTAATTGGAAAAGAGGGGGTTTATTTTAATCCCGCTGTCTATTATTTTAACTTCTTTCAGAAATATTTCCACTACTTCTGGATCAAACTGGCTGCCGGCGCAGCGCTCCAACTCGGAAAGGGCTTCTTCACTGCTTACCGGTTTTTTAAATGGCCGTTCGTTGGTCATGGCGTCATAAGCGTCAACTACAGCAAGGATACGACATTCAATCGGTATATCTATTTCCTTCAGCCCCAGCGGGTAACCTCCACCGTCCCAGTGTTCGTGGTGGCGAAGAATCAGGTTGGCAATTGAGGAGAGGTCCGGCGCTGATGAGGCGATCCGGTAGCCTTTTTCGGGATGCTGCTTCATGATTTCCCATTCTTCTTCGGTCAGCGGGCCGGGCTTATAGAGAATGTTGTCCGGAATTCCTACCTTACCGAGATCATGGACCTGGGCCAGGAGGGCCAGGTCGGTAAGCTGGTGAGATGCAAGCCCCATTTTTTCCCCTATTTTCAGGCAGAGTTGTTCAAGACGCCTGGCATGTCCTTCTGTAAAATAGTCTCTTTCGGCCAGGGCAGTCAGCAGACTCTGAACTATGCCGTTGCGGGCAACAGCGCCGTGATATAGTTTGTTACGAAACATGAAGTCATCTGCCTGCTTGAACAGTTTTTTCAGGGATGTGCTTTTATCCTCGGCTGTGGCGGCTCCCAGCGACAGGCTGAGCGGCAGGTTGTTGTTTTCATCGTTGTACAGGGCTACCTGGTAACGAATCTGTCGGATAATATGTTCACTTTCTGTTTTGCCGGTCAGGGGCAATATAGCTGAAAACTCATCCCCGCCTACCCGGGCCAGGATGCCAGTTCCATCGAGGGCATCGCTGATAATTGAAGCGCACTGCCTGACCAGTTTATTGCCGGCACTCTGGCTGATGGTATCGTTAATTAGTTTTAACCCGTCGATATCGGCTGATATAATTGATACTGGATACTCGGGTTTTTTACTCAACTGGAGCAGTTTTGCCTCGAAAAAGGAGCGGTTATAAAGCCCGGTCAGCTGATCGTGGTAACTGAGGTAATATAGTTTTTCTTCGCTGTAGTCAAGAGCTTCTTCCGCATTGGTCAGTTCTTTTAAAATTTCTTCCAGCTCATGGTTGGCTTTTTTTAACGACTGTTCGTTCTCTTCTGCTTTCTGCAGGTAATCCTCTATTTGATCAAGGAGGCTGTTGATTGTTCCGGCCAGGGGAGCAAACTCACTTTTGCCGGTTTCGGGCAGCCTGTAGGAGAGCGAATTTTCGACATCAACTCTCAGGAGGCTATTTTCAAATTCAAGCAGCGGTTTATGGATACAGCGGTTGTGATAATAGACAAAGAGCAGGAATACCAAAAGGGTCGTGGCTGACGCAGCCAGCAGGTAACCGCTTACGTTCCAGGAAATTCCGGAAAAAAACTCAGTGGTATATAGGTGCCCAGTTGCCAGTCAGTGCCTTCCAGGGGGTGATAGGCAATATAACCTTCCACTTCAGCCGGGGGAAAAACGGTTTCCCCGGAAGTGGTGACGGACAGCTGGCTGATCATGTCGCCGTAGTATTCTTCCACGTCAACCAGCGTTGAACCGGGTTGATAGCTGATTTCGGGATGGGCCATCATGTTGCCCTTACTGTCAACCAAAAAAGAGAAACCTTCGTTTTCGGGGTTGCGTTTGTTGATCAGGGCGGCAATGCTGTTAATATCAACGTCTCCACCGACAACACCCAGTAGCTGGTTATTTCCACTGTAAACCGGACAGGCAATAGTAAAAACAAGCCGGTCACGGCTGGCATTGAGAAAGGCTTCGGTAAATACCGTATTTTTTTCGATACTCGCTTTTTGATACCAGGGTCTTTCCCGCAGGTTAAAATCCTCAGGAGGCTGCCAGCCGCTGGCATTGATCATTTGGTTGGCAGATGTTCCGTAGTAAATAGAGACGAAACTTTCGTTGTCTGCCAAGAGAGCTGACAGGTAGGCCAGTATATCTTCATTTTCCCAGTTCCGGCTGGATATAAAGGTGGCAGCAGCCCCGATAACCGCCGCCTGTTGAGATAAATGCATGCTGACGTCCCGGTTAAGAGAGCATACTGACATTTCAGCCAGCTGCCGGGCGCTATCTTCCACTCTGCGGCTGGTTTGGTGGTATTGCCAGTACCAGGAGCTGATAAAAATAATAACAGTAATGGCGGCAAATATATAAATGTTTCTGACAAGTTTATGCAAGAAAAATTTCTCCTGGTTAAATAGTAGTTTTAACAACGGGCTGAGATGAAAAAGGTACCCGGGGTAATGCAGGCAGTCTTTAGGCTGCCCGGCCTGGTAACCTTAAATTAATACTTCGACGCGGGCATGGCAAAACCTTTCTGACCTGCCGAAGAGATAAAAAGTTTTATAGAAAGAAAGCTCCCGGAGCCGGTGTCGCTTTGAGAAGATTATAGTTGGCGGTTATTGCTTAATTTTTCAAGGTGTCCGCGGGTGGGGATAACTTTACGTACCCCACCCCTGGGATCTTTGACATCGCCCAGGTAACGCGGAATTATGTGAATGTGATAATGAAATATAGTTTGTCCGGCCGCATAACCACAGTTTATGCCGATATTGTAACCGTCGGGTTTATGCAGGTTGTCAAGCAATTGTTTTACTTCACCGGCCAGCATGCTGATAGCCGCCTGTTCTTCAGCACTGGCCTCAAAGTAAGTTTCCACGTGTCTTTTGGGAATAACCAGGGTGTGTCCTCTGCTGACCGGGCAGGCATCATAAAAAGCCAGGGCCAGATCATTTTCTGCGATAATCTCCATTGATTTGCGTTGGCAAAAAACACAATTATTCATCAGGGGCCTCCCGGATAAGTGATCCTGCTTTTCTTTGCCTACTATGATAACATATAGAGCATAGAAATGTTCTTCTGGCTTCTGCCAATAGCAAGAATATCGGTAAGGAGGATGATAAATGATTGACTACAGAAACAGTACCTTTATGTTCGTTCTGGGTGCAATAGTTGCAATTTTTGTCACGGTACAGTCGATATTTTTTATGAGAAAAGCCTGGCAGGAAGGATACCGCAGGGGGGTTGAACCGGCAGTTATGCGTAAGGCGGTGGTGTCGAGCGCTGTTTTTACCCTTGTCCCTTCGCTTTCTATCCTCCTGACCATGCTTACCCTCTCAGGAGCCCTGGGGTTGGCTTTGCCCTGGATCAGGCTTTCGGTAATCGGGGCGGTAACCTATGAACTTCCTGCTGCCGAAGCGGCGGCCCAGGCCGTGGGAGCGAGCTTGATGTCTTCTGAACTGCCTATGCCGGTATTTTCAGTGATTACCTGGGTGATGACCCTGGGAATTATGTCCGGGCCGATTTTTATTATTGCTTATTTCAGAAAACTGCAGGGTAAGGTTAAAAAGATCAAAGTAGAAGATAACCGCTGGGGGACAATTTTAATAACGGCTATGTTTGTAGGCCTGATCAGCTCTTTCCTTGGCAGCGCCCTGGCCGGCGGTCTTATTTCTATCCTGACTCTTTTCTCTTCGGCCCTGCTGATGGTGATCTGCATAGCCCTGGAACAGAAAGCGGGGATAAAATTATTTAAAGATTTTGCCCTGCCGTTAAGCATGATCGGGGCCATGGCCCTGGCTATTTTCTATTCGGGCCTGCTGGGAGGTATGTAGAATGAATAACAGAACGCTTGATCATGAACAATATGAGCAGTCAATTCATAGAATGGGCCGCATCTGGATGTTACTGGCCCTGCTGGTGATCCTCGCTGTGCCCTTCGTGATCTCGATCAATTACAGTGTCTGGCCTACTTTTGGTTCCCTGATGGGCGGTCTGCTGCCGATTATGATGATTTACGTGCCGATCGGCATTATTGAGGTAATTACCTTTTCACCCATGCTGGGCAGCGGGGCTACCTATCTTGCTTTTACCACCGGTAACCTGACCAACCTGAAAGTTCCCTGTGCCCTCAACGCCATGGAGGTAACCGGTATTGAACCGGGATCTGATGAAGGCGAGGTCATATCAACAATTGCTGTGGCAGCTTCTTCACTGGTTACAAATCTTGTCCTGGTAATTGGGGTTTTACTCTTTGTTCAGCTTACACCGGTGCTGGCATCCCCGGTTTTGCAACCTGCTTTTGAGAATATACTGCCCGCCCTGTTTGGCGCGCTTGGCTATCTCTACATATCGAAGAACTGGAAGCTGGCTGTTGTTCCGGTAGCCCTGATGGTAGTGATCTTTATGATCGCTCCCTCTGCTCCCGTTGGTATATTAATCCCGGTCAGCGCCCTCTCGGCAATTGGGGCGGCCCGGTTTATGTATAACAGGAAGATGATTTAAAGGAGGCGGTAGTGATGGTTTTAGCCACTGTTGCAGGAATTATTGCAGTACTGCTGGCTGTGTTGTTGACCAGGGCGGTCCTGCTAAAACCGCCGGCTGAAAAGGAAAAATTTTTCCCCAACCTTGAAACGGCAGCCAGGGTGGATAAAAACGAGGCGGCGCGCCACCTGGCCATGATGATTAGCTGTAAGACAGTGTTGCCAAAAACTGAAGAACGTGAAGATGGAGAAGACGGTTACGCGGAGTTTGTCCGCCTGAGGGAACTGCTGGCGGAACTCTATCCCCTGACCCATGAAAAACTTGAACATGAGTTAATTCAGGAACATTCGCTGCTCTATCGCTGGGCAGGCAGAAATAGTGAAAAACCCCTGCTGCTGATGGCCCATTACGATGTAGTCCCGGCTGACGGCAGCCAGTGGAGCAGGCCTCCGTTCGAAGGGTTGATCGAAGACGGGGTGATCTGGGGGCGTGGGGCTATCGACACAAAAAGCACTTTATGCGCAATTTTCGAGGCGGTTGAAGCCCTGCTGGCTGCCGGTTATTATCCCGACCAGGATATTTATCTTGCTTTTGGCCACGACGAGGAAACCATGGGGGGTGGGGCGCCGGCAATAGTTGAAACCCTTAAAGAAAGGGGAGTGCGCCCCGAGATGGTTCTTGATGAAGGCGGGGCAATTGTCAGGGATATTTTCCCGGGGGTTAAGAAACCTATAGCGGTGGTCGGCATGGCTGAAAAAGGGGTGATGGACCTGGAGGTTGTCCTGGAGGGCAGCGGCGGTCATTCATCAACACCGGGAAGGCAAAACCCGATGGGGGTTATGAGTAGAATAATCCTGCAGGTTGAAAAGAATCCTTTTAAGGCCCACCTGCCTCTTGTAGTCAGGGAGATGTTTACCGTTTTGGGCGGCCATATGCCTTTCACCTTTAAAATTATTTTTGCCAACCTGTGGTTTTTCAAGCCCCTGCTGCTTGCTTTGCTGCCCCTGATCAGCAGGGAGTTAAATGCTCTTTGCCGCACAACAAGTGTCTTTACCATGATCGAGGGCAGTGATGCCAGTAATGTTATCCCGGAGAGGGTACGCGCAGTGGCAAACCTGCGTCTGGCAGCGATTGATTCCCGGGAAAGCGCCCTTCAACATGTAAGGGATCTGGCTGCGGCAGCTTCGGAAAAAGCGGTTAAAAGCGAAGAAGGGCTGAAGCTGCGGATTGACATGGTGCAGGGGCACAACGCTTCACCTTCATCGGATACATCATCCGATGCTTATCAAAGGCTTTCCGCTGCGGTTGAAAATGTATTTAAGGGGACTATTGTCACTCCTTACATTATGCTCGGGGCCTCTGATTCGCGGCATTACTGCGCTATCAGTGACAATGTGCTCAGGTTCTCGCCGATCGAGATGAGCAAAGAGGAATTGCGCAGCATTCACGGGCTTGATGAAAAGATTACGGTTGAAAAGCTGGGCAGGGTGGTTGATTTTTATATCACCCTGATTACCATGTTATAATATAAGATAATTATTGGCAGGAGGAACTTATGCCGGAACAAAAAACAGATAATGCTAATAAGTTTTTAAATGCATATGCTGCTATAGAGCATGAGATGGAGCGGCTGCTGAACCTGAAAGACCATCGCCGCTTTTTTGAGCTGGTTGACAAGAGTGCCCGCATCAGTCCGGTGGTAGAGCGTTACAGGTTTGATTTAAGGGAATACAGCGAACTGCGCAACGCCATTGTTCATGACCGGGCCGGGGGAGAAATTATTGCCGTGCCCACAGATGAAGTGGTGACAAAAATCGAGCGGATTGCCGAGCTGCTGCTTGAACCACCGAAGGTATCGCCGCTTTTTCTTAAGGAAGTGCTCACCTTATCCTGCACTTACCCTGTTTCAAGAGCCATAAGGGAATTCAGTCGTATGTCATACACCCAGGCGCCGGTAATTGACGACCAGGGCAAGCTGGTTTGCTTGCTTACTTCGAACATGATTGTTAAATGGATGGGTTTGATTCTTGAAGGACATTCACCCGATATTGAGAACACAACAGTTCTTAATGTAGTTGAAAAGGTTGGTCACGAAAAAAATTATGAAATTGTATCAGTAAATATGTCCCTTTTTGATATTCCCAACCTGTTTTATCACTGGCAGCAGGAAGGGCGAAAGCTTGAAGCTGTTTTGATTACCCAGCATGGAGAAATATCTGAAAAGCTGCTCGGTATTATTACAAACCGTGATTTGCCAGTTGTGCAGCGCGAGCTTGGCACAAACGGCCAGGCCCGTGAGGAAGAATAATTAAAGAAGCAGTTTGTAAGTGCTTTATATTCTTTTGTTAATGTTGGAGGAAAAGACAGGTGTCCCTGAAAAAGTATCTGCATTTATTCATATTTGCCGGTTTAACATTTCTTTTACCCTTCCTGCTTTATATTACCGATGGCGGGACACTGCAGACAGGGCAGATTATTCGAGAGGATTCTTCATCCACGGAAAGCTGTAATGAGGATAGGGTTAATTACTACAGCTACCTTTGTTCCGACTTGAAAGAGGAAATTGATTTTTCTGTTGAATGCAAGGATGTTCCTCCTGCAGGCTCGGAAGCAGATTACGCTGCCGAAAGCGGATCGGGTGAGGAACCCCCCCCTGCTGATCAGACGGTTCAGCAGGACCAACCGGCAGCAACAACAGGTGAAAACGGCAGCACAGGGACAGGAAGCAGCAGCGGCAGCTCGCAGGATAATCCAACCGGAACAGGTCAACAACCTGCTCAACCCGCTGAAAGCAGGGTGGAAGAACCTGAGCAAAAGCAGGAACCGGCGGCAGGTTCGGTTTCACTCAGCAGCAAGGAACAGCAGATGATTAATATGATCAATGAGGCCAGGATTAATGCCGGTGTGCCGGCTCTGCAGGTTAACAGCCAGTTAACCAGTGCGGCCCGGGCTAAAAGCAGCGACATGGTTAATAATAATTATTTTAGCCATCAATCGCCTACTTATGGCGACTTGGGCGGGCTGCTGAAGCGTTACAGTGTCAGCTACCGCTGCGCCGGTGAAAACCTGGCCATGAATTCAAACGGCAGTGTAAGCGCTGCCCATGATTCGCTGATGGGTTCTTCCGGACACCGTTCAAATATCCTCGACAGGCGCTTCACCCATGTTGGCGTGGGTATTAAAATGAAAAGCGACGGCACTCATTATTACACGCAGCTATTTACCGGCCAGTAGGTATAGCGGTTAAAAGCACTTTATTAATCAGATTAAAGCAGGTGATTTAATCATGCAAAAACAAAGAACAGCATTGCTTGCAGTTATTATTATATTAATATTCCTGGCTCCGCTTACCGCACTAGGTCAGGGCGAATATGAATATGAGTTTTACGAGGAAGAACATTTTTACCGGGGCAAGGTCCTCGAGGTTCATGAATCGGAAGAACAGGAGCATGAATACTATTCGGTTATCGAGCAGGAAGTAAAGGTGCGCCTGACCAGCGGACCTTACAGGGGTGAAGAGATAACCATCTATAATACTTACTTCGCCGGCGACCCGGTCTACGATTTTTTACTGGAACCGGGCCAGGAAGTGATTGTTGTAACCATGGGGGAAGAGGGTTCTTTCGACCAGGCTTATGTTCAGGATATGGCTCGCGACCGGGGTGTCTATTACCTGGTTATTGTGTTTGTTCTGGCTCTGCTTCTGGTTGGCAGGATGAAAGGCCTGAAAACGATTATTACCCTGGCGGTTACCATAGCGCTTGTTTTTGGGGTGCTGCTCCCTTTGCTGCTTCAGGGGTTCAACCCAATCTGGCTTGCCGTTGGGGTGGCTGTAGTTGCTATTATGGTTACTTTATTTATCATCGGCGGTTTTAACGTAAAATCGCTAGTTGCCATTATGGGTACGGTTGCCGGGGTGGTTGTAGCCGGCCTGATGGCTTTCTGGGCGGGCAGTATGGCTAAACTTACCGGTTTCGGCACTCATGAAGCGCAGATGCTGTATTTTATGGACCATACCATTGATTTCCGCGGTTTGCTTTTTGCCGGCATTATTATCGGTTCACTGGGGGCGATAACAGATATCGGCATGTCTGTCGCTTCGGCAGCGGCGGAAATAAAGGAAGCCCGGCCTGATATTCGCTTCAGTGATCTTACCCGCGGGGCCTTTAATGTCGGTCGAGATGTTATGGGAACCATGGCCAATACCCTGATTCTGGCTTACGTGGGAGCAGCAATACCCATGCTGCTGCTGGTGATGGGTTACGAGATAGACTGGCTCAAGGTAATCAACATGGATATTATCGCGACCGAATTTGTGCGCGGTATTGCCGGCAGCATCGGGCTGATTGCTGCTGTTCCGGTTACAGCGCTGCTTTCCGGGTATTTCATGGCCGATCGCCATTAATATTTGATACACATTTATTTCTGCTGTATATTTAAAGTAAGTTTTTGGGCTACAAGTAGAAGATTCGAATAATAGAAGGATGATAAAACTGGATCTATTAAAAAAATACCTGCTGATTGCCGGTGGAACCCTTTCGCTTGCTGTTGGCGTAATCGGGATATTTCTGCCCCTGCTGCCGACAACACCTTTATTGCTCCTGGCTGCTTACTGTTACATCCGCAGTTCACGAAAACTGTACGAGTGGTTAATCAATCACCCGGTTTGCGGTAGCTATATCTACAATTACATGACTTACCGGGCAGTAACCAGGAGGGCCAAAATCTGTGCCCTGGTATTCCTCTGGTCAGCCCTGTTTGTTTCAATGTTTATGGTTTCGAACCTTTACATTACCATTCTGCTCACCGTGATTGGCCTTGGTGTAACTATTCACCTGAAGACCCTTAAAACGCTCAGTCATAACGATGATACCGCCTGCCTGGAAAAAATAAGAAAAAGCGGGCCTGATCCTGTTTAGGCCTGCTTCTCGCACAATACCTGCAAATGGATTATTTTAGTTCCAACCCTGAAGGCCAGGGTGACCTTTAGCCGAAGAATGTGCTGACAAATCTGCTGATTACTTCCGCCCCGCCGATAATTGTTCCTGCCGTACTGCCCAGGTTTACTAAAACCACTACCAGTAAAACACGGGTTACCTTGTTGCGCCAGAATCCTTTTAAAGAGTGGACATCTTCAGCAAGGGATTCAAAGTCATTAACATTTGGTTTTCTGACCAGGGCTTCTGTTAAACCGGCGAACCAGCCTGCGGCCAGCAGGGGGCTGAGCGAGCTGATCGGGGCGGCCAAAAGGGCGGTTAAGATGGCCAGGGGGTGGGCCAGGGCGATCAACGCTCCAACCATTCCTAATGAACCGTTCCATAAAACCCAGGTGACTATCTGTTCAATGCCGGTTGCCCTGTCAACGGAAAATGTGGAGATGATCAGGGCAATAATCAGAACCGGGATGCTCCAGGCGATGAATTTGGTTACCCTGGGTGGAGGGAGCACCTTCGATAGTTGATCCAGGTCGTGGTCATTGTTTATTTCTTCCTTAATGCCCGGAATGTGTCCGGCTCCCAGAACGGCGACCACTTTATTACCCGGGGCAGTTTTGATTTTCTGAGCCAGGAAGCGGTCCCGTTCGTCTATTATGATCGCTTTCAGCTGGGGGAATGACCGGGACAGTTCATCGAGAGCAGCGCTTAACATATCCTTGCTTTTCATTTTTTCCATCTCTTCCTCGGTCAGCTCTTCGTCGTAAAAGATCCCGAGCAGCAGCTGAAAAAATAGTTTTAACTTGCCCCAGAAAGATATACTGCGCCATAAACGAAGCATGGTAACCTGAATATCGCGGTCGGCAAGGCACAGCTCAGCGCCTGTTTCCTCTGCAGATTTAATGCCCTGGATCATTTCCTGTCCGGGCTGGATTCCGAATTTTTTAGCCAGACGTTTCTGGTAAGAGGATAGGGCCAGGTTGGCCAGCAAAAGCAGGGCTTTTTTTTCACGGATTATTTTTATAATGTCGGTATTCTTCCAACGATCGGTATCAGTAATTGATTGGTAGCGGGATTGGCACAGTTCAACACATACCGTGTCGGGCTGCTCAGTTTCGATTACCTCTTTAACCTCGTCTGCACTCAACTTGGATACATGGGCCGTGCCGATCAGGATAATTTCACGCTGGTCAATCATCAGGCGGTGGATATTTTCACTTGTCAACAGATCACTTCCTGTACTTTGTCACTTGCAACAACAGTAATAATACCACATATTATACTCTTTGTATCGGAATGATTAAATAATCGAGGGGAAAAAGTGAGCAGATTGCAAGCGGTTACTGACCAGGTAAACAACTAATATTATCTGGATGTCAGGTATATGTTTGCTTAACCCTGGCCTTATCAATATACATTTTATCATCCGCAATCTTAAAAGCTTCTTTCAGGGTTGTATTGTTGTCGTAAACGGTATACGCGCCGATTGCAAGCTGGATGTTTTCGCTTAGGATGCTTTCTTTATTATATTTGGCAATTGATTTATTTATTCTTTCGATTATCTCGCTGCAGGTTTTTTCGTCGGCTTTTTTTAGAATAACGGCAAACTCATCTCCACCAAGACGGGCAACCAGGTCCTGTTCTCTCAGAGATTCCTTCAGCAAAAGGGCTGTGGCTTTCAGCAGTTCGTCACCCTGGGGATGGCCATATGTATCGTTAATTTTCTTAAGATTATTCAGGTCGCAGGATAGAAAAGAGAGGGGATACTCCGGGTTTTCTTCCAGCTGGCTCATTTCATACTCGAACGGATTCCTGTTATATAAACCGGTTAACTGGTCGTGCTGGCTTAGGTAGTGCAGCTTTTCTTCATATTTTTTTCTCTCATCTATGTTGCGTGATATCCCAATAAATACCGGTTCATCTTTATTGGTAAGATCAATATTGCCATTCAGGGCATTCCAGGTGTATTTCCCCTTTTTATTGTGAATTCTATACTCAATCGGGCTTTCCACTGTTTTCTTTTTGAAAGCTTTTTCTATAAACAGTTGGTATGTGTCGTGATCATCACTGTGTAAGAAATCCAATAACGGTTTACCTTCAATTTCATCCCGGGCATAACCGGTTAAGCGGGTTATATTCGGCGAAACATAGGTGATAAGGCCGCTATTACTCAGTGTAAAAATCAGGTCACTGGCATTTTCCACGAAAGACCTGAACTTGGCCTCGCTCTGTTTTAAAGCTTTTTCTGTTTCTTTTCTTTCGCTGATATCCCTGCATACGGTTATAACCACGTTTTGTCCGTCTACTACCGTACCGGTCATGCTCACTTCAACATCAAAGCATGATCCATCTTTACGGCGGTGCCTGGTTTCTATAATATGATTCACATGTGATAGATCGGCATACGCTTTCCTTATTTGTTCTTCTGTGTAAATAGCTTCCCAATCCCAGGTGTGCAGGGAGATTGCTTCTTCAGGGTTGTAACCGAGCATTTCGCAGAACTGCTTGTTCGCTTCCAACACCTTGTGGTTCTGATTGATAATGGCAATTCCGTCCTTGGTAACATTAACTAAGGCCCGCAGACGGTTGTCTCTTTCTCTTATTCTGGTTTCCTGTTCGCGGGATTTTGTGGTATCGATATAAACAGCGTAACCGCCGATTAAATGCTGATCGAGACGCAAGGGGCCGTATATGGAGCGTAGAAAAGTTGTTTTTCCTGTCTGTGTTAATATCTTTATTTCATTTTCGATGATATTACCGTCTTTTATTTTACCCGGGATGTCTTCAGTGCTGCCCGTCTTATCCATTAAAAAATTAGAGATGTTTTTCTCTTTCCACTCGGTATCATCTCCGAATAGTTTAATGAAAAATTGGTTGGCTGTTAAGATTTGACCCTGTGGATTAAAACAGCAGATAGCGGCATTGAAAGTTTCAATCAGTGGCTCAAAGAGGTCCAACTGCTTCTGGATATCCTCAAAACCTGTTTTATTATGATCAGACATATTATCACCTATATAAAAAAGAGCAGATGCAAAGATAAGGCAGGCCTGACGGATTAAGAATGTGCTTTGTTTTTGTCATGTTGTGGAAAGCTGGTTACTAATAGTATTTCATATTATATTTCATATTATAATATGATTGGCCGCAAATGGCAAAATGTTATCTATATAAGTTACCATTTTAGCTATTTCTTATTTTTTATTCCAGTTCATAAGCCCCGGTATGAAGCTGGTAATAGCGGCCTTTTTCGGCGATCAGCTTATCGTGACTACCTCTTTCAATAATTCTGCCTTCATCCAAAACCATAATTACATCGGCATTTTGCACGGTTGAAAGCCTGTGGGCAATTACAAATACTGTTCGGCCGTGCATCAGGGAGTCCATGCCCTTTTGCACAATTGCTTCTGTGCGGGTGTCGATAGAGGAAGTTGCTTCATCAAGAATCATGACCGGCGGATCGGCAACAGCAGCCCGGGCGATGGAGATCAACTGTTTTTGCCCCTGGGAAAGGCTGTTGCCGTCACCGGAGAGGATGGTGTCGTACCCCTTGGGCAGCATGCGGATAAAACTGTCTGCGTGAGCCAGTTTTGCCGCTTCGATGCACTCCTCATCAGTAGCGTCCAGTCTGCCATAGCGGATATTTTCCATTACCGTTCCGGTAAAGAGGTGTACATCTTGCAGGACCATGCCCAGTGAACTGCGCAAATCGTTTTTTCTTATTTTGTTGATGTTGATTCCATCGTAGTGGATCTTGCCGTCTGCTATGTCGTAGAACCTGTTAATCAGGTTGGTTATGGTGGTTTTGCCTGCTCCTGTAGCGCCTACGAAAGCCACTTTCTGCCCTGGTTCAGCGTAGAGAGTAATATCGTGCAGCACCAGGCTGTCCTGCGCGTAACCGAAATCTACTTCGTTTAAGCTCACTTCTCCCCTAAGTTCAGTGTAAATTATCTGCCCGTCCGTGGAAGGCACCTTCCAGGCCCAAAAATCGCTTCGATGTTTTGCCTCGTTCAGCACGCCGTTTTTCTTTTGGGCATTGACCAGGGTAACTGTTCCGTTATCCACTTCGCTTTTTTCGTCGAGCAGGCTGAAGATTCTTTCGGCTCCGGCCAGGGCCATGATGATCGAGTTGATCTGCTGGGTGACATGGGCCAGCGAGTTGATGAAATTCCTTGATAGCTGCAGGAAGGAGGCAATAATGCCCAGTGAGATGGCCCCGGCTCCGGTAAGGCTGTAATTGGTTAAGCCGTTAATGGCCAGTATACCGCCGACAATTGCAATCAGAACATATAGCGCGTAACCGAGATTGTGCATAACCGGCATCAAAATATTGGCATACTTGTTCGCTTCGGTGGAATCGTTGCATAGCGTTTCATTTTTCCGGTCAAATACCTTTTTAACCTCTTTTTCATGGTTGAATACTTTTACTACTTTCAAGCCGCTGATCATTTCTTCAATATACCCGTTGATATTGCCGAGCGACTGCTGCTGGCGGACAAAATATGTGCCGCTGCGGCCTACCAGGTAACGGAGAAGCTGGAAAGCGGCCACCACAAAGATTAACACAAAAATAGTTAACCAGAAACTCAGGTAGAGCATGGCCAGCAGAACTGAGGTTACAGTAACTAAGGCAGAGATAATTTGCGGCAGGCTCATGGTTATCATCTGGCGTAGTGTATCAGCATCGTTAGTATAGTAACTCATAACATCGCCATGGCTGCGTGTATCAAAAAAGCGTATAGGCAGTGATTGCATGTGTGTAAACATATCATCACGTATTTTTTTAAGCACTCCCTGGGCCACATTAACCATGATGCGGTTGTAGAAGAGGGTGGCCAGGGCCCCGGTAAGATAAACTGCCCCCATAATGGCAATTAACCTGAACAGCCCACTAAAGTTGGGCACTGCTTCAAGGAGTAGCGGTGCGATATAATCGTCAATAAGTATTTGCAGGAAAAGTGACGACATGGCATAAGTCAGGCCGCTTATAATGATAAACAGCACGACAAGAGCAAGCAGCAGTTTATAGGTTTTGATGTAATTAAACAATCTTTTCAGGGTCTGGGGGCTGAATTTTTTCAGGTCCGGTTTACCCTGGGCCAGCGATCCATGTCTCATCGGTCTAGGCAATGTGACGCCCCCCTTCACCCTGGGATTGGTAAACCTCACGGTAAATCCGGCTATCTCTGAGCAGCTCCTGATGAGTGCCAATTGCGGAGATCATGCCGTCATCCATAACAATAATTTTGTCCGCGTCTTTAACTGATACAATGCGCTGCGAAATGATCAGACGGGTGGTAGCGGGTAAGTATTTTCGCAGCGCTTTTAAAATAAAAGACTCTGTTTTGGTATCAACTGCGCTAGTTGAATCATCAAGAATCAATATTTCCGGCTTTTTAAGCAGGGCCCTGGCCAGGCAGATTCTTTGTTTTTGCCCACCTGAAAGGTTTGATCCGTCCTGCTCGATGTGAGTATCGTACTGTTGAGGCAGGGCACGGATAAATTGATCCGCCTGGGCAATTTTGCAGGCGTTAACCAAATCGGTTTCACTGGCGTCAGCATCGCCCCACCGCAAATTATCTTTTACAGTTCCGGAGAAAAGTACGTTTTTCTGCAGAACTACGGCAACCTTGTCGCGCAGTGTTTGCAGATCGTAATCTCTCACATCAATGCCGCCGATAGTAATTTTCCCTGAAGTGACATCATAGAGACGGGGGATTAATTGAACCAGGGTTGTTTTAGATGACCCTGTGCCGCCGAGAATTCCGATCGTTTCGCCGGGATGTATAGTGAGATTAATATTTTTCAGACACAGCTTGTCGGCTTCTTCCGAGTAACTGAAATTTACCCCTTCAAAGCGGATTTCGCTGTTTTCCATGGTATAAACCGGATTATCGCCGTTTTTGAGATTGCTTTCTTCTTCAATCAATTCGGCAATTCTTTCAGATGATGCCCTGGATATAGTGATCATGACAAAAACCATGGAGAGCAACATCAGGCTCATCAGTATTTGGATTGTGTAGGTCATCAGGCTGACCAGTTGCCCGGTACTTAACCCGAGCAGTGGGTTGTTACCGCTTGCTACAATTGCCCTGGCGCCGAACCAGGATAGCAATAGCATTGATACATACATGGACATCTGGACCAGGGGCATGTTAAAAGCAAGAATTTTTTCGGCGAAAGAAAAATCATCATGGATCTTGGTTGAAACATCCTTGAACTTATTTACTTCGTAATCTTCGCGGGTATAAGCTTTAACAATGCGGATGCCGCGTATATTTTCCTGGACAATCCTGTTCAGTAGGTCGTAGTTTTTAAAAACCCGCTTGAAGACGGGGTAGGCATATTTAGTGATCAGGAAAAGCCCCAGGGCCAGGAAAGGCATGGCAGCAAGAAATATCAGTGACAACCGGGGATCGATCCGGAAGGCTGCTGTCAGGGAGAAAATAATCATCATCGGGCTGCGCGAAGCCATGCGCAGAATCATCTGAAATGATTGCTGAACATTGGTGACATCGGTGGTCAGCCGGGTAATTATCCCGGATGTGGAGAATTTGTCGATGTTGGAAAAAGAAAAGTTTTGGACATTCTTGAACATATCATGACGCAGGTTTTTGGCAAAGCCTGCCGAAGCAATGGCTGAATAGCGTCCGGCCAGGGTGCCGAAAACCAGGGAAAGCAGGGCCAGCCCGAATAGCCCGGCGCCGAGACGAAGTACAACCGTCATGTTTCCCTGATCAATCCCGTAATCGATCATGTTGGCCATCAGGAAAGGAATAACTACTTCCATGGCCACTTCAAGCATTACATAGATGGGGGTTTTTAATGTATCTTTTTTATATTCCCTGATACTATTCAGGAGCAATTTAAACATTCAATACTACCTCCGGTAGCTATAAAAAATACTGGTAATAGTAATCTTGGGCCAGGCTGGTAACCTGCCGGTCCTTTTTACTTTAAATAGGCTTTATGGTAAGTTTTCTTTCCCTTGCGAATTTTTGCTCCGTTCTTTAACTGCTCTGCAGAAATTGCCTGATCAATCGACTCAACCTTCGTATCATCAATTGAAACTCCACCCTGCTGGACCAGGCGCCTGGCTTCGCTCTTTGAAGCTGCTATCTTGCATTCTACCATCAGGTCGATTATATTTATCATGCCGTTAACCAAATGACCGGTGTCAACTTCAGTAGTGGGCATATTTGAATCGTCCGTTCCTTCTTCAAATAAAGCGTGTGCAGCACGCTTAGCTTTTTGCGCTTCTTCTTCCCCATGGATCAAGTTAGTCAGTTCATAAGCTAAAATTTCCTTGGCTTTGTTCAGCTCGCTGCCTTCCCATTGATCCATTTCATTCACCTGCTCAAGAGGCAGGAAAGTTAACATGCGTATGCATTTAAGTACATCAGCGTCATTAACGTTTCTCCAGTACTGGTAGAACTCAAAAGGAGGAGTCTTATCGGGATCAAGCCAAACGGCTCCTTTTGCAGTTTTGCCCATTTTATTTCCCTCCGATGTCATCAGAAGGGTTATGGTCATGCCGTATGCATCCTGGCCTAACTTACGGCGGATCAGTTCTTTACCGGCTAAAATATTCGACCATTGGTCATCGCCGCCAAACTGCATCGAGCATCCGTGATGCTGGAAAAGATGATAAAAATCATAAGCCTGCATGATCATGTAATTTAACTCGAGGAAGGATAAGCCTTTCTCCATTCTCTGCTTGTAACACTCTGCTCTCAGCATATTGTTAACCGAAAAATGGGGTCCAACTTCACGTAGCATTTCTATGTAGTTAAGCTTTAAAAGCCAGTCAGCGTTATTAACCATGATTGCTTTGCCATGATCAAATTCAATAAATCTTTCCATCTGTTTCTTAAAGCAATCGCTGTTGTACTGGATTATCTCCGGGGTCATCATGGATCTTAAATCTGTACGGCCTGACGGGTCTCCGATATAACCTGTTCCCCCACCAACAAGAACCACAGGCTTGTTCCCTGCCATCTGCAGGCGTTTCATCAGGCTTAAAGCCATAAAGTGCCCAACGTGCAGCGAATCTGCAGTTGGATCGAAGCCGATATAAAATACAGCTTTGCCGTTATCAACCAGTTTCTTAATTGCTTCTTCGTCAGTAACCTGGGCTATTAGGCCGCGGGCTACCAGCTCATCATAGATTTTCATAGCAACCAATCCTTTTGTCATATTTGTAAATAAAACACCCCCGGCTCCGGGCGGAGCAGAGGGCAGGAATTGCGGTACCACCTCTGATTCAGAAATTCTTCACAGAATTCCCCTCGTTGAGTGTAAAACACTCAGGCACTGTAATGGGTGCTTCCATCATACCCTACTGTTAATTCAGGCAGCAGCTCCGGGATGTATTCGCATCAGCCTGTCAGCAACCTTTCACCAGCCGGTTGCTCTCTGAATGACATCTGACTGACCTACTTTTTCCGTTCACAGCCTTGGAGTAATTCAATTAAGCTAAATTCTAATGTAAACTTCCGAAAAAGTAAAGCCACATTCAAAAGATTGTCAGGGGGACGGGGTTGTTGACAACTTTGTTTGTTGTCAACAACCCCGTCCCCCAATACGTATATACTTTGAGCATGAGAGGGGAATTAAAGGATAGAGATAGAACTAGTAATTAGAGCTTGTTTCCCTGGGGAAAGACTTCCCGTCCCCCGCGGCTAGACCGCTATGTTAGGACAGACCTTCTCCGGGGAGCAGTTTAGGCACGATAGTTAATAGAGGTCCGCGCTTCGAGCGCCTGTATTGGGACAGTTGGCCTAAACACATAAGCTCAAAAATATTTCTTTCCAGGAGGACTTAAGCCATGTATTTTGCCGGTATTGACTGGGCTGACGATCACCACGATATAGTGGTAATTGATGAACAGGCCAAACAATATGACAGCTTTAGGATTAAACACTCCCATAAAGGTTTTACAACCCTCGAGGAGCGACTCAAATCCTTAACCTGCGACCCTGCCAATATCGCCTGTATCATCGAAACCAGCAGTGGTTTACTAGTATCTTTTCTGCTGGATAAAGGGTTTAGAGTCTATCCCGTCAATCCAAGCACCTTGGAGCGAAAGCGAAAACCATCCAAGGCCAAGACCGATGCCATCGATGCGAGGTTTCTGGCCAGATATGGTCGCAATGAGTTTGACGAGCTTAGAGAGCTTAAACCGGATAGCTTAATTGTTGAAGAACTCAAAGTTCTAACCCGGGACCAGGCTATGCTCGTTGAGCAGCAAACCAGACTGGTCAATCAGCTTAAAGACTGCCTGAAAAGCTACTATCCAGTTGCCATTATGTTCTTTACCCGTATCCATCAAAAAACCACATTAGCTTTCTTAGAAACCTATCCAACTTTGGAGCATGTTCGCCAAGATCACCCTCAAAATATTGCTCAATTTCTTAAGAACCAGAAACACCCAAGGCCTAATGAAACGGCGCAAAAGATTTACACCCTTGCTATGGAGGAGCAGCTAACAGCCAGAATGCCCACCGTTAGAGGAAAAGTCCGTTTACTATTAACCCTGATCCGCCAGTTAAAGACCCTGATGCAAGACATTGCTGAGTACGACAAGGAAATTGAGAAGCTTTTTTTCGAACATGCTGACAGCACCATATTTTCAAGTCTTCCTGGCGCAGGACCGCGACTTGCGCCAAGGTTGCTGTCAGAATTCGGCGATGACCGGTCGCGTTTCCTAAGTTACGAAAGTGTTACCTCTCTTTCAGGGGTTGCTCCTGTGCCAAAAACTAGCGGTAAGAATACTTTTACTGTTAGTAAACGCACCGCTTATGTCAAGCCATTTCACCAGGCTTTATATCATTTTGCCAGACAAACCAGTCTAAAAGAACCCTGGTCTAAAGAGTATTACCAGTCTAAGCGAGCACAAGGCAAATCACATAGTGCAACGATTAGGCAGCTTGCCAGTGTATGGTGTAGAATCATTTTTGCCATGTGGCAAAACAACGAGCCCTACTGCTCAGAAAAGTTTTTAACTGCTGGAAAAAAACATAAACAAAATGCTGCTTGAGACTATTGACATAGAGGTCCTGACAATTTATTAAATCCTTTTCAGAAAATCCACCATTATATTGATAAATAAAGCTGATTTTTCTTCATGGATGTTGTGCCCGGATTTAATATTATCGATCAACTCATCGTCTGGCATTAATTCATGTGCACGTTTTGCATCATCACTGTCCATTGCTGCAAGTAAAATACCGTTTTCGTCATAATTTGAAACAGTGTGCATAAGCACCGAAAGACATCTTATTCTACTTAAAGTTTTCTCCTGATCGAAGTTTTCAAACCACGAGCCATCGTAGAAAGTAACGCCAAACCTTAAGTCGTAGGAACCGTTATGGTTTTGGATACATTTTAATAAATCAAAAGCCTTATTCATGGCCGGGGGTACAAACCACAGGCGAAGTCCTTCACCGGGATACTTTGTCATATACCTTTCAGCGGCTGGTATCACAATTTTATCCCAGCCATTTCCCCAGAAATTCCGCATGTAACTGCGTTCCAGGTAAAAACGGGTATAGTCTGTTTCTTCTGATTGATTTAAAAACTCATGGATTGTTTTAAAGCCATCTAACCATGCATATGTTGTTTCGCGTCTTTCTGCTTCAGTTGCAAAAAATGGAGCATCCTCAACGACAATTCCTTTTACATTAGCTGGTGAATTAGCTGCCAGCCAGGCTGCCAATAGGCCGCCGGATGAATGACCGGAGATTACGACTGGTTCTTTGATGATATTTTCTATGAACCAAATATAATCTTTGCCCATCGCTATTGCTGTATATTTTTGAGGATCCTTACTTGACTTGCCATGTCCATGGCAATCCACTGCATAAACATGATAATGCTTGGAGAGTTTAGAAAATACTTTTGCATAATCTTCCCAGGAAACCATTTGTCCATGGATCAGCAAGAGGGGAACTCCGCCCTCCGGGCCTTCTCCGAAATTAATGACCGTCCCATTTGGTAGCGTGACTTGCTTCTCAACAAAGCCGGCATCTTCTATCATTTGAGGTATTGATTTATCGTAATTCATGTTACGGTAAGCGTAAAACGATATAGCCGTGGCACTGACTACAACGAAAGAGGCAAGCAATAACATGATAGTCCTCCACCTGATCAAAGTTTTTTTAGCTTCCATTCTCGCTATCGCTCCCATTCGAACTTAGTACTTTTTCAAGCAAGGCCGAGAACATGCTTCCCTTAACAATGGCAAGCCCTTTACTTTCGTCTCCTAGCAATAACAATGTATCGCCGGGTTTGATTCCAAATATTTCTCTTGCTTCTTTTGGTATTACGATTTGTCCTTTTTCGCCAACCCGTGCCGTCCATGCATGTTTACCTTCAGGCCCTTTCATGACATCTCCCTTTCCAATGATAAGTAGGTTATGTATGATATGTACAACAAAGCATACATAAATGCAGGAAAATTGTCAATAAAAGAACGCTCAGCATTTCTAAACTTTTGGAATCAACTTCTATTACCTGATGTAAGGGGAAGAAATTTAACATTTTTATTATTGTCGTGAAGCCTGGATTGGGGGGTGTCTTGATTCATCATAGTTCAAAATGTAATATTTCATTAAAATAGTTCTATGTCGCCTTTATAGTTAGCTGCCGTATCAAGTAATGGACCCTTGGCTCCCATTGTAAATGCAATGTTGCTGCTTCGAATAGATAAAAGCTCCATTCCTGCTTCAAGGTGTAAAAACTCCAAAGTGTTTTTAGGTAGAATAATCTGTCCCTCTTTTGAAATTCCGAGCCAACAATAATAACGTCCTTTGTAGGGGATAAAACTACCTTCAGACAATTCGTAATTTTGTAGAAGCGGATTATCACGTAAAATGTTTGCGATTTTAGAAGACAAAAGCAATCCTTTACGAGTAATGCAAAAACCACCGGTACTTTTACTCCCGGAAAATAGAAATATTTTACCTTCCGCAGTAATATTGTATTCTCTTATAGCTTGCGGTGGAAATTGGATCAAAAAAATTTTTCTGATTAATGATTTTCCATATACAAACTTTCCGCCTTTACCCAGTTGTGGCATAAAACCCTCCCATGCTGTCAATGTAGTATGTTGTCAGGGGGACGTGTTGTCAACAACCCCGTCCCCCTGACAATGTCTCACTGGGAACTGTTAGTGCCTTCAATATTCTCTTTTATCTGGACAGCTGTTTGAGTAAATTTTTCTGGTTCTTCAAAATGCGGGAAGTGTGCTGACTCTTCAAACCATATAATTTCTTTCTCAGGAGCTATCACATGGTTATAATATTTCTCTATTAATATGGAAGGAGTATTATAATCATACCTGCCAGCAAAAAAGTAAATAGGAACCTTTACTTCAGGTATATCTCTTATAAAGTCCAGGTCTGCATTGTTCCCCCACATAGCATCTGCTGTAAACCTGCTGCCCAAAGCAAATTTTAACCCATCTACACCGGTGTACTCTGGGGAAAAAATACTCGAGAAGATGATGTCATTTAAAGTATTTACTTTCCTTTCCACACCTCCATATTTATCCAGCCATTTTCTTTGGGTTATAGTATCACCCACAATGTTACTGTAAGGAGGCCGGCCAATTTTCTTAAGTTCTTCTAGGGCTTTTTCATCATTATTCTTTTTTGCTTCCGCTAAAACATATTCATATGAAATTACCTCCTGGTCAAAACCATTGACTACCTGCCCAAT